>Ga0272446_1002117_pt1 | contig 27750 bp, 24 predicted proteins | sample YNPCB0061_FD_194587 | JGI IMG/M metagenome (GOLD analysis project Ga0272446, IMG submission 194587) | Hot spring microbial mat communities from Yellowstone National Park, WY, United States - YNP-CB-006-1 | ecosystem: Environmental > Aquatic > Thermal springs > Hot (42-90C) > Sediment | place...
AGAATCCATTTCATCACAAAGAATACGTTCTGGAAATCAAATACCTCAAAGAAGCAGATAAAGCACAACTTACCGAAGTACAGCAACAAGCCGAAACACAATTACTCAATTACTACCAAAACGACCCTGAACTGCAAAATAAATCTGATTTGATATTGCTTACGGTTGTTATCGTAAAAAGTAAAGTTCATGTACAAAAAGTAGAGGTGTGAAATGCAAATCAGGTATAGAGGTGCAAGTAAAACATATACTTATGAGTATTTTTTGCATTACCATACTGTTATCAAATAGTTAGCAAAATATAATTTCGTATTTTTTTGTATCGGTATAGTATTGTTTTCTATTTTTGTTGTCATGAATGAATATTCATTTAGTTTGCTTGGAATATTTCAGGTATTGAGATACTACTGGAAAACAATAAGTGTGTTTGTAATTGTATGCTGTATAATCGGTCTGGGTGTCGCATTTTATTTGAAATCCTACTATAAATCTACCTGTTCTATTTATACCTTAGACCACAGAGCAATGGTTATGTCTTCTACCTTAGGCAGTGCAGAAATAGATGATAATATGTTTTCCCCTCTTGGCGGTGCGAACTTGCGCATAGGTACCCCTGATGACGTAGACCAAGTAATGGGTGCGTTAATGAGTGAAAAAGTCCGTATGCAAATTATACAGGAGTTTGGTTTGTACCAACGTTATAATATCAAACCTGAACACCCCAAAGCAAAAGCTAAAATGTTGGCTATTTTGGAGGATAACCTTAAAATCAAACGTACCAGTTATAACACTCTGGAAATATCTGTATGGGAAACTGAACCCGAACTCGCTCAAAAAATAGCCAATCGCTTTGCGACATTGGCAAATGAAGTATATAGTGGAATATTCAAAACCAATATGGAAAAAATTGCAACTGCTATGCAGGAAGAATATCAGAAAAAACAAGCAGAAGTCAAGCAACTTTCTGATAGCCTCAATTTACTTAAAAAACAAAGTATAAATCCTGCTAATCAATTAGTATTAGAGCAATTGCTGATTGCGGAAACCCGACAACTTTCCAAGTATAAAACTGTCCTTGAAATGAGCAGAATGGATAAAAAACATACTTTGGACAACGCCATGATTTTAGATGAAGCCCAACCTAATGCCAAAAGAGATAAACCCAAACGCATTCTTATTTTATTGGGCTTCGCATTAAGTGGTCTGGGAATTGGATTACTATTTTCTATTATCAAATACAACATGAATAACCCCCATGCTTAACCGTTATTCTGCGCCTATCTTATGGTTTAATGTATTTTTATTTTTGGTTGCCATTGCGGGAGTTGTATTTACAGGCAAAGAAATATGGGCATTTTTACCTGTTTTTTCCCATTTGTTTTTTTTAGGACTGACGAATTATCAGTGGATATACGCCGTAGTGATATTGAGTATCCCTTTGTCCGTAGATACATACATATTAGATGAAACCGTCAGCATCAGCGCACCTGCTGAACCTGTTCTGGTATTGTTGATGTTCATGTTTTTTACAAAGTCTTTGCTTAATCCTCAACAAGACAATGCTCTGTGGAAGCACCCCCTTACCACATGGATTATGCTGGCTTGGATATGGACTTTGGTTTGCACTTTGTTTTCCACCCATATTATGGTATCTTTAAAGGCAACCATTATGAAAACATGGACTATCACCGTTTTTTATTTTGTAACGTATTATGTACTCAAAAAGTGGAAACATTTACCCAATATCTGGATACTATACATCATTCCTTTGATAGTTGTAGTCCTGTATGCTTTAATCAGACATATTGAAAAAGGTTTGACTTTCCATTGGAGTAGTTTTGTGATGTATCCTTTCTATAAAAATCACGTCAATTATGGCACAGCCTTAGCCGCTGTATTACCCTTCGTGATGATAGGCATTACTCTTCGTCACTGGATACGCTGGGCGTGTCTTGTTTTGTTTTTACTTTTTTGTGTTGCTATTGTGTTTAGTTATACGCGTGCCACCTATATTGCTGTTATGGTTTTGCCTGTCATTATTTTGGTATATTATCTCAAAATGGTGCGGATAAGTGTTTCTGTATTGCTTGTCAGTATGATTTTGCTGGTAGGATACTTGTTATATGACAACAACTATCTCATGTTTGCCCATGGAGATAAATATACAGAATGGCATAAAAACAGTTTTGAAAAACAAATTTCAGCCACTACCAAATTAAAAGATGTTTCTTCCGTAGAACGCCTGTACCGCTGGATAGCCGCCTACAACATGATAAAAGAACGTCCTGTGGCAGGTTTTGGAGCAAATACATTTATTTTTGAATACAAAGGGTATACAAATGCCTTTTTCCGAACAGAGGTCAGCAGTAATATAGAAAATTCAGGGCTTCATTCACAGTTTATCAGTGCTTTTGTAGAAGGAGGATTGTTAGGAGGGATTTTTTTTGTAGGTCTGGTAGTCAGTGCTTTGTTTCATTCCCAACGCATATTTGTACAATCCCAAAAAAGAAAAAAAATGTGGGTTTTAGCCACAGGTTGCAGTTTTATTATTCTGTTGATACACTTGCTCATCAACGATTTGCTGGAAGTAGATGAAATTGCTTCTTTATTTTATATTAACCTTGCGGCGTTAGTCTATTTAGATATTCATAAACAAGAGTAGTTGTCAGACGAATAAACCCATGTAACCCAAGTTTATTTTTTGGGCGTTCCTGCTGCGCAGTCGGCGTGCTACGCGCTACGCTAGCGCTTCGGTGCGTTGCACCATGCTGACGCATGCCCTCCGCATGCCTAACGCAGGCACACGCGCATATATGCACTATACACAAGATAAATCATGGTTTTTTTGTACTTTTGTACCATGAAGCCAACCAAATACATTAACCTCTTAACGGATTTTGGTTTCAAACGCATATTTGCTGATGAAAGCAACAAAGATTTGCTCATTCATTTCCTAAACTCTATCAAACACACAAACCTTTTTTACATGATTTTGGGATTATTATCATTAACCTCACCCGATTTAAGAAACAGGAAAATGAATTAAAGTCAAATTTTGAGAAGTGGTTATCCGTGTTAAAGAACTTGGACAAGTTAAAGGAAATTCCTTTGAAACTACGACAGCGTTTATTCGTAAGAATCTTTGATTTGGCGGAATACAGGGCATTAAACAAAGAAGAACAAAAAGCATATATGGAAAGCCTTAAAAAATACAACGATTGGCAAAACGTATTGGATTATGCCCACAAAAAAGGGTATAAGCAAGCATCATTGGAATATGAACGGTTACTTTCAGACATAGAAGCGATTTTAACACAAGAGAAAAAACGTGCAGAAGAAGAGAAAAAACGTGCAGAAGAGAAGGAAAAACTATTAAATGAAGAGAAAAAACGAGCAGAAGAAGAACATAAAAAACTACTTGAAACGGCACAATTCTTAAAATCTCTTAATGTGGCTATTGAATTGATTATAGAAAAAACAGGATTAACCCGAGAAGAAATAGAAAAATTATAGCACTTTTACCTTGTGTGAATATGTGCCTGCACGCATATCCGCGTGAGGGATAGCGGCGGAAAGCCCGCAACAGGCGTAGCCTGTGAAGTACAGACGTGGCATGCCACGTCTCTGCCAGCGAATAGCCCGACCCGAAGCAGAAAGGCGTTAGCCTTACCTGCGAAGGGACACGCCCAAATAAAAAATGACATTAACAGTTTCAAACCACACAACCGTGCTTTATTACCATTTTACTTTAAGTTTTGTATGACTACTTCTGCCTAATTCATCAGTACAAGTAATTTTAGTAAGCGCATTACGGGGCTTAAAGAAAACTTTTTCTCCCGCAGTAGATTTTCTGTAAAAAACGCCATTGATATACCAGAAATGAACTCTTACCCTGCTTTCTGATGCGGCTTGAAGCACAACTTCCACAGGACTGTTTTTATCCATGATGTATTCATAATTGGACAACGGGGAAATTATCTGCGGACCTGACTGCGAAATCAACCTATCACAATTTGGATTATGGGAAGGAGGTACAATGTAATTTATTTTGTTTTCTTTGTAAAATAACGCTAATTCAGAGGGTAATACGGGATAAGGTTTTTCAATGTATCCTGTTTTGGGCAAACAATGCCTGCAGTATTCTTGTTTTTCATTTTCACTAACATACAAAACTTGATTTCTATCACATATTGCATTTGGGGAGATGTACGGAATATATTCATCTATCACCTCTTTTTCTTTGGCACAATGCGGACTGGGTAACAACCCTGTTTCTGAACATACATATCGTACCTCTACATTTTTTGGGGCTTTGAACCATATATGCGTTTGATTCTTGGGTAAAATAGCATAAAATACATCAAATAAAAGGGGGGTAGCTACCTGCGCGGCTAATAAATCAGGGATGCCTTTGCCTGAAAAATCTCCCAGCCAAACGCCTACGGTATATCGGGGATTATATCCGATTGCCCATGCGTCTTTTTTGCCATAAGACGTTCCCGTTTTCCATGCAATTTTTGGCATTTGAGCAAGGTTAGAAAATTGTGTGGGCATATCAGGGCGGGAGAGTTTACTTAACATCTCTGTAAGGATATAATTTGCCTGTGGAGTAAGCAAAGCCGTTTTGTTGATATGTAGAGTGTCTTCATGACGGGTATAACGTAAAGGTTGCCATACACCTTGATTAGCAAAGGCACAGTAAATAGCTGTCAGTTCTTCCAGACTTGTACCCACTCCTCCCAGTGTAGCAGAAAGTCCAAGTTGTTTTTTTCGTTTTTGTGCATCTTTAATATGTGCCTGAACAAAAAGGTCTATAACTTTTTCCAACCCCATTTGCTGTGCTAAACGAACTGTTGGCACATTCAAAGAATTAACCAAAGCATATCTGGCGCTTACTTCACCTTGAAAAGTATTGTCAAAGTTTTGAGGGCTGTATCCTCCAAAATCCGTAGGTACATCTAACAAGCGTGTTTGTGGAGTAATGTACCCTTCCTGAATGGCTAATCCATAAATCAATGGTTTTAAGGTAGACCCTGGAGAACGTACCGCTTTTATACCATTTACCAATCCTTGCGCCTGTTTGTCATTCGGGTCTGCGGAAGCGCAGTAGGCTATTACCTGACGTGTTTTGTTATCCACTACCAATACTGCACCGTTGGCAATGCCCGTATGTTTATATTGCTGAACATGCTTCTTTAACAAACTCATCACCGTTTTTTGAACTGGTGCGATAAGAGTCGTCTGAATAATTTCCTGTTCTTCATATTTTCTTTTGATAAAATGATTGAACTGTGGAGAAAGTGCGGGAATTTCATACCGTTTATATTCTGTGGGTTCTTGAAGTGCTTCCTCCAATAGATGTGCTTTAAAGACTTTACTTTTTTTGTATTTTTCTATCCAATACGTTTTGTTTTTATGTAGTTCTGTAAAGTTTTTATCTATACGCAAGGAGTTAGGGCGATTAGGAATAATACTTAACATGACAATCTGGTTCAGACTTAATTTATCAGGAGGCTTTTGGAAGTAAATATGAGATGCGGCTTTTATCCCTTCTATGTTTCCCCCATAAGGCACATAATTGAGGTACATGAGTAAAATTTCATTTTTGGAGTAGTTCATTTCCAACTGAACAGCCCGCAATACTTCCCTGAACTTATTCCAGTACGTCCTTTTATGAGGATACAACAAACGGACAGTTTGCATAGTAATCGTAGACGCCCCCGAAGTTCGCCTGGAGTGTATAATGTTTTTCACCAAAGCCCTCACCACAGATACAGGGTTAAACCCAAAATGCCAATAAAACCATTTGTCCTCTTTGAATAAAATTGCTTTTTTGAGTTCAGGCGTAATTTCTTGAGGTTGTAATTCCATACGCCATTTGTCATCAGAGGAGAGGAATGCGCCTACTAATTCTTTTTCCTGACTATAAATAAGTGTAGAATAGGATTTTTGTACTTTTATCGGAAACAAAAAATTGAGTATCAGCACCAACCATGATAATATTCCTGCAAAAATTATGGTTTTTTTTAATCGCTTGTGCCGCAGAATGTAGGAAAGTATCATTTTTAGCACAAAGGTACAAAAAAGCACATTGTACAAGTATTTTACTTTACGAATATGTATTCTGGCAGTGTAATAACTCAGGTTATTTTGTTATTCTTGCACCATGTTTTTGTTAGAAAAAGCGATTAACCGTCAGGAGGTATCGCGCATACCCGTATGGATGATGCGTCAGGCAGGAAGAACAGACCCCGAATATCATGCCTATAAGCAAAAAGACCCCCGTCCATTAGAACAATTATTCCGTGATACCCAAGCCAGTATAGATATTTCCCTGCTTCCAAAACGCATAGGTGTTGATGCTATTATTTTTTATCAGGATATATTAACCGTTTTAGAGCATATTGGTTTTATGTTTTACTTTACTCCTGCCCCTACGCTTAAAAATCCTGTTCGGAGCAAAAAAGATATTGAAAATATACAACTTCCTCAAAATACCTTAAAAACGTTAATGCCCTATATACCGCAGAGTTTAATATCTATTCAAGAGCGTTTAGAGGGCAAACTTCCCGTACTCGGCTTCGCAGGCGCCCCCATGACGTTAAGCGCTTTTTTATTTGCGGGCGGAAGTCCTAAAAATATAGATGCTATTCTGCAAATGGCACGATTAGAACCTGATTCTTTACATCTTTTACAAAAAAAACTTACCGCATTGATTATAGAATATCTTTCTATACAATTTGAAGCGGGCATATTAGCCGTTCAACTGTTTGAATCTCTCGCAGATATGTATCCCCGTGATTTTTATGAGCAGTTTGTACAACCTTATCACGAACAGATTTTTGCACATTTTGCAGGTAAAAACACGATTTTATTTTGTAAAGAATGCAGTTATTTAGATTTAATGGTACAAAGCGGTGCCAAAGTGATAAGCGTAGGTAAATGCTTGGATATTAGCACAGTAGCTGATGTATGTGCTAAACATAATCTTGCCTTTCAAGGTAATGTGGATAATGAAATTTTGAACTCGGGTACACGAAAAGATATAGAAAAAGCGGTAAAAGAGTGCATTCAAAAAGGTGGAAAAACAGGGCATATTCTTAACCTCAATCATGGATTATTGCGCACTACTCCGTTTGAGAATGTATGTGCTTTTGTAGAAATTGCACAATCATTGTAATAAAGTCTTACCTAATCTAAATTGAAAATTTCTATTTTAAGATTTAGATCTAGTTCCTCATTTATTCTTTTAAGCACAAGGAATTTATCCATTGTGGAGATATTTGTCATAATCCAATATTTATCCATTGGGTATTGTTGATATAAATGGTGTTTTTCTTCTGCTATCAGTGGGACGCGAGAAATTATTATTCCTAATGATTTAACTTTATCTAACCCAATTTTTTGAATGGTTTGTGCAAAAGTTTCTGCAACCACACTGCTTTTAAGTATTGTACCATCAGGGAAGGTAACAGATATTTTTTTGTTTGGCTTGTTGCTTTTTCTTCGTTTAAATACTTTGTCTTCAATCTTTGTTAGTTCAGTTTCTATGGTCTGTTTTTCATTCTTGGGTTTTTCCTCATCTTCTGTATTGGAGAGTTCAAAAAATTCTTCTAATTTACCTTTTGTAAAGCTCAACAAATCAGATTCATCTATTTTGAAGTTTGGTTCAGTTGTTTTTATGTTATCCAACAGTTTTTGTGCTATTATTTTAACTATATCATCAATTGTGTTGCATATTTTTTGCCAGCTATCATCAAGGAGTTTGACATTTTTAATCAAATTGTCTAATGCGTCAATATTGGTATAGGTCAAAAGGGATAGTTTTTGTACAACATTTTCAATTTTATCTTTCTCAATATTTATTTGCCAAACAACTCTCTCACTAGGGTTATTTTCAAACGTTTTGAATAGTAACCAGCTTAAACCATTACTTAAAATACCAAAGTGAATACCTGCATGGTAGCAATAATTTGCCAATTGCTCTATAATTTTTCTGTCATTTAAATCAATGGAAAGGTTTTTTGCTTCAACAATCAAAGTTGCTTTGTTATCTTTCAATAATGTATAATCTGGTATTTTGCCGTCTGTGCTGGGAGCATTAGGTTTCACAATTTTGGGATTGGAGGTTGTCCAACCTAGTACGTTCAGAATAGGTTCTATCAATTGGGTTCTTACAGCTTGTTCATTAGACAGATAATACTGACGAAACTCATTGAGTTGCTGAATAATTTCTTTTATCTTATTTTCAATTTCATGCATAGAAACACAAAGATAAAGAAATTATGAATTTTCTGTAATTATTTACGTGGTTTGTTCTTTGCTTGGGCGTGTCCCCTTCGCTATCGCTTTGGGGTCGGGCTATTCGCTGGCAGAGACGTGGCATGCCACGTCTGTACTACGCTCATTGCGGGCTTTCCGCTGCTATCCCTCACGCGTGTGTGCGCACATACATGCCGCGTATATGCGTTAGGCATGCGGAGGGCATGCGTCAGCATGGTGCAACGCACCGAAGCGATAGCGTAGCCCGTAGCACGCCGACTGCGCAGCAGGAACGCCCAAAAAAATGATGCATTCGCACAAGGTAAATAGTTACCAACTTTAAACTTGAATGACAGTCCTTAATCTATCCAGTCTGCAATAAAAAGATTGGTGTCATACGTACCGCCATTGTTGCGGTTGGACGCAAAAACGAGTTTTTTTCCGTCAGGAGAAAACATGGGAAACGAAGCAAATACTTTGTCATAAGTAATCTGTTCCAAACTTGTTCCGTCTTCGTTAATCATGTATAAATTGAAGTTAAACCCGCGTTGAGAAGCGTGATTGCTGGAAAAAAGTATTTTTTTGCCGCTGGGGTGATAAAAAGGTGCCCAATTCGCTTTACCAAGGTTGGTAACCTGTTTGAGGTCGGAACCGTCTACATTGCAAGTGAATATTTCCATATTCGTAGGCTGAACAAGATGCTGGGCAAGCAATTCTTTGTACTCTTTGATTTCCTCATCTGTTTTAGGGCGGGAGGCACGAAATACGATTTTTTTGCTGTCAGGAGAAAAAAATGCACCGCCGTCATACCCTAACTGATTGGTAATCTGTTTGATATTTTTGCCATCAATATCGCAAACGTAGAGTTCCAAATCTCCGCTTCTATCTGAGGTGAATACAATTTTTTTACCATCGGGAGATACTGTGGCTTCGGCATCATAGCCTTTTCCTGTAATAAATGGACGCGTTTTACCTGATTTTATGTCTGTAATGTAAATATCATAATCTTGATATACAGGCCACACGTATTTGCCTTGTTTGCGTTCAGGTACAGCAGGGCAGGCTTTATCTCCCGCATGCGTACTTGCATATATGATGTGTTTATTATCAGGCATGAAATAAGAACAAGTGGTTCTACCAAAACCTGTGCTTACTTTTTTGGGGTTCATATCAGGAATTTTGGAGAGGTCGTACACGTGTATCTGGTCGCATTGATTGCCCCATTTGGCATAATCAGATTGAAAGACAAGGTATTTACCATTAAAACTGAAATAGGCTTCTGCATTGTTGCCGCCGAAGGTAAGTTGTTTTACATTTTTGAGGTGTTTTTCTTCGGGATAGTGAATAGTAGTATCCGCTTGTATGGAAGAAGCATTTGTCTTGTGTTCAGGCAAGTTGCTTGAACTTATACAGGAATATAAAAATAACAGAAAAGATAAGGTAAGCATAATTTTTTAACGTCTTTTTTTTCCAAACCAATAATTAATCAGAATAAAACCGATGAGCATGCCTCCAAGGTGTGCAAAATGTGCTACATTAGAGGTGCTTCCCACTCCTTTTACAATGTTGTATTGATTACTAACCCCTGCATATAACTCAATGGCGGCGTATAGTGCTACAAAGTATTTGGCTTTAATGGGAATAAAAAAGTAAAGATTGATGTAGTTATTGGGATATGTCATTCCGAAGGCAAGTAGTAAACCAAATACTGCTCCTGATGCGCCTACCATAGGCGGATAAAATCCTGTTTGTATGGTTAAGTATTCTACCAACAAGTATAACCCTGATGCACCTAATCCGCAAACAAAATAATATGTCAAGAAACGTTTTGTACCCCAAGTAGCTTCCATAGCACTGCCAAACATCCATAAAGCAAGCATATTGGAGAATATGTGTCCTAAACTACCATGTAAAAAAATATGCGTTAAAAGTTGATATGGTTCAAAAAAGTCGTAGGGGGGGAGGTTGGCAGGATGCCACAGCGCCCCATATTGCAGCAAATTAAAAGGTAGGATAATCGTGGCTAGAAATGCAATAAAGTTGATGATGAGTAAATTTTTTACGCCTTCGGTGATAAACATTGTATTATCAAAAACATGCAAAAATGTAAAAAGTTTGTATACTTAACAAAAAAAGCTGATACACACCGTACCAGCCTTTTCAAAAAGGGTTTGCAAGGTTTTTATCTGCCTAACAGGTACAGAATAAGAAGTACAAGCAGTACAATAATTAAAATACCAATAATCAGACCAATGAGATCAATACCCAAAAGTGCCAACAACACTATAAGTAATATAGCAACCAGAATTACCGTTACCAATTCTGTACCACCCAGACTTTGTGTTTTGAGAAGGTGTTTTTTAAGTTTTTTCTGTAAGAGTTTTTTGGCAATTTTAGTTTTAAGTTTTTCTTTTTCAGGTTTAGTAGGTGAATGTACAGGAGTAGTTATGGCACTGTAAGATGCATTTGCGGCAACAACTTGCAAAGGTTGATTTAACAGCACTGCTCCAATGAACAGTAGTAAAGTTAAGATGTATTTGTTCATAATACACAAAAGTAGAAGTTTTTTTGGAAAACAAAAAAACAAAATTTTTACCACTCTGTTTCTGATTCTTTGTGAATCAAAATAACCATTCTTTTTTGGATAATGGCATCTCTGTTTTTGCGTCTTTCGGAAAGTTTTTTACGAAGTTCATCTACTGAACCCTGCAGGCGTAATATCTCACGTTCCGTATTCTTGATTTTGAGTTCAAAAAGTTCTCCGAGAATATTACGCAGTTCCTGTTCTATTTCATCTTTTTGCTGTTTATCAGGGGTGCTGTTGTAAGCAATAGCCAATTCTTGGGATTTTTTCTCTAACAATGCTTCTTGAGTTAGTTTTTCAAATGTTTCAGGGTCTTGTTTTTTAAGGTCTTGATAGTATCCTGTTAAAATCTGCTCTTTGTTGGGCGTGACGTAAGGTTGTATTTCTGTTATTTTTTTGTTGGCATACATATACAAGTTATTCAATACACAAAACTTGAACTGGTCTACCCCTGAAATACGAAGGGAAACAGAATATCCTACGGGTAAATTTTGCAAAGAAAGCGGTAAAGCGGAGGGGGGTATAAGTTTGCCATCTAACCAAAAAGATTGATTTTCTATTTTTATGCTATGCGATACTGTATTAACCCTGAGTTCTGCGTCTTGTAGTTTGCTGGGTTTGCGTTTGAGGGTGTCTGTTTGTGCTGAAGCAATCATACAAGATATGATGCTATGGCAAAACAATAGTAGTACTTTCGTCATGGGTAACCACTTCATATACGGCGCTGTCTGCGGGTAAAATCCCTCCCCTGTGTTCTTTGAGAACGGTAATATCACGGTGAATTTTTTGTATTTCTGCATTGTCTAAATTTTCCCATTCCAAAGCCTCATGTTTAACCTTTTTATTAGTTGCTTGCTTATACTGGCTGTATCCTGAAAAATTAACTATAGCAGAGAAAAGAATAGCCATGCCTACTATGATAGGTCGGGGGGTATATTTACGTATTTTTATCAGTTTGTCCTCAATGGTATTTTCTTCGGCATGTATTTGTGCGGTTGCTTGTACAGATACTTTGGAAAAAGCGAGAATATTATTCAGTATTTCAGGTTCAGGAGATTGAAAAGCGGTTTCCTCAGCGGGGAGCATACCTAAGGTAAAAGTAAGTTCCTTATAAGATTTGCGCAAGTTTTTATCATGCATAAGTGCTTGCTCAAAAGCATTTTTTTCTTCTTCGGGCATTTCTCCATAGAAATACCTTAAAATATCATTATCCACAAATTTTGAAGTCTGTTTATGTGCTTCCTTCATATAGTAGTTTTAATTCAATGTTTTAAATTCCTGTTGTGTAAGCATTTTACGTAAGTTCATCAAAGCGTAACGCATTCTGCCCAGAATGGTGTTGATACTGCAGTTCGTCATTTCTGCAATTTCTTTAAAGGACATATCTGCATAGTGTCTTAATACAACTACTTCTCTTTGTTCACTCGGCAACCGTTTCAATAATTCTGCAACAATATGTTCATTTTCTGTCTGTAATATACTTGTATCGGCTTCTTGTTCTTCCACAAATCGGTTTTCTTGACTTAATATCTCGCCTTCACTGTCTGTAATAGTAGTGTTTTTCTTTACTTTCCTGAAATAATCCACTGCCAGATTATAAGCTATGCGTATCAACCAATGAGAAAATTTGCCTTCATCTTGGTATTGTTTGCTCTGAATCAATGTAATGACTTTCATAAACGTATCCTGAAATATATCTTCGGCAATGAACTTGTCTTTTACTATCATCAGTATTACATTATATACATGTTTTTGATGTTTTTGTAAAAGAATAGCAAATGCTTGTTCGTTCCCTTCCTGATAGGCTTTTACCAACGCACTGTCTGACCATAACTGCATATAATATCCTCCTTACTAACGTTAAATTTTATTTTTTATTGTATAAGCAAAGATAATTACTTTTTTTGGAATAGAAAAATTTTTACTGTTATTCAGATATTTTATAGGGCGTGTCCCCTTCGCTTGCGCTTCGGGGTCGGGCTATACGCTACAAGCCCTCACTTGCTACTCAAGTTGCGGGCTTTTCGCTGCTATCCCTCACGCAGGGACTACATGTGAGTTATTAGTATTTTACCTAATTTTGTATTCAAATGGCAAAAAAACTCATTCGTTTTGATTGGGCAATCAAAAGATTACTTCGCAACAAAGCGAATTTTGTGGTTTTAGAGGGTTTTTTATCTGAATTACTGTTTGATGACATCAAAATTGAAAAGATTTTGGAAAGCGAAGGCAATCAGCAATATGACGAAGATAAATTTAACCGTGTAGATATTCTTACTCAAAATTCAAAAAATGAATTTATTATCATAGAAATTCAGAACACTTACGAGATAGATTACTTCCACCGCATGATGTATGGCGCTTCCAAAGTCATGACAGAAAACCTTACTTTGGGACAGCCTTACTCTGAAATCAAAAAAATCATTTCTATTAACATTGTGTACTTTGATTTAGGGCAGGGTAAAGATTACGTGTATAAAGGTACTACCAACTTTCACGGCTTGCACGAAAATGATGTTTTACAACTTTCCTACAAACAAAAAGAAACGTTTTTCAAACAAAATGTATCAGATATTTTTCCTGAATATTACATTATCAAAGTCAATCAGTTTAATGATGTAGCCAAAGATACATTAGACGAATGGATTTATTTTTTGAAAAACAGCGAAGTTAAAGACGATTTCAAGGCAAAAGGATTGACAGAAGCCAAAGAAGTATTAGACATCATGCGATTAGGGGAAGAACAGCGCTATGGGTATAATCGGTATATGGATTATTTGCACTACAAAGCCAGCGAAGCCCTTACACTGAAAATAGAAACCGAACAAAAAATAAAAGAAGCGGTAGAAAAAGCAACAAAAGAAACCGAAGAAAAAGTGCGTAAAGAAACCGAAGAAAAAGTGCGCAAAGAAACCGAAGAAAAAGTGCGTAAAGAAACCGAAGAAAAAGTGCGCAAAGAAACCGAAGAAAAAGTACGTAAAGAAACCGAAGAGAGAGCAAAAAATGCTATTAAAAAGGGCTACGATAATCAAACTATTGCTGAATTAACGGGATTATCGGTTGAACAAATAGAAAAATTACGTAAAGAGCTAGAATAGCTGACATTACGCATGATAAAAAAATCTATTGAGCGTCCTCCGCAGTTCATGGTTGGGCTACGCGCTGCTATCCCGCGCGTACCCACACATTGCATACTTGCGTTAGGCATGCGGAGGGCATGCGTGCTTGCACGCATGGTGCGAACAGCACCGAAGCGATAGCGTAGCCCGTAGCACGCCGACTGCGCCGCGCAGCAAGCAGGAACGCCCAAAAAATTATTTTGCTTGACATCAAGTATTTTATACTTTTGAGCTATGAAGTTACACTGTATAGAAACAGGATTATTCCGTTTAGACGGAGGCGCTATGTTTGGTGTAGTGCCTAAAACAATCTGGCAAAAAACCAACCCTGCCAATGAAAATAATCTGATTTTACTCAATATGCGTGCTTTGCTGATAGAATACCATAACAGGTTAGTTTTAGTAGATAATGGGCTTGGACACAAGTATAACGATAAATTCAAGCAGATATATGCTATTGAACATGATACACATACATTAGATAAATCTTTGCAAAAATTAGGATTTTCAAGGTCTGATATTACAGATGTTATTCTCACACACCTTCATTTTGACCACTGCGGAGGAAGCACAGAATGGAACAGTAGCAAAAACCGTTATGAGGTAGCTTTTACAAATGCTAAATTCTATGTACAAAAATCTCATTGGGAATGGGCAAACCACCCGAATGCACGTGAAAAAAGCAGTTTTTTTGTAGAAAATTTACAACCCCTTGCAGAAAGTGGACAATTAGAATTGATAGAAGGAAATGTAAATTTGTTTGAAAACGTAACTCTTTTATTGATGAATGGACACACTGCGGCAATGCAATTGCCTTTAATTGATTACAAAGACAGAAAAATACTTTATACCGCAGACTTAATCCCTACACACGGACATGTACCTTTACCTTATGTAATGGGTTATGATATGTTTCCTTTGACCACTCTGCAAGAAAAAGAACCTATCCTAAAACAAGCTGTGCAAGAAAATTGGATATTTTTATACGAACATGACCCTTATATAGAGTGCAGTACGGTTAGCGTCAATGAAAAAGGGGCATTTGTCTGCGGAGAAAAATTCAAATTGAGTGAAATTTAAGTCGCTTATTCATTCTATTTTTGGTGCAGTGTGCGTCTATTAAGAGAATACGCAGGTTTCTAGTATTTTTCTAAACCTTGCTTAAACAACTTGAAAAAAGCGATTTTACTTATAAAAAACCGCACCACTTATAAAATTTCGCATAAATTTTTTGTTATTGATTATCAACAACTTATAAAAAAATCTGTATTTTTTTATAAAAAAACACGCATAAATGTTTGCATATTATTGAAAACCATTTTACTTTTGTTGTGTAGTTAGTGTTTCACAAAAATAAATCATACGCCTGTGGATATATTTGATAAAATAGACAAAAGTATGGGGCATCTTGGTCAATATGCAGACCAGGCACACGGATACTTTACTTTTCCCAAGTTGGAAGGTGAAATAGGCACACGCATGAAATTTAACGGCAAAGAACGTTTAGTATGGTCTTTGAATGATTACTTAGGATTAGCCAACCACCCCGAAGTTCGTAAAGCAGATGCAGAAGCCGCAGCAAAGTATGGTTTTGGGCATCCTATGGGTTCACGCATGCTTACAGGCAACAGCGAGTATCATGAGCAATTAGAAAAAATGTACGCAGAATATGCTCAGAAAGAAGATGCTATACTTGTAAACTTCGGCTATCAAGGAAATATCTCTCTTATTCAGGCACTGTTAGATCGCAGAGATGTAGTTATTTATGATTCTCTTTCTCACGCTTGTATTATAGATGGTGTAGTAGGTACACTTGCGAAACGTTTTATCTATGAGCATAACAACATGGAGCAATTGGAAAAACGCTTGCAAAATGCTGTTAAAATTGTAGAAAAAACAGGAGGTGGCATTCTCGTTATTACAGAAGGTGTATTTGGCATGAAAGGCGATTTAGGATATTTACCCGGTATCGTAGAGTTGAAGAAAAAATATCCCTTCCGTATTCTGATTGATGATGCACATGGCTTTGGTGTAATGGGAAAAACAGGAATGGGAACCGCAGAACACTACGGCGTTCAACAAGAAATAGATATAATTTTCAATACTTTTGCCAAATCTATGGCAATGATAGGCGGATTTATAGCTGGGGACAAAAAAATAATGCGTTACCTCCGTTATAATATGCGTAGCCAGATTTATGCTAAAACTATGCCTACCGCTTTGGTGATAGGTGCCACCAAACGTCTGGAAATATTAAGAAATGATCATGCCCGCAGAGAACATTTATGGACAATCGTAAATGCTTTGCAGGAAGGCTTTAAAGCCCGTGGTTTTGATATAGGTCCTACTCAAAGTCCTGTAACACCCGTATATATGAAAGGTTCTATCTGGGAGTGCAGAAACCTCTCGTTAGACCTACGCGAAAACTACAATATCTTTATGTCTGTGGTTACTTATCCTGTAATAGAAAAAGGAGCTATTATATTGAGAGTAATCCCCACAGCAAACCATACCCTGGAAGATGTAAACTATACACTCAACGCCTTTGCTGAAATTCGTGCTAAGTTAGACGCTGGTGCTTATGATGATGACAAGATGGTTTCAGGATTTATTCCTAAAATTGTGTTTTAGTTCATGTTTTCTTCTTAAAATTGCCTTATTTAATCCTTAATCATATAGTCCTATGGAAAAGTTCAAAAAAGTACAGAGCATTGTTTCTGGTATTGCAGATGACGCGGACAAGTTCTACACAAAGAACAACAAAGCCGCTGGTACCCGTGTGCGTAAAGCTATGCAGGAGTTGAAAAACCTTGCACAGGAAATCCGCAAAGAAGTTCAAGACATCAAAAACAAACAAGAAGCGGCTGCTTCCAAAACAACAAAAACTACTTCTGCTAAAAAAACAGACAGTAAAAAAGCCGCCAGTTCAAAAACTTCTACTGCGAAAACTTCTACAAAGAAAAAGTAGTCCTTATAGAAGGCTTCAACCTTTAAACTGCCTTGTGTAAAAACACGGGCAGTTTTTTATTAATATTTTCCTATCTTTGTACAAATGTTCAGGTTACCCCTTTTGCTGGTTTTAATAAACACCATAATCACAATAAAAAGTCAGGAACTGGCTTTTGAAACCCAATTTGAATTGGCTAAATCCCAATACAAAGCAGGGATACAAAAATTATGTACAGATACAGCCCAAAAAAAAGTATGGGTGTCTTTTATGCCTGAAAAGGTATCTTTCAGTGAAGAAAACCCATATAACAGAAAAAAATTTGAACTTGTCCTGAATGAAAAAATGCAGGTGGCTTCTCAACAGTACACTGCACAGTCAGACAACAGACCTGTAAAAGTAAAATATGCATGGAAAAATTCTTGGATAGGTACAGTTATCCGTACAAACAACCAAACTAACCCCAACCAAAAAGAGTTAGTAGTTATACAATATGACAACAAAGGGGTTATTGTTAAAGAACAGTTTTTTGCTCTCTGCCCTGCAAAACAATTGGAAAAATATAATGATGTTTTGGTTAATGATACACTTTTTTGCTTTTACGAAAGAGAAATTTCCATCAATGAAAGGGCTGTGGAAATGCTGAAAATAAATCTTAATACCTTAATTTCCATCAGACAGAAACCCTTGACTTTACCTAATTCAAAATTTGGGTTATTTGATGTGTGTTATCTGCAAAATCAGATTTATATGTGGGGGGCAGAAGTAGACCTTCAAAAATTTGGTGTAGAACGCATACCCCATAAAAATACTTTATTCCAAATCAGCGAACAAGGTGAAATCTCTGCTAAGTGGGATATTCTCCCTGATTTCGAAACTGATTATCTGCATTTTTCATCATACAAAGACAAAAACATCTATGTACTCGGAGAATATACTAAATCAAAATCCCACGATGATATGATGGGCATTTTTATTCAGAAACTACAACCCGCAGGAACTACTGCATGGACAAAACAATATGATTACAAAGGTGAACTACAAAAATCTATCCGTACCAGCAGTACAGGGAGTATGCTTTACACACAGGGAGGTGTTCTTTTACATAAATTATTCTGTACAGATAATGGAGAACTGATTGTTCAGGCAGAATTATTTACCAAAAGGCAATACAGCAACACAAATTTTAACAATAACAGCATGTTTATGGGCGGAGTTGGGGGTAGTTTTGCTGACCCCTACACAGACTATGAATATTTTGATATTTTACTGATGAAATTTGATAATCAAGGCAACTATATTCGTACAGAGCGTGTGCCACGCACAAGGCAGGTCAAAACTTATACAGGGCATTTATTCTCCCGTAAACCTGTTGAAAAAAGCTATATTTACTCACAACTTATCAATCAACATGTTTTTGTTTTTTATATGAACCTGCAACAAAATGGAAAATATCATTATTTATATGCGTGTAAATATAACACGTCCTCAGGTCAGATTACTAACATATCCGATTTAAGCACTGACGGTTTTGAAGTGATAAGCAATCTTGGGGTACAGAATATTGCAACTAACCAGGTAGTCGTAGCAGGTACAAACAGCAAGGGAAATTTGTTATGGTTAAAAGGACTACTTCTTAAATAATAGACTTTTCATTTTAATCTGTAATCTGTACTTTTTGTATGCCAATTTTTGTCTGAATAACATATATTCCTGAACGCATGGCAGAAGTGTTCCACTCTGTAATAGTATTGGATTGTGGAGTTGCCTGATATACCATTTTACCTGTTATATCATATATATTTACGAACCCTGTATTTCCTGATATTTTTACTGTTTCCCCTGTCTGTAATACTGTCGGATAAATCCACAATATATTTGGCAATTGGTTTATTTCTACACCTATGGCTTGGGAATACGTATTCTGACCATCTTTACCTACTCCGAGTAACCTATAAAAGTTTGTACCTTGAACGAAGTGTTTTGTTTGGACATTTTGCTTTTGTGCTACAAAACCTATCTCCTGAACTGTATTCCAAATATATCCATCAGTGCTGTTTTGTAAATACAGGTTCTTGAAGGCATCAGGATTAGCAAGTTCCCATGCAAGATTCACTTGTTCATCAATGTATTTGCCCATAAAGTTTTCTATCTGTAAAGGAAGAACTTTTACTATACAATTCACCGGTACACTGCAAGTTGCCCCTGTAAAAGAGCGGTTTGCAAATTGAGAAGTGTTGTTCCCACTGTTGGTAGCTGTTGCAGTTACATACCCGCAAAAACTACCTGCCAAAGACCATGTACCACCTGCGTTAGAAGTAGTAGTGCCTAAATACACTGCACCTTGATTAACGTGTGTTGTACCACAACTTAATGCCGCACCATCTTGTGCCTGAAACACTTCAATTGTGCAATTGGCAGGGGCTGTACCTGAAACAAGTGTAGTTGTGGCAGAACTGATTACGGGTGCGGCTATACTTCCATTCCCTCCTGTTGTAAGACGGATACCCAGATACCCACCCGGGGGAGCATTACAATACATCTGATTTCTGCTGATTAAATTGTTAATCGTAGTTGCCCCGTCTACCAATATACCGTCATATTGTGAACCTGTAATGATATTCGGTTGCCCTGCACCCGAACCCCCAATAACTGTATTTTGACTTCCTGATTTAAGTTCTATGCTATAATATCCTGTACCTGTGCAGTTTGTGCCTACCAATCCAATCTGGTTGCCTTGAATAATGGTTCTCAGGCAACCTTCTACATCGATAGCTCTGTATCCATTGCAAGTAATAATGTTATTCAATATCTGGTTGTCATTGGAATTGGGTTGCATATTGATACCGTCATAACCATTGCCACTGCAAGCAGAGGCATTAGGTAGCAAACCTATTACACAGTTTCTTATGATGCCATTATCGGGTCCTGCCAAGTCTACTCCGTAGTAACCATTGGCACGGATAACACAGCCATCAAGCAAAAAATTATCTGCCGCATCTCCGTTGATAAATATTCCTGTATAGCCAAATCTTCTTACATCAATACTTATAATTTGCACATTTGCGGCAGTAACTTGTAAGCCGTAATATCCCCCCAAACCTCCATCTATGATGATTTTAGGGTCTGAACCTGTGTACCCTCCCGCAGGCTGGGTAGTACCGTCAATAACCACAGCGTCTGTAATGATAGGTAATGATGTTGTAATAGAAATAGTATGCGGTGCCATACCTGCTATATTGAATACAATATTATCTGCACCTGCGGCGGCATTGGCATCTAATATGGCTTGCCTGAAACTCCCTGCACCTGTATTGGCAGTATTGGTCACAGTAAAGGTTAAAGCAAAACTATAGACAGTAATAAAAAAACAAAGCAGAAAGAGGAAAAACTTTTTCATAAGCATTAAAAATTTTACTCCAAATTTACTCTCAATTTATGTCAGGTTCGAACAAAATAAGTAAAATCGGGTTTACATTTAGTTTACATGCTTTATGATAGCTTTGAAAATCAGCATATTATTTTTAGATTTGTAAGTAAACATGCATAAATACCATTTCATTTTTTTTCTTATTACATCTTGGCTGATTAGCTTTGGAGAGAATAAAATACCTGTTCTCATCTTAGATGATTATCTCAAAAATATTGCGCTTACTTATAACAATGGGGTACAAAATGTAGATAAATGCATAGAAAAAATAAAGCCTCTTCTGGATAAAAACCCCACCAATCCTATCCTGAAATTTGATTTGGCGGTGTTGTGCATTTTAAAGGAGAATTATGTAAAGTCTATTATTCATTTAGAGGAAGCCATAGAAATTAAACGAAAACAAAAAGATACCGCAGATATATGTACGTATTTGAGATTGTTGGGTTTGGGGTACACGAGTTTGAAATACTATGACAAGTCTTTACACTTACTTAACATTTGTGCTAAAAGGTATGCATCAGATAAGGAATATACCGCACTCATGCTCACCTTTACCAACATTGCTTCTTTATATGTAAACAAAGGCAATAATGACTCTGCTTTTGCATTTTATTACAAAGCCCTTGAAATCTCTAATGTATTCCCTTCCTATGCACCCAAAAGCACAAAACGACTAACCCAAGTAGGATTATGCTATTTACATGGCGTAACACAACATTATGACAGTTGTCATTATTACTTCAGAAAAACGCTCTCGGATACTTCTGTGGCATTCAGGATTAAGTACGCCGCATACCTTTATGTTGTCCCTGCCTTGATACATCATCAATTGTTGGATACAGCACTTCACTATTTTGAACAAAGTGAACGTTTTTTCTTTGACTCGGGTATGTACAGGGTAACTCATCAAACTTATCCACTTATTATGCCCGCATACATAGCAAAAAAACAGTATGACAAAATCTTGTTCTATCAAAAAAGGTGGAAAATCTGTGTAGACAGTAATATGGTACGAATGGATAAAATTGCTTTGCAAAAAATAGATGTGGAAAGAATTACGCAAGAAAAACTACTTGTTCAGAAAGAACTCTACATCAAAAATGTGAAACTATCTCAAAAAAACACAACCATTTTCTTGCTTGTTGTGAGTTTATTACTTTTGTTTTCGGTTGGTTTCAATTATTATCATCGATTAAACCTCAGACGCACGCGGGAAACAGAACTTTTTCAACGGCAATTAAATGAAAAACTTCAACAGGAACATGAACTGCAAGGTCGGCAGTTAGAACTTTTACAGGAAAACAAAAAATTACAGGACTTTATCCAGACGCAATTAGAGGAGGAGGTCAGAAAAAGAACCGAAGAATTGGTTCAAAAGGAAAAAGAAATTATTGCACTCAAAGAAAAAGAAATTCAGGCAAAAGTAGAAAAAGCAGAACTGGAAGCCCTCACACAAAGCCTGTTAATCCAGCAAAAAAATCAGATTTTTGAACAGGTAAAAACCCATATAGAAGGCTTAAAAGGCAAAAATTTGGGCGTAGAAGAACAAAAATCTCTTAAAGACCTTATTTTAGTCATTAAAAACAGTCTTAACATAGAACACCAATGGGAGAACTTCAAAATTCACTTTGAAGCCAACTACCCTATGTTTATGCAAAAGATAACTGAAAAATACTCTAATTTGTCTGAAAACGAAATCCGTCATTTAGCCTATATCAAAATAGGGTTAAGCATTAAAGAAGTAGCAGATTTGCTGGGTATAGAACCCAACTCTGTCAAAATAGCAAGATACAGGATTAAGCAAAAATTAGGTATGACCAAAGAAGATTCCCTTTCAGAGAAAGTCAAAAATATGTAGTGCGTGGGTTTATCTTGTTTTTTGCGTGAGTTGCGTGGAGCAAACTTGCGTAAGCAAGTTGTACAAAGTACCGTAGCGATAGCGCAGTGCAAAACGCAACGACCCGTAGCGCAGCGAAGGGACACGCCCGAATACACATGTATGAATAATAAAAACCTGCCATATCTTTAAAGCATAGCAGGTTGTGAAGGCAAGTAAATTTCTGATGAATGTACTACTTTAATAATTTTGACAGTTCAAAAGTTTTTCCTGACGCATTAGAAGTAACTTTCAGAAGTTCTTTGCCTTTGCTACCCTTATCTGCCAAATACAAAATACTGCCATCTTCCATACAAATGTCATTAGAAGACAAATTATTGATTACAACCGTACCTGAACCTGTATACAGGGTTTGAGTTTTTCCTGTATCGTTTTTAACCTTGAAACAAACTCTGCCCATGACTACGGTTTTTTGGTTAATTTCCTGTTTGATAGCAGGTTTGAAAGCAACTAAGGTAAAACCTGCAGCTAAAATAGCACCCATTAAGATATTTTTCATAACTATCATAAATAATTGCTTACCTTAACGTATTACAGAGAAAAGCGACATGCAGAAAGTAGTAAAAGTATTCTTCTGCAAAGTAAAATTGTGTTTTAAGGCAGTGAAACTGTAGTAGGCGCAATATCAGTATGTCATGTAAAAGCATGCAGATTGTTTTTTTATTGAGTTTTTGATAATTTTGAAAAATAGTCTTCAACAAGTTATGAATTTCAAACTTAGACCCTGGCACATTTCAGACCTTAACAGTTTGGTTAAATATGCCAACCATTGGAACATTGCAAAAAACATGATGGACAAATTTGCTTTTCCTTATACAGAAAGTCATGGAAGGGCTTTTATTGAATTTGCCAACAAAGATAATCCTGTTCATATTTTTGCAATTGAGGTACACAATGAAGCAATAGGGGGCATAGGCGTACACCCATGTGAAGATATTCGCAGAAAAAATGCTGAGTTAGGGTACTGGCTGGGTGAACCTTTCTGGAACAAAGGCATTATGAGTAGTGCCATCAGGGAAGTTGTTAACTTTGCTTTTGAAACATACAGCATTGAAAGGGTTTTTGCTATGGCTTTCAGTACGAATAAGGCTTCGCAAAAAGTGCTTGAAAAAAATGGCTTTGTTTTGGAAGCGGTGCTTAAGGAAACCATTATCAAAAATGAGGAGTTTTTAGACGAGTGGATTTATGCTGTCAGACGAAAAGACTGGAAGAAATAAATATTTATTCTGTGGCACCTGTTTCTATTTTTTTGTTTATACTCTGGTTTCCTCCTTTTTCCAAAGCTATTCTCCAATACTTCACAGCTTCATTTTTACGGTTTAACTTGGAGAGTACATCTCCGTAATGTTCGTATACTACACTGCTTACCCTGCCTGTATCAATAGCTTTTTTTAACCATTTTTCAGCATCTTCATACTTGTTTTGTTTGTAAAGCACCCAGCCATAGGTATCCATATTATTGGGAGTGGGTTGCAGTTCTACGGCTTTTTTTGCCATTTCAGCGGCTTTGTCCAGTTTTTCTTTACGCAAGGAAAGGTAATAGGCGTAATTATTCAAAACTATGGTATTTTTAGGGTCAAGTTTCAGAACTTCTTCGTAGGCTTCATCAGATTTTTGGTATTGTTTGGTTGTGTTATACATATCTCCAAGCATAGAGTACATATCTATCATACGTTCAGGAATATTTTTGCTGATTTTAACACCTTTTTCCAAAACTTTTATGCCATTTTCATATTTTTTAAGATTGTAGCAAGCAATACCATTACAGAAAATAAAATCGGGGTCATTGGGAAAGAGTTCCAAAGCCATATCGCTGTCTTCTTTAACATACGTATAGTTTTTAGTGCGCATGGAAACATCTATAAGAGCTTGCCATACTCGTACATTGTTTTCATTGATTTTTAATGACTTTTTGTAATATACTCGGGCTTGAGATAAGGAGTCTAATACGGAATAAAAGTCTGCTATTAAAGTAATCAAGGGCGTATTTTCAGGATTCTGATTTTCCAATTTCAGAGCATAATCTAAAAAATGTTTCAGATTTTCCGGCTTGTTTCGGTTTTTAAGTAACTGATTGGATAACACTTGTACCTTGGTTTCTATAGGTAAATCTGATTTTTCAAAGAGTTTATTGGTATACTCTTCTGCTTTGACATGGTCGCCTTTGTCTTCATAGTATTGCATAGTTGCAATAAGTGCGTATCCATTAGTAGGTTCTGCCTGTAAAATTTCTTGTAAAACCTCATAAGATTTCTCGCTCATATTTGCTTCTTTGTAGGTTTCGGCAAGCAATTCTTTGTACTCTATTTTATTGGGACGGGCTTCTACCAAACGTTTAATTTCATGAATAGCATCTTTTTGTTTACCCATAAATTTATAGATTTTAATCTTGCGAAAAACGATTTCATCTCCCAAAGCAAATCTCTTTTCCATATCATTACATAAGGAAATGGCTTTATCAAACATTTTTGCCTGTAAGTAAAAGTTTAACAACTGATTATATCCATCTATATAATTTGGAAAATCAGCAACCATACTTTCCTGTGCTTCTATGGCTTGTTTGAGTTGTTTGTTTTCCAAATAAAGATTGATCAGGATAATTCTGTACCAGATATTTTCTTTGTCTGACTTTATCGCTTTCTGTGCATAAGGTATACCTTTTTCATACATTGCCATAACCAGCATAATCTGGGCAATATTATAGTTTGCCGCCGCATTATTGGGGTCAATTTTCAAGACTTCCGTAAAATAGGTTAATGCCTGTGCATACTGGTTATTTGCCCAATAGGTAGAACCCTCTATAAAATAATAGTTCAGTTTATTTCTTTCTTCGGGAGAAAGTTTTTTAGGCACTTTCTCTGTTTTATCTTTTTTTTCTTTCTTCTTTTTTGTTTTATCCTGTTCTGTATTTTGTGCAAATGCAGAAAGCAAACCCAAGACCCACAAAATAATGATGATTTTTTTCATACTTCACTGCTGGAATAATCTCCAAGATTAACCGAAACGGCTTTTCCCCTCACACTTGCGTACATACCTACAATAGAGTGTTGTATTTGAGCGTTTTGTATCAAAGCGTTATCGTTGACAATACTATGTGAAACAATAGTGTTTTCTAGCACAGCATTCTCCCCGATTGATACGTAAGGTCCGATAATAGAGTTGTGTAGTTTGGCATTTTGTGCAATGTAGCAAGGCGGAATAATAATACTGTTCGGAAAAACAAAGTTACGAATTTTTTTATCTTTTTCCAAATAATTTAAAATCGCCTGGTTGGTTTCCAATACAGCATCTTTATTTCCGCAGTCCATCCAGTCTTTTACCCCTGCTATACCCATTTTTTTACCTTGTTTGAGCATGTGGTCAAGTGCATCTGTAAGTTGATATTCGCCCAGCCCTTTGATGTCAAAATCTATCAGACGTTGTAGTTCCTGACGCAGGTTTTCTCCGTCTTTGAAGTAATATATCCCAATAATAGCCAGATTAGATATAAATGTTTTAGGCTTTTCTACAAAATCTGTAATTTCTTGTCTTTCGTTTAATTTTACAACTCCAAAACTGCTGGGATTTTCTACTTCTTTTACCCAAATAACCGCATCTTTATCGGTATCTAAAGAAAAATCTGCTCTGAAAAGGGTATCTGCAAAGGCAACCACTACATTTCCTGATAAACTTTCTTTGGCACATAAAATAGCGTGTGCTGTACCTAAGGGTTCATCTTGATAATAAATACTCGCCTTAGCGCCTACTTTTTCTGCTACTGTACACAGGGATTGTTCTGCTTCTTTTCCAAAATTCCCAATGATGTAAGCAATTTCTTCAATAGGTTGTTGTATAATTTCGGCAATATCTTCTACTAAATGGTGAACAATGGGTTTGCCCGCCACATGCAATAAAGGCTTCGGAGTGGTTAAAGTGTGTGGGCGTAAGCGTTTACCCATACCCGCCATGGGAATAATGATTTTCATCTGTATTTGATTTGAATAAGCTAGACCGTTGCTACAAAAATCATACCTATAATAATAACAACAGATTTGAATATCCTTCTGAAATCCTTATTTTACATTGATTGTCAGAAAGAAAGTAATCAAAACAGGTTTTTTGTTTATTTTTGGAAAAAATTTATGTCGTTCAAATCAGGCTTTGTAGCTATCGTAGGTGAACCCAATGCGGGCAAATCTACACTTCTTAATCAATTATTAGGACAAAAACTTTGTATTGTTACGCCAAAAATCCAAACTACAAGGCACAGAATTCTGGGAATTTATACCACAGAAACCTGTCAGATTGTTTTTTCGGATACCCCGGGTGTATTGCAACCCAAATATGCTTTGCATGAAGCTATGATGAAGTTTGTTTATGAGTCATTGTCTGATTCTGATGTGATTTTATGGCTGATAGACGGAGAAACCATGAAAATTACCCCTGAAATTCAGGATAAAGTAAAACAAAGTCAAAAACCCTGTCTTTTGATTTTGAACAAGATAGACAGTTTTTCATCGGAAGAAACCACCCGAAAAGTAGACGAACTCCATAAATTTTTGCCTGATTATGAAATTTTACCTGTTTCAGGATTGGCAGGCATACATACAGAGTTTATTCTCAAAAAAGTAGAACAACTCCTACCCGAAGGTCCTCTCTATTTTGACAGCGACCAGCTCAGCGACAGAAATGAACGGTTTTTTGTGAGCGAAATTATTCGTGAAAAGATATTTCTGCGGTATGCCAAAGAAATCCCTTACTCAGTGGAAGTAATTGTCAATACTTTTTCTTTTGATGAAAAAAGTAAAAAAACACACATTCAGGCAGACATTATCGTGCTTCGGGATACCCAAAAGCAAATTATTATCGGAGAGGGCGGAAAAGCGATTAAACGCATTGGTATTCTTGCCCGTCAGGAAATAGAAAAATTTATTCAAAGTCCTGTACATCTCTCTCTCTACATAAAAGTCCAACCCGACTGGCGAAATAAAAAACGAACCTTAAAAGGTTTTGGGTATGATGTAGAATGATTTGAGTTTTGTGTATTCTGGATAAAAAATGAAAAAAATGCATAATACTAAAATTCAACTCATCTTGAAGGCTTGCTGATGGCAATAAATTTATGTATTTTTGCACTGAAAAAATCCTCAAAAGACTTGAAAACACACCACAAAATTATAAATGGAGATAGCAGACAAATGAGCGAACTACCTGACCAGTCTGTACATTTAGTAATTACCTCACCCCCGTATTGGCAGTTAAAAGATTATGGAACAGACAACCAGATTGGTTTTCATGACCGTTACGAAAATTACATCAATCATTTGAACTTGGTTTGGAAAGAATGTTATCGTGTACTGTATAACGGGTGTAAGTTATGTATAAACATTGGCGATCAGTTTGCCAGAGCGGTATATTATGGGCGTTACAAGGTTATTCCTATTCGGGAAGAAATTATTAAATTTTGTGAGAACATCGGTTTTGATTATATGGGTGCTGTTATTTGGCAAAAAGTAACGACTTCAAATACTA
>Ga0272446_1002118_pt1 | contig 27738 bp, 18 predicted proteins | sample YNPCB0061_FD_194587 | JGI IMG/M metagenome (GOLD analysis project Ga0272446, IMG submission 194587) | Hot spring microbial mat communities from Yellowstone National Park, WY, United States - YNP-CB-006-1 | ecosystem: Environmental > Aquatic > Thermal springs > Hot (42-90C) > Sediment | place...
GAGAGTGAGCGGTTTCCCCGCGGCCGGTGGCGCAGCCGCGGGCGGCACTGGACGATGACCGCTCATTCCCGCTCGCCTGACGGCTCGCTTCATTCGCGGCTCTGAAGCAGTGCTTCATTCGCGGCGGTCAGAGCCGCGAACGGAGGGCGCGCCAGCGCCCGAGAGTGAGCGGTTCCCCCGCGGCCGGTGGCGCAGCCGCGGGCGGCACTGGACGATGACCGCTCATTCCCGCTCGCCTGACGGCTCGCTTCATTCGCGGCTCTGAAGCAGCGCTTCATTCGCGGCTCGGAATTGCGGCACTGGGCTGATGACCGCTCATTCCCGGCCGCATCGCGGCCTTCATTCGCGGCTCTGAAGCAGCCTCTTTGGGCTGCTAGACTGAGGGCGGGAGGCGCACTTGCGCGTTGGCTGGGCCGCCGCTGCGATGGCGGCGATTTCCGTCTGGGCGTTTCAGGAAAGAACGCCCGAATGCCCGATTCATTTCCGGGCCGCATTGCTCGATTTCTTTCTCGACAACGACGAGTCCGAAAAGCGCCGCGCCCCGGAGACCATGGCCGGCGGGCTGGCGGCGTTCGATTACGACGGCGACGGGGACGTGGACCTGTTCTTCTGCAACGGCGCCGATTTGTCCTCGCTCCGCAAGAAAAGCGCCCGGCAGTGGAACCGCCTGTATGCCAACGACGGGCGCGGCAACTTCACCGATGTCACGGCAAAAGCCGGCCTGGAGGGAACCGGCTTTGACACCGGCGCGGCGGTGGGCGACTACGACAACGACGGCGATCCCGACCTGTTCGTGGCCGGCGTCCACCGCAACACGCTGTACCGCAACAACGGCGACGGCACGTTCAGCGACGTCACCGCGCAGGCGGGCCTTCCCCCCGCGCGCCTGCCGCAGCTCGGCCCCCTGTGGGCCGTCTCCGCCGTCTGGACCGACGTCAACCAGGACGGGCTGCTCGACCTGTTTATCGTGAATTATCTGCTTTGGGAAGAAAATACCGAGCCTGTTTGCCCGTATGAAGGGCGCAATGAGTACTGCCACCCGAAGTATTACAAGGAATTGCCCAATCAGCTTTTTCTGAACAACGGCGACGGGACTTTCCGTGACATCAGCCAGGCCAGCGGCATCCTCGCGCAGCGCGGCAAGGGCATGGGCGCGGGCGTTGCCGACTACGACCTGGACGGGCGGCCCGACATTTTCGTCTCCAACGACAAGCTGTTCAACTTCTTTTTCCACAACCTCGGCGGCGGGAAATTCGAGGAAAAGGCTTTCGATATTGGCGTGGCCCTGGCCGAGCACGGCAACATGATTTCCGGCATGGGCGTGGATTTCCGCGACCTGGACAACGACGGCTACCCGGACATCGTGATGGTGGCGCTCGACAACGAGACCTTCCCCGTTTTCCTGAACACGGGCAAGGGCAGCTTCCGCGAAGCGACCGCGCAGACGGGGATGACCGCTCTGTCGCGATCCATGGCCGGCTACAGCCCCGTGCTGGCCGATTTTGACAACGACGGCTGGAAGGATTTGCTGGTGACCCGCGGCCACGTGCAATCGCCGCTGATGGAGCCGAGAGTGGCGGTGAACCAGCACAACACCGTGTTCCGCAACCTGGGCGGCGGCAAGTGGCAGGTGCTGACGGAAGAAGCCGGGCTGGCGGCGCTGCCCGCGGGGCGCCACCGCGGCGCCGCGGTGGCCGACTTCAACGGAGACGGGAAGCTGGACTTCGCGGTCAGCGCCCTCAAAGGGCGCGCCTCGCTGTGGATCAATGACAGCCCCGGGCAGAACCAGTGGATCGCCTTCCGGCTGAAGGGCACGCGCTCCCCGCGCGACGGCCAGGGGGCGAGAGTGAAGGTGGTCAGCCGCTCCTTGACACAGTACAATCACGCTGCCTTCACCGCCGGGTACGCCAGCGCGAGCGCTGCGCCGCTGCATTTCGGCCTGGGACGCGACAGCGCCGCGGAGCTGGTGGAAATCGTGTGGCCCAGCGGCGTCCGCCAGGAACTGAAGGGCCTGAAAGCGGGCCGCGTCCATGATGTCGCCGAGCCGGACGCGCCCGCGCAGCGGCCCTGAGCGTCAGCCGTCCAGCTTCACCGACAGGGTGTCGACCGGGGCGCGGCAGGCCTGTTCGAACGCGGCGATCTCCGCCTCGTGCTTCAGCAGGAAGCCCAGCTCGTCCACGCCCTCCAGCAGGCAGGTCTTGGCGAACCCCTCCACCGGGAATTCCACTGCCGTGCCGTCGGGGAGCGTGAGCGTTTGCGAAGCCAGATCGACGCGCACCGTGGCCAGCGGGTCCGCCCCGAGCATTTGCAGCAGCCGCGCGTGGATTTCCGCCGGCACGACGACGGGAAGAAGAGCGTTTTTCAGCGCATTTCCCTTGAAAATGTCGGCGAAAGAGGTTGAAATGACAGCGCGGAAACCGAACTGCGTCAAGGCCCACGGCGCATGCTCGCGGCTGCTGCCGCAGCCGAAATTATCGCCGGCGAGCAAGACCTGGGCGCGGTTGCCGGGCGGGCGGTTCAGGACGAAATCCGGCCGAGGGTTGCCCGCGGCGTCATAGCGCCAGTCATAAAAGAGCTGATCGCCCAGCCCTTCCTTGGAGGTCGTCTTGAGGAAACGCGCGGGAATGATCTGGTCCGTGTCGATGTTGTCCACCGGAAGCACGGCGACCCACGACTCGAAAGGGGTGAATTTCTCCATCTGGCTGACCTCCGTATTTCAACCGAGCAGCGTGCGCGGGTCCGTCACCACGCCGGTGACGGCGCTGGCGGCGGCGGTGAGAGGGCTGGCCAGGAACGTGCGCCCGCCCTTGCCCTGCCGCCCTTCAAAATTCCGGTTCGAGGTGGAAACGGCGTATTCGCCCGGAGCGAGCTGATCGCCGTTCATGGCGATGCACATGGAGCAGCCCGCTTCGCGCCATTCCGCGCCGGCTTCGCGGAAGATCCGGTCGAGCCCTTCGGCCTCCGCCTGCCGCTTGATCGACTGCGAACCCGGCACCACCAGCACGCGCACATTGGGGCTGACCTTCCGGCCTTTCAGCAGCGACGCCGCGGCCCGCAGGTCGGTCATCCGCGAATTCGTGCAGGAGCCGATGAAGACCACATTCACCGGCCGCCCGGCGAGCGGCTTGCCCGGCTCGATTCCCATATAGGCGAGCGCCTTGCGGCGGGTCTCGCGCTCCACCGCGTCGGGGGCTTCCGCCGGATCCGGCACGGGCGCCGAGATCGGGATTCCCATGCCCGGGTTGGTGCCGTAGGTGATCATCGGCTCGAGCGCGGAGGCATCGATCGCCACCTCGCGGTCATACGCCGCGCCGGCATCGGTGGGCAGCGTCTTCCAGAAAGCGAGCGCCTCCTCCCAGGCTTCGCCTTTGGGCGCGAAGGGGCGCCCGGCCAGAAACTCGAAAGTCGTGTCGTCGGGCGCAATGAGCCCGGCGCGCGCGCCGCCTTCGATGGACATGTTGCACACGGTCATGCGCTCTTCCATGGAGAGCGCGCGGATCGCGGCGCCGGTGTATTCGAACACGCACCCCGTGCCGCCGCCCACGCCGATTTTCGCAATCAACGCGAGAATGATGTCCTTGGCCGTCACGCCCGGCCGGAGCCGGCCGTCCACACGCACGGCGAAACTTTGCGAAGGCGCCTGCAGCAGGCACTGCGTGGCCAGCACGTGCTCCACCTGGCTGGTGCCGATGCCAAAGGCGAGCGCGCCGAACGCGCCGTGGGTGGCCGTGTGCGAGTCGCCGCAGACGATGGTCATGCCCGGCTGCGTGAGGCCGTGCTCGGGGCCGATGACGTGGACGATGCCCTGCCTCGGATTGCGGAAGCCGAAAAACGGGATGCCGAATTCCCGGCAATTCTTCTCGAACTGCTCCACCTGGGCGCGCGCCACCGGGTCGGCGATCGGCAGCTCCCGCGGCGCCGTCGGCGTGGAGTGATCGCAGGTGCCGAAGGTCTTATCCGGGCGCCGTACCTTGAGCCTGCGGCGGCGCAGCCCCTCGAAAGCCTGGGGAGAAGTGACCTCGTGCACGAGGTGCAGATCGATGTAGAGCAACGCCGGCGCTCCCGGCGGCCGGGTGACGACATGCGCGTCCCAGATTTTCTGAATGATCGTGCGTGGCTGTGACATGGCTCTCAGATCGCTTCGCAAACGGCGCTGCCGACTTCGCTGGTCGAGCGCGGCGCGCCCTTGGGTTTCAGGTCCGCGGTGACGTACCCGCTGTGAAGCACGGCCTCGATGGCGCGCTGCACGGCGGCGGCTTCTTCCTTCAGCCCGAACGAGTATTCGAGCATCGCCGCCACGCTGCCGATCGCGCCGAGCGGGTTGGCCCGGTTCTGCCCGGCGATGTCGGGCGCCGAGCCGTGCACCGGCTCGTACAGCCCCACCCAGGCGCCCGAGGGCCGCCTGGGGCCGATGGATGCCGAAGGCAGCATGCCGATCGAGCCCGCCAGCACCGCGCCCTCGTCGCTGAGGATGTCGCCGAACATGTTCTCCGTCAGCACCACGTCGAACCGCGTCGGGTTCAGGATCAACTGCATCGCGCAGTTGTCCACCAGCACATGCTCCAGCTCCACTTCCGGGTAATCCCCGGCCGTTTCGGCAACCACGCGCCGCCAAAGCTGCGAGCACTCGAGCACGTTCGATTTGTCCACGCTGGCCAGCTTCCGCCGCCGCTGCCGCGCCAGCTCGAACGCCATCCGCGCGATGCGCTCGATTTCAGCCCGCGTGTAGGCCATCGTGTTGACGGCGCGCTCTTCCGCGCCGGAGCCTTCGATGCCGCGCGGCGTGCCGTAATAGATGCCCCCGGTGAGCTCGCGCACGATGATCATGTCGGTGCCGCGCACGCGTTCATTCTTCAGCGGCGAGGAGTCCAGCAGCGGCTCGAACGCGCGCACCGGGCGCAGGTTGGCGAACACGCCGAGCAGCTTGCGGATGCCCAGCAGTCCGCGCTCCGGCCGCTGCGCGGGCGGGGCGTTGTCGAACTCGGGCAAACCGACAGCCCCGAGCAGCGTGGCGTCGGCTTCCGCAGCCAGCCGGGCCGTCTCTTCGGGAAACGGGTTGCCCGTCTTGTGGATCGCCACGCCGCCGAGCAGTCCTTCGGCCAGCGACAGCTCGTGGCCATACTTGGCGGCGACTCGCTCGAGCACGCGCACGGCTTCGCGCGTGACTTCCGTGCCGATGCCGTCGCCGGGCAGGACAAGGATATTCAGCTTCATAGATCGGTATTCCGCCTTTGGCGCAAATGGAGAGTGTAGCGCGGCGCGCCGGGGCCGCGCATCTCAGTCGGCGGCCACGCGGTCGGCCCGCACCTGCTCGCCAGCCTTCAGCGTGTGAACCAGCGCCAGGATCTCCTGGTCGGTGACGCCCTTCTTCCGGTCGGCGATCTCGATGAAGCCGTGGTAGACAACGTCGAGTTCTTCCTTGCTGAGCGAATAGCCGAGGTGCTCGCACTTGGCGCGCAGGGCGTGACGGCCGGAGTGCTTGCCCAGCACCAAGCGGCCTTCGGGAATGCCCACGGTCTTCGGATCGATGATCTCGTAGGTGGTCTTCTCTTTCAGGTAGCCGTCCTGATGGATGCCGGCTTCGTGGGCGAAGGCGTTGGAGCCGACGATCGCCTTGTTCGGCTGCGGCCCGAACGTGATGAGCGAGGCCAGCAACTGGCTGGCGGGGAAGATGTGCTCGGTGACGATGTTGGTGTGGTATGGAAAGCGGTCGGCGCGCGTCTTCATCGTCATCACGATCTCTTCCAGCGCGCAGTTGCCGGCCCGCTCGCCGATGCCGTTGATGGTGCACTCCACCTGCCGCGCGCCGGCGCGCACGGCGGCCAGTGAATTGGCCGTGGCCAGGCCCAGATCATTGTGGCAGTGGACGCTGATGATGGCGCGGCCATCGACGGCCCGCACCATTCTTCCGATCAGCTCGGCGTGCTCCTCAGGAACCGAGTAACCCACCGTGTCGGGCAGGTTCACGGTTTTCGCGCCCGCGTCCACCACAGCGAGGGTCACCTGTTCGAGAAAGTCCGGATCCGTGCGCGTGGCGTCTTCCGCCGAGAACTCCACATCATCGGTGAACTGCCGCGCCAGTTCCACCGCCGCGCACGCCTCCTCCAGCACCTGCTGGCGCGATTTGCGCAGCTTGTACTTGAGATGGATGTCGCTGGTGGCGATGAACGTGTGGATCCGGCTGAGCCTGGCCGGCTCCAGGGCGCTGGCGGCGCGCTCCACATCCAGCCGGCAGGCCCGCGCCAGCGCTGCGACGCGCACCCACGGCAGCTCCGTGCTGATCAGCCGCACCGCCTGGTAATCGCCCTCGCTGGCGATGGGGAACCCCGCTTCCAGGATGTCCACCCCCAGCTCGGCCAGCTTCTGCGCCATGCGCAGCTTCTCCGGCACCGTCATTGAGCAGCCGGGTGATTGCTCCCCGTCTCTCAGCGTAGTGTCGAAGATATAGACACGATCCCGCTCGCGTACATCATCCATACTCGGGTTTGAGCTCCTTGGCATTGGCGATCCAGGCTGCCGTAGGCCGGTCGGCCGGGGGCAGCGCTTTCCTTCATTCTGAGGCAAGTCCCCTCATAGATCAAATTTATAATGCGAGACCCTTGAATAATCCGGCCGTATGTGATAAACCAACCTTATACGCATTTGGAGGAAGGAGGACTCCCCGTTGGAGCTCTATCTCTTAAAAGTCTTCTATACGGTCGCCACCGAGGGAAGCTTCTCGCGGGCGGCGGAAAAGCTGATGCGCACGCAACCCGCCGTGTCGCTCTCGTTACAGAAGCTGGAATCCGAGCTGGGCGAGAAGCTGGTGGACCGCGCCGGACGCGACTTGATCCTCACCGACGCCGGCAAGATCGTGCTGGACTATTGCCGCCGGTTTCAGAACCTGGAAGCGGAGATGATGAACGCGCTGGCGGAGTTGCGCGACCACGCCGCGGGCAGGCTCTCCATCGGCGCCAACGAATCGACGGCGCTGTACCTGCTGAAGCACATCGAAGCCTACCGCCGGATCTATCCGAAAGTGAAGGTGCAGGTGCGGCGCTGCCTGTCCAGCCGCATTCCGGTGCAACTTTTGGACGGCGACCTGGAGATGGGCGTCATCAGCTACGATCCCGAGGACGAGCGCCTGGAGACGCGGGTCATCTACATCGACCACCTTGCCTTCGTCGTGGGGCCCGATCACCGCTTCGCCGGGCGCTCCAGCGTGTCCATCACCGAACTCGGCATGGAAACGTTCATCGCGCACAACGTGCTCTCGCCATACCGGGAAGTGGTGCTGAAGGCGTTCCAGCGCGCCCGCGTGCCGCTGAACATGGATGTGGAGATGCCGACGGTGGAGACGATCCGCCGCATGGTGCAGCAGAACGAGGGCGTCGCGTTCCTGCCCAAGATGTGCGTCGAGCAGGAGATCGAGCAAGGGCTGCTGAAGGAGGTGGAAGTGGAGGAGCTGCGCGTGGAGCGCAAGATCCGGCTCATCTACCCGGCGCGGCGCGCGCTGAGCCACGCGGCGCGGGCGTTTCTCGAGATCGTCGCCGCCCAGGCGCCCGGCTCGCAATCCTCGGCCGCTTCCGTGTAAACTGGAATAAAAGAGTTCACACTCTGTTATTCCCGGTGCGTATGTGGAGATTCCTGCGTCCGTTGTGTCTCGTTGTTCTTGCCGCTGCCATGCAAGGACAGCCGCCGGAGAATCCGGCGCCGTCCTCCCCGCAGCAGCCGCAGCCAAACACGCTTCCCGCACGCCGCGATTCGGTGGTCGTCACGGGTACGTGGGAGCCGCTGCCGCTGGAGGAAGCCGACCGCGCGGTGGCGGCGTTGCCCGTCAAGGAGCAGTCGCTGCTGTTCTTCAACGTGATCGACTTTCTTCAGCTCGACCCGTCCCTCGATGTGCGCCGCCGCGCGCCCGGGGGCGTGCAGACGGACCTGTCGATCCGCGGTGCGACGTTCGGACAAACGCTCGTGCTGCTGAACGGGCGGCGAATGAACGATCCGCAGTCCGGGCATCATTCGCTCGACATCCCGGCGCCTCTGGATGCCGTGCAGGCGGTGGAGGTGCTGCGCGGCGCCGGCTCCACTCTCTACGGGTCGGACGCCTTGGGCGGCGTGGTCAACATCCTCACCGCGCCGCCGGAAGGCTGGCAAGCGCGCTTGCGCGTGGCGGGCGGCAGCTTCGGCGCCCAGCAGCAGATGGCGACGGTGTCGGGCAAGGCGGGCGCGGTGGCGCAGTCGCTCTCGTTCTCGCGCGACTTTTCCCGCGGCTTCATCCCCAACCGCGACTTCCGCAACCTCGCGGCGAGCTCTCACACGCTGGTCGAATCTCGGCGCGGGCGCACCGGCGTGGATCTCGGCTTCGCTGACAAGCCGTTTGGAGCGCAGGATTTCTACGGCGCTTATCCCTCCTGGGAGCGGACCAAGACCTGGTTCGCCGGGCTGAACCACACTTTCCCGCAGACGTGGGAGGCGTCGTTCAGCTACCGGCGGCACTCGGATCTGTTCTACCTGTTCCGGGACAACCCGCAGCGCTATCAGAACCACCACGTCGCCGACGGCATCCATGCTTCGCTGCGGCGGCGCGACCGCTGGCAGAACGGCGTGACGCTGTTCACTGGCGCCGAGGCGTTCACTGACCGCATCGAGTCCTCGAACCTTGGCGCGCACAGCCGCGCGCGCGGCGCCGCTTACGCAGCGCTGGATGTGCGGGCGTTGAAGCGCTTTTCGCTGTCCCTGGGGCTGCGCAGCGAAAGCTACCGCGGCGCGTTCGATCAGATCAGCCCCTCGCTGGCGGGCGGATGGTGGGCCGGCTCGCGGCTCAAGCTGCGCGCTTCCGTCAGCCGGGCCTACCGCCTGCCCACTTTCACCGATCTCTACTACCGCGACCCTGCCAACCGGGGCAACGCGGGTCTGCGACCGGAAACCGCGTGGAGCTATGAAGCGGGCGCCGACTTCCGCCCCGCCGGGTCGTGGCGGTTGCAAGGCACGCTGTTCCACCGCCGCGACCGCGACGGCATCGACTACGCCAGCGCATCGCCCGCGGGGCCGTGGGAAGCACGCAACATCACGCGGCTCGACTTCACCGGCGTGGAGGCTTCGGCCGCATGGCGGCGCGGCGCCCACCTGGCGGAGTTCTCCTACACCGGCATGCGGGCCGATTCTTCCCTTCCCCCGGGGATTTTCACGAAATATGTCATGAATTACCCGATCCATTCGGGCGTATTTTCCTGGACGGGGACCGCCGGCAAATGGATGGCCCGCACGCGCGCCGGCGCCATGGAACGCCGCGCGCGCTCCCCCTACGGGGTTTGGGACGTCTCCATCGCCTGGCGCGGCCGCCACATTTCCCCGTTTGTCCAGGCGACCAATCTCACCAATACCCGGTACGAAGAGATTCTCCGCGTGCCGATGCCCGGACGGGCGTTTCTGGCGGGCGTCGAACTCCGCTGACCCCGCCGCGAGGCGGGATTGACACCGGCAGCCGCCTGCATGAGAACGCTTCGTGATGAGGTATTGCGCCTTTTTCCTTCCCGCCCTCCTCCTGGCACAAGGCCCTCACGTCGCCGAAGGGCTCCGCATCGGCGAGGTGACCGACCGTTCCGCGCACGTGCGGTTCCGCCTTTCGCAGCAGCCGGCACAAAACAAGGGCCGTTACCAGCCGCCGAAATCCGAGGGGCAGCGTCCGCCCGCTTTGTCCCCTGATGAGGACCCGTGGCTGCTGCCCGGCGGCGTTCCCGGACTCGCCGGGCGCGCGCGCCTGTGGGTCGCCACGCGTCCGGACATGAAGGATGCCAAGCCCGGCGAGTGGCTCCAGGCGGAAGCGCGGAATGATTTCGTGCTGAAGACCGCCATCACGGGCTTGCGCCCTGCAAAGACGTACTATGTGGGCGTCGAAATCCACACAAAGCCTGAAAAACCGCTGGCGTCTTTTACCACCGCGCCTGAGCCGGACCGCCGCGCCCCGGTGAAATTCACGGCCGTCACCTGCCTCGCCTACCGCTCGCTCGACCATGACGAGGGCTTCGAAATCTTTCCATCCATGGAAAAACTGGCGCCGCAATTCGTGGTCTTCACCGGCGACAACGTCTACTATGACAACGATCCCCCGCTCGCCAACACCGTGGAAGCGGCGCGCTACCACTGGCAGCGCCTCTACGCCATGCCGCGCCCGCTGGCTTTCTTCGCCAAGACGCCGCAGTATTGGATGAAGGACGACCACGACACGCTCTGCGACGAATGCTGGCCCGGGCGCGACCCCGACTGGATGAAGCCCATGACCTTCGCCGAGGGCCAGCGCATTTTCCTGGAACAGACGCCCATTGAAGGCCAGACTTACCGCACATTCCGCTGGGGCAAAGGCGTGCAGATCTGGCTGCTGGAAGGCCGCGATTTCCGCTCGCCCAACGATGCGCCCGACGGTCCCTCCAAGACGATTCTTGGCGCCCAGCAAAAGGCGTGGCTGAAATCCACGGTCGACCAAAGCGACGCCGATTGGCGCATTATCATCAGCCCCACGCCCTGGGTGGGCCCGGACCGCCCGAAAAAGGCGGACAATTACGCCAACGCGGCCTTTGCGGCGGAAGGAAAAGAAATGCGCGCCTGGGCCGCTCCGAAAAAGAATGTGGTCGTCATTTGCGGCGACCGCCACTGGCAATATCATTCCGTCGATCCGGAAGCCGGACTCCATGAATTCGGCGCCGGCCCGGCGTCGGACGTCCACGCCGGCGGCACCCCGGGCGAGGACAAGCGCTTCCACCGCTTCCACCGTGTCGGCGGTGGGTTCCTGAGCGTCACCGTGGAACCCGCCGCTTCCGGCAGCCGCCTGGTTTTGCGCCACTACGACGCCAAAGGCGCCGTCGTCTACGAGTTCGCGCCGGGAAGCTAGCAGCCCCGGCGGCGCCCCGTCCACCGGAAAACCCCGGAAGCCCCGCTTGTATGCGGATGCAGGAGTCTGATACGAATCAGGCAGGAGTTTTTCATGGAACGCAGAACCTTCCTCGCCGTGACCGCGCTCTCCGCCGCCGCGCCTGTGCCGGCGGGCGCCCAGAAGCTCGGGGTCTGGACGGCGCTCGGCTCGCTGGCCGAGAAGGACGGCGCCGCGCCGATTGAAGGCGCCCGGTGGTTCGAGGCGGAGAAAACCGGAGACGGCATGGCCTACACTTTCCGCCCGGGAATGCTCGCCGGCGCGAAGGCCATTACGTGCGACATGCTCATCGACGGCAAGGACGTCGTCGCCTTCCGCATCACGCTGGGCGAGGGAGAAAAAGGCCGGCGTTTCCGCTTTGACTTCGGCGGGCTGCCGCAGTGCAGCTTCCGCGTGCGCATGGACCTTTCGCTCGTCGACCAGAACCGCTGGATGGCCGACCGCGAGGCCGCGTTCCTCAAGCCCCTTTGCGGCGGCGACCGCGTCGACCTCGCGCTGGTCGACCGCCTCTCTTTCACCGTTCTGCGGAAGGCGCCGCGCACGGCGCGCTGGTGCATGACCGAGCCGGCGGTCCTGCCGAAGATGCCGGAAAAGCTCGCGGCGCCGCTGCTGCCCAAGGGCCCGCTGGCCGACGAGTTCGGCCAGAGCGCGCTGCACGAGTGGCCCGGCAAGACGCGCAGCGCCGGGGAGCTGAAGCAGCGGCTGAGCGTGCAGCTCCAGCTTGCGCCGGAACAAAAGTGGCCGGAAACGTTTTCCCGCTGGGGCGGCTGGAAGGCGCTGAAGCTGGGCGAGGGCACGGGCTTCTTCGGCGTGAAGAAGGACGGCGGGCGCTGGTGGCTTGTGGATCCGGACGGCTACGCCTTCTGGTCCGCGGGACCCGACTGCGTCCGCGTGGACTGCGAGGCGCGCGTCGACGGGCTGGAAACGGCCCTGCAGTGGAGCCCGGAAAAGCCCGAATACGCCGCCGCATGGAGCGAGGACCGGCCCGGGCGGCAGGGCGCGAAGTTCGTCAATTTCCTCGCCGCCAATTTCATCCGCGTCTTCGGCAGCGAAGGCTGGCGCGAGAAATGGGCCGCCATCGCGCTGGCCGAATTGAAGCGCCTGCGCTTCAACACCGTCGCCAACTGGAGCGAGTGGGAGATCGCCGCGCGCGCCTCCTTCCCGTACGTGCGCCCCATGAACTTCCGCGGCGCGCGCAGCGGCGCCGTTTACCGCGATTTCCCCGACGTCTTCCACCCGGGCTTCGAGCAGGACGCCGCCGACTTCGCGCGGCAACTGGAGAGCACCGCGAAGGACCCGGCCTTTCTCGGCTACTTCCTCATGAACGAGCCCACGTGGGGCTTCTCATCCGAATTGCCCGCCGCGGGCATGCTCTATACTTCGGACCTCTGCCACACGCGCGAGGAGCTGGCCCGCTGGCTGGCGAAGAAGTACGAGACCTCGGCCGCACTGGGCAAGGCGTGGGCGATGGAAGTCACTTTCGACCAGATCGCCCGCGGGCGGTGGCGCAAGCCGCTCTCGAAAGAATCGCAGGCCGACCTGCGCGAGTTCAGCGTGCTGATGGTGGAGCGCTACTTCGGCGCGCTCTCGCGCGCCTGCCGCAAGGCGGATCCCAACCACCTCAACCTGGGCATGCGCTGGGCCGGCGTGCCGCCGGAATGGGCCGTGGCCGGCATGAAGAGCTTCGACGTGTTCAGCCTCAACAATTACCGCGACAAGCTGGCGCGGGAGGTGTCGGACAAGATCCACGCGATGCTCGGCATGCCCGTGCTGGTGGGCGAGTGGCACTTCGGCGCGCTGGATGCCGGCCTGCCCGCCTCCGGCCTGGGCCACGTGCGCACGCAGGCCGACCGCGGGCGCGCCTACCGTGTGTATCTCGAAGACGCCGCCGCCAACCCCAACTGCGTCGGCGCACACTGGTTCACGCTGTACGACCAGAGCGCGCTGGGCCGCTTTGACGGCGAGAACTACAACATCGGCTTTCTCGACATCTGCAACCGGCCCTATCCCGAGATCTGCGATGCCGCCATCGCCTCTCACGAGCGCATGTATCAGGTGGCCTTGGGCGCGGCGGCGCCGTTCGCCGACGCGCCGGAGTATCTGCCGATTCTCAGCGTTTGACGCAGCTCACGCGGAAAGCAGCTTGACGGCTTTCTTGATGTCGCCCTGACCCACCTGGATCAGGGCGCCGAAACGGCCCTCGCCGGAAGTGATCGCCTGCATCGCGTGAACATCGATGCCGGCTGCCGCCAGCTTGGCCGTGGCGTCTGCGGCCGCGCCGGCGCGGTCCTCGCCGTTCCAGCAGATCAGGTTCTGCTTCGGGCCGCACTCCAGCTTCAGCTTCTTCGCAGCCTTCGCGAACAACTTCGCGTCCGCAGGCACGAGGTCGAACTGCGCCTTCTTTCCCTTCACCGGGTAGGCCCAAAGGCCCAGCAGGTTGACGCCCTCATCGCGCAGGGCGCCCAGCAACCTGGCGCCCTCGCCGGTCTTGTTCGCAACCGTCACGGAGTAATAAGGCAGCACGGCAATGTTGTCAGCCATCGGGGTCTCCTTCAGTCACACACGGTATCAGACCGATTGTACCCTGAAGCCGGAAAAAAAGAAGGCGGAATGCGACGGAATTTTCACCCGGCGCACCCCGCCCTCGCGATGCAACACGCCAGGCGGAGGATCAGGATGCCGGAACGCGCTTGGCCTCGAAAGGACGGCCTTGCCCCTGGCCCCCTTCGCGCCGCGACGTGCCCTTGAGCATGTCGCCTTCCACCGTGCCTTCATACACCGACGTCATCGTGCCGTTCGGCGTCTCCATCACGGTCTTGAACGAGAACTTGTTGCCTTCGATCTTGCCTTCCTGGATTTCCATCGAGCGCGGCTCCATCTGGCCGAACTGCATGGAGACGGTGCCCGTCAGCTTGCTGCCGTCGGATTTCAGGTCAAAGGTCTGGCGGACGGTCACTTCTTCGCCGCCGCGGTTCATGGTGCGCTCGGACACCCACTTGCCGTCGATCTGCCCGGCAACGGCCAGACCGGCGGCCAGCACAAGAACAGTCAAAATGGAGAGGCAGACTTTCATGGGGAAACTCCTTCAAGCGCTGAAGCGCGCCCGGCCAGCCCGAGGTTACGCATGGAAACAAATTTTGCATTTGCCGACGTGAGCCTGCCTGTCCCGCTGGACCGCTGCTTCACGTACCGGCTGCCGGAAACTCTCAGCCACCGCGTCCAGCCGGGCTGCCGCCTGCTGGTGCCTTTCGGCCAGCGCAAACTCTCCGGCGTCGTCCTCCGCGTGCACAACGAGCCTCCCGCCATGGAGACTCGCGACGCCCTCCGGTTGCTCGACGCCGAGCCCGCCTTCGACGCGGACCTGCTCGAACTCGGCCGCTGGGTGGCCCACTACTACTGCGCCCCGCTCGGCGAGGTATTGCGCTCGATGGCCCCGGTTTCCTCGGAAGTCCGCCACACGCGCATCTGGGCCCTCACGCAGAAGGGCATCGACGTGGCCCGCCAGTTGGGGCTGGACGGACAGTCCGCCGACCCCGCCACGGAAGTCCTGCGCGCGCTGGAAGCGCGCCCACTGGCCGAAGCCACACTGGAGCGCAAGGTTCCGGGCGCGAAGAAACTGCTGGCATCGCTCGAAAAAAAGGGCCTCGTCGAGTCTGAACACTCGGCCGGCGTGCGCGATCCGCTGCGCGCCCCGGCCGCGAAGCTGCTGGCCGAGTTCTCCTGCCGCCCCGCCGAGGGCGTGAAACTCGCCCGCGCCGAGCGCGAGCTGCTCGCCTTCCTCGAACTCCATCCCGGCCCGCACCGTCTCTCCGATCTCGAGCAGAGCGTGAAAGGCGCCTCGCAAGCCGGCCGCGCGCTGGCGCGCAAAGGCCTCGCCCGCCTGCGCTATGAGCTCGCCGCCGGAGACACGTCCTGGGCGCGGCCCCGCCACACGCTCACCGAGCCGCAGCGGCAGGCCTTTGAAGCCATCCGCGATGCTCTGGAACGACGCCGCTTCCAGGCGTTTCTGCTGCACGGCGTCACCGGCTCCGGCAAGACCGAGGTTTACCTCAATGCCATTGAGGCCGCGCTCGCGAGCGGCCGCGGCGCGCTGCTGCTGGTTCCGGAAATCGCCCTCACGCCCGCCGTCGCCGGCCAGTTCCATTCGCGTTTCGGCGATCAGGTGGCCATCCTGCACTCGGCTTTCAACGACGCCGAGCGGGCCGGGCAGTGGCGCCGGCTGCGCTCCGGCGAAGCGCGCGTGGGCGTCGGCACCCGCTCGGCCGTTTTCGCCCCCGTGCGCGATCTCGGCCTCGTCATCGTCGATGAAGAGCACGACCAGAGCTACAAGCAGGAAGAGACGCCGCGCTACAACGGCCGCGACGTGGCCGTGTTGCGCGCGCAGCGCGCGGGCGCGGTGGCGGTGCTCGGCTCCGCTACTCCGTCGCTCGAAAGCCGGTACAACGCCGCGCGCGGCAAGTACACGCTGCTCGAGCTGCCCGCGCGCATCGCCGACCGGCCCATGCCGTCGGTCGAGATTGTCGACATGCGCGAGGAGTTCCTGGAAACGCGCCAGAGCGCGCTGTTCTCGCGCCGCCTGCTCGACGCCATCGCCGCCAAGCTCGAAGCCGGCGAGCAGACCATCCTGCTGATGAACCGCCGCGGCTTCTCGTCCTCGGTCTCCTGCCGCTCCTGCGGCGAGCGGCTCCAGTGCGTCCACTGCGCCATCGGCCTCACCTTCCACCGCCGCGACAACCGCCTGCTTTGCCACTACTGCAACTACGCGCAGCGCGTCCCCAAAGCCTGCCCCAACTGCGGCAGCGAGTATCTCTATTTCCTCGGCTCCGGCAGCGAGAAAGTGGAGGACGAGCTGCGCCGCCACTTTCCCGAGGCCCGCGTGGCGCGGCTCGACCGCGACACCGCCGCCGGAAAGAACCAGTACGAGCGCATCCTCGGCGGCTTCCGCGAAGGCGTCTTCGACATTCTCGCCGGTACGCAGATGATCGCCAAGGGCCACGACATCCCCAACGTCACGCTTGTCGGCGTGATCAACGCCGACATCGGCCTTGCGCTGCCCGATTTCCGCGCCGCCGAGCGCACTTTCCAGCTCCTCACCCAGGTGGCCGGGCGCGCCGGCCGCCACCACCTCCCCGGCCTTGTCATCATCCAGACCAACTCGCCCGGCCACTACGCCATCGTCTGCGCAGCCGCGCAGGACTATGCGAAGTTTTACGAGAAAGAGCTCGAATTCCGCCGTCTCATGCGTTACCCGCCCTTCTGCGCCATGGCCAACGTGCTGGTGCGCGCGGCCACGCAGGAGGCCGCCATGCGGCTCAGCGCCGAGGCCGCGCAACAGCTCGGCCCCGGCGGCGACGGCATCAAGATCCTCGGCCCCGCCGAGGCCCCCGTGCCGCGGCTCAAGAACGAGTACCGCTACCAGATCCTCGTCAAGGCCCTCTCGCGCCCGCGCCTGAATGAAATGCTGCACGCACTGCGCCGCTATTCGGTGGAACAAAAGTGGCCGGCTGCCGCGCTGGTGGTGGACGTCGACCCCATGACCCTGTTATGACTGATCGAAGCATGCGGCCCTGGGAGCGAAACGCAGCCAACCTCGCAGCCTCGCTCGCCTTCTACGGGCCCGTGACGCAGGAGCCCGGTCTCCGCCTCATCACAAGCTGGGTCACGCACCCGGTCTTCAACATCGCCCTGCTGGACTCGCCCGCCGCGGACCCCTCCGGAGACGGCCCCGGCGAACTCGAGCGCCGCATCGAGCGCGCCGCCGCCCATTACCGCGCCCGCAACCGCGACTGGTCCTTCTGGGTCTGCGAACACTGGGTCGGCCCGCGCACGCTCCGCCGCCTGTACAAGATTTTCGACGCCTCCGGCATGAGCTGCATCGCCGAGCCGCCCGGCATGGAGATCGAAGACCTCCCGCCGCCGCACCGCCCCTTGCCCGCCATCGAAGTGCGCACCGCAGACCAAGAGCAGGCGCGCATCGACTTCGCCGACATCATCGGCCAGTGCTTCTTCATCCCGCCGCAGCTCGCGCACGAAGTCTATGACGACCCCTCCCGCTGGGGCGCGCCCGTCGAGATTTTCGTCGGCTACCAGCGCAGCCGCGCCGTCACCTGCGCCGCACTGATCGAGGCCGCCGGCGCCATCGGCATCTACTCCGTGGGCACTTTGCCCGGCTGGCGCGGCAAAGGATTTGCGGAAGCCGTCATGCGCCACGCCGTCGCCGAGTTCCGCCGCCGCGGCGCCGCCGGCCCCATCGTGTTGCAGTCTTCCCCGGCAGGCATGGAGCTGTACCGCCGCCTCGGCTTCCGCCGCTCGACACGCTACTACGTCTTCACCACCTGACCCGCCTCCCACGGCTTTTCGAACGACCGCCAGGACTCAAGCCAGCACGAGACGGCGCCGATTTCCGCGGACGCCGGCGCATCGCCCTTGCGCACCGGAGCGCGCTCGCGCAGCATCAGCAGGAACGACTCGAGCGCCGGGCTCGTCTTCAGCGGACGCAAGAACTCGATCGCCTGCGACGCGGCCATCATCTCGAGGGCGAGCACCGTCCGCGCCAGCTTCACGGCCTCCCGGAGCTTGAGCGCCGCCGTCATGCCCATGCTCACGAAGTCTTCCTTGTTGCCGCTGGTCGTGATCGAACCCGTTGATGCCGGCGCAGCCAGCACGCGCAGTTCCGCCACCAGAGCCGCCGCCGACACCTGCCACATCATGAGTCCGGACTCGAGCCCCGCGTGCGAGGCGAGAAACGCGGGCAGCCCCTCGTTCAGCATCGGGTTCACCATGCGGTCGATGCGCCGCTCGCTGATCCCGGCCAGCGAGCACAGCGCGATGGCAAGGCTGTCCAGCGCCAGCGCCAGCGGCTGCCCGTGGAAGTTGCCGCCGGAGAGAATCTCCCCGTCAAACACCAGCGGGTTGTCCGTGGCCGAGTTCAGTTCGATGGAGAAGACACGGCGCGCCTCGGCCGCCGCGTCCCGCACCGCGCCGTGCACTTGCGGCGCGCACCGCAGCGAATAGGCGTCCTGCACGTGGCGGCACGCGCGGTGGGACTCGCGGATCTCGCTGCCCTCGAGCAGCCGCTCGAGCAGCCGCGCGCTCGCCATCTGCCCGGGGTGCGGGCGCGCCTGGTGGATGCGGCGGTCGAACGCGCGCGGCGTGCCGCGCAGCGCGTCGGTGGAAAGCGCGCACGCCACGTCGGCCATTTCGCACAGGTCTTCAATGTCGAGCAGCGCCAGCGCGCCCAGCGCGAGCATCGCCTGCGTGCCGTTCACGAGCGAGATGCCTTCCTTTTCGCGCAGCCGCAGCGGTTCGAGGCCCGCCGCCGCCAGCGCCTTGGCGCCGTCGAAGCGCTCGCCGCGGTATTCCGCCTCGCCCTCGCCCAGCAGCACCAGCGCCATGTGCGCCAGCGGCGCCAGGTCTCCGCTGGCGCCGACGCTGCCGCGCGACGGCACCACCGGCGTCACGCCGCGGTTCAGCAGCGCGCACAGCCGCCGCGCCACCAGGGGGCGGATGCCGCTGAGGCCCTTGGCCAGCACGTTGGCGCGGATCAGCATCATCGCCCGCACCGCCTCCCGCGGCAGCGGTTCGCCCACGCCGCAGGCGTGAGAGCGCACGACGTTTTCCTGCAGCATCTCGAGGTCGCCCGCGCTGATGCGCGTCTCGGCGAGGTAACCCACGCCCGTGTTCACCGCGTAAACGGGCGCCTCGCCCTCCGCCATCCTCTCCACCTGCTCGCGCGAGGCGCGCATCCGCCGCGCCGCCTGCGCGTCGATCTCCACCTCTTCCCCGCCCCGCGCCACCGCCGCCACCTGCTCGAGCGTCAACGACTCGCCGGTCAACGTCACCATGGCTTCAGGCTATCCTGTCCTGCGGATGACAGCGCAGCCCCTGCCCGTGGTTGTCGTGCTCGACAACGTCCGCTCCATGTACAACGCCGGCGCGTTCTTCCGCACCTGCGACGCTGCGGGCGCGGAACGGCTGGTGCTTTGCGGCATCACCGCCCATCCGCCGCAGCCCGGCCTCGCGAAAACGGCGCTCGGCGCCGAGCGCGCCGTCCCCTGGCAGTACGAGATGGACACGCTCGTCGCCCTGCGCATGTGGAAGGCGCGCGGCTACGAGGTGGCCGCCGTGGAGACGGCCGAGCCTTCCGCCGACCTGTTCGAGTGGGAACCCCGCTGGCCCGTCTGCCTCGTCTTCGGCAACGAGGTCGACGGGCTCTCCGAGGGCGTGCTCGCCGTTTGCGACATCCGCGTCCGCATCCCCATGCGCGGCTCGAAGAACTCCCTCAACGTCGCCACCGCCGGCGGCATCGCCATTTATGAACTCCTGCGCAAATGGCGGCGGAGGCATTTCGGACGACGACGCGATTGATGCCGCCCATATCGCCTCGCCCATGGCCTCGATGGCAGGCCTCTCGGGTTCTCTCGTTCAGTGCAACACCACAGGCACCGTCATCATCAGCATGAAATCCGGCGTGAATGGCCCGCGCAACGCGTCAACCAGTAGCGGTTCGGCGCCTGCAGCTCTCATCCGTACGCCCTCTCCCGCAGCACGATTTCGTTGGACACTGATTTGCGATACAAGGAGTGAAAGATTCTCCCGCAGCACGATTTCGTTGGACACGAGTTTGACACGAATCTTGCCGTTGCCGAGCCCGCGTGAGCCAGCCGGAGGGCGACCGATGCGCGACGCGGCAACCAGCCGAGCCTGAGGCCGGCCGCTGCCCGTCTCCGTGATTTCCAGCCTGTGATGGCCCGGCGGGAAGCTCGCGGGCAAAGCCCGCCCCCGGCCTGATTCAAGCCTGCCAGAGAGTCCCCGGCGACCGGCGGTCCGTGTCGCCGCCGGTTCTCCCGGGCAAGGCGTTAAACGCCGCCCGAATCCCCGTTGTGTCCGCGCTCCGGCGGCCGTATACTATAAATGCTTACACTATGTCCTTCGCCGCGCTCCATGCCCACAGTTGGTACTCGCTGCTCGATTCCACCCTTCCGCCCGAGCGCATCGCCGAGGCGGCGCACGCCTCCCGCCTCCCTGCCGCCGCCCTCACCGACCGAGACACCCTCGCCGGCGCCGTCCGGTTCTACAAGCGCGCCCGCCAGCTTGGCGTCCACCCCGTGCTCGGCGCGGAAGTCACCCTCGCGCAAGGGGGCGCCCTCGTCCTTCTCATCGAAGACCGCCACGGCTACCGCAACCTCTGTCAGCTTCTCACGGAATCAGCAGCTTCTCAGGCAAAACCTCAAGCACTTGAACATGGCTCGCAAAGCCCCGCCCGCCTCAACCCGCACGGCGCCACCCCCGAGCAGCTCGCCCGCTACAGCCAGGGGCTCATCTGCCTGGCCGGCGCCCGCTCCCCCGTCGGCCAAGCCCTTCTGCGGGGCCGCACTGGAGAAGAGGAACTCCTCGTCTTGCATTCAATTTACGGCAAAAACCTCGCTTTGGAGATCAACCCCAGCCATGAAGACGCCCTCCGCCTCGCCCGCTTCCTGGTCGAGCTCGCCCGCCGCCGCCGCATCCCCATCGCCGCCGCCGCCGACACCCGCTATCTCGAGCCGTCTGAATGGCTCAAGTACGACATCCTCCAGTCGATGCGCACCCTCACTCTCTTGGGCCAGTCCCACCCCGAGAAACTCCCGCCCGGGCGCTATCACTGGCACTTGCCGGAGGAAATCGCCCGCTACTTCGGCGGTCTTCCGCAGGCGCTCCAGAACACCCTCCGCATCGCCGAGCGCTGCCAGTTCGATTTCGAACTCGGCGACATCCGGTTTCCCCAATTCCCGTGTGACAATCCCGTCGGGCTCTTGCGCGCCAAAGTGCAAGCAGGGCTCGAACGCCGATACGGCCCCTCGCCCTCCAAGGAGGTGCTGGAGCGCCTCCGCCGCGAGCTCGCCGTCATCGAAGAGGTCGGCTACGCCGGCTACTTCCTCGTCTTCGCGAGCCTCGTCGAGTGGTGCCGCTCGCGCGGCATCGACACCCTGGCCCGCGGCTCCGCCGCCGGCAGCCTTGTATGCTACCTGCTCGGCATCAGCAACGTCTGCCCCTTCCGCTTCGGCCTTTGCTTTGAGCGCTTTCTCAACCGCGAGCGGATGCAGTTTTCGAAGCTCGCCGACATCGACCTCGACCTGCCGTGGGACCGCCGCGACGAGGTGATCGAACACGTCTTCGAACAATACGGCCCCGGGCACGCCGCCATGATCGGCGCCGTCCATACCTTCCAGGGCCGCTCCGCCGTGGCCGAGATCGCCAAGGTCTACGGCATCCCGGAGCGCGAGGCGCGGCGCTTCACCGAGCACCTGCCGCGCCACCACGGCGACGCCCTCGAAGCCGTGCTCGAAACTCCCGAGTGCCGCAACCTGCCTTGGAACCAGGAGCCGTACGCCACCGTGCTCCGCATCGCCGCCGAGCTAGACGGCATCCCCCGGCACTTCGCCATGCATCCCTGCGGCCTGGTTTTGAGCGCCGAACCCCTTGCCAACCACATGCCCCTGTTCACCTCCTCCAAGGGCTGGCCCACCACCCACTACGACATGGAGGACGTGGAAGAGCTCGGGCTGCTCAAGATGGACCTGCTCGGCCAGGCCGGCCTCACCGTCCTGCGCGAGACTCTCTTGAACGTCGAATCCAACCACGGCGCCCGCCCCGATCTCCAGCAGCTCGACTGGAACGATCCGGCCACCTGGGACGCCATCGCCACGGGCAACGCCCGCGGCGTCTTCCACATCGAGTCCCCCGCCATGACCAGCCTCCTCGTCATGACCGATTGCCGCGACATCGACACCCTCACTGCCGTCGAGTCCATCATCCGCCCCGGCGCCGCCAACGAGGGCAAAAAGCTCGCCTTTGCGCGGCGCAAGCAGGGCCTTGAGCCCGTCCAATACGCTCATCCGTCGCTGGAGCCATTGCTCGCAGACACTTATGGATTAATGGCTTTCGAAGAACACATTTTGCTCGTCGCCAACGGCTTTGCCGGCATGCCGTGGGGCCGCGCCGACCTGCTCCGCCGGGCCCTGGTCAAGAACCGCGACACGCCCCGCATCGAACAGCTCGGCGAGGAGTTCCGCGCCTCCGCCCTCGCCCTGGGCCGCTCGCCCGAGGAGATCCAGCGCGTCTGGCAGATGGTGAGCGAGTTCCGCGGCTACATGTTCAACAAGGCCCATTCGGCCGCCTACGCCGTGGAAGCCTTCGCGGGGGCGTGGCTCAAGACCCGCTACCCGGCCGAGTTTCTCGCCGCCGTCCTCAGCTCCCGCCGCGGCTTCTACGCCCCCATCGTGTATGTGCTGGAGGCCTTGCGGCTCGGCGCCCGGTTCCTCGCGCCCGATCTCCACCTCTCCGATCCCCGCCGCTTCACCGCCGGCGGCATGGAGATCCGCCTTCCCCTCGACCAGGTTCGCGGCCTTTCGCAAGCCACCCTCGACCGCATCGTCGAACACCGCCCGTTCCGCGACCCCGGCGACTTCTACCGCCGCGTCCGCCCGGACCGCCCCGAGTGGCTCGCGCTGCTGAAAGCCGGCGCGCTGGATTGCTTCGGCGAACCCCGCGGCGGCCTCTTCTGGCGCCTGCAGAGGCTGGAAACCTACGGCACCCCGGGCCGCCGCCTGATTGAACCCGAGTCCCCGCCGCCGTTCGAGCCTTCGGCCGAAAACCGCGCTCGCTGGGAGGCCGAGGTTCTCGGCTTTCCTGTCAGCCTCCATCCCCTCGCCCTCTGGGGCGCCTGCGTCCCGTGGAAGGATTTCCTTTCCGCCGCCGATCTGGCCCGCCGCCAGCAGTCGTTTTATGGCAAGACTGTCCGCGTGGCCGGCCTGATTGTCGCCGACCGCCGCCACCCCACCGCCAACGGCGTGATGAAGTTCGTGACCCTCGCCGACTGGACCGGCTTTCTGGAGGCCGCCCTTTTCGCCGATGTCTACCGCGGCTACGGCCACCTCACCGTGCAGCCCGTCATCGGGCTGGAAGCGGCCGTCGAGCCCTTCGACAACCGCCGCGGCTTCACCCTCCGCGCTCTGCGGGTGCTTCCTCTCGCCGCGCGGAGCCGCGCCCACGCCCTTTGAAGGAGCGGCCCTCCTGCCGGCAGGATCCTGTGCCGCGCGTGCGGGGGCCGCCGGGGCGAACGCGTCCGGACGCGGCGGCGCGTGCGGGAATTCCGGATTTCCCCGGAAAAATTCTGCGTTTCATTCAGCAAATGCGGCGAAAAATAGTCAGGCTTTTTGGGGAATGGCCGCGGACATCAGCGCCGCGTGAATCTCCCGGGCCGCGCGCATGCCTTCCGCCACCGCCTGCACGACCGTGGCCCCGCCGTTCACCAGATCGCCCGCGGCCCACACGCGGTCCCGCGTGGTCTCGAGCGTCCCCGGGCGCGTCGCCACAGTCCCGTGGCGCGTGAACTCGACGCCGGGCAGGGCTGCGCGGAGAGCCTCATCGGCGGCCTGGCCGAGCGCTTCCACCGCGGTTTCGCACGGCAGCACATGATCCGTGCCCGGGATCAACTCCGGCCGCCGGCGCCCGCTCTCGTCAGGCTCTCCCAGCCGCGTCCGCGCCACCTGGATTCCGGCAAGCCGGCCTTGTTCGTCCGAAACATAATCGAGCGGTTGTGTCAGCACGAGGAAATGGACGCCCGCCCCCACCGCCGCGTCGCGCTCCTCGGGCCACGCCGGCATTTCGGCGAAAGACCGGCGGTAGACGAGGAACACATCCCGCGCGCCGGCGCGCAGCGCCGACAGCGCCGCATCGATGGCCGTGTTGCCGCCGCCGAGCACGGCCACGGAACCCTCCAGCCGCGCTCCTCCGTGCTTGACCCGGCGCAGGAACTCGAGCGCCCCGAACACGCCTTCCTCCGGCCGCGCCGCTCCCGGCAGTGGGATCGAATGCGTCATTCCTGCCGCCACCAGCACGGCGTCGAAGCCATCCGCGAACAGCGCGTCCAGGGTATTCTCGGCGTTCAGTTCAAACTGGCGCCGCTCCACCGCCCCGGAAGCCTCCAATGCGTCTTCCAGTTCCCGCCGCAAGATGTCATCCGGCAGCCGGTCCAGCGGGATCGTCTCGCGCGCCACGCCGCCCGGCGCGGGCCGGCGGTCGAGCAGCGTGACCGCGTGGCCGTGTGAAGCCAGCGTCACCGCCGCCGCGACGCCCGCCGCGCCGGCGCCTGCCACCGCCACGCGGAAGCCCGTGGGCGCGGGGCGCGGCCGCGGCTCGCGGCTCCAGCCTTCATCCAGCGCCAGGCGCGAGACCCACCGTTGCAGGCGCCGGATCGGCACGGGCTCCGAGTAATGTTCGTTGATGCAGGCCGACTCGCACAGCGTCTCCGACGGACACACGTAGCCGCACACGGCCGCCAGAACATTCGCCTCGCGGATGGTCTCATATGCGTCGCGGTATCTTCCTTCGACGATCGCCTGAATGAATTTCGGCACGTTGACCCCCGCCGGGCACTTCGGCACGCAAGTGGGGTCGTTGCACTGCCGGCATGTGGCCGCTTCTTTCTTGATGGTGTCCAGCGCCTCCGCCCGCCCCGCCTTGTAGATGGGTTCGTAGATGGCGGAATCGCGGGGCACGCATCCCGTGCGCCCCCCGTCGCGCATGATCTGCGTGCAGGCCGAACAAGCCACGCAGACCTTCTCCGGGTCCAGCGGACGGCCGGCCAGCACCTCGCGCGGGAAGTTCGGATAGGCGAACGCCATCCGCCCGCCGCCCGCCAGCGACACCCAGCCGCGCGCCACCGCCGCCGCCGCCACATGCGGCAGGAACTGCCGCAGCCACGAATACCCGCCCCCGACAACCGGCAACGCCGGATGCGCCTGCTGCACTGCGCGCACGATGTGCAGGAAACGCGCCACGCCTTCCAGCGGATGCTCCGGCGGCAGCGGCGCGCCCGCCACCGGCAGGTCGAACGGCCGGTTCACATACGGGTTGAAATACGGGTTGCCGATGGTGATGTTCACCATCGGCGCGCCGGAGTCTTTGAGGAAACCCGCCAGCCGCAGCGGCTCCGTCAGGTCCGGCCGGTCGCTGCCATCGGCCGCCATGCCCCAGCCGTAGGGGTGCGGCATGGCATCGTAGGCGTTCATGCGCGTCGTGACGTCAATGCCGGGCACGCGGTCACGGATCTTGCCCACCACGTTGCGGAAGAAGCGCGTGCGGTTTTCGAATTCCGGCCCGCCGTAGCGCGAATTCTCCCGGGTGAAGGAGGCGTGCAGTTCGCTCACCAGATACCGGTGGCAGGCCTTCACGTCGACGGCGTCGAAGCCCGCTTCCAGGGCGCACTGCGCGGCCTGCACATAGGCGTCTTCGAGCCGCTCGAGTTCGTCATCGGTGATCAAAGGATAATCCGGCGGCAGCCCCATGACGGGGTCGAGGAATTTCGAGTGGTGGGCGATGACCGGCGCCGGCTTTCTGCCGGGCTTCGAGTAGCGCCCCGAGTGCGTGAGCTGCAGCACGAACACCGGACGGTGCGATGCGCCCATGGTCTCCTGCGCGGCGCGCCGGGCCTCTTCGAGCATGCGCGCGAACTCCTCGACGTTGCCCGCGTGGATCCACAACTGCCGCGGGTTGGCGCGCCCCTCGGGCACCACGGCGCAGGCTTCCACCCACAACAGCCCGGCGCCTCCGGCGGCGAAGCGGCGATAGCGGCGGAAGGTCAGCTCGTCCGGCGCGCCGTTTTCGGTGCCGTCGCAGCCCTCCATTGGCAGCACGACGAATCGGTTCGGCACGCGCAGGCGCCCGCAATCAAGAGGCGCCGCGAGTGGAGAGAAATCCGTGGTCAACGGAATATCCAGCCCGAGCCGCTCGATGTCGCGGGCCAGTTCTTCCGGCGAATGGTAGTGAAAAGGCTGGTGCGAGTACATGGGCGCCTCGATTTCAACATATCAGACTTGTGAGTCTGATTTGCTCGCCATCCCGCGGGGCATCACCGTGGACCAGCATCGAGGAGCAGATCCCGAACGGCGCTCGCTGTGCGCCTGGCGGAGCGCCCCCCTTTGCCGCCCCGGCTGGCTTCCCCGCCGCGCGGCGTCCAGGCCGCTGCAGCCGGCTCCGGTTGCCGGAAGGTTCGCAAGGGACATCTCTCACCGGAGACTCGGGCCCAACGAAATCGTGCTGCGGCTGGCAGATGCGTGCGTGGCGCTTGGAAGCTCAGCCGTTAGATGCGGCCGACGCGGGTTCCCTTCCCTGATGTCCGGGCCGGCCCGCGCGCGAAGAGATACGCTGCGATCAAGATCGTGATGATCCCGGCGACCCCGAGCGCAATTGTTACTTCACGGACATGGAACTGTCGTTCGATGGCAAGCCCGACAAGGTGGTCCTTCGTCCCTGACGACCAGTGTGGTTCTACGATCAATTCAACAGGCTGCGAGGGAAGCTTCGCCACCGTCACGTGAATCCTGACAACTGAACCAGGAGGAGCTCGAAACGAAAAGCCGGGCATTACGCAACCGGCAGAAAAGCCGTACGGAGCATAGGCCTCTTCGAGGTCCAAGGGGGTATCCCCGATTCGGGCCTTCACGCGCGCCTCCAGATCTTGCAGGCAGTAAGCAAATTCGCGGGAGCCACGTATCTCAGCGCCGATGAAATAGCCCGGATCTCCCCAGTTTCGAAGAACCCTCATCCAGGAGGCATCGCTGGGTATGGTCACTTCAATCTCAGCACCGAGGCCAGCCACCGCTTGACTTAAAGGCACCGAAGCCAATCGCTGAAACGCCCTCCGTGCGTCGGCGGGCCGAACGGGATCTGCGATCCAGACCCACCCCCAATACAGGGCGGCGGGCAGCAGCAGCGCCACCCCAAGCAGGCCAACCCATAACCACTTGGGCATGGCTGTTCCTCTATCGAAAGACGATGGGAGACCACCATCCGCACGCAGTCCTGGGCAGTTTCGGGTTGAAGCCACCGGCCGCGCCGAGATAGCGGGCGACACTGTTGCTGTTCGGCCCGCCGAGTTCGAATACGCCAGTCGGATTGTAAACGATCGTGTTGTTACGCTTGTTTTGCCAATTCAGGGCTGCCGCTACCATGGCGTCCACTCGCTCACAGTTGAAATACGATAACCCGCTGCTCCAGTGGGTATGGGCAGCGCTGCTGTCACCCGTGCCGTTGTCTGTTCCAAGAGTCACAGAGACGTTCAGGTGTCGGATGCCGGATGGGTCTGGATCCGATGGCCCCCCTGAGAGGATGTACTGTGTCCCGGTGGAGTCTTGGACCCACCAGAACGTGTGGACCGCCTTGAGTCTTGCAGCCACCGGATGATTGACTGGCCTGTCCTTGAGTTGTGCGAAGCATTTCGGCTCTTCCTCTACGCTGCCTCCGCCGCCTTTCTCCACCAGCATCAAGCCGATCAGTGGCCTGCAATAATCCGGCATCGAGAGGATCGGAAAGTAATCTGGCGCTGGCCGGCACCAGTCCCACGTTCCCCCCAGCCCGCCTCCCGGGCGGAAAACTCCGTCCCTGACGCAATCGGCATAGCTGTAACCCGGAGGGCAAAAGCCCGGCGCAGATGGCGGTTGCGCCCACAGACCATCCGGGTCGTGTAAATTCACCGGGTCGTTGGCGACGTAGCTGTAGCGGTTCCAGCCCTGGGGGTTGGTCAGGCCGCCGGACATCACGTACGGGTCCGGCGACGAGAAACGGCCCCAGGTGGCCGAGTAATACCGGTTCCACGCGTAGTAGTGGGCCGAAACCCAATCCCTCCGGTACGTAGCATACTCGTCGTAGGCGTAGGATTCGTTGCCGTCGCCGAACGGATACCGGCGCAGCCCGTATTTCAGCGACCCGAGCCGGTCCGTGTTCGGCATCGACCAGCTTCCGTCCCCTTCCACCGTTCCCACCCACAGGCCGGCGAAATAGACGCGCTC
>Ga0272446_1002119_pt1 | contig 27726 bp, 34 predicted proteins | sample YNPCB0061_FD_194587 | JGI IMG/M metagenome (GOLD analysis project Ga0272446, IMG submission 194587) | Hot spring microbial mat communities from Yellowstone National Park, WY, United States - YNP-CB-006-1 | ecosystem: Environmental > Aquatic > Thermal springs > Hot (42-90C) > Sediment | place...
AATCCATGGGGCGCCTCCTCTCTCTCTTCTACCCCTCTCTACCAAATCCTCGAATCCCTGTCGCGACCTTTTTTTATGACCCCAAAAAATTACCCAACATCACCACAAATTACTGCGGAATGTGGGTTATGTGCTACAACCCCGGACAATTCATGAACTCCTAACAGAAAACTGTAGCAGTACTGATTGATGCTGTCTCTCCCGCGACGAGGACATTGAAAGGCGCCATGTTCAGGCCGGCGCCCACCTTGTTCCGGCAGAAATTTTGGAGAAGCGGCAGCGCGTGCATCGACTGGCGAGGACGACACAAATGCTTTGTCAGGCGATACCCTGAGCGAATACGTCGTTCCACTGGTCAAGAAGTTGGGCAGAGGCAAGGGGGCGTCAGCCAGCGCGAGCTGCAGCATCCCCAATGAAGTCGTCAGAGCAATGGACGTTTCAATGCCATGAGCTGTTCTAATTGCGCAAGCTGATCGCGGTATCGGGACTCCCCAAAAAGCGGCTCACACTGACGAAGTTCCATCAGACCCGCCGCCAACTTCAGCGCGAAATTAAAACAAGAACTTTGCCCGCAGACCTTGCAATTGGTCTTGGGAAGCAATCTATAGAGTTCCAACGGCTGCAGGTTTTCGTGGGTGACGCTGTCAGGTTCAATCTCGGCCCGCCTTTCCCACACATCATTGACGATGCCAACGAGTCGGTCTATGACCTGTTTGGCCTGCTCTCTGCTTTCAAGATGATCAGCAGCAATACGGTCATGCCAGACGCCCACCTTGTGGTCATCGAGACGCCATGAAAAAACCGGGCCATCGGAAAAATACGTCCCATTCTTAAACACGGCATTCAGATAAGGGAGGACTTCCTTTATGTCCACAGGCAGATGCGCGATGGCTTCGTATTCAAAGACGTCGGCGCTATGGTCCGCGACGTCGATCTGGAGATCGTACGATTCAATCAGCATGCAGCCTCCTAGAATTAAGGGGAAATGGCTCCAAGTCTGTTCGCTTTAGTGGTCACTCTCCAAATATAACGTCTTGGATATGTCTTATCCAGTCTTTGTCGCCGGATAGTCAATGTCATGCGGCGACCAGCGCTTGCGGATGCGAATATTCAGCATCTCCACACTTACGGAGAAGGCCATGGCAAAATAGATGTACCCCTTGGGCACGTGATGACCAAAGCCGTCGGCAATGAGTACAACCCCTACGACCACCAGGAACGAAAGGGCTAGCATCTTGATTGTAGGATGAGCGCTGACAAATTGTCCAATTGGCGTCGCAAAAGCCATCATCAACGCAACCGATGCAATTACGGCCGCAACCATCACAGAAAGCTTATTGACCATACCGACAGCGGTGATGATGGAATCCAACGAGAAAACCATGTCCACGACCATGATCTGAACGATAACCCCCGTGAAACTTGCCTTGACATGCTTCGGCGTCTCAACGGCGCCTCCTTCCAGGAGGTGATGGATTTCTTTCGTGCTCTTCCATAGAAGGAAAAGTCCCCCTCCGATAAGTATCAGATCTCTTCCAGAGGTCCCGTGGCCCAGCACAGTGAACAATGGCGCAGTGATTCCTATTATCCAGGACAGTACAAAGAGTAAACCGATGCGCATGAACATGGCAAAGAATAATCCAAGACGCCTCCCCAACTGGCGTCTGTCCGGCGGTAGCCTGTCAACGAGAATGGAAATGAATATTATATTGTCGATGCCCAGGACAAGCTCCAGAGCAGTCAGCGTGAGAAATCCAATCCATGCGTCCAGAGCCGTCAAGAGCTCCATCGTTGCAAGCCTTTCATTCGCTAGCCATTATGATGGTCAACGGGTCGAGCAGGCCCTCTTCCGTGGTTCGAGAAACCCGGCGAACCGGAAAGGTTTACCCGCCCAGCCTCTGCGACAAGGCTGGTATGGGCTGAAGTGAACATATTGGATGTAAATGAAGGAGCATAGTGATGAAACAATGAGATATGGTCACGTTGTAGATAGCGCCCTATATATGCGCCCGTCCAAGTAGAGCTGACGCATTACATAGAAGATTTGAAATGTTTTAATATTCATGATGAGACTTGCATTGCTAAATCGTGATCCCTCTAATGTTTGCAGGGCCGAGGCCTTCAATGCTGACACGAGGCGCACAAGATGGTCTCAGCGGTCGACAGCGCCGTTCGTCACGTCGTTTCTGAATTGCAGCTGTCGGAAAGTTGTCTGTTCACGCGAAGCCGTTAGGTTGGCCTTTAACGAAGGCATTAAGAGGGAGACATACCGTAAACGTTGATCCAACACCGACGCTACTCTGGACGTCTATACTCCCTCGATGCTCAAGCACAATCCTGGAGGCCAAAGTCAGTCCAAGCCCTAGACGCATAGAGTTTTGGCCAGCATAAAACGGATCGAAAATTTTCTCTCGCTCCTCGGCAATGATTCCCGTTCCAGTATCTCTCACGACCACGATTGCTCGTCCTTGTTGGCTGTCCAGGTCCACTGACAGTTCTCCCCCGTGTGGCATCGCTTCTACACTGTTTTGCAATAGGTTCAAAAAAGCTCGGTGGATAAGCTCTTCACTACCCATCATGAATAATTCCCGAAACTTGAAATTCTTTTTTGCTTTAACTGGTACCGGGAGGGCCTGTGAAAGGATTATCTGAACTGACGCCTCCAGCACCTTAACTAGATTAAACCGACTGATTGGATAATCTTCTATCGACCTGGCAAACGCCACAAGATTTTCTATTACTAAAGACGCCCTGTGCATGCCGACAAAAATTTTTTCCGTGCATTCTTTGCGAAGACGCGGATCGAGCTTGTCTTGTAGCAGCAATTGGGCAGCCGAAGAACTTACCGCCAGTGGGTTTCGTATCTCATGGGCGATGCCGCCGGCCAGATGGGCCAGGGCTTCCATCCTTCTCGCCAATTCATTACGTTTTTGGAGCATTTTGTGCTCGGTCAAATCGCGAATTGTTCCCTGATACCCTTCGATGGCGCCATCCGGCGCGCTGCGCGCAACCAAGCTGAGAAGACAGTCAATAATTGTTCCGTCGTTTGTGCGGGCTTTGATTTCAAGATTCTTAATGCTTTCGGATTCATCGATTGCCTTCTTCAGCCTTGATGCGTCGAAGGGGTCGGCGATGGTCTCTAAAAAGCTGCGACCGATGAGATCGCCTGCATCACAACCGAACATTTCCCAATAAGCCTTGTTCGCGTCAATTAAAATACCCTCCGCAGACGTAACAAAAATTGGATCGTAGGACTGTTCAAAAAGAGATCTATATTTTGCCTCGCCAGCACGAAGCGCAGCCTCAAGGACTTCCTTCGATTGGATCTCTGCCATTAGTCGCCTATTAATCGCCCCCAACTCCTCACGATGAAGCTTTTCTTTTCGGTAGAGGCGAGCAAGGTCCTTGGCGTATTTCAAAAGTTGCTCGTGGGTCAGACTTGAATCGGCGAGCTGTCCCAAAGCATCGAGAGAAGTGTTCATTCCGGCGCTGACCTCACGTGGATTGTTGCAAGACCTCCGAGACCTTTTCCAGAAGTTCGAAGGGACTGAAAGGTTTCCTCAAATAACCATCAGCGCCCATTAACAAAACCTGTTTTGGATTCAGCTCTACGCCAGTCAGCAATATGACCTTACAGATGTTTGTCTCAGGCGCTGATTTCAAAAGCCTCGTGGCTCCCTTCCCGTCTATAGTTCCAGGCATTAATAAGTCCATAAGAATTACATCCGGAAGGTCTTTCTTCGCTATTTCTAAAGCTTCTTCGGCCGTCTGCGCCTCGCTGATGTCAAACCCTTGGTCAGAAAGCGTCAGCTTCAATAATTCTCTTACCTTAGCGTTGTCATCCACTATTAATATTTTTTTCATGCCCAAATCCGAAACAAAGGACATCGTGCACAGATGCTGAACATGCGACACCGGCTAACAAACCGATCATACTGCAGGGAGTCTTGCAAAGCAACGATTTTCCTCCTGTCCCCTGTGCTGGCCCCACAGACTTCGGACGACGTCGTGGGCGCGTTATTACGCGTCCATCTTGGGCATGCATTTTCCTGTCCTTCAAAGGAATCATCATCCGGCCGCTGCCAAAAAAAGAGAGAAAGTGGATCGCATCCACGACAGGCGCGTAAGTATTTATAAAAGCGTGGTATTGACCGGTCGTGGAAAACCATATATATAGAATTAATTCCATGGTATTATTTCCATAGAAATGGCATGCGTTACATCACGCCAAACAATCTTGAACGAAACCGCATCCCTGTCTCCCCAGAAGACCGGCAGCTTTTGTATTTCCCAATCGTGCACACTCAAGCCGATATGGGCGCCCTGGCCGACTCGGTAAGGGAAATATCGCTTCAAAAAATGGGAAGAGAAAGGTGGCAGCAAAAGATTAAATTGATCGACAAATTTTGGGATGAAATCGAAAAATATTTGGAGTCCTTGTCAGTGTCGTGGCAGAATTGTCGAATTTATCAAGACGGTCTTCCTGTTTGTGACAAGGAGCTACTCATCGTGCGGGAATTGGCAAAATCCGGTAGTAGGAACCATATCTTGGTAATGAAACTGGTGGACAAGGGCGCGAAACTTATGGGCACTGAATCTCTAGAGCTCCTTCTCGAAGAATATGAGAACGTAAAGAAGCTCCTAGCCGGTGCTGGTGCGTCTCGGAGAAAAAAATCGGACAAAGATTTCGATACTTCTTTACTGGAGAGACGAGATCAATTCATTGCCCGGCGCGTTAACGATACCTTGCGCCCCGGAGAGGTGGGGATAATCTTTTTGGGAATGCTCCACAGATTGCAGCCATGGATGCCAAAGGATATTCGAATTTCTTATCCTGTTGGACGCCCGTCTGACGGATAGGCTCCGCCACCTTTTCATGGAAGCTGCGGCGTAATTGCGATTGTAATTGTCGCCGAACCATGAGCGGGGAACAACTCATGAGAAATTTTAAGCGATATGAGCTGGGGCGCATCGTTGAGGGCGCGTCCTTGTGTGATCGCTTGGAGTATTGGCTCACATTCAGACCCGGAGGATATCAATGAAGTCCAAATCGGGACGAATACTCATTGTTGATGACGAGAAGGATTTTTGTCAGATATTGTTCCTGCTCCTCACCTCTGAGGGATTTGATCCGATTGTGGCTCATGATGGCCAAACCGCACTCGCAATGATCTCACAAGGGCTCCCTGATGTCGTGCTTTTAGACGTCAAAATGCCCGGCGTGAGCGGGATAGAGGTTTTGAGAGAGTCTGGGAGGAGAAACCCACGCCTGCCTGTCATAATGATGACAGCGTACGGCGGAATTGATATCGCAGTAAAGTCGATCAAACTCGGCGCGTATGATTTTCTCACAAAGCCCTTTAACAACGATATTCTGGTCCAGAAGTTGCGCGAAGCGCTCTCCCAAAGAGTTCACTCGACCCCCTCGCACGATGAAATCGCGCACAGCGCACAAAAAGAATTCACAAATTTCTCTGAAGTTATGGGGCCGAGCGCAGCGATTTCGAGGGTTGTCCAGGACGCGCTATTGGTGGCGCCTTCGGATTTTACCGTGATCATTCAGGGGGAATCTGGAACGGGAAAAGAGTTGATTGCCAGATTTATACATAAGTCGAGTAAGAGGGCCAGGGGGCCAATGATACCCATCGATTGCGGCGCCGTTCCAGAAACTCTTTTTGAAAGTGAGTTGTTTGGTTATGAAAAAGGGGCTTTTACGGGTGCCAACACCCGAAATCGAGGCAAGTTCGAAATGGCGGAAGGAGGTACGTTGTTTCTAGATGAAATAGGAAACATGCCATTGAATTGCCAAGCGAAGCTGCTGCGCGCCATGCAAGAGAGGACTTTTTTCAGGATTGGAGGCAGACAACTGGTCAAAGTTGACGTCCGGCTCATCGTCGCCACCAACCAAGACTTACTGGCTGGCGTTGCTGAAGGTTCGTTTAGCCGAGATCTTTTCTATCGCCTCAGTGAATTCACGATTCACATCCCGCCCCTCAGAGAGCGGAAAGAGGACATCGTATACCTTGCAAAACGCTTCCTTGAAGCGACGAACTTAGAGCTCAACAAGAAAGTGGAGGGGTTTTCAGACGCGACCCTGGATTTGCTGACAGGCTATTCCTGGCCAGGGAATGTACGCCAACTCAGATCAATAGTCAGGCGAGCAGTGTTGCAGGCCGACACGATAATCTGTCCAGAACATATTTCTCTGGAAGGCGCCAGTTTGCCCAGAAACAAATTGCCGACACCCAATCCGGTGGATCCGTCCTGGGATGGTTCTTCTCTAAAAGACATCGTCAAACGCCTAACGAGAGAGCTGGAGCGAAGCGTTCTGTTGCACGTGTTGAAAAAAACCAACGGCAACAAGGCTGAGGCGGCTCGTTTGTTGCATATCGATTACAAGACGATTCACTCTAAGATAAGGCAATATAGGATATCAGCACACTGGGAGGCTAGCGATGGTGAAGAAAAACAAGGGGAAGTCAAGAGATGAGAGCGTCACTGGAGGTTTGACAGGGTTTCTGGGCGGCTTGACGCAACTTATTGAAAAGTTGGGAGATCTCGCCGAAAAAGGCAAGGAACTCTCCGAAAAAGGAGAGTTATCCGACTTGGGGATGGGGAAACAGCTTAAGGGTGTGTATGGTTTCAATGTCAAGGTAGGACTCGGAGACGACAAGGTTAAAATAGAACCATTCGGCAACATCAAACATGATCTCAAAACGGGCGAGACTGTGGTACAAGAAATAAGGGAACCTATGGTCGACATTTTTGAGGAAGAAGATCATGTGCTGGTTGTCGCCGAACTCCCTGGAGTAGGGTCAAAGGATGTTCACATCGACATAAAGGATGATGTACTCACCATACAAGCCCAAAAAAAAGATAAAAAATATCGCAAGGAAGTTCTTCTCCCCGGGAGTTTTTCCAAAGACAAGATAGAATTTTCCTGCAACAACGGTATCCTTGAGATAAAGTGCCATAAATAGTGGAGTGAGCCATGTCACCGGAAAACGGACGTGAACTGAAGCTAAAGGCAGTTGAGGCGTTGAGTAAAGACGTGGGGCGAGCTTATGCCAGAATGGATCCGGAAGACATGGAAAAGCTCGGCGTCTCAGTCGGGGATATCGTAGAGGTACGCGGGAAACGGGCCACTGTCTGTAAGGTTATGCCCGCCTACAAAGAAATGAGGGGACAAGCGAGAGTTCAACTGGATGGAATCTCTCGACAAAATGCGGGAGTAGGTTTGGACGAAAACGTGACAGTCAAGAAGACATTCTGTCGGCCGGCGGAGACGGTGATTTTAGCTCCTACGAATATCACCCCCTCAGAAAGAGATCTCAACTATATCGGAAGCCTTCTGGATGGTCTGCCTGTCAAAGAGGGAGACATTATAAGAGCGGTTCTGTTCGGGAGTAGGTCGGCTGACTTTAGGGTGGAAAGCACGAGCCCAAAAGATGCGGTATTGATCAATCCTACCACTCAATTGGTGATCGGAAAGCCCCAGGCGGCAGAGAAAGCCCGCGCCGTGTCCTATGAAGAAATCGGTGGGCTGAGGCCCCAAGTCCATCGCATCCGAGAGATGATAGAATTACCTCTCCGTTATCCAGAGGTCTTTGAGAGACTCGGCATTGACGCTCCTAAAGGCGTCCTGTTGCATGGGCCCCCTGGATGTGGGAAAACCCTCATTGCGAGAGCAATCGCGAACGAGACAGAAGCTAATTTTTTTTCCGTGAGCGGCCCGGAGATTGTTCACAAATTTTACGGGGAGAGCGAGGCGCATCTGCGTCAAATTTTTGCGGAGGCAGCGAAAAAAGGGCCGAGCATCGTGTTTCTCGACGAGATTGACGCGATAGCTCCCCAGAGAGAAAAGGTGGTCGGCGATGTTGAAAAAAGGGTGGTCGCAACACTGCTTGCTTTGATGGATGGCCTGAATAAGCGCCAAAATCTCATCGTCATAGCGGCGACAAATATCCCAAACGCCATTGACCCAGCGCTACGCAGACCCGGCCGTTTCGACAGAGAGATCGCGATACCTATACCCGACAAACATGGCCGTCTGGAAATTCTCGAGATACACAGTCGAGGTATGCCTCTGGCCCGAGAAGTCGATCTGAACCATCTTGCTGAGATAACCCACGGGTTTGTGGGAGCTGACCTCGAGGCCCTTTGTAGGGAAGCCGCTATGATCTGTCTCCGCAGAATTCTGCCAGACATCGATTTTGCAGTAGCCGGCATCCCCTATGAGCAACTCACTAAACTGGAAGTCCACATGGACGACTTTCTGACCGCGCTCAAAGAGGTCGAGCCCTCCGCAATTAGAGAGGTGTTCGTTGAGGTCCCGAATGTGCGCTGGGATGATGTCGGCGGGCATGAACTCCTCAAACAGCGCCTTATAGAGGCGGTAGAATGGCCGCTGCAGTATCCGCACCTGTTCGAAGAGGCCGGAGCGAGGCCTCCAAAAGGTATCCTCTTGTCAGGTCCTCCTGGATGCGGAAAAACCTTGTTGGCAAAGGCGATCGCGAATGAAAGTAAGGTAAATTTTATTTCGGTAAAAGGCCCGGAGCTGCTCTCAAAATATGTAGGGGAGTCCGAACAAGCTGTTCGAGAAGTGTTTCGGAAGGCAAAGCAGGCCTCGCCGTGCATCGTTTTTTTCGACGAGATCGATGCGCTTGTGCCTGTACGCAGTTCCGGGGCAGCGGAATCCCATGTCGCCGACAGAGTGTTGAGCCAATTCCTTGCTGAATTAGACGGCATAGAAGAACTCAAGGGGATACTGATTCTCGCGGCCACCAACAGGGTGGACATGCTCGATCCAGCAGTATTGAGGCCGGGGAGGTTTGATGAGATTGTTGAAATCCCTCCTCTTCGAGAGAAAGACAGACTAGAAATCTTTCGAGTTCACCTGAGACACAAGCCCCTTGACAAAGGAATAGATCTCGCAGACCTCGCGCACAAGACCGACGGTTTCAGCGGAGCTGAAATAGCGTCCGTGTGCAATAGGGCTGCGCTGCTAGCCGTGAGAAGAGCGGTGGACACGCTTCGTCAAAATCCTCTCAAAAAGGCAGTGTTGACGATAAGACGTAGAGATATCGAGAATGCCATCGCAGAGATAGGCGATAGATAGACATGGAAAAGGCGCTTTACCTGTATTGTCTTGCGGCCGATGCACTGCCAGCACCTGACTTTCAGTCCGTCGGATTGGAGCCTGATGCTCCCGTATTCGTGCAAGAGGTGCGAGGCGTGTACGCCGTGATAAGTGAAATCCCACTTGAGGATTACTGCGGCGCATCTTCAGAGTCCAAATTGGGGGACCTCAACTGGGTCGGACCACGCGCGGTGAGACATCAACGCATAATTGAGCACGCTATGACCCGCTCCCCTGTACTCCCCGCGCGCTTTGGTACTCTTTTTTCTACCATCGATAATCTCTCTCTCCTCATAGAAAGGAACCGTGAAAAGATTCTGCATTTTTTTGAATGGGTGAGGGATCGCTCAGAGTGGGCTGTCAAGGTCAAAGTCTCGCGGGCCGAGTTGAGAAAGCGTCTTCTATCGCAGGAATTGTCAGCCCAGTCAGCGGTTCTAGAAGGCTTGTCTGCAGGGATGCGTTATTTTAAGGAAAAAAACATCAAGGCCTCTATCGACGCGAATATGACAGCAAAGTTAAGGGCTGTTTTGACAAAGTCAGGCCAGGAGTTTTCGGATATCGCGATTGCTTCTCGGAAAAGAGACGTCGTGTTGCGTACTTCTGGCGAGGACAACCGGGAGACGATAGCTAGTTGGGCGTTCCTAATTGACGCTGGCAGACAGCAGGAACTCCAGGATCGCGTCGCAGCGGCAAACATGAGAGACGAAGAGTTTTGCCTATCGTATGAGATGACGGGACCCTGGCCGCCTTACAGTTTTATTCCCCAGCTCACCCTTGGGGCGCCCGAATGAAGTATTCAATATTTTGCCTCTTTGTTGCCCCATCGGAGAGGCCAGTAAACTGTCCCCCGTCGCTGTACGGTCACCACCTTGATTTCATACAGCAGGGGGCGCTTTGCGCCGTGTGTGAACAAATTTCTAGTGTGGAAGATTCACCCTGCAAAGCGTCTCTATTCTCTCACTATAAGGTCGTAGATTTCTTTTTTCAACAGACCACCGTCGTGCCGTTCCGATACGGAATAGCCCTTGATTCCAAGGCGTTGGTGGCAAAATTTCTCGAAAACCGCGCCGATCATTACACAAAGATCCTTGAGGAACTGGAAGACTGCGCCGAAATGGGAATTAGGGCGATCATCCCATCTGAGGGAACGTCGACGATGCGTCAAAAGGTCTGTAAGGATACTTTTGACGGTCACAGCCTTTCTGGGGCGCAATACCTGCGGAAGCGACAGGAACGTTATGCGGCAGAATCTTGCCTTTCGCAACAGACCCAAGAGGTGGTAGAACGCATTCGACGGCCTTTTTTGGGGCTGTTCAGACAAGCGAGATGCGAGTTTTCAACTATTGGTCATACAGGAAAAATTGACCGCGCTGCGATCGCTTCTTTGTATTTTCTCGTCCCAAGAGATGCTATCGGGGAGTTCAGAAAAACCTTTGAAAGGCTGTCAGCCAAGGAACCATGCAAGCTTCTCCTGAGCGGCGCATGGCCACCCTATAATTTTGTTTCTTCCCCCTCGACTCCTCTGCACAGCGCGTCTCGTGTCCTCGCGAAACTCATTTGAACGACTTTGTCCCATGACGTAGGGAAGCTGTTCCATAGATTCGGGAGATCCGTCTATGGAATTGAAGGTCTCACTCGCCGAAAATAGGGTAGAGCGCACTCACGCTACATTGGAAACTGAAGGAGGATTCATGAACCCGCCTGAGCGCCCGTTATCCCCACGATGGGGGTTCAGTTGCGATCTCGCCGAAGTTCAGGGCGCGTCCCCTATGACGAGGGCAAAATCGCGCCGGCCGTGCTCCGCAGAAACTCCCTTTAACGAACGGCTTGATAACGACAAACCAACAGCCGTTATTTTCACCCATATTCAGAAACACGATGCATCCACTTGGCCCCGGGAAGACTGAGTGCGTATTCTGGAACCACAAAAAGATGGCTTGGCACGATTTTGGCATAGAGCAAATTGGGCATGCCATAAAAATCCTGGGATTACAAAAAAACAAATTCTTGAAAAAGGGAGGACATCACAATGGCCAAGATAGCGAAATCTACCGATTCTTCCAGTCTGGCTGAGGTTGTCGACAGGATTCTTGACAAAGGTATCGTGGTGGATGCCTGGGTTAAAGTGTCGCTAGTCGGGATCGAGCTGCTTTCTGTAGAAGCAAGGGTCGTCATCGCTTCTGTCGAGACCTACCTCAAATACGCAGAAGCTATCGGCCTCACGGCCAGCGCAGCCGCGCCCGCGTGATCAATAGGACCTCCGGACGCCTTCAAGGTCAGGGGGGCTAAGAGGCGCCCCCCTTACCCGATGCTTTCAGTAGATGAAGCTAAGGGGTGGATCGGCGACTAGATGCAGGGCGTTGCTTGAACTTGCCTAGGAACATCCTGCAGACAAAGGAGGACGAATGGGAAGTTTAACCCGAGATATGAATCGGCTGTGCAACGAGATCGCCGTTTTGCGTCATGACCGAGAGTCCCTCATAAGGGACTTGGCTGTTGGCAACCGTCAAGCCAAGACTCGAGTTATGGAGATGCGGGATGGTTTTCGCAAGGCCCATGCGCACATGGCCGCTTATACGAAGGTCGAGAGGGCCAAATTCGTATCGGGATTGGCCGCCGGTGTGTCGGGACTGCTCCAGGGGTTCCACCGCGCACACCAGCAGATGGCGGCGCAAGCGAGGCGGGATGGCAAAAAGTTTGTGACTGATTTGTCATCGCATGTTGCCGGCATGGTGAACGGGTTTCGATCGTCCCGCGCCACGATGGCGAGAAACTCCAAGTCAGAGCGTAAGCGTTTCGTCTCGGACCTCGAAAAAACAGTCAAAGGGATTCGGCGTGACGTAGCCTCTGACTTGGCGGGAGCACGGAAAGCCTGGTCGAGCCTATCCATGGGCTCATACAAGCAAAAAGAAGAAACCGAGCGAAAAGCAAAGGCAGCCGCTGTAGAGAAGGCGCGCATCGAAACAGCCCAACTCAGGGCGAAAGAGGAGGCGGAAGCCGCAGAGAAGGCGCGCGCGGAAGCAGCCCAACTCAGGGCCAAAGAGGAAGCCGAAGCTGGCGCCGGGGAGGGAGCCAAATCAAAGCCGAAAGGCAAATAAAAGAGCGCATGCGAGATTGGCTAAGAGGTGGCAATGCTCACAGACATCACTGAAATAACCTGTTCCTTTTGTGGAGGCGCCGGGAGAGACCCCTTCGGGATAATGTCCTGGTTGTCCACATGCTCCGTATGCGGCGGCAGGGGAAAGGTTTTTATAGAAAGGCCCTACATTCGGTGCGCTCATTGTCAGGGGTCAGGGGCGGTCAAAACCTTCGTTTGCACCACCTGCGGTGGAAAAGGTTTTGTCACCGTCCCTCAGTACCCCACCGTAGTTTGCCCTGAATGTCGAGGTACCGGTGATGACGCTTCTGCGCCCGCAATGGCGTGTCTCAAGTGCCGAGGGCGAGGGTTCATTATCCAAAAGGAAGAAACCGCAGCGAAAAGCTAGTTTTTTAGCCATTCGCGACGAATAAGCAATCTAAAGAAACCAGGGAGGCGAGAGGGTGAATATCGCATCTGCAACCACAGAAGTTGTCAGGCTCGAGAATGAAAAGGTCAAGCCTGAACCGAGCGAACAGTTTGTGTGCACGCCGCATGTAAAAGACCTGACCGACCGTGCGTTGGCCTACCTCGAGGTGGGCTATCCAGTGCATTTTTGTGGGGCCGCGGGAACTGGTAAGACAACTCTCGCCTTTCACGTGGCCGCAATGTTGAACAACCCAGTTATCCTCATCCACGGGGACGATGAATTTGGCAGTTCAGACTTAGTAGGCAAAAATTCTGGATTTAGGAAATCTAAAGTAGTGGACAATTTCATTCACTCCGTCATGAAAACCGAAGAGGAAATGCGAAGCTTTTGGGTGGACAACAGACTGACAACCGCGTGTCGCTACGGTTACACCCTCATATACGATGAATTCACGCGTTCAAGACCCGAAGCCAACAATGTGCTTCTCAGCATACTGGAAGAGGGGATATTGAATCTTCCCAGTCTGCGCATAACCGGCGAGGGATACTTAGATGTTCATCCGCAGTTCAGGGCCATATTTACATCGAATCCCGAAGAATACGCCGGAGTACACAAGACGCAAGACGCCCTTTTGGACAGGTTGATCACCATCAACGTAGATCACTACGACCGTGAGACCGAGGTCCAGATTACCATGGCGAAATCAGGTCTTCCGAGAGCTGATGCGGAAAGAATAGTGGATATCATCAGGGAATTGCGTCTGGTCGGAGTGAATAACCACCGACCCACGGTGCGTGCTTGCATAGCCATTGCCAAAGTTTTGGTGCATCTGGGTGGAAGAGCCGAAGCAGACGACCCCACATTCAAGTGGATTTGCAAGGACGTACTCACCAGAGACACGGTGAAGGTGACAAGAGGTGGAGAATCGCTCATGCCTAAAAAAGTAGAAGAAATAATCAAAAAAGTGACCCAACAGCGGCCTCCGAGGTCCATGACCTCGGCGAGACAGACGTATGGGGAGACCGCGCAATGAGGATTCGAAGTAAATCGAGCATTAAAGGTCTGAGAGACATCCGTACGGTGTCTGGGAAAGCGGGAAGGGCCGGCGTACCATATATGGTATATATGAACATTAGTTGCCTGGAAATGGAGAAAGCCCGGCGTGAAAAAGAGAAATTCAGCGCAGAAAACACTATCAGGAAGATCGATTCTCGGTTGGCTGAGATAGAGGCCCAAAAGGAGTCTCTGCTCGCGTCGCTCGGAGAGAGGCGCCGTAAAGTGCCAGAATGCCGTGATGATAAAGTCACCGGCGAAGACTGCCCGAAGGTACATCTCGCTGAGGATGCACAACCCTTTAGGATCAAATATTAGAATTTTTTGTGCCAGGATGGTGAAAGATGACGGCTTTGAGAAATCACAACCACGTAAGAACGAGCAGCGCCATTCGGGGGTTTCGCTCATGCAGACATTCCACTGGAACGCCGCTGAGAATTCTCGATACCGGGCGCATACGTATGGGAGAGTGTAGAAGGCAGTGGCAAAAGGTCCGGCTGCTCTGGATCAACACCAGCGCCAGATAACCTCGAGCCGGTATTGATAAGGCAGTTCTTAAGCAACATCAGGGCTGCGGCGAAAGAAGCAGGACAGGAGCGATATCATGAAAGTGAACTGTATTTCGTGTGGTCATACGTTATCGCTTGATGAAGCGTATGACGATTATCTCGGACTTGTCAAGTGTTACGTCTGCGGCAGATTGCTCGAAATCAAGACAGCGCAAGGCAAAATTTTGGCCGTCAATTTCGGGCAACTTCCGCAGCCGATTACATCGCGTGAGCAAGAACATTCAACCCTCGGGACTGCTTAGCAGTACCCAGGAGGTCCTTGAATTGGCGTAGTTTCAGACGCGAGAGGGCGGTAGCTTTCTCTAAAGTTGAGCAGTTCCAGCAAGTATCGAGAATCGATCGCTTGCATTCTTAACACCAAGCGAGTTGAGCCATGCAAAAGTTCTCCTCAAAGCGAATCGAAACACCAGGCTGTTACCTATATGCCATCGTGCTGGATGGGGGAGATAGGTCGTTTGGACCCCTCGGTATTAATGGCGGAGAAGTGTACACGGTGTCCGAGCGGAATCTTGCCGCCGTGGTGAGCGACCTACCCAGTCAACGGATACGCCCAGAGCGACGTCATTTTGCAGCGCATCAGGCTGTCCTCAAAAAAGTGATGGAAAATGGAGACTTGTTGCCCATGTCTTTTGGTGTTGTCTCGGAAGGACCGGAAGCGATACGACGGATCCTTGCTAGAAACCGAAAGGCGTTTCTGAGTCAACTCAAGAAAGTCCACGGAAAGATTGAAATGGGATTGAGGGTTGCGTGGGACGTTCCAAATATCTTTGAGTACATGGTCAACATTCATCCTGAACTCATGGACGCACGGGATCGCCTACTTAACGCCCAACATCCACCAAGCCAAGAAGAAAAAATTCAAGTGGGAAGAATGTTTGAGGACCTGCTCAACTCAGACCGACGCAGGCACACTGATCTTGTGGAGCGCACGCTGCGTCCTCGATGCTTCGAGATCAAGCGCAACAAGTGCCGTGATGAGAGGGAGGTCATGAACCTGGCTTTGCTGGTCGGTCGTGACGCGGTGCCCGAGTTTGAGAATGGAGTCCTTCAAGCGGCGTCTTTCTTCGATGACAATTTCGCCTTTGATTATAATGGCCCTTGGGCTCCTCACAATTTCGTAGAGGCGGCGGTCATACCGTAAGGCCCCTAAGAAAGGAGTTGATTATGTTACTGATCGACGACATTCTTACCTTTCCTTTCCGGGGGCTCATGTGGGTCTTCGAAGAGATACGTAACGCCGCTGAACAAGAACGAAGTGATCAAGCTGATTCCATCACACGCGATCTTCAACGCCTGTATCGCGCTTTTGAAAGTGGTCAAATGACAGAAGAGGAGTTCGATAGAAGGGAGAGCGAACTGCTGGATCAATTGGATGCTCTACAAGGGGATGATGTCTTCATATCCGACTCTTCTCAAAGATCCATCTGAGAAGCTCTGCACGGCAGTTGGAGACGTGTTCAAATGGTCCGAAAAAACTTGGACAAATACATCTAAACGGCGACTCGCAGCCCTTGCAGAGGGCCTCACAAAGGACGCAGTTCACGATGCAAGATCAAGACCTTGAATTAGATGTTGAGGACGAGGTCACCTTGTGCGAGGCCCTTGACAGAGTACTCAATAAGGGAGCTGTAATAATAGGCGAAGTCACGATCTCTGTTGCAAACGTGGACCTTATTTACCTTGGTCTCCAACTGGTCCTCACATCTATAGAAAGTATGGAAGGGTTCAAGTCCGTTGCGCCCAGCGAAAACGGCCCCTAATCACGTCGTGAGTTGAGGAGAAATTCCTATGCAAAGCGAGAATGCAACTGTCGTTCAATCGGATTCGCTTAGCGATTTTAAAAGCCTCATGACGCTCGAATCGAGCGATGCACGAGCGACTGCACACTCGAAACCTCGACTGAATTTGGATCAGGAAAAGGTCAAGAATGGTCTCGCACAACTAGTGTTGACCATAATCAAATTGCTGCATGAACTACTTGAGCGCCAAGCAATACGAAGGATGGAAGCAGGCTCGCTCACTGATGAGCAAATTGATCAGCTCGGCTGCACTTTAATGAGACAAGCCGAGGAAATTGAGAGAATCCGGCTTCAATTCGGTTTGGAAGAGAAGGATCTTAATCTTGAGCTAGGACCTTTGGGAAAACTCGTATAATTTTAGCAAGGAGATGTATCATGCCAGTTCAGCGGTCGACTACCCATTCTATAGAAAGCACGAATCTTGCTGATCTGCTTGAACGAATATTAGATAAAGGAGTTGTCATTGCCGGCGACATCAAAATTAAGCTCGTCGATGTAGAGCTCCTCACCATTCAGATACGGCTGGTAGTGTGCTCTGTGGACAAGGCCAAGGAAATAGGCATGGATTGGTGGGTGAACAATCCGGCGTTCCAAAAACAAAAAATAGAAGCCGCAGCAGTAGACGCGACTCCCAAAGGGTCATGATTTAGAAACGCTCGACACAAGGGAACCTAGCTGGTTCTATGACAATGGCTTAGGATAAATATTTTCAAGTGATTGAAACGTATTCACACAGTAGTTGAATATATACGACGAGGTTCTGGTCCCACGGAAAATCGCGGCGAGGAGGCAAAACATCCAGACATAAGTCAGACGATCCATGGAGCGAGGTTTTTTTGTTGCCCAGAAACGCGCCATAAAAAGTCTCTGTCTAAACCACACCTTGTTATGCAAGTTCTTGGGGTTGCAACGGCATGACCATCAGAGATCTCGAAGAAAGCGGCATAAGCGATCCAGATTGGCATAGAGAAATGCTGCAGGTCCTGCTTGAGGCCATACCTTCGTCGTTTCTCTTGGTGAATAAGGACATGAGGGTAGTCCTGGCCAACAAAAACTTCATAACCAGAAGCTTGCGGCCTCGCGAAAACATCATCGGGGAGAGGTTAGACAAGGTTCTGCCACCAGCCATTATTGAACGCATCGACATAACGAATTTGGTCCAAGAAGTATTCGCGACCCGTACCCCTATCGTAGGCAAAAGATTGACGTATCGAGCACCGGGAATCCCCATCAAAACGTATTATTACAGCATTTTTTTTGTGGAAAGACCGGCATTCGGGGAAAATGTTTTGCTGCTTTTTGAAGATGTAACTGAACAAGTGAGGCTCAGTGAAGAAGTACGACGGGTAGAGCGCCATTTGGCCTGCGTCGTCGAGAGCGCGAGAGACATTGTTCTCTCTACCGACCCTTACGGCAATATACTCACGTGGAACGCTGAAGCAGAAAGATTAACCGGTTTTTTAGCCTCGGAGGTGCGAGGGGAAACAGTTTTCAAAGTATTCCCCATAAATGAGCATACGGCGATAAAGGAAGTTTTGAAGGAGCTGAAAGCTGCGCGGCCTGTTGAAACCAGAGAATTGGGTCTGCTTGCAAAGGACGGCAACATCTTACCCATGAGCTGGTCATTTTCACATATCGCCGATGAAACACGCAATATTATAGGAATCGTGGCGGTCGGCAGAGATTTGAGCGAGCGCAAGGCCTTGGAATTACGACTCTTACAGTCGCAAAAATTGACGTCCCTTGGAGTCATGGCGGGAGGAATAGCTCACGAAATTCGTAACCCGCTAGCTGTGTGTTTATCTGCAGCCCAATTCCTCAAAGACGCCAATATCGATCCAAAATTTAGGGAAGAGTGTGTTGAGCGAATCGAAAGGGGTATCAACCGAGCCGCTAGTATTATCGAGAATCTCCTCAAATTCGCCAGGTCTTCGCCTACGGCAGAAATGACGTCCACTGATCTGATTCAAGTGCTTAAAGACGCGCTCCTATTGGTGTCAAATCAGGCAAAGGTACTGAAGATCGCTATATCCACGGATTTTAGTCATCAGGAAATCAACGTCCACGGAAATGCCAATTTACTTCAGCAGATGTTTTTAAACCTATTCCTGAACGCCTGTAACGCTATGCCCTCGGGCGGCAAGCTCTCCGTTACGACAGGAGTGTCCGATCAGCGCGTTCGAGTATCCATTCAGGATACCGGTTGCGGCATTCCCGAGAAATACCTGGCAAAAATTTTCGATCCCTTTTTTACCACGGCGCCGGTAGGAAAGGGAACCGGACTAGGCCTTTCAATCTGTTATTCAATAGTCCAACAGCATTTGGGGACATTGTCTGTCGAGAGCGCTGAAGGGCAAGGAACAAGGGTACTCATTCAACTTCCCATTCTATAATTCATGAGGGTGGCTCTATGAAAGAGGCGCGAGGAGTTTTGATTGTGGACGACGAACCAGACATGTGCTGGGCTCTGCAAAACGTATTGCTTACCATTGGATTGTCTTCTAGGACCACGCAAACAGGCGCTTCCGCTCTCGAGGAGTTGCAAACCGCCTCCTACGGTATGGTTCTCCTGGACGCAAAACTCAGGGACATAGACGGTTTCGAGCTGGCGAAACAAATAAAGGCGCTCGCACCGAAAATCCGTATAATCATGATTTCCGGCTACTATTACAAACACGACCTGGATATACAGAGGGCTATAGAAGAAGGCATCCTCTCTGCATTTGTCGCCAAACCATTTAGGCATGATGACATCATAGGGATAATAGAAAGACGAAAACATCGTCGCTATTACGCGCACATCCCGCTGGTCGTGCATGACATTCAGAATCCGCTGGAAATGGGACGAGTTGTAGATATCTCGGAGGGCGGGTTGCGAATCATGGGAATTCACGCAACCGAGGGCGCAAAGAGGGCATTTATGGTTCAGCTTGCTTCCCACGGTAACGTAGACCCCTTTTTTTGTGAAGCCGAATGCAGATGGTTCTCCGAGACCCTTGATATCGAGCCAGTCTCAGGGTTTCGGTTCACAAACATTACCGAGTCGGCCCTCGGCCAGGTGAAGAAAATCATCGGTATGTTGACACCGCGCCGGTGAATACAGAAGGGTGTAATCGGGCGAGCTCACGGAAGGCAAGGAGCTCGCCAGGATTCCCAGGAGAGGAAAATAGTCTCAGAATTGCCTGTCACAGTTCGTACGGCGTCGGCAAACGCCGCCGCTGTTGCGTGGACCACCTCGTCCATGGATTGAGCCCAGTGACGTCATCCGTGAAGAAGGCGGGCTGTGGTTCCACTCGATGGATCGGGAAGATGCGTCACACCAGCTCATTCGGAGGCGGATTGACAACGCGCCATACTCCGACGAGCCTTCAAAGGATGACGAGCAGTGTATCTGGACCTTATTCACAATGTTTCAGCGCTTACGACGCTTGTCGTCCTCCAATCCATGGTGATCCGTCGCCTGAGGAGCGGCTCTTTTGAATACAAAGCTGTCTCCGGTTTCTTGTTCGGTCTCGTCGCTGTTTTCCTCATGATGACTCCACTGCACCTCATGCCTGGCATCATCTTTGACTGCCGTTCTATCGCGCTCAGCATCGCTGGATTCTTTGGCGGCCCTGTCGTTGCGGGTATAGCATTTGTCATGAGCGTAACATATCGTTTGTGGTTGGGGGGCGTAGCCTGGCTCGTGGGGACGGCCACGATTATCTCCTCCACTTCCTTAGGCATCTTGTTTTACTATCTGCGCGCAAGACATCCTGTGGTCGTGAAGCCCGCCATGCTGTTTGCCTTCGGCGTCCTCGTCCACGTCGTGATGTTGTCTCTTATGTTGTGCCTTCCTTCACATGTCAGGTACAACGTTATCGAAAAGATGGCCGCTTCCATACTCCTTATTTATGCTCCCGCGACTTGGTTGGTTTGCCAACTTCTTCTCGACGAGGAATGGCGTAAGCAGATGGAGGCATCCCTGAAGGCCAATGAGCGCACGTTTAAGTCATTATTTCTTGGAGCGCCGCAGGCCATATTCGTGCAAGTGGACGGCTTGTTCGCGCTCTTGAATCCAAGGGTGCTGGAACTCTTTGGGGCGTTATCAGAAGCGCAGCTCAAGGGTGAGCCAGTGTTGGACAGATTTCATCCTAATTACCGAGAGGCGCTTAAGGAACGTTTCTCTGCTGCGGTTGAGAAAGAGGAACACGTCTCTTATATGGAAGCGATAGGCGTTCGCTTCGATGGTTCATTTTTTCATGCCGAATTGTCTGCGGTACCCCTACGCTACGCGGACAGCGATGCTGTGTTGATATTTCTCAATGACGTCACAGATCGTAAAGCCGCATTAAAGCTACTCCTGGAAACAGGCGAAAGACTTCAGCTTGCCATTGAGGCGACAAACATAGCCATATGGGATTGGAATCTAATCTCCGGAGAGGTCTTTCGCAGCGAGAATTTTTATTCCATGCTGGGCTATCCGCAATCCGCCGAACATGTCTCTGGCGACTGGCTTGATTTGTTAATTCCGGATGACCGTCAAGAGGTGGAACGACTATTTCAGCAATATTCGCGAGGCGAGAGGGCATCCCATGAACTGGAATTTCGGATAAAGCGAGAGTCAGGCGAAGAAGCGTGGATTTTGTCGCGTGGGAAAGTCGTGGCCTATGATGAAGAAAATCAACCTATCCGGGTTGCGGGAACACTTAGCGACATAACGGAGCGGAAAAAGGCGGAAGATCGTCTGCGAAACAATGCGATCTTCCTCAATCTGGTCGTGGAAAACATCCCGAACATGATTTTCGTCAAGGACGCTTCGAACCTAAGGTTCGTTCGAGTAAACAAGGCTGGCGAAGAATTGCTCGGCTATTCACGTTTCGAGTTGATAGGGAAAAATGATTACGACATATTCCCAAAAGATCAGGCCGACTTCTTCACCGCAAAGGACAGGGCTGCCCTGGATTCTGGCGGGCTGGTCGATATTCCAGCCGAGCGCATTGACACGAGATGCAAAGGTCAGCGCATCCTGCACACCAAGAAAATACCAGTTAAAAATCCCAACGGCGCGCCATTATACCTCCTGAGCATTTCGGAAGACATTACAGAAGAAGTTTATTTGAAGCAATCCCTAACCCAGGCAGAAGAAAACTATAAGTTGCTCGTCAACGAAGCGCCTGTCGGGATCGCCGTGTTCCAAAAAGGAAAGCTCATCGCAGTGAATCCAGAATTCCTGCGAATTTTTGAGTACGACACCGTACAAGAAGTGATCGGCCGTAATCCTGCCGATTTTGTCGTTGCCGAAGAGAGAGACATACTCACAGCGGCCCTTCGAGACTGTATTCGAGCAGACAGGCCCATGTCACGTCTCGAAATCAGAGGCCTCAAGAAGACTGGGACATGCTTCGATTTTGGCGTACGGTTACGGCGTATCGAATATGCTGGCGACCTGGCAATACTGGCTTTTTGCATGGACAGAACGGAAGAAACGCTGCTCCGAGAACAGCTTATTCAAGCCCAGAAAATAGAGGCCGTCGGCGCGCTGGCAGGGGGGATGGCCCACGATTTCAACAACCTGCTTCAAGTGATCCTGGGTTATTCCGACGCCCTGCTTATGAAACCAGACCTCGACAAACGCGTGCAAGACAGCGTCAAAACCATAGCCAAAACGGCAAAGCACGGGGCGGACCTCGTGAGGAGACTGCTCACGTTTAGTAGAAAAGCTCCTTCTGAAATGCATCCTGTGGACCTGAATCAGGAAGTTGAACAAGCCGTCCTGCTGTTGCGTAGAATGTTTCCCCAGGTAATCAGTATTGAACTCGCCCTCGAGAAAGAGTTGCCCCCGATAAACGCAGACCCTCGACAGATCGAACAAATAATCATGAACTTAGCCGTGAACGCCCGAGACGCTATGCCGGTCGAAGGAGGCAGACTGACCATTTCCACGAAAGCGGTGCAGCTCGATGAAAACTATTGCGCCTTGCATCCCGGGTCCAAAACAGGGTTGCATGTCGAATTGGTAGTTGCGGACACAGGCTGCGGTATGACCCGAGAAACCATCAGCCATATTTTCGAACCATTTTTCAGCACCAAGGGCGAGGGAAAAGGAACGGGTCTTGGGTTAGCCATGGTGTACAACATCGTGCAACAACACCAAGGTCATATTCTCTGTGAAAGCGAGGTGGGCAAAGGAACAACCTTCTCGATATATTTCCCTGCCACGCATGGCTTTGTTTCCGTGGCATCAGAGGAGCAGGCAAGTCCTGTTCCCACAGGGTCAGAAACAATACTGCTCGTGGACGATGACGAAACAATCAGGGCGCTTTGTTCAGATGCGCTGAAAATGGCTGGTTACACAGTGTACGAAGCCAAGAACGGAACGGATGCTCTGAAAACCTACGCCGAAAAAAAAGACGAGATTTCGTTGGTTATCTTGGACGGTGTCATGCCGGATATAAGCGGCGCCCAGTGTCTAAAAGCTCTCACAAGAATCGACCCTCAAGTACGGATTATTTTGTCCACGGGTTTGTCTTTGGAGGAAATCACCAGGGATGGCGCGGAAGACCGAGTCAAGGGTTTTTTGCAAAAACCATACGTGGTGGGCGACTTATTGAGGACGGTTAGACGAGTATTGGATTGCGCGTAGCTGCATACTGTCTGGAACGGGCATATCCGGTGAGGCAACCCAAAGCTGCAACGCATGCGGGATGAAAGAGAGTTACTGGAACAGCTCGCCAGAACAAAATATTTTCCTCTTCTGAAAAGTCTTGCAGTGACATCTTTTAACGCCTTGATTTTACTGGTCGGGACGACTGGATTTGAACCAGCGACCCCTGCATCCCGAATGCAGTGCTCTACCAGGCTGAGCCACGTCCCGACAGTCCTATCTTACCCCTGTCTCGTCGCTATGTCCAAACTTTTTTCCACTCCTTGCTCTCATCGTCAGCAGCGCTATGCTTCGGCGGTTTCAGCCTCCGACTCCATTTGTCTCTTGGATAATCCTTTTGATTTGAGCAATTGGAGGCGCTTCTTTACCGCCTCTTTATTCCTGTCCTTCAATTGATCAGCTATCTCCTTGTTACTGGCGGACATAGTCAGCACCAAAAGGTCCTCCCGTAATGTCCATGCCTTGGGTGAAGTATTCCGTTTGAGCGTCAGGAGCGCTTTCAACTCTCTCGGAGTGAATTGCTTCAACAGCTCATGACTCTCCTTGATCCACTCCAGCCGCTGCTTGAGATAGTCGGCCTCAGTGGGAAGCGGCGCCATCAACGCTTCATCGACGATGACTTCTGCATCCGTATCGTCTGTTAACCACCCGTCAAAGTCTTTTCCATTTGGCCACCAGTGCGCATCGGGTTCTGCATCCAGCTCCACTGCTATTGGTTTCGCCAGTTTAGTTTCTTCGTCCACGGAAATACCCCCATTCCATCACGCAAAGATTCCGTACTAGATATACCATAAGGTCTCGAGAGGATACAGACATTTCCAAAACTTTTTTTCGCACACCCCTGTGAATTTCTCTGGATATCTGGTGCATGCGTCTTTAGCCTCAAGGCAAAGCGAGCGTATAACAACGGGAACGCATGGGGGGCGCCGCGGCAAGGTCATGCTGTTTGTCGTCATGCCCTGGCCAATGAGCGGCGAGACCAGGGTCTGGCGCGTCGGCTACCAGAGCGAGCCAAATGGCAATTTTCCCCTGGTGGCCGAAGGCTGGCGCCCCCCTATGGCCACGCCGAGAAGCTTGCCCAGACCAACCGCCTTGGTTTGGTCGGCCGCGGTGTGCTGAACCACTGGGGCCGCGTACTTTGGCGCGTTCGCGTTTATCGCAGACCTCGTCTCGTGGGCAGGCGCTGGCCTTCTCTGGGCCGGAGGATTTTCATGCGCTCTGACAGGCTGAGCTCCATAATCCCCTTGCCTCTCCGGATTGCCCGTCGGCGCAACCGTCTGCTGAAACGGAGCAGGTTGCTGCTGCGGCGGCATGATATATTGTTGCGGCGGCTGCGTACCGTATGCGCCATAATTTGCCTGCATATTTCCGTACATCCCGGGAGCGCCTGACCAGGAGCCCATGCCGCTGTCACATCAGGACGCGGCTGCGGAGAGCTCCATCGCAAAGAGCAGACACGCCGATAAAAAGACAATTCTCTTGCCCCAATACATTACATTCCCCTTCCGCGACAACATGTAGCCATATCATTACATATTATCATGAGAAATGAGACACTGTCACGCCTTTCGATAAGGCCGCATGAAAACGGGGCATCCTGACGCAGCGACACGACGTCACACCGCTGTCTTGACCTTGAAGAACCGGCGTTTGCCTACTTGCAGCGTCTGTTCGTCGCGCCCCAGAGTGACCACCGTTGCAGGATCAGAAATTTTTTCTCCATTCAGTTTGACAGCCCCTTGGTTGACAAGACGCCTTGCCTCTGCCTTCGAGATTCCCGCGCACTCTGCGGCAATTTCGTAGATCTGCATCTCAGGGGCTTTCATGGTGCGGACTGGGATTTCTTCGGGAAGTTCCTTTCGCTGCACGACCTTCTCGAAATGCTCCTCAGCGCGTCGCGCAGCGCTCTGGTCATGGTATTCCATGACGATGCTGCGAGCCAGGGCCTTCTTGATTTGCATGGGGTGAAATGGGTCAGCAGGATCCTGGTGCAATTCAACGCATTCCAACGCCTTCTTATACTGTTCCACGAGAGATTCATCCACGTTCGTCAACAGAGTAAAATACTTCGGGATGAGGAAATCCTGTATCGACATGGTTTTCCCAAACATGTCTTCAGGGGGATCATCCACCGCGATATAGTTTCGCTCGGTTTTGCTCATCTTCTTGGAGCCGTCGAGTCCCTCGATCAGAGGCGTCATGATCACCACCTGCGGTTCTTGCCCGAACTGGATTTGCAGATCACGGCCAGCCAGGAGATTGAATTTTTGATCGGTCCCACCGAGTTCCACATTGCATTGCAACGCCACCGAATCATAGCCTTGCATAAGGGGATAGAGAAATTCCGTGATGGAGATAGGGCTGCCTTCTTTATATCTTTTTTCGAAATCGTTTCGTTCGAGCATTCGAGCGACGGTGGATCGATACGCGAGATCGAGACAGTCGGCAAAGGACATTGCGTCAAACCATTCGCCGTTGCTCCTTATTTCGGTCTTTGATTCGTCAAGGATTTTGAAGACCTGCTGTTTGTAGGTCTTGGCATGTTCCCACACCTGTTCCTTGGTCAGCCTCACGCGAGCCTCGGATCGTTCGGTGGGGTCTCCTATTCGCGCTGTAAAGTCGCCCACGAGAAAGATTGCGGTATGCCCCATGTCTTGAAAGTGTTTGAGTTTGCGAATGGTCACCATGTGGCCCAGGTGTATGTCCGATGCGGTGGGATCAACCCCGAGTTTGATTCGTAGGGGAACGCCTGAAGCGATGCTGCGAGAAATGCGGAACCTCATTTCGTCTTCGTTGATGATCTCTTCAACGCCCCTCATGATATGTTTCATCTGAGTTTCAAGGTCCGGAAACGACATACCTCACCCTTTCTATGGATTAATGGCCGGCGACAACACTCGCTTTCATGATGAAACCCATATTTTGTGCTTCAAGTCAAGACAAACACTTGCGTATCAAACGGAGGATATTATCAGCCGGGGGGCCTCAACACGAGACGAGATAAAGAAAGAACTCCCTGTTGCCCTTGGCGCCTCGAATTGAACTTTCCACCTCTCCCCTTACTTCGAAGCCCGCCTTCGCAGCGGCGGCTTTCACCTCGGCCAGCGCGCGTGCTATGTGCTCAAGATTGCGAACGACGCCGCCTTTCCCCACGTTTGCCTTGCCGACCTCGAACTGGGGTTTGACCAAGGGCAAAAACCACGAATCAGGGCGCAGCAAACGCCGGATGACCGGGAACACGAGCTTCAGTGAAATAAACGAGAGATCGGCCACCGCCGCGTCCAATGCCACGGGCAGCATCTCCGGTTCCAGGCGCCTAATGTTCGTGTGTTCCGTGAGCAGAACTCTCGGGTCGTTGCGAAGCTGCCAGTCCATTTGACCATAGCCTACATCCACGCAAACTACTTGGCGAGCGCCTTTTTCCAGGAGGCAATGGGTGAAGCCGCCAGTGGAAGCCCCTGCGTCCAATATCACGAGGCCTCGGGGATCAATGGCAAAGTGTTCGAGCGCGCCGGCAAGCTTGACGCCCCCGCGGCTGACGTATGGCCTGTCTTCTACGATGCGCACAGACGCGTCCGCCCCTACTTGCGCGCCGGCCTTTTCTACTTTTGCGCCATTCACGAATACCTTGCCAGCCATTATCAGCGCGGCCGCGTGCTGACGCGAGCGTGCCAGCCCCCGCTCGTAAATAAGTATGTCAAGCCTCTTTTTTGTCGCTGAACCGCCCGACGGGAGAGGAGGCGAAGAAATCGATGTCATTTACTAACGACCGGCAGCTATGTTGAAATCCAGCACGTCCACTATGCTGAAACCATAGTAGAGGTAAATGTACCCCGTTCCCAAGAAATCGCGAGGATTATGAATCGTGAAGTGATACGCATAATGACCGGAGCGACTTGGAAGTCGCACCGTTTCTTCATATTGCCTTGTATCCGGCAGTCTGATCATGAATTTCAAAGGGACTTCCGATTGAGAGGACTGATACGAAAACCTCACAACGAGGGTGAGTCGGTCCGGAAATTCATCTATGCTGATGGACCTCTTGTCTCCTTGAAATACAAATTCGCCATTCTTATATATGGCAGGCCCAAACTGCAGATCAAAAATGGATACCCTGCCGGGCATTTCCCAAGAAAATGCGCCGTGAGATCCTGACTGAGATGGGTCGGTTGATTCCCCCTCTGCGCCCCAGCAAACGAAAGCCGGCGCTGCGAGAAGCATGATCATCACAAAAACCACTGGCATGCAGGTAAGGGCTCTTTTTCGGTTCTTTTGGCAGGACCTCTTCATTCTCTCGTCCGACTACATCGCGCTCACGCGCCCCACCACTTCGGAGTAATAGGCTTAGGCGTAGGTTCAGGTCTGGAAGCGGGCCTCTGAATATCCCACGATTCCACGGTCATGCTCGAGCTTCCTGCGGGGCTCTCCGTTGCCTGCGGCGCTTGATCCTTCGTCGCCGCGCCTTTGCCTAGTAGAATGTCCATGATCTGGTCGCCGGGGAGAGAAGGCGCTTCCTTCTGAGCAGTGTCCGCTCTCCTCTTTGCCTTGGCGCCCATCTGGCTGAACAGCCACGAAAGAAAGATTATGATGATGAGAGGAAGGAGGCTGTAAAGAACGTTCGTGATGTTATCCATAGCCATTCTCTCCTGATATTCATTGGCGCGTCACCTACGCATCATAATGCCATATTATGCGTGAGGCTTCAATGCTATTCACAAGGCGGAATCAATTGTACAAATGGGAAGAAAGGCCATCAAAGTTATCCCGAAGCCTGAGCTGCTCACGTGAGCCAGCTATCGCTCACTCCTGGTCTCGGAAGTAGTCGCAAATTCGATGAACCGCCCGTCGGCGTCCTTCCCGCGGAAGAGGGAATGCAGGTATTCTGGACGCCGGACCGTGTTGGCATGGTCAAGCGAGAACCAGCGCAAACTGCTCGCCCAAAGGGGACCATCGCAACCAACGAGTCGTTCGAGACATGCTCTCTGTGACTTCGGTCTCATTCCGACAAAACCTT
>Ga0272446_1002120_pt1 | contig 27722 bp, 19 predicted proteins | sample YNPCB0061_FD_194587 | JGI IMG/M metagenome (GOLD analysis project Ga0272446, IMG submission 194587) | Hot spring microbial mat communities from Yellowstone National Park, WY, United States - YNP-CB-006-1 | ecosystem: Environmental > Aquatic > Thermal springs > Hot (42-90C) > Sediment | place...
GTTTGCTACGCTTGAAAGCGCCGTCACGCCCAATCTGGATTTCGTCAGGAACCAGATTCGGCAGCATCTGGCCACGGCCGCCTATGGCACGGAAGCCGGTTTTCGCGTCCAGCTTATGACGGATCCGCAGTTTCTGCGGGCAATAGAGTCCGTGCCCCAGGCCGTCGAGCTGGCCCAGCGGGCCTGGCTTGCCACCGGAACCGGACAGCGCCGTTAGCGCCGGCCCGGAACCGGGCCGGCGAAACCGGAAGCTGGCGCGGACGGCTTGCGATGGGCGCCACGTTTTGAAAGGAGTCATACCGAACCCATGCCAAAAGAGGATTTTTTGAACATTGACAGCCTGCTCTCCCCCGAAGAACTGCAAATCCGGGATGTGGCCCGGCAGTTCGTTCGCGAGCGGGTCCTGCCCATCATCGAGGACTGCTACGAACAGGGCGTCTATCCGCAGGAACTCATCAAGCCCATGGGAGAACTGGGCTTTTATGGCTGCACGTTGCCGGAAGAATATGGCTGCGCGGGCCTCAACAGCATTGCCTACGGCCTCATCACGCAGGAACTGGAGCGGGGTGACTCCGGTATCCGCAGCTTTGCTTCCGTACAAAGCTCGCTGGTGATGTATCCGATTTACACCTACGGTACGGAGGAGCAGAAGCGGAAATGGCTGCCGGCGCTGGCCAAGGGCGAGAAAATCGGCTGTTTCGGTTTGACGGAACCGGACTACGGCTCGAATCCCAGCGACATGGTCACGCGCGCGGAGCGCACCAAATACGGCTGGAAGCTCAACGGGGCCAAGATGTGGATTACCAACGGCTCCATTGCCGACGTCGCCGTGGTATGGGCCAAGACCGGCGCGGATGCCCGCAGCATCCGGGGCTTTCTGGTCGAGAAGGGAACGCCGGGTTTCAGCGCGCCGGAAATCAGGAAGAAGCACTCCCTGCGGGCCTCCATCACTTCCGAGCTGATTTTCCAGGACTGCGAAATCCCGGAGGAAAACCTGCTGCCCAATGTGGAAGGGCTGCGGGGGCCGCTGTCGTGTCTCAATCAGGCGCGCTATGGCATCGCCTGGGGCGCGGTGGGGTCGGCGCTGGCCACCTACACGACGGCGCTGGACTATTCGCTGTCGCGCATCCAGTTCGGCCGTCCGATTGCGGCTTTCCAGCTTACGCAGCGGAAGCTGGCCGACATGATCACCGAAATTTCCAAAGCCCAGCTTTTGGCCTATCACGTCGGCAAACTCAAGGATGCCGGCAAGGTGACGCCGGCGCAGATTTCCATGGCCAAGCGCAACAACGTCGCCATGGCGCTCGATGTGGCGCGCGAAGCCCGCACCATCCTGGGAGCCAATGGCATCAGTGCCGAATATCCGGTCATGCGCCACATGAACAACCTGGAATCCGTCCTGACCTACGAGGGAACGCACGACATCCACACACTGATCATCGGCGCCGAAGTGACCGGCATCCAGGCTTTCAAGTAAGGGGTTTTAACCCGGTTTCACGTGGAGACGCACCCCGCTGGCGGTGTGTCTCCACGTCGTGGTGCAACGTTTCCGTCCATGCCGTTTGAACTCGTCGCCCCTTATGTCCCCTGTGGCGACCAGCCAGCCGCCATCGAAACGCTGACGAACAACTTTCGCGCTGGCGCCAAGTACCAGACGTTGCTGGGGATCACGGGGTCGGGCAAGACGTTTACCGTGGCCAATGTCATTGCCCGGCTCCAGCGTCCGGCGCTCGTCATGGCGCACAACAAGACGCTGGCGGCGCAGCTCTACCAGGAATTCAAGGGTTTTTTCCCCCACAACGCCGTCGAGTATTTCGTCAGCTACTACGACTACTATCAGCCGGAGGCCTACGTGCCTTCCACCGACACCTACATCGAGAAGGAAGCGACCATCAACGATGAAATTGATCGCCTGCGGCTGGCGGCCACCCGGGCGGCGTTCGAGCGCCGGGACTTCATCATCGTCACTTCGGTCTCCTGCATTTATGGGATTGGCGACCCGGATGCCTACTTCGGGATGATCTGCTTCGTCGAGCCGGGGCAGCCACTGCGGCGCAACAAGCTCATCGAGCGCCTGGTCGAGTTGCAGTATGACCGGGACGACGAAGACTTTGCACGCGGCACATTTCGCGTCCGGGGCGACACGGTGGAAGTCCATCCCAGCTATACCGAACAGGCGCTCCGCATCGCTTTCTGGGGAGACGAAGTGGATACGCTGGAGCTGTTTGACCCGCTGCTGGGCGAAACCCTGGAGCGGATTGAGCACAAGTATCCCATCTATCCCAAGTCGCACTACGTGACGCCCAAGGCGATTGTGCAGCGCGCCGTCGAGACCATCCGGCAGGAACTCGACGAGTGGGAAGCCGTTCTGCTGGCCCAGGGGAAGACCATGGAAGCCCAGCGGTTGCGCCAACGGACGATGTACGACCTGGAAATGATGAAGGCGCTGGGTTTTTGTCGCGGCATCGAGAACTACTCCCGGCATTTGACCGGGCGGCCGCCGGGTGCGCCACCGCCGACGCTGTTTGACTACCTTCCCGAAGATACGCTGATCGTCGTGGATGAAAGCCACCAGACCATCCCGCAGGTACGCGGGATGTACGCCGGCGACCGCTCGCGGAAGCAGACCCTGGTGGATTTTGGCTTCCGGCTTCCCAGTGCTTTGGACAACCGGCCGCTGAATTTTGCCGAGTGGGAACAGCAGGTGGGACAGGTGCTGTTTGTTTCGGCGACGCCCGGCCCCTACGAGCTCGCCTGCACGGGTGGGGAAGTCGTCGAACAGATCATCCGCCCGACCGGGTTGCTCGATCCCCTCATCACCGTGCGTCCGGTACGGGGGCAGATTGACGATCTGCTGGGTGAAATCCGCCAGCGGATTGCGCGTGGTGAGCGGTCACTGGTGATGACGCTCACCAAGAAAATGGCCGAAGACCTGACGGACTACTACACCGAAGTGGGCCTCAACGTCCGGTATCTCCATTCAGACATCGAGACGCTGGAACGCATCAAAATCATCCGCGATCTGCGCCGGGGGGATTTCGATGTGCTCGTCGGCGTCAACCTGCTCCGCGAGGGGATGGACCTGCCGGAAGTGTCCCTCGTGGCCATTCTCGATGCCGACAAGGAAGGTTTCCTCCGCAGTGAGGCGTCCATCATTCAAATCATCGGGCGGGCGGCGCGTCATGTCCACGGGCAGGCGATGCTCTACGCCGACCGTGTGACCGAATCCATGCGCCGCGCCATGGAGATTACCGCCCGCCGCCGGCAGCTTCAGGAAACTTACAACCGGGAGCACGGCATCACGCCGCGTACGGTCATCAAGCCGGTCGAAGCCACCCTGGTGACGGCCCACGAAGCGGCGTATTTCAAAACGCCGCTTGATCTTTCCGCCTTTGAGGCGTACACGCCGGAAAACCTGGCGGCCACCCTGGTCCAGCTCGAAACCGAGATGCGTGCCGCGGCCAAGGCGCTTGAGTTTGAAAAAGCTGCGGCGCTGCGGGACAAGATCAAGTACCTCAAGTCAAAACAACTGCTCGCCGCCGAAAGTTAGCCTCCGGGTGGCCCCTGGGCCGTGCTTCGGCCAGTGCTTTTCGCCAGAGCAGGGAATGGCGGATGCTTTCTGCGAGGTCGGCTGAACGAAAAAAGCGGAGCCACCGCGTGGGTGGCTCCGCCAGCTTCGGCTGCCCGGTGGGCAGGCCGGTCAGTTCGGATTGTTTTCGAGGAAGACCTGCCGGTAGCTGCCGTTCTTGTAGAAGAAGAAGAACGGTGTTCCGGCCGGCACCCCGGTTGGCACCAGGAAGGCCGTATCGAAGTTCCAGTTACGCGGATTGGGCGGTGTGTAGTTGCCGTCTCCGCCGATGAGGAACGGTCCATTCCCCTGGTGGCTGAAGAACTGGAAGATAAACGAGCCGTTGTAGTTGAAGTTACGGCTGTGTGAAGCACCCCCGAAATCTTCGGCAAACCGCGGGAAGTTGTGGAGACCGCCGTCGGTGTTGTTGTCGTAATCTGCACCTGTGGCAGGGTCAGGGGCATCATTGTTGCTGGTCTGCACCTGTCCGGTCAGGTCGTTGTTGCCGGAGCCGGTACGTGGCGCGCCAGTCAACCAGGCTGCCTTGATGGTGGTGCGGACAGCAGTACGTTTGAGGGAGTTTTGTGGCCGATAGAGGTAGTTGAACCCGGTCAGAAACATCCTTCCGTCCGACCAGCCGTTGGAGTGAATGGAAGTCGCATCGGAGTAAATCCCCATCGAGCCGTGCAGCAACGGATCATTGGGTTCGAGTGGGTTGGCGCACCAGTCCCCGGGCGGCGGCGTGGCCATGTTGGCATTGCCGGTCTGGGCATAGTTCTCCGACGGTGTCGGACCGCCACGCGGGATACGGCTGTTGAGGCACTCGTTGGCGTTCTGGAAGTTTTCCGTCACCCCGATGGCATTGATGTTGCCATAAAGGTACGACGGGTTTTCCGTCGCCACCGTCAGACCCGTGAAACCACGTCCGTTGCCGGTCGGGCGATCAACGAAGAAACGTGGGATGTCCATGGCATTGACAATCCGTAGTGCCCGCCGGAAAGCCCGGATACGGCCGGTCTTGGCGCTGTCCACGATGCGCCACGTGCGCATACCGGCGCCTCCGTTGACCGCAGGGGTCAATGAAGTCGGAAAAACAGCGGAGGGATAGGCAATGCCGGAGAGGGTGCTGGCAATGGTGCGGGTTCCATCCGGGTTGGGGGTGTAGGTGTAGCGGGTAAACTGCGCCACGACGCCATGCCCGGTCCCGGCCGTGGCCGCGTTCGGATTGGCGGAGCCGCCGAAGTATTCGTACCCGTCGTTGACCGGCACGGCGCCATGGGGGGCTTCCCCGGAGCGGGCCGGCTGACTCAGCGTGGGTGTAAAGTTGGGCTGGGTTTCACATTCCACATCGCGCCGGAGGCGTCCGTCGCCCGGTTTGGGTCCGGGGCCGTTGGCGACGTTGGCATAGCTCACCATGATACCGCCCTGCTGCGGATCGCTGACCATCCCCGGATCAGTTTCACAACTGTTATCCAAGGCATTGAGGACGTTGTTTTCACCAAAGACATCGTTGAAGTCATAGATGCCGTCGTTGTTGAAGTCGCCCCGCCGGTCGGAGAAATAGACGACAAAGCCGTTGTCTGAGACATCAATCTTCCCGCCAAGCTGAAGGGGTTTCCCGGAGGTAAACCCGCCACTTGGGTTCGCGGTCAGTCCTGACGTTGCCGCTTCGACGTTGGCCAGGTAGGTATCGAAGTCCCCCCGGAAGAGGCGTTTGAGGTTACCGACGTTGAGATCGGTCAGGTTCATCACTCCCCGCCGCTCATAGGCGATGGGGCTGGGCATCGGCAGCCGATAAACCATGTTGGCCAGAATTCTCTGGTCATCAGGAAGCTGTCCGCCGCCGGGCCAGACCGGCCAGACCGTTCCCACAATCCCATTGGGGCCGCTGGTATTGCCGAGGTCACCGTCATAGTAATCCGATGCCGTTGCAATGCCCTGGAGGCTGTAGCGACGGTTGACGTGCCGCCCCTCGCGCTGGTCATAGACATTGATGGGGAAGGCGCGGTCCATCTCGATGCGTATTCGCGGGGTGAGCGTCGCCGTGCTTTCCGGTGGCAGCAGCGGGTTGCCTGGGTTGGGCTGGAAGGCGATGTAGGCGTGGCCGGGGAAGGCGTAGTTGGCATCACCAAGGCCCAAGCGGCGCCCAATCTGGGTTTCGAGGTTGAGGTTCTGGGTGCCGGAGCCGGGGCCAATCGGAGACGGCACCCCATCCAGCACCGGCGTGGTTGCACCAATACCGGCCGTGTCAATCCCCGGTGCACCGGGATAAACCCGTGAAGCCAGAGGATGCTGGAAGATAATCCCGACGGCCTCACGGACATTGAACCGGACGTTCACAAGGTTTAGTGGTGCACCCAAAGTTACCGGCAGCGTTTTGCCGAGGAAGGTGTTGAACGGCACCTTGATGCGGAAGCAGTTCTGAAACTCCCCGGTTTCCGTGAAGCCGGCAGAGGGTGGGAAGGCAGCCGCCGTGCTGCCGGGGTCTGATTGTCCAAGTATGTCATCCCGGCCGTTTTCGGGATCGGGCAGTGGCGCAAAGTTGGGGTCCGGGTCATTCTGCGCCGCTTCCCAGAAGATGATCTCGATGGGCATTGAAGTGACCCGCCGGGCCATCCGGTTGAGGTTGTTTATTGCCGGCGGCGTGTGGAGCACCCGCAGGGTTGAAGGCAGCAGCGAGTTGACATTGCTTTCCGGGGAGTAGCCCATGCGGGCCACTCCCTGGTCCCCCGGGTTGGTGGTGGCGACAAGACGGGGCAGGGCACTCATCTGCTCACCAAGATCATTGGTATCACCATCCCCAAAGAACCACTCACCGTTCTCATTGTTGGGAATCCGGCGGACGCCGTTCAGGTCCACCCGCTGGTTCTCAAACGGATAGTGGGGCGGCTCGATGAGGCCGTCGCCATTCCAGTCAAAGGTGAGGTTTTCGCGCGCGATTTCCGGTGTACCCAGAATCTGGGCCGTGGCAAAGTCGCCAATAGTCGGGATGTTACCCAGTGACGGATCAGTGGAGCGACCTGGTGTGCCAAGTTCGGCTCCCCGGAGGGTCTGCAGGAAGTTCACTGTGAAGTTTGGCGCTGCCCGAAGCAGATGCGGGAAGAGCCGGACCTGTTCAGCCGGTGTCAACCCCGTCGGGTTGAACAGGCACTTCGCCAGAAGCTGCTGGTCAGCCACATTGGCAAAGGGGGTCATCTCCTGCAAATCAACCGTACCGGTCGGTCCGGTCCCTGGGTAGTCCGTAGGGGGATCGCCTGCGGCGGGCGCATCCGCCGCCGTCGTGTTGAGGTTCCGGTTGAAGGTTGGTGTGTAGGGACCGGTAATGTAAGCAGCGGCAGGGCTGGTTGGGTAGGCTGCCGGGCCCTGGTTCAGATAGTCGAGGTCGTTGTCAAGGCGTCCATCGCCCAGGCTGCCGGCGCCGGCGCCGGCGGCAACCGGATTGCCCAGGATGTTCAGGTTGTCATGCCGCATGGCGTAGAAGCCGGGAATGCCGGGCCGGAAGACAAAGCTCCGCAGCAGGCGCACGAGTTGGCGCTCGACGCGCAGGACCCGCGCCGGGCTGGCCGGGTCATTCGTCCAGAAGTTGGGCGAGCGCATAATCTGGTTGAAGCTGGTCTCGTAGGCCATGACGGGTGCTGTGACCGACGGAGCATACTGCGGGTTATTGCCAGGGGTGTTCAAATCCGGCATCAGCATCGCTATCGGGTGAAGCGTTGTATCAGCGACAGGGAGGGCGTTCAGTGACGGTAATCGGAGTCGGGCCGCACGGACGCGCACCCGCCGGATGAACCGCTCCTGCCGTTTGTCGCCGCTGCTGTTTTCCCCGTTGAAGATTTCTTCCCGTGGAATGTCGCTCTTCATCGGGTTGGGCATCAGGAACATGTCGTCGGCGGTGTTCCGTGTGCCATCGGGGCCGATGTCGTAGGAGCCCTTGATGTAGCTGCGGTTGTCGAAGTCATCCGTGAAGCGGAAATACGGCTTGGCGAGCAGGCTCTTGAAACGCGCCGGATAACCGGTGAGGGAGGGGTTGCCGTTGTTGTCCAGCCTCCCCCGCAGGGAGGCCGTCTCGGTGGTGATGACCGGCCGTCCGCGGTCATCCACCTGCGGTGGGTCGGCATTCGCCATGTTGACGTCGGTCTGCGGTGTGAAGGGCAGCATCGTCCGCTGAAGCGTCAGGATGCTGTTGGGTTCATACCAGTAGGTGACACGCTGATTGACCGAACCGGCCGGGCTGCTGATGGCCACGGTTGGCGGCGCACCAAACGTCTGGGCAAACCGCCCGATGAAACTGGGGGTGGCGCTTTCCGAGAGAAACGGCAGGAAGTTGCGGGGAAGGTTGCCCGGGTCCTGCGTCTGGAGACGTGAAACACTGCCGCCATCGTTGAGGGCATAGACGGCGGCATAGGTCGTTTCCGGTTCGGGCTGTCCGGCCGCGAGGTTGGCAGGGGGCAGATCACGCAGCACCGGGATGGGGCCGGCCGTAATCCCCAGGTTGAGGATATGCGGTGTGATGTCATACCGGGCCGGGAAGGCGTTGGGATTTCCGCCGGGGTTGTTGTTCACCAGCAGTTCAATCTTGATGTAGGTCCGCTTCCGCCGGGTTGGGTCATCCGTGTTGTTGGCCGTGGACTGGAAGTAGGCCTGCTGGTTGACCAGATTGGTTTGCGGTGGAAGCACCCGGCGCTGGGTTCCGGAAGCCGTCGCCAAGGTGTCGCTCTGGTTATACTTCTGCGGCGGACCACCGCTGCCGGCCGGAAGCACGCTGGCCGGTTGGTCCGGGTGGTCACTGCCCTGCAGCGGATTGAACTGGACGACATTGGGGTTGTCACTAAGCCAGAACTGCTGGAAGAGCGCCGTGTTGGGGTTGGAAAGGGCTTCCATGTCATAAGCGCGGGTGCCGCCAGGGGTGGCGGGGGGGAAGTGGTCGAGATCGTCATCCAGCAGGATGCGGATGGTGGTGGCGCGTGCCGAGACCTGTCCCTCGAAGAAACGTGAGTTGCGGAGCACTTCCAGATTCTCGTTGGGGTTGGACCGCCGGAGGATTTCGATGGCGTTGAAGCCGTTGGTCTGGGTCGGCAGGAGCAGCGGCACGATACGCTGCTTGCCCGGAGACTGACCATTGGTTGCACCCCAAGGCGTGCCAATACCACCGTTGTTCGGCCCGGCACCGGCCACCGGGGTGCTTGGCCCGGGGCCAATGGCGAGGTTGATGTCGTCAATGAGCCAGTTGACCGGCGCAACGCGATATACCGCAGGGTCATTCGAGTACCCCCGCGGCCCCTTCTTGTTGGGGAGGCTGGGCGTAATGGGGCGGGTGACACTGTCGGCCAACTCTCTTGGTGTGCTGCCGCTGGCCGTGCGGGTGGGGTCGAGCACCAGGGAGTTGTTGGGACGGGTTTTGTCGCTTGGCGTGACTTCGGTGACGATTTCGCCGGCAACTGTCACCGGACCAAAAAACCACGCCCGGCTGCCCGCCCCAAGGTAGAGGTGGCGGTTGACGTGTGCGCGTCCGCCCAGATAGAACTCCGGACCGGGTGACACCTGAAGACAGTCAAACCCAAAGACAGCAAACTGAAACGCCGGAATCTGGTAGAAGTTGACCTGCCGGATGAGGCGGGCTTCTTCGTTGGCGTTGGTGGTACGCGCCGAGGCGCCCAGCACGAACTGGCGGCGCAGGGCCGTCATCCCGTTGAACGGGGCGTCGTTGACCGTCACCGTGGTGGTTGACGATGCGCCCGGTGGGACGAACGGTGTATCCGCCGTGAAGGTGTAGAGCGGCTGTCCGGCCTCGGTGACAAACGGCGGAAGATTGCTCGTGATGCCCGTCGGCCCAAGGTCATCAGCGGTGATGTTGGGCGACCGCGAGAGAATGCGGTTGACGTTCGCCGTGATGGTTTCCAGATAGGCAATTGCGGCGTTGAACGTCCGGGTCTTCTGGTAGTCGGCTGCCGTCTGGCGCGCCTCCGTCGTCATCAGGGTGGCTGAGACCGACGTAAAGACCAGCAGCACACCCAGGAGCACCAGTGCGATGGCCAGGGCGACACCGCGTTCCTGATAACGATGCTTACGACGCAGGATTCGGGCAAAACGTGGGGTCATGGCGAATTTCATCCTCACTAAAGGTCTCACACAAGGGCGTTGGGGCAAGGGTGTTGGGATTGGTTGTCGCAGGGCATGGGGCTTTCAGCCGCATCCGGGGCGGCTTTACTCCACGGTGGTTGTTTACTGCGGGGCCAGGTTGCGTAACCCGATTGAGGTGCGCTCGCTGACGTGGAAGTAGCCCCGGTTGAAAGCGTCCGGGATGGCTGCATCGGCGTTGATGAGCGCGCGTTGCCGCTCACCGGTTCGGCCGTACACGGTCAACTCCACCAGGCGCACCTGGGTTTTGGTTGTCAGGGGCGTCCGAGCCGGATTCTTGGTGGGGTCTGCCCCGCTGGGGAGGGGAATCGGTCCACCGATGTCGTTGGTATTGAACATAAAACCCTGAATGGGGGTGTCGTCGGCGCGCACCGCGCCCTCATCCACCAGGGTGAAGTTCAAGCGCAGATTCTCGATGTCAAAGGCCAGCGGCGACAGCAGTCCCCCCTGCCGGCAGTACAACACGGGTGCGCTGTCACCCCCATCCCAGCCAACAAAGTAGTGCGACAGCCGCATGCGCGTGATCGTGACCGGGACGTTGTTCTGAATGATGACCGACCATTCAGGATTGATACCCGCCAGATCATTGCCCGCCAGGACAATGTTGTTGCCCTGGATGCCTGTCACCAGTCCAAGAACACAGAGCACCGTGGGAATTGGTGAGCCACTGGGGGGCGTGTAGGTGTACTGATACGTCAGCAGCAGGGTGTCCACATAGGGGCGCAGCCGTGGCGCCAGCAGGCGATCATTGGGGTTGACAAAAGGGTTGCTGTTCGTCACGACGTTGGGCGCAACCCGTCCGGGTTTGAGGTTGACCGGTGTGCCCGTCGGGATAGCGCCACCGTAGGTTGGGTCGGAAGGCGTCGTCAGCTCCGGCACCAGAACGAGATCGGGTCCGGCCAACTGGGCGCGCGCCGAGAAGATGGCTTCAACCGGGAAGATTTGCTGCTGAACGATGCTGTTGCCAGGGTTGTTCGGATCAGGCACCGCCACGCGCACGGCAACTGGCACGGGATTGACCTGCAGGGTGATGATCTGGTGGCTGCCGTTGCCATACGCCGTGGGGAATTCCGTGCGGTCACAGGCTCCCGGATAAAGCCGCAGGTTGGGATACCGGGTTGCGGCCGGAGTTCCCGCTGTGTCGGCATAACCCTGATTGGCAACGAGGGACGGGGAGGCAAACGTTCCCTGTGACAGGGCACCATTGGTGACCGTCGTCCAGGCCTGAATCGGTGACAGGATGTCACAGTTCGTGTTGATGGTCCCGGCAATCAGCCGGGGGGGCACATTACCAATCCGGTCGGGTGCTTCCGACCCGGAACCCACCGGAAAGCCGCGTGACGCCAAAAAGCCGCTGCGGACATAGACTGCCGGAGCACCCAAGCGGGGGTTGGGGTCCGGGGTGGCGAAGAACACACTCGTCAACGGCAGTTCGCCGACGTTGTCCAGGTCGTTTTTGATGAAGTTGACCACCGCCCGGACGTTGTTGTTGGCCTCGACCAGGGCGGCATTGCTGCGGTTGGTCTGAAGTGCCAGCGACAGCGTGCCCATCACGGCGGCCATGGCAATCGTCAGGATGCCGGCCACGACAAGGAGTTCGACGAGCGAAAAACCTGCCTGGATGACAGCCCGACGCTGTGACCGGCATCGGGGGCGGCAGGGAGGTTGCGTGGCACCTGGACGAAAAGGTGCTTCCGAACGCGGTTGCAGCGACCGACCCCACCATCCCGCAGGTAACTTTCCGTACATCCACAAGGTTGTCATACACATGGCTCTCACGTGGCTTTCCAAAAAGGTACACATCAAAACAGAAGGACAAAAAACGGAAGTCCCGCCCTTCGCTGCTGGCGGTCAGCTCGCTGCCTGGCGGTTGCCGCTCACCCAGATACCCTGCCCCGGGGCGTTGCCGCCGGCGTTCTTCCACATCAGCACCCGCCCCGTCAGTCCAAAAATGGTGATGGCGCGGGCCTGGGTGCTGCGGGTGCTGGCCGGGCCGATGTCGCTGCTCAGGAAAATGACGCCGTTGAACGGGACATTGTTGAGATTTGAGGTCGGGTCGGCATTAGGGGGCGTGTTGATGATGGAGCCATCGCTTTTGAAGGTCAGAATGGCACTCTGGCCGCTCATGCCGATGTCCACGCCGAGACTGGTGAGAAAGGCAAAGGTGTTGTTGGTGAAGGTCAGCTCAGGCAGATTCAGGACTGTGGCCGGCGGGGTCAGCACACCCGTCCCGCTTTCTGTAAAACGCTGGAAACGGTAGTCCGGCGGCAGGCTGTTGCGGCTCACCACCGTCGCCGTCGTGGTGTAGGTGGTGGCATCAGCCGTGACATTGCGGGCGTCGTTGACGTAGCGGATGACGACATACCCATCCGAGTTTTCACCCGGCCGACGGAAGAGAATCATCTGATAGGTGTTGCGCTGCCCCATAGCGGTGGCGCGGGTTTCCCGAATCGCTGCGGCAAGGTCGCTTCCGGCCGAGTCCGCCGCGACCGCCTTGCGGTAGGAGATGACGAAAATGCCGGAAATGGCGGCCAGAATCCCGATCAGCGCGGCAACGACGATGATCTCGATGAGCGAATAACCGCGTTCCTGACGACAAACCCCTTGGCGACCAAGCCGACGACCGTTGCGTTCCATGGCGAGCCTCACGCTGTGACGGATTTTGTCTCTACAGGGGAACAAATGGCGTGCCACAGCTTGCCAGCCCGCCGTGCCGGCAGGTAAGCATAAGTGGAACAAGGGGTTGTTGCTTGAGACCGAGGTGCGGGGCCGTCGTCTGTGGGATGATGCAGCACAGATAGCCGTTACAAAAGGTAACAGCTTAGGCGATGACTGCACGCCGCCGGGCAGCGATGCGGCTGTAAAGGAAGGCCAGCGCCGCAATGGACAAGCCACGGATGCTGAACCAGGCCATCGTGGGCATCTCCCAGTGATTGGCCAGCGCACCGAGTGCCGCCACGATGGTTCCCCCCACCACGACGACCAGAAAGGCCACCCGGAAGATGTTGAAGACCATCACCAGGAAGGGGACTGGTCGGTAGGGATAAACATAGTCGGCCAGCAGCAGACAGGTTGGCACGACGATGACGGATGCCACACCCGCGCTGTTGGTCCACCAGGAGGTTCCGGCCATCAGGGTTCTGTCCCAGCGAAGGGAAAGGGGATCGGAAGGGAAGACCGCAAAAGCGGCCAGTCCGGCCAGGACACCCACGATGGTCAGGATGGTGTCCAGCGCGATGTTGATCCCGGAGGTGGGCGTCGCGCCAAGTGTGACCGGAAGTGAAGTCGGTGCAGGTGGCGGCGGCAGTGACCCGGTGGAAGTCCGCAACTTGCCGGTGTGAGCAAGGGGTGATCCGGTCGGTGGGGCAAAGCTGCCCGTGGCCGGACTGGCCGGCAGAGGCACGCCCACCGCCGGAGCCGTCGCCATGACCGTCGTTTTGTGGGTCAGACGAATTTCCAGGCTCTGGTCACTGTTGCCCATGACGACCGTCCGCGCCAGATCGTTCCAGCCCGGCGAGGTAAACCGGATGCGGTATTCTCCCGGCGGCAGGCGCAGCTCGAACCGCCCCTGGGCATCCGTTTTGCCGCGAAAATCGCCGTCCACTTCAATCGTGCAGTTGCCCGGAAAGGTGGTGATGAGCAGCCGTGGGGAAGCCTGAAGCGATGCCGACGAGTCAACCGATGGTTTGGGCGCAATGGCGGCTTCGAGTTCGGCCAGAAGTTCGCGGGCACTCGCCTGGCGGTTGGCCGGGTTTTTGGACAGGGCGCGCAGAATTACGGCTTCCAGTTCCGGGGAGACGGCTGGATTACGCGCCCGGATGCTTGGCGGCGCCTGCGTCAGGTGCCCGGAGACGATGGCGGCAAAGGAGTCCCCCCGAAAAGGAACGTCCTTGGTCAGCATCTGGTAGAGAATCACCCCCAGACTGTAGATGTCTGAGCGGGCATCCACCGGCTTGGAAGAGCACTGCTCCGGTGACATGTAAAACGGCGTTCCCATGATGCCGGTTTTCAGGTCAGCATGGTCATCCCCCAGAATTTCATCATTGAGGATTTTGGCCAGCCCGAAGTCGAGAACCTTGACGGTCATTTCGGAGGCTTTGGTGATGGGGGCCGGCTCATCGGTCAAAATCAGGCCCAAATCCTCCAGGTTGTTCCCCCCGGCCGGCTCGTGAACCATGATGTTGGCCGGCTTGAGATCACGGTGAACCAGCTTCAAATCGTGAGCGGCCGCAATGCCTGCAATCGCCTGCCTGAAAATTTCGAGAATGCGCTTTGGCGGCATCGGCGCTTCGCGCGCAATGATTTCATTGAGCGGCCGTCCCTCGACGTACTCCATCACGATGTAGCGCGTGCCGTCGGGGGTGATGCCAAAGTCCAGGGCGCGCACGACATTGGGGTGTTCGATGGCGTTGGCAGCCCGGGCTTCACGTTGAAACCGGTTGACGGCCGTGGCATCGGTGGAGGCGTACTCCTGAAGCAACGTTTTGACGGCCACTGTGCGCCCCAAGTGGATGTGTCGGGCGCGATAGACCGCCCCCATCCCCCCACGTCCAAGGCACTTCTCCAAGTGGTACTTGTTGTCGAGAAGTTGGCTCCCCCGCAGGGACTGGGTGAGGGTTGCGCCATCGTGGGGGCAAACCGCAAGGTCATCCTCGAAGCAGTGTTTGCACTTGGGACACTCTTTCATGGGGCAATCCGGTGGCGGTCCTAAACGATTTCATTGAGGCTGGGACCACGTCGTCAGAGGAAGTCGCGGAACACGGCTGAAGTGTTGATTCAAGCCATACATGTAGCACACCTGGGGTGCCAAGCGTCCAGTCAGATACCGTGAGTTTACGGGATCGGCAACACCAGGCGCTCGCAGGGAGTTCCAATCAGTATCCCCCCGTCGGGACGGGCAACCAGAGGCCCGTACATGAACAGCCAGGTATCGTAGGTGACATCTTCGCCAAATACGGTTGTGAAGGCCGGTTTGGGGATGCTTCCAACGACGCCGACAATCGGTCTCTGCGCGGCAAATCCATCGTCATCATCGCCGTTGCCATCCTCACCCGGCGGCTGGGGGAGCATCCCCCCGGAGGGATCGAAGTTGCCGCCAAAGCCGCCCTGATTGACGACACTGGCCGTCAGCGCCACGTAGCTGGCGGGCACCGGTTGGCCCGTAAAGGATGACCACCGTTCGAGATACCGTCTGATGAGCGGGTCGCCGACGCAGACCACACGCCATTCATTGCCGGTAAACGGGTCACGGAGGGCAGAGGGGCGCAGCAGGCGCAGGCGCTGGCCGTTGACGTTGACCTCCTTGGTCAGGTCACTGAGCTTGAGGGGAAAGGGGGCGCCGGGGTTGAGCGGTGCAATCCGTCCGGCATTGTTGTAGCGGGCGATGGCCTTGGCAACCGCACAGCCACGAACGATGAATTCCGCCTCCCGTTCCCGTTGGCGCTCGATCTGGCTGGTGTCGGCCCGCATCGTCAGCAGGATGATCATGGCGGCCAGGGCAAAGATGAGAAACAGCAGCATGTAGCCGCGTTCCTGACGCCGCCGGGTGCGACTCAGCCGACCGAAAGCACGATAACGCATCATGGTTCCGAAACCGCCAATGTGGGTGAAGGTTACGGTTACTGGTTGGGCGGACGCTGGCGATTGAACGGCCGCATGGGACGCCCATTGCCATCCGTTGGCTTGTTCGGGTCGCCCATGATGACCGGCATTCCCCCCTGACCATCCTGGGGCTTGGTGATGGGCTTGACCGGCATCTGGGGTTGACCCTGAACGGGTTGCCCGGTGCTGTCATACTGAACCGGTGGTTGCCCCCCGTAAGGCGCCTGATAGTTCTGGGGTGGCTGGTAGCCTGGGGTGGGATAGCCCTGTGGGTATCCACCGACGGGTTGGGTGGGTGGGGCTCCCGTCGGAGCCGGGCCGCTCGAAAGGGGCATGGTGTGGCTGACACCGGGCAGTTGGGTGTCTTCGACGACAACCTGTTCGCTGGTGACGCTCTTGACCCGGAATCGTCCAATGGGTTCGTCGGGGCGAACCGTCTGGTACTCGTTGGTGGTGGCCAGGACGGCACGTGGGTTTTGCCCTCCGGCATCGGTCACCATGCCGATGTAGCGGTACTCATCGTTCGGGTTGGGTGGGGGATCAATTTTCAGAGTGACATCGTTTGAGTACCACTTCGTTTCCTGTCCCGGAACGATGACGCGCACCGTGACAGTCCGGGGTTGGGCGGTCAGGTTGGGCGTCAGACGCACCCGCAACTGCTGGTCTCCCTTGCGCTCGGCAGCCAGAGTTTCCCCGTCTATGACAACCCGCGCGCCCTCCGGCAGGGGGCGGGCATCCACCGTGAGTTCATAAGTCATGGTCGAGCGCGCATAGACACTCGGAGGATAAACCGACTGAAGGGTAATCGGTGGTGGTGGCGGCGGTGGAACCGGTTTGGGCGGTGGCGGCGGTGGGTAGTCGAAGATGTTGCGGGGAGACTCCGGTACGGCGGGTGGTATCACCGGCGTCAGTGTGGCCCGGGCCATGCGCACGAGAGTGCCTTCCACGACGACCGGTGGGGGCGCTGCCAGCTTGTTGTCCGTCCGGCCCCGTTCCAGGTCCGTTGCCCGAATCAGCCCCGGACGAAGGGGCGCCATCCCGGCGGTGTCGGTTCCGCCGGTGTCAAACCAGACATAGAGCAGGGCGGCCAATGAGCTGACAAACAGAATGCTGACGAGGACGGTCTTCCGGGTCTGATTCATGGCTGTGGTTTCGTGGACGGCCCGGCCGTCGGCTGGGGCTGGCGTGCTGCGGACACCGGGCCACCCAGGGAAACGCCCGGTTCACTTCGGAAGTAAGCGGTCAGGGAGAGGCTAATGGTCAGTTCGTCCGGGGCGGCAGGATTCCCACCCATCATAGCGCCCGACGGCATGCCGCCGGATGGCGATGGACGTTCTCCGGGGGTGAAGCTCAAAAGCTGGAGTACAAGAAATTGGCGGCTTTGTTCGAGGGCATGGATGAAGCGCCGGATGTTGCGATAGTTGCCGGTGATCCCAAACTTGACCTCGAAAGCCGGGTAGCTCTGGACGAGCTGGTTCGGTTGTTCACGGGAGGCGCCCGCTGCCGGGCCTTTGTTTTGTTCCGTCATCAGAAAGGCCACCGTGTCGGTCAGTTTGACGTCATGTTTACGCGCCAGCGCGTTGATCTCGTCAATCAGCGCCAGTTGTCCGACGCGGGCATCCCGTAACAGCTCGCGCTCGAAGCGCCGCCAGTTTTCGATGGCGCCGTTGAACGCTGCGGCTTCCTGCTCCAGTCGCTGACGCTCCATCCGCAGATTTTCCGTCTGGCGGCGGATGGTGCTGGTTTCACGGGAAATGCTGCTCAATCGCTGGTTGAGCGGCTCCAGCAGCATCTGGTAGCCCGTCACCACACCGGCCAGGCCCATGACCCAGGCCGCCATTCCAAGCCATTCCGGCCACTGAAGATAACGCCGCCGCACGACCGTTCCGTGCCATCCCCGCCAGCCAATCCAGCGTCGCCAGAGCCGGTTCATCGCTTCACCTCCATGGGCGCGGGACTCCCCGTGGCCAGTATCGTTCCACCGGGACGATAGCGACCACGGAGGATGAATTCGACTTCCTCCCGACCATGGGTTGTCCGCTGGTCTGAAGGCAGGGCCTGGGTGTTGGGGTCAAAGTAAAAGACGCCCCGTTCATCGCAGGCCCGGATAAAGGCGGTGACGGCTTCGGGTTTTGGCGCCCGAACGGTGACGGTAAACGGGACTTCCTGGGAAACGGGCAGAGGTGTGTCCGCCCCACTGGTGTCTTTCCCTGGCGAACGTTGGTTCAAAGCCGGATTGGCCTCACCCTCCTGTCGGAAGGCGATTTGCAGGATACGGATGTCTGCCGGGAGTTGCTGTTCCATCTGAAGCAGCAGGCGCGACCAGGAAAGCTGCCGCCGTTCAAGAAGATAAAGCGCCTCGCGCATGGCGCGCGCCTGCTCCGGGGTCGGCTGAAGCCCGGCGCTGGCGGACTGTTCCCGGACCTTTGTGAGGCGCGCCTGCTCCAGTTCGTGGGTGGACTGGGAGGCTTTCTGCAGCTCCACATAACGCTGTTCATCGGCCAGCAGTTGGGTGTAGTGCCGGGTCAGGAAAACTGTGCCGAGGAGCAGAAGGCCAAAGGCCGCCGACAATCCCATCCAGAAAAGGCGCCGATTGTGAAACGGCGTTGCAGAGAGATTGAGGCGATACACATCGTGCGTGGTCATGACATCGTAACCTGATGGCTGGGTGCGCCCCGCACGGCGCACCGGTTGTTCCGAACGCTTTGGTGCTCGAACGGAGGCTGGTTTTATCAGTTCCGTTCTCTTTTGTCCCTACCCCGTGCGTTTGTTGGCACTGGCTGCCGGATGTCTCTCAGCATCACCGGTTGCGCGCGTCAAGATACCTGTGGGGCTTGGCAATAGGTAAGCGGATTGGACATCCAGAGGGGAAATTGACTACGATACTCTCGTCCGACATTACCTTATTCTGCGGGAAAGCCTTTGAAAGTCTATTCAACCAAGTGGTGTACGGACTGCATGCTGGCCAAGCAGTTCCTCAAGCAGCGGGGGGTTACTTTTGAGGACATTCTGCTGGAGACCAATCCAAGCGCCAAATCCTACATCATCGAGCGCCTGGGACGTGCCGCCAAAGTGCCGGTGATTGAAATTGGCGACCGGATATTCTCACTCAACCCTTTCGACCCGAACCGGCTTGCCTCCGAGTTGTCTGTTGACCCCTCCCACAATAACCCTGACGAAACCAGCGGGTAGTCCACTCCACACCGTCTGACTTCTCAGACGGCCATCATCAGATGGCCAGCAAGGGAATACCACACTAGGGCTTGACCGGCTGGGGCTGTTCCAGGGTGAGATGCTCCGTGGGCTGGTCATCACCGGATGGCGGCGGGGGTGCCGGTGACGGCAGGGATGGCGGTGTAGCGCGGCTGGCCGCAGATTGCCCGATTGTCTGCACCAGGTTCCGTCCACGGCGCTTGGCTTCATACATCGCTTCATCCGCCCGCTGGATCAGATCATTGATCTGCGTGGCGTCACCGGGGTAGCTCGCAACCCCAATGCTGATGGTGAGACCGAGTTTGTGGTGCGGAGCCTTGATCGAGGCCGTAAACGGGGTTCGTTCAATGGCCTGCCGAATCCGCTCGGCTGCCTCGTGCGCCCGCAGCCGGTCGGTTTCAGGCAGCAGGGCGATGTATTCTTCTCCGCCATAGCGTCCGGCAATGTCAGAATCCCGCAGGGTTTCCCGGATGACCGCAGCGACTTCGCGGAGAACCTGACTGCCGACGAGATGCCCATAGGTGTCGTTGACCCGCTTGAAGTAGTCAATATCCATCATCAGCAGCCCAAAGGGATGCCCGTAGCGGTTGGAGCGGGCCATTTCGCGCTCCATCTCCAGGATGAAACTCTTGCGGGTCAGCAAGCCAGTCAGATCGTCGTGCGTGATGAGTTCCGTAATACGGCGGTGGAATTCCTCGTCAATGTCGTCCAGAAAGGTGAACTTGAGAATATGGCGACCGATAGAGAATTTGTCTCCGTCATGCAGCAGGACGGCTTCACCGGGCACGAGCGGAATGCCGTTGAGCTGGGTGCCGTTGGTGCTGCGCAGATCGGTCAGCCAGTATTGGGAGTGTCCGGTCGGGGTTTCCAGACGCTCGATCCGGGCGTGCAGCCGTGACGCCTCATCGTCATTTTCAAGGCGGAGCTCGGCATCCGAGCCACGCCCAATGCGGGTCACGGCGCACTCGATGCGGAACGAACTCCCAAGGTAATCCCCACGCATGTGAACAAGCGCCGGCCGTGCCTGCCGCGGACGCGCAAGCGGGTTGGCTTGCAATTTTTGCGTCTGATTGAGACTGTTCACGGGTTCAGAATAGCCCCAAGCTTCATGTTCATCAAGATGTGACCCAAATCAGGTCCGCTTCAAAAAGATAACCTGCGAGTACAACCCTCTGTCATGCCATTTGAACAAGCTGTCCACCGTGTCGTTTTGCCCAACGGATGTGTTGCCCTGCTGGCGGAACAGCCCGCACTGCCGGTGGTGGCGCTGTATGCCATCGTGGCGTATGGCTCCCGCTACGAATCCGAGGACCAGGCCGGTCTGGCTTCCCTGCTTGGTGACATGCTCGATGAAGGGACAGAACAACTCACGGCGCAGGACCTTGCGCTGGCCATTGAAGCCACCGGAGCGCGTCTCAACACGTTTGGCGGATATACCCGCAGCGGGTTGAGTCTGACGGCGCTGCGGGACGACTTTCCACAACTGCTCACCATCGCCGCCGATCTGTTGCGCCACAGCCGGTTTCCTGAAGACCGCTTCACACCGTGCCAGGCACGACGGCTGGCGCAACTTCGGTCACGGGCCGACGACGCCCGGACCGTGGCTTCCGATGCTTTCGACGCGCTGGTCTATCCCGGACATCCGGCCGGCCGGCCGATTGTCGGTTATGAAACCACGGTTTCCCAACTGACGGTGGATGACCTGCGTACCGCCTATGCCCGGTTCTTCGTTCCGAACAACCTGCTCATTGCCATCGTGGGCGATCTGCCGGTGGCGGAAATGGAGCGCCGGCTGATGGAGGTGTTGGCTGACTGGGCACCGGCGCCGGATTTCCGGCTCCCGACCGTGCCACCTGTTCAGCGCCAGACCGTGCCCCAGGAGCAGGTGTTGTCACGCCCGGACAAGGAGCAGATTCACATCCTCCTGGGCCACCTGGGGATTACCCGGACGCACCCGGATTACCACGCCCTGCGGGTCATGGATGTCATTCTGGGGGACAGCCCCGGCATGACGGCGCGGATTCCGCGCATCCTGCGGGATGACCTGGGGTTGGCCTACACAACCTATGCCAACATCACGTCCACGGCCGGGGTCGATCCTGGTCGCTTCGTGGCCTACATCGGCACTTCGCCGGAGCACCAGACGAAAGCCATCGCGGCCATTCGGGATGAAATCGAGCGGATGCGGCAGGAGGTCGTGACACCTGAAGAACTGGCCGCGGCCAAGGCGTATCTGACCGGCAGCTTCGTCTTTAATTTTGAAACCAATGCCCAGCGGGCGCTGTTTTTGATTGAGACCGAAATTCACGGGTTGGGGGACGATTACGCACAGCGTTACCCTGAACGGATTGATGCGGTCACGGCGGAGGATGTGCTGCGGGTCAGCCAGGCCCACCTCAATCCGGCGGCGCTCACCACGGTCATCGCCGGCCCGGTCAGCTCCGGCGCCGTCGCGTGATGCATCCTGTGCGGCAGCTTCTCTGGAGGCGTTACCATCGCATGCCCTTTCGTTTTCCCCCCGGTGGATGGCTGCTGGGAAGCACCCTGGCCATCGTCACACTGCTGGCAGCCTGCAAGGCACCATCGAGCACGACTATCGTGCCGGCGTCCGCGCCAAACCGTCCGGCCGGGCAGGTTGCCGCGCGTGAAAACCCAACCCCCTTCGATGCCGAACGCGCTTTCAAACACATCGAAAAGCAGGTGTCCTATGGCCCGCGCCCGGCCGGTTCGGCGGCGCTGGGACGGTTGCGCGCCTGGCTCGTCGAAGAACTGAAAAGCTACGGACTGACCGTGACCACGCAGCCCTTTGTCGCCAAAACCCCCTCGAAGAAGTTTCCCACCCTGCGCATGGAGAACGTCATTGCGGAGCTCCCCGGCAAAAGCCCGGAAGTCATCATCATCGCCAGCCACTACGACACCAAGCACATGGAAGATGAGGTGTTCGTCGGAGCGAATGACGCCGGCTCAAGCACGGCCGTCGTCCTCGAACTGGCGCGGGTGCTGGCGGCCATGTCGCCGGAAGAACGCGGCTTTCCCCACACGCTACAGTTTGTTTTCTTCGACGGCGAAGAGGCCGTTGTCGAGTGGCAGGACGATGACAACACCTACGGCTCCCGGCACTTTGTGGAGCGCCTTCAGTCCACGGGCCAGACAAAGCGGATCAAGGCCATGATCCTGCTGGACATGGTGGGCGATGCCGATCTGTCCATCCCCAAGGAGTATCAATCTTCGGCGTGGCTGGCGAACATTCTTCACGACACCGCGCACGAACTCGGCTACGGCGCCCATTTTCCCAAAACCACCCATGCTATTGCCGATGACCATATCCCGTTTCTCAAAGCCGGGATTCCGGCCGTGGACCTGATTGACTTCACCTACGGTACGGATGAGGTCAACTTCGGGCCCGGCGGCCCCGAAAACGCCTACTGGCACACGGCGCGGGATACCGTGGACAAGCTGAGTCCACGCAGCCTGAAAATCGTAGGTGATACGGTACTGCGGGCACTGCCCAAAATTGCCCGGGCGGCGCGCTAAGGGCCGTCAGTCGTTGGTTTCTTCTTCAGACACATCAGGTGTTTCAGCCGGTTCTTCGGTTGAAGGTGCAACCCGCCGCCGGAAAGCCGTGCGGCTGGCAACCTCCGCCCCACGGTAAATGGAGCCGGCAATCACCGAGGCGCTGGAGCCACGGGCCATCGAACCCTTGGTGATGACGGTCACGAGCAGCCCTAGCTTGCCGGGTGCATCCACAAATGACACGAACAAGCCGACGCGGGTGCGCGGGCTGAAATCACAGTTGCAGCTTCCGGTCTTTCCGGCGACGCCCAGCGCCGCCGCGCCGGACCGCCGCGCCGTACCGCGCTCGACGGCACTGACCAGTCCGGCCAGCAGATCGCGGCGGATGTCTTCGGTCAGGGGCAGCGTCCGAACGGGAAGGGGTTTGAAGCGGGCCACTTCCTGTGGGCTACGTAAAACCTGGGGACGGTACAGGGTGCCGCCGTTGGCAAGGGCGCTGATGAAGGTGGCAAGCTGCACGGCGGTGACACCAAAGCCGTCTCCGTGGCTGCCCATGCGTCCCAAATCGGCTGGCGGGTGACGCGGAATGACGCCGCTGGTTTCACCGGGCAGGTTGATACCGGTTTTTCGTCCAAAACCGGCCTGCCCGGCATAAAACAGGAAGCGCTCAAAGCCAAGCCGGTGCGCCAGTACCTGAAAGTATTCGTTGTTGGATTGCGCCATCGCCGTCCGCAGCGTCCAGCTCCGGCTGCCAGCTAGGATGATTTCATCGGCGGTGGTGAGCTTTTCCTGAAGGGCTGCGTATCCGGTCAGCACCTTGATGGTGGAGCAGGGCTTGAAGGGCGTCCGCACGGCCCACTGCTGGTTGACGATGCTGAGCACCCGGCCCGTCCACGGTTCCATGACAACGACTGTCCCGGCCCGGTCGCCAAGCGCGTCGAGCGCCAGTTGGCGGATGGCCGGGTCTTCCCCGCGCAGGTCATCCTGTTCGATGCTGGATTGGGTTGTCCGTTGGAGTTGTTCATCCAGGGCACGGATGCGGGCCAGTTCCGCCAGACGCGCCTGTTCGGCCCGGCGGCGCAGGGCGGCGCGTTCGGCTTCGGCGCGGGTGGGCGTCCGGCGGACGGCTGTGGCGCGGGTGGTGTAGTCCCGGCGTGCCCTGGCGTTGCGGGAGGCCGTGGCCGTGCGCGCCACGGAAGCCGATGCCTGCCGGCTGCCGGGCGCTGGAGTTGTCCTGGTGGTTTTCGCCGCTTTGCCGGACGGCCGTTGTCCGACTAGCGTTTTGCGGTCCGGTTCCCGGCCGGCAGCCGCCCGGCGGCCAGTCTTTGGGTTGGCGGCGGCAGTGTCTTTTGAATGGCGCAGCCGCTGCGGCGTCCCCGGCTGCGCCGGGCGCGTATCTTTCCGGGTGATTGCAGGCCGGGTAGCTGCGGGAGACGCCTTTGGCGTCGGGCGCGAGGGCGGCGGAGTTTTGACCGGCTTTGCCGCACGCCGGGTGACCTGGGCAAAGGCCGGCAGTGCGCTCATGAGCAGCAGCCATGTGACGATCCCCCTGACGACGATTCGGCAAACAAGCCAACGATGCTGACCGGCCATGGTGATACTCCAAAAAAGCGATGGTCAGGAAACATTCGGAAGAGAACTCCGCATGTCCCCTGACCACCGCTGGTTGCTGTATGATGATATGGTGTGTGTCCGCCGCTGAACCCGGATGGTTTCACCCAAATGGCATCCGGGGCCGACGAACGTCAATCCATCCGACGCTTGCGCATGCTGGAACGTTGCCGCTTGCGGGCCAGCTCGGACTTGAGCCGCCGTTTCTCCCCTGGTGGGATGAAGAAACGATGCCGCTTGACATCGGCAATGATGCCCTCGCGCTGCACCATCCGCTTGAAGCGCCGCAGCGCGCTGTCAATGGATTCATTCGGCGCGACTTCGACGATGGCCATGCGTGTTATTCACCACCTTGCTGCTTCATAGTGTTTTTGGCGAAGCAGGACATGGTGGTTTAGTCGGGAAACGCTTGTCAAGGTATTCTGTGGCCCACGGCGTAACCTTTGCCGGAAGGTGCGTCAGCGACGGGCAAAAAGGCGGCAGCGGAGTCCGGTTCGGTGGCGCGCCGCGCTGTGTCGTCCATAGGACGAATGTCCTCAGTGATGTGCGCGAAGTCGGCTCCGGTTCACCCTCAAGTCACCACGGGGCTGGTCGTACCCTGAGCTTTTACTCTCTCTCTCTCTGAACTGCCACCCGCGAGTGTCTTTTCAGTTTCAGCACAGGGAAGCACGGGGAGGACCGTGCACTGAGGTGTTTGGACAGAGAAAAAGGCCAGGCAGGTATCCGACACCACCTGGCCTTGCAATGTTCTGACAGGAAATGATTTAGCACCCTAGAAGGCAACTTCAATCCCCATTTTGGACAGAGCCTGAACTATATCCTGGAGGGTAGCTTCTTTGAGAGCTATCCTCACATGCTCTTGAGCATTACCTGACTTTATGCGAAGCGGAAAACCGCTTACGAAGGACAGCCAGCTTACCATCTCGTCAGCAGGCATACTGAATTGCAAACTGATCTTTTCACCTGCCAGGAGTGCACTGCGCAAGTCCTGAAGTGCGCGGAAGTCCACGCCGTCAATTTCTACGGTTCCTCTTTTGGACAACTCTTCAAAGACCTCCCACACAGGAGCCCGTTTGAAATCAAAGCTGAAGAGGTCATCGGGTTCGGATGCCGTAAATACGATTTCTCTGCCGCTGATACGCGTGAGTTCAGAGGAGAGTTGTTCACTGTTGGAGTTGGTTACCTGGAATGTAACTTCTTTCGCTGCTCCTTTTCTTCCTTTTCCACAACCTGAGACGCATCCTCCGCTTGTAGAACAGTGAGCGTAACAGCTACCCGGACATGTTGTAACCGTCGAGCAATTGTTAGTCCCGCAACTGCAAGTATCTGCGAGGGCAACCTGCATCGGGCTGACGAAAAACAGCAAGGACAGTGATGTGGCAGCAAGCGTTTTCTTCATGGTTTCACCCCCTTTGAGGATATTGTGGCGAGGCTCTACTTTTGTGTAGGCGGCAGCCAATGTAGCAAGATCGAAAAAAACGTCAACCGGAATTTCTGTTCTTTGGGCATCAGATAAGTAGGGTGCGCAATGCTTGGCCCAGCTGTACCCACCAGATGACCACGCCGCCCACGCTGATCAGAATTCAGAATCCGGTACGGCAGTTCACCGATGCCGCCTGACATCAGCAATGATGCCCTCGCGCTGCACCATCTGCTTGAAGCGCCGTCGCGCGCTGTCAATGGATTTGTTTGGTGCGACTTCGACGATGGCCATGCGTGTTGTTCACCACCTTGCTGCTGCATAGTGTTTTTGGCGAAGCAGGGCCGAAGCAGGGACTGGTGGTTTGCCCAAAAAAACATTTGTCAAGGTATCCCCGATCCGCAGCCCGGCTTTTGCCGTCAGGCGCACCGGTCCGGGCGAGCGTCAGGCATACAGGCCGGTTGGCACAGCGGACGAAACCTTTTCACGTTTCAGGCGTCTATCAGCCTTGATGAAGGTTTGCCGTGGCATCACCGTGGGGGCTTTGCCGTGGAAAATTCCGGAAGTGCCGTTAACGGTTTGCCTTCAAATCCGTCTTTACCCATGGGCAACCTTTTGCGTAAGGTGTAAGGCTGGCAATGCTTCGTGGGACGAGACATGCATGGCTGACAAGCAGAACAGGGCGCCGTACACCGGCGCTGACCACGTGGCGGTTCAGCCGGGGTTGCCAACGATGTCGGCGTGGGGGTCCACGGTGGCGGCCCTGGTCAGGGCAGCCCAGCAAGGCGACACAGCCGCTTTCGAGCGACTCTACCAGATGTTTGCGCCGCTGGTGCACGGGCTGCTGGTAGCCCGCCTGCCACTCGATGAGGTTGACGACATCATGCAGGACGTGTTCTTCACCGCTTTTCGGCAACTGGGGACCATCCGCGAGCCGGCAGCTTTCGGCGGCTGGCTGGGGGCCATTGCACGACAGAAGGCGGCTGATTTTTTTCGCCGTTCCCATCAAACGGAATCCCTCGACGCGGCATCGGCAGAGATGACGGCGCGCCGTGGGGAACTCGACACCGAACTCGATGCCCGCACGATCCTCGGTCATATCCGGCAGTTGCCGGAAACCTATGCCGAAACCCTGACGCTCCGCCTGGTGGAAGGCCTGACCGGCCCGGAGATTGCGGCTGTTACCGGACTGACACCCGATTCCGTACGGGTTAACCTGCACCGTGGTCTGCGATTGTTGCGTGAGCGACTGGGCCTTGGGGACAGCTACAATGGGAAAACAGACGGCGTGTGAACACCGGGGAACTCTGGGCTGACAGGGAGCAAAGCCATGCGGGATGATTATCTGTGGGATAAGTCCGGCGAGCCGTCGCCAGAAGTCGCCGAATTGGAAACTCAGCTTGGCCAGTATGGCTTTCGACATGTCGGGAGGGTGATGACCGTGAACGACTTCAATCGTGTCTCTGAAACAACGACTGCCACCGGAACGGTTGAACCGGGCCCATCCCCGCACACATCCCGTTCTGCGTGGGCCCCCACGTTTGCTGGACTGCACAGCGAACCGCTGTTGGCTCGCCTGTGGAGCAACCTGAAGGATACCGTGCGGGACTTCATCCGCCACCCGGGGCAGTTTTTCTGGCACCAGCCTGCCCCGGACGAGCAGGGGATGTTTTCGTCAGGGCTGTATTTCGAGCCGACTTCGCGGAGTCTGTTCTCCAAGCTCGGTGAGTTTGTGCGTCAGCCGCGTGCTTTTCTGAGTCGTACACCCTCCACCCCGGTTCCCGATGCCCCCAACCTCACCCAGATTGACACGCCGCCGATATGGGGACGGATCACGCGCGAAGTTTCCGATCTGGGCCGGCAGGTAAAGACGAATCCCGCCGGCTACGCACGCGCCCAGTTCACCCTGACCCGTATGGAGCGGCAGCGCGCCCTGCTTTTTGGGCTGTGTTTCCTGTTCGCCTTCTTCATCATGTCCGGGCTGATTGGTGTGTTGCTGATCTGGTCGCCGCCACTGGTCGCCGAGCAGCCGCCGGAAGAAAAAGAGGAAATGCAGCTCATTTCGATGCTGGAGTTGCCGCCCCTGCCGCCACCGCCTCCGCCGGATGACCGTCCCAGTGGCGGCGGCGCCGGCTTTGGTCTCAAAACGCCGGGGAAAGGTGGTGGTGGTGGCGGCAAAACCGATCCGGAACCGGCCATGAAGGGACGGTTGCCCGAACCAACCCTTCAGCCTGATCAGCAGATCGTTGACCCGACAACCAAGCCCCGCATCGAGGAACCCTCCCTGCCGGTGGCTCCAAAAATCATTGCTGATCCGAAGTCCGTCCCGCCGCCGGACCTGAAGGTTCCGATTGGCGATCCCAACAGCAGCAATACAACGAAGCCTTCCGATGGCACAGGCAAACAGAACGCCGGTATCGGTAACGGCGGCGACGGGCGGAGCGTCGGCAGCGGAACCGGCCCCGGTGGCGGACCCGGGAGCGGTGGCGGTGTCGGCGGTGGCGTCGCGGGCGGCCCGGCCGGGCGCGGCCTCGGCGAGGGCGAGGGGACGGGCGTGATTACGCAGCGTCCAAAACTCGTTTATGCCGTCAAGCCGAAATATACCGAGGAAGGGCGGGTCAACAAAATCCAGGGAACGGTCGTGCTGTCAGCAACGGT
>Ga0272446_1002121_pt1 | contig 27715 bp, 22 predicted proteins | sample YNPCB0061_FD_194587 | JGI IMG/M metagenome (GOLD analysis project Ga0272446, IMG submission 194587) | Hot spring microbial mat communities from Yellowstone National Park, WY, United States - YNP-CB-006-1 | ecosystem: Environmental > Aquatic > Thermal springs > Hot (42-90C) > Sediment | place...
AGGAGGGGTGGTCAGACGAGCAGATCTGCGCCGGACTGCTGGAACTGGCGCAGAACGCGACCGACGCGGCCCTGGCCCGCGATGCAGCCTGGGCGCTGGCCGTCAGTGATGAGGCGCGCTGGCGCCAGTGGTTGATGGCTGCCGACAGCGGTAAGATCACACCGCAGATTCACGCGACCCTCGCCAGTGTAACATGGGGCGCCCGCGCCCGCGCCCGCGCCCGCGCCCGCGACCTCGACCGCGCCCTCGACCGCGCCCTCGACCGCGCCCTCGCCCACGACCTCGCCCGCGCCCTCGACCGCGCCCGCGCCCTCGCCCTCGCCCGCGCCCTCGACCGCGCCCGCGCCCGCGACCGCGCCCGCGCCCGCGCCCTCGCCCGCGACCGCGCCCTCGCCCTCGCCCGCGCCCGCGCCCTCGCCCTCGCCCGCGCCCTCGCCCGCGCCCGCGCCCTCGCCCGCGCCCTCGCCCGCGCCTACTTTGATGAGATTGCCAAGGTGGTAGCAGATGCACGTGCGCAGTGGGACGCCACAACAGGAGCTGAAGACGTGCTGGAAGCGCTGGATCAGGCATCCGCAGCCCTCACGGCGCTACGTCAGACGGTCGAAGGGCCAGCCTGGCGGGCGCTGATTGTAGCTGATGAGGCGCTGGCGCTGGCAGAGATGCCTGCCCCGCAACCCGGCAAGCGCATGCCCTGGCGGCGGGAGGATCTGCGGACCGCTGTCGATCTGCCGCCCGAGCGCCTGGCCCGCCTGCAACCCCCGGCCAGGGACGACGACCCGGATCTGCACGATGAACTGCGCAACCTGGCCCGCAACTGGTTGGAGGTAGACGATCCCCTGCGTCGTGGCTATGCCGCGCTGCTGCTGGCTGAACTGGGGGAACTGACGGCGGCCGCCCTGCCAGAGCTGTTGCCGCTGCTGGCAGCCGCCGCCGACCTGCTGCGCCACCGCGCCCGCGCCGCCCTGCTCCGGGATCGCCGCGCCGGCGCCTGCGGTGCTGACCTGCTTATCGCGCTGGCGGACGCCGCCAACCACGCCGCGCCTCCTGCTGCCGACCTGCCCGCCGATGAACGAATGCTGATCGCCACCTACTGCGGATGGGCACTCAACCACCTCATCCACGACCGCGCCGACTGGTTGCAGGAGTGGACTGCCCAACTGGATGCCGCGCCCGCGCCGCGACTACGGAAGTTGCTGAGCCATATCCACCGCCTCGATCCCGCTTGCTGGCCGGTATTTCTGGCGCTGCTGACCACGGCCGGCCCGCGCAGCCGGGCAGCGCTGCTCGAGTCAGTCTCCTGGCTGCTGCGTAAGAATCAGATACCTGCTGAGCATAGCCAGGACCTGGCTGATGTGTTGTTGAAGCTGGCGCGCACGCCGGAGACGGCGACAGCGCAGTCTGCGTTCTTCGCGCTGAGCTGTTTTCGCCAACCGCCGCCGGCGGTGGTTGATGCGCTGCTGGCGGCGGCTCAGGATCAACCGGCGGCGCTACCCGCGCTGGCGCGCCTGGCGCACCACCTGGCAGCAGGAGATCAGGAGCGGGTCGACCGCTCGCTCGCCGCTGCCGCTGCTTTGCCGGAGGCTGACGCCGCTCTGGTCAGGCGGCTGGTGAATCGACAACCAAAACCTTCATCCTCCAAGGAACGCGATCAATTCGACCCGGCGGCGCTGCTGGCGGCCCTGGCGCAACGGCAACTCGACCCGGAGCGGCAGTTGCGGGCGCTGCTGGCCGCTGGAACCGACGATGATGTGTGGGATGACTTCTACCACGGCCGCATCGCGCTGGCCATCCGTGAGCTGCTGGCGCAGCACGAGGAGGTGTGGTCACTGCTGCTGGATGATCTGCGTGCAGCGCTGGACGACGGCGACTGGCAGCGTCATCGTATCGCCCTGGCCGGTCTGGCGCGCAGCGCCGAGGCGATGCCCGCCCGCTTCAACCGCAGCGCTGCCGATCTGGAGCCGCTGCTGCTGCGCGCCAGCGCCGATGCCGGCAGTTTCAATACCCGGCGCTTCGCTATCACCGCGCTCTCCTACCTGCGGGTGATCACGCCAGAAGTGCTGACGGCGCTGCTGCGGCTGGTCGGCGACACGCAAGAGGTGCAAGACGACGCCCTGGCGGCGGCGGGGCGCTTCAACCGGCTGCATCCCTCGTTGGGCCAGGCCCTGCCGCATGAACTCGTTGCTGCCCTGACCGATCCCAGCGCGCTACGGGCGCGAGCGGCCGTCCGCCTGCTCGAGGCGCTGGGTACGTCACCGGCGGCCTCATCCGCGCCCGGCCTGCGCCGGCAGATCGTCGCGGCGCTGGCCGCCGCGCTGCAAGACCCCAACAGTCGCCGGTATGTGTGGGTCTCGGCGGAAACATCCAACGGCACACTCGACCAGGACCTCTGGCAGGCGCTACTGCGGGTGGCGGGGTTCTGATCCCAACCCTGTTGGTGCAAGCCGTATATCAACGCCGCCGGTACCCCCAATCCCCCCGCTTGCGGGGGAAGGGGGTGAGCCGGCGGCACCACCGCCGAACGGACAGGGCACCGCGATGCTGCGCCCCGTCCAGCTCGCAACGCTGCCAGACCATTGTGTTGATCAGGCATCACCCTGCTCGCGACGCAAATACCGATCAAACCACTCTAGGGTTCGTCGCATATGATCGGCCCGGTGTCGTGGTTCGCCGCTGCGCGTCAGTTCGTGTCCTTCACGCGGGTAGCGCACCAGTTCAACCACCTTCTTTTGTCGGCGGAGAATCGCGAAGAGTTGTTCGGCCTCGCTGATCGGCACGCGGTAGTCTAGCTCACTGTGCAACAGCAAGAGCGGCGTTTTGATCTTGTGGGCGTGGGCCAATGGCGAATGATCCCACAACTCTTCGTACAATTCCCAGGGGAAACCACCAAACTCGATCTCAATCAGCTCGTGGGCGTCACTGGTGCTGTGCTGCGTCAGCAGATTGTAGACCCCGCGTGCAGCAACAGCACAGGCAAAGCGATCGTCGTGGCCGATAAGCCAGGCAGTCATGTAACCGCCATACGAACCACCAGTCACTCCGATTCGATTGGGATCGATGTAGCCGCGAGCGACCAGCGCATCGATCCCGGCCAGAATATCAGGTGCGTCGGCTTCGCCCCAGTTTCCGCGAATTGCATCTCGCCATAATTCGCCATACCCTTCGCTGCCACGGGGGTTGCAGAAAAAGACCACATAGCCGCGTGCTGCCGCAACCTGCCATTCGTGCCACATCGAACGAAAGCCCGGTCCCCACATAATATGGGGGCCACCGTGAATGTAGACGGCCAGCGGGTAACGGCGAGCGGGATCGAAATCGGGTGGATGCAGGGTCCATCCTTGCACTTCACTTCCATCGGGGGCGAGATACAACATCTCTTCAATCGGGACAATGATGCGCTGGCTTAACAGATGCTCATTGATGCGGGTTAAACGATGCTCTTGACCATCGGCGCTGCGCCAAAAGAGATCGCACGGATTGTCGGCACTACCAGCGATAAAAGCAATGCTGCCGTCGCGTCCGACATCAAATTCGCTGACGATTCGCATCCCGCCAACCAGGGTCATGCCATTGCGGTACGTTGGTGTACCGGGCAGGCCGATCTGATACACGTGTGCATGACCGCGCCAAGCAGCACTAAACAACACCCCCTGCCCATCAGGTTGCCAGTGAAACTGCTCAACGTTCAGATCGGTATGCGCAGTCAGGTCGTGTGGTTCACCACCTGTTGCTGGAATAATCGCTACGCGATGGCCTTCACCAAGCAGGCGGGCCTCGTTGAGGCGCAAGAATGCGATTTGGCGACCATTAGGTGAAGGTTTAGGATCAAAATACGAGAAACCAGCACTGGTTAATGGTTGTGGGCGTGAACCATCGAGCGGAATCCGTACAACATCGTAATAGGCGAAAAGCGAATCGGCTTCCGGATCACGAGTGGCCGTACTGAGCAGCGCAAGACCATCGGGCATCCAGACCGGTGCGCTGTAGTGCAGATCGCCGGATGTCAACCGACGCGGAGTTGCCGGTGTGTCATCATCATTGACTTCAACGATGTAGATATGGCGTCGGCGATCATCAAAATAACTTGTTCCGCTGCGGTACGGCAGTTTCGTAATGACTCGCGGATCGGTGCGCAACTCTTCGTCGTGCTGGCGCTGTTCCCGCGCTCGCCGTGCTTCCCAGGCATCGGCAGGAGGTGGTGGTGAGTCGCCAGCGTCTTCACGGGCCTGCTCGTCGGCATTCACCGGCGCAAGAAAGGCAATGTACCGACCATCCGGACTCCAGGCCGGATCGCTGGCCCCGTTCGGATGGTTAGTCAACTGACGTGCCTCACCACCATTGACTGAGATGAGATAAATCTGTCCGCGTTCATCATCGCGGTTGGAGACAAATGCCAGCCACTGCCCATCAGGACTCCAGCGAGGTTGCTGATCCTGTTTGCCACGTGTGAAGCGACGTAATGGTTTGCTGCCATCGGTTGGTACCAAGGCAATATGGCGGTGATAGCTATTGCCTACCCGATCAACCGTTACCCAAACGACCGCTACGTAACGTCCGTCAGGGCTGAGTCGTGGGTCTTCGAGCCAGCCTAATTCATAGAGATCGTCAATTTTAAAGGGCTGAAGGGTTGGATTTGTCATGGCATGGTCCTGTAAATTACTCGGCGAGTCTATGATCTCTTACTATTGTAGCATACTTCTCGTCGGTCGTCACTTGCGTTTTTGCTAGAAATGGTGACGTAACGTTCTAAACCTTGACACTCTACTGAATATCAATTATAATTCTACAACAGCAAGAGCAATTAAATTAACTATTCACAATTCATCATGGTAGTAATTGGAACAAAATCTGTTGATAACGAAAGGATTACCTCCGTGAGCACGCCAGATCAAGAGATGCCACTTGCAGTGCTCCTTTTCCACGCCGCAATGCAGCGCCGTATGTCATTGGCCGATTTTGCAGCGAACTTACACCTGAGTGTGGCGACATTGCGCTCGTACCTGTTTGAGGCAGGAAAACGTTCGCGAATTCGCAACAAAACCGTCGAGCAAATGGCTAAAGTGTTGCATATGTCGCCCGACGAGGTGCGGGAGCGGGCTGAGTTGTTACCGTGTGGGGGGCAGACGTTTAGTGAATGGCTAAAACAGCAAATGCAAGGGCGTTTTACACGGGCAAGGTTGTGTGCAGAGACCAAAATTAGCGATAGTGCCATGAAAAATTATCTCAACGGTCACACCACGCCCGATCCTGATAATGCGATGAAGCTGGCTGAGGTTCTCGGCGCCGATCCACTGGAAATGGCTCGTTTGATTGTGGCTACCGAATTGAGCCAGCGCGGTGTGACGTTACCACCACCGCCGCCAACTACAGTCGCCGCAGAGGTTTCGCCAGCGCCCGCTCAGCCGGTTGAAGCGAAAGTGAGTGCATCCGCACCGGTCAGAGAGGCTCCGGCCACACCGCCTGCCGACGGTCTCAATGCCGAGGCGATCATTACCGCCTACAGCGAGCAGCGGTTACTGAACCTGTGGCGTCGGCTCCATCCACAGGGGCGACGGGCAACACTGACATATATTGCGTCGTTGCTGGCGGAAGAGTTGTTGTAATCGGGGATTACGGATGACCCGCGTTGATGGATGCAAGTAGGGACGAGGCGCAGCCTCGCCCTGGCGGTGGTCACGACGATGGTCACGGAGCGCCGATCAGACATCTCCTGTTGCAGGTCGGGGCGCAGCGCCGCTGCGCCCGTACATCCCCATTCCTCTTATCGGTCAGGGAAAAACGCTGCGGCAGGTGCGATCGTCGTAACGAGCGTATTGGTTGCTCCGGCAGCTCGTAACGCCGCCGCAATGTCCGGTGCACGGTCGGGTGTGGTGAGGGCGATCATCACGCCACCCCAACCGCCACCGGCTAGCTTGGCGCCCAAGGCGCCAGCCGCTCGCGCCGCCGCTGTCAGTCGATCTAGCTCCGTTGAAGAGACACCAATCTCGCGCAATAATTCGTGGTTCGTATTTAGTAAGTGACCCAACGTAGGAACATCACCCTGGGCTAACGCAGCGCGTGCCGCAACAACTAGAGTGGCAACCTGATCAAAGAGGGCTTCGTAACGTACCGGATCGGCTTGCCAGCGCTCACGGACAGCGCCAACGGGTAAGCGAGTTGGGCTACGGATACCTGTATCACCAACAACGAACGTTAGCGGTACGTTGATAGCCACCGGCTCGATCAGCGGTGGTAGGTTAGGACGACGCTGAAACCAGATCGGTTGTTCAAATGCAACCACTGTATTGTCAATGCCGCTGGGTGTGCCGTGATAGCCGCGTTCGCTCTCGTAAACCAGCCCGGCGATCACTGCTGGCGGAAGTGTCTGCCCGCTCAAGGCCAATAGCTCGCGCACAATCGCAGTGGCAATCGCCGCCCCACTCCCCATACCACTGGCGATAGGAATCGCTGAGCGAATAGTAATCTCAATCTGCGGCGAAATACCAAACCGTTCGATCACCGTCTTAACCAGACCGCTCAATGGGTCATCCGGTCGTTCGGCAATCGACCACCGTCCACCGAGATCGGGCGCATTAATAATCGGCTCGTTCGTGGAATAATTGGCGGTTACGGTTGCTGTCGCCCGAACATCGGCCAGCGGCAAGGCAATCGCTGGCCGACCATAGACGACAGCATGTTCACCACACAGGATCAACTTAGCCGGCGCTGTTGCCATAGATCAACCGCGAATGGTAGCGCCCAATTCGCGCTCGAGGCTGGAAATAATCTTCTTGCGAATCTTCGCCAGTGTCTCATCGAGCAGGGTGCGGTCGGGCGCCCGGAAGGTAAGGTGATAAGTCAGACTGCGTTTTCCGGAGCCTACTTGCGGCCCACTGTACCGGTCGAACAGGATCAGACTCTCAAGGTATTCACCGGCACTCCGTTGGATGACCGCTCGAATCTGGGCCTCGGGAATGGTTTCATCGGCCACAATCGAGAGGTCTTGGGTACTGGCCGGGAACCGTGAAATGGGACGATACACTGACTGACCGGCGTGAACAAAGAGCGTTTCCAGGTCGATTTCGGCCAACAGAATGCGTGGGACGTTCACCTCTATACGAGCGCGCACCTGGGGATGCGCTTCGCCAAGCACCCCGACCGGTTGCTGTTCAAGCACTCGGCCACGTGGATCGCGTTCGACCGCCAGCATCAGAGTTGCCGAACGCCCCGGATGAAAACGCTCGTCGTCGGTCAGTGGCACAAAACTCAGGCGATCAGCCAGGCCCAACCGCTCACCGAGCAGTTCGACAATGCCCTTTAAATCGTAGAAATCGAGCCAATCGCGGTCGGTATGTAACCAGCTCTCAGCCTGGCGTGGGCCGGCCATTGCGATTGCTAGCCGTCGGGGTTCGTCGGGCAGCCAGCGATCATCTTTTCCTGGCTGCGCCAGCGGGAGATAAACACGTCCAATCTCGAAAACAGTTGAACGCTCACGTTCACGAAGATTCATTGCCAGTGCTGCGGCGAGCGAGGGCAACAGTGAGCGGCGCATGTAGACGTGTTCGGGGGTACTGGGATTGCTCAGCTTGAGGTAGCGCTCGGGAACCGCCTCAGATGGCTGTACCTTAGCCACCAACGCCATATCAATAAGCGAATACGTGATTAGCTCGGTAAGTCCGGCCCCAACCATCAGATCGCGCACCTGTTCTTCTAGCTCGATAGCACGGGGGGTTGCCGGTGGCGGTAATTCATCGGCCAGGCGGGTCGTCGGAATGCGATCATAGCCGTACACGCGGGCGATCTCTTCGCACAAATCGGCAATCATCGTCACATCTTGCCGGAATGAAGGCACCTCAACCCGCACAATCGGCTCGGTTGCCAGCATGGCAAAATCACCAACCGTTGTATTCCCGATAATCGTACATTTAAAACCGAGTCGGCGCAGAATATCGGCAATCGTGTGACTGTCGAGGTGAAGACCGAGCAACCGGCGAACCTCAGCGGGCGGTAAATCAATAGTGATGGGTTGCCACGGCCGTGAGTAGACATCGATGAAATCAGCGGCAATCGTTGCACCGGCGTAGAGCCGCATCAGTTCCAGACAACGCCGGAGCGCGATCGGTGGCAACTCGTAATCAACCCCGCGTTCAAAGCGTCGCGATGCTTCGCTAGGTAACTTAAATCCCCGCGCCGTGCGACGAATCTGCACTGGTTCCCAAATAGCGGCCTCTAACAATACATTTGTAGTCGTCTCGCGTACTTCTGAACTTGCCCCACCCATCACACCGGCGATTGCCAGTGGGCCGGTCTCATCACAGACCATGAGTGGCGGATGGGTCAGACCACTCTCAGGGCCAGGGGTCAAGTCGCGATCACGATCATCGAGGGTGGTTAACCGCTCACCGGGTTTGGCCAGTCGTACAATCAGATGGCGATTGACAACCCGATCAGCATCGAACGCATGTGTCGGTTGCCCCCACTCTAGCATCACATAGTTGGAAATGTCGACAATGTTGTTAATCGGACGCATGCCCGCGTTGATCAGACGGCGCTGCATCCAGAAGGGCGAGGGGCCGATCTTGACTCCTTCGGCCAGACCGACCATAAAACGCGGGCAGAGATCGGGTTCGTGGACTGTCACATGCGCTCGACCAATGATCGATGGGCCGGTGGCAATAACTTGGGGGTCGGGCAGTGTCAGTGGGGCGCCGGTCAGGGCAGCAACTTCACGTGCCACACCAACAATCGAAAGGCAGCGGGCAAAATTGGGCGTGAGATCGATTTCCAGCACCACCTCACCCAGATAATCGCGTAATGGCATGCCAACCGGTGCATCGTCGGGCAAGATCAAAATACCCTCGTGATCATCACTCAAGCCAAGCTCTTTTTCTGAACAGAGCATGGCATCACTCATCACCCCACGCACCGGGCGACCCTTCAACCTGGTAATGACCCATCCCTCTGCGTGGCCATCGTACAACTGCGCACCTTCGCGAGCAAAAACTGCTTTCAACGGATGCGGTAACCGTCCTTGATCGCGGTACGGAAAGAGGTTGGGCGCGCCGGTCACAACCGTATGCGGCTGATCGGCGCCATAATCAACATCGGCCAAAACCAGACGGTCGGCGTTCGGGTGTGAACGCACTTCGAGCACATTGGCAACAACAATCAGCTCAGGGTCCCAGGGCAATGGTGAACCTTCAACGCCGATCCGATGAATCTGCGCTACTTCCATCCCGCCGAACGTGAGGCGACGGGCCAACTCTTCAACCGGCAGGTCGATGCGGACAAATTCACGCAACCAGGATAACGGAACTCTCATACGATCCTCGACATGGCAATCTGGCTGCTGCGATTGTAGCGATGGCTTTGCTTACTGTCAAGAAGTAAGACGAAAAACCGGGTTTCTCGTTGTGATCATCATACCATCGCGGTAGAAGAAGATCGGTTGGGGCGCAGCGCCGCTGCGCCTGTACATCTATCAGGTTTCATCCGCTGTACCGTGAGACAGTTATTCGGATAGGCTCTTCGTCGCGTCTTCAAGCCGCAGCCAGTTGTGTCCAGGCTGCGACTACGTTTAGGTGTTGATAGGAACTACGTCAGCTATTCGGCAATCGAAAAGGCTCGACGGGTTGTACCCGCGATGGCTCTGGAGCGGGGCGATGCAGACTATGGGCCAGAGGATGTGAAACGTAATCTGCCAGAATATGGTATACTGTTAAACGGCTTTAAACAAATAGCAAACGGTTGATGTGTAAGGAGAGAGCAGATCAATGGGTCGTTCAAAAAGTTCAGGGAAGCCACGTTCGCGCCGCCGCGAATGTGAGTTTACGAAACTCGGTATTGAGCCGGACTACAAAGATATAAAGCGCCTGCAGAAGTACCTGACAGCGCAGGGCAAAATTCTTCCCCGTCGCCGCACTGGTGTTTCGGCCAAGATGCAACGTCGACTGGCAGTTGCAATCAAGCGCGCACGCCATCTTGCGATGTTGCCAATGGCTCCGGCACATACACGCTAAATGAGCCTGGGAGATGCGGCACGCCAGCAGGCGGGTCGCATCTTCTTTCGTATTTCGTAAGATCGTATGACAACAAACAGTTCGCCATCACCTCAAACTCCTCTTGATACACAGGCCTGGCTAAACGGTGTCCGGGCATCCTGGCAGCGCTCTGGATTACGGATTACCGCGCCACGCTTGCGTGTGATTGAAACGATAATTTCGTATCAGGCACCGTTTAGTGCCGAACAACTCTACGCCGATCTCTGTGCACACAGTGAAGCGCCGGGGCGCGCAACTGTATATCGTACTATTGAGCAACTTCACGCCAGTGGCTGGCTGGCTCGTATTCATGGGCCGGTAGGCGAAGAGGGATATGTACCCTGTCAGCCTGGTCATCTTCACCACCTCGTTTGTACGCAATGCGGGGCTGTTACCAGTTTTGAAGGGTGTGATCTCGATAGCCTTCTGAACCGAGTTGCTGCGGCAACCGGTTTTAGCATTGAAGGTCATCTCTTACAGTTGTTTGGGCGTTGTGCCCGGTGCCGGGCGAATTGAAGCAGAAACCGTTTTTACTCGCCGGATCGATGATTCCTGACTGGATTCCTCATAACGGTAAGACGACCCCCAGTTCGCTCAGCCGCGGTTGTACAATATTGAGGGCATTCATCGCTTGTAATCGCATCATCAGATAGTCTACATCAAGCCGATGGCGACGAATAATGCCGGCGGCATCGTTTACGTCGTGTTTCCCCTGTTCTGGCCCACGTCGCAGTAGTAACTTATGCGCAACGATGTCTTCGGGTGCGGCAAGAAATACTTGTGTGCCTAGCAATGGCATTCGTCGTCGTCGCTGCTGCATTGGCTCGTCAAGCCAGAATGGATGGCTTACCCCATCTAGCCGCACGGTGAGATCGGCAAACACCTTGATACCCCGCCAGATCACCCGTGTTCCATCAGACTGCACTGCCTTGTGAGATTGCTGCAACAGATGAACAACTCGCGGCAATGCGTGACGCTCCACTAGAATATCAATATCGTTTAGTGGGCGACGGTCACCGTATAAATGGGCAGCCGCACCACCAATAACCACCCACGGTATCTGGTCGCCATCTAACAAGCGTTGGACGATAGCGAGATTTCCGGCGATGAGTGACATGGGTTTTCCTCTTAAATCAATGCGCCACCGGCAGCCAGCCATGTTTCGCGCGTTAATTCCATTTCGTAAAACTCAACCTGCGTATCAAAGCGATTGCGGCGGAAGAATGGGCGCAAGTGCTGATACTGCTCTTCATCTAGTAATCGTAGCACAGGATCATTACCCGTGGAGCGCCATTCGCTCCTCAACTCGACAAAACCCAGCCGTTGATAGCAGCGAACCGCCCGTTGATTAAACGCCGCCACATCAAGCACCATGCGCTGAAATCCGAGCGATCCAAAGTAGTAGGCGAGAAAGAGCCGTAACGCTTCGCCGCCCAATCCCTGACCAACATACGGTTGAGCGAGCGAAATGCCCAGCCGCGCCGATTGCTGCTTACGGTTGATCTCGCGTAGCGAGAGCCGACCGATGAGTTGCCCTGACCTGAGTTCAATCGCCCATGCTTCGGTTGCTCCCGTCCAGAACTGGTCATCATAACTGGAATGGTACGGACGCGGGATATTCCACAACGAGCTAAACGGTTCACTGTAGCGCGGCCAGCGCTCTTGCATCAGCGTATCGGCCCGTCGCCATGGGCGAATACGTACTCGCTCGCCGAGCAATTCGCGCATCTCCGCTTCCCGACTCACATATCCTCCCTTACTAGGGTGCAGGCGGATGCGAGAGGCTACAGCAAAGATGTTGCTGCGCTTGCCCTCTCACTCTTGCTGACGAAGATAATTCAGCGACATCCACCCCTCAAAGACCTGACCGTTCAATTCAAACTGCACTTTTAACCAAGGAATATTATCGGCCACCACCGGGCCTTCAAGACGACGGACAACGGTGCCGTTGGGGACTACCATCAAGATGTTATCAGGTTGTGCATTTGGCGCCGAACGCAGATTTAAGCCTTCGCTGATATTTACGACGTAGAGTTCAGTACTGGCACGACCCGGCAGGCTTAGATCAGGGAGTTGCCACGAAGGTAGTTCAAGCTGGGGCACGTTGAGATTCAGTCTGTTGATAGCCCAATTGACCATCCAGAACGATCCGGCGGCTACGGCCAGTAATAGGAGTATCATGATGAGCCAACCGACCAACCCGCGTTGCCAATTTTGGCGCCGGAATTGATCAACATCGAATGAAGTCGTCAACGCCCGTTCCATACGAGCACGAAGGCTCTTTTGGGGCGAGGCAATGGCTGAAGGCTTCACTGTGGGAACTGGTGAGCGATTACCGGTCTGTACGGCCTCTGCCGCACGAGGAATCTCGACTGGCTTCATCACTAACTTTCGGGTAGGGACAGTCAATTCATGCCATAGCTCATTCATTGCTAGCACAAACGTCTCAGCGTCGGCAAAGCGTTGATTTGGATCACGAGCTGTAGCACGTGCGATGAGCCGATCAACCGAGGGCAGGTATATGGTTGGCCGTATCCGAACCAGGGGTGGTACGGTCTGGGTGAGATGGGCCAGTGCCGTTGTTTGAGCGTCATCACCGTGTATTGGACGTTGACCGGTGATCAGCTCGAAGAGCAGAATGCCAAGCGCATATACCACGCTTGCTGGCTGTAGCCTCTGACCAGTGCTCAGCTCAGGTGCGCGATAGTGCGCGAGATCGGCAGGAACGAGCTGTGGAAGTAACAGCCAACTCTCGACGAGCTTAACCTGCCCGTCGCCAACCAGGAGCAGGTTCGCACTGCTGATTGGAGGATGGTAAAGGCCAACCGGCAATTCCGCGGATCGTTGACGTTGACAAAGTGCAACCGCCTCGGCCACCTGCCGTACGATACTGATCGCCTGTGCCACACTGAGAGCGCCGATCCCGTATAATGGACGACCATCTACAGCCTCAGTTATCAAGAAGGGACGCCCGTTACTTTCGCCACTGTCGAACACTTCCAGAAACACGGGATGCGAGCGGCGGGCGCTTTGGGCGGCTTCGCTGAGAAATTGCTGGCGCTTCTGCTCGTTATTAAGCAACGCTTTGCGGAAAAGATGCACGAGTACCGGGCGCTGAAGACGCAGATCGGTCGCCTTGTAGACGACTGCAAGACGTGATTCGCCGAGTGCCTCGTGCACCTGATAACGGTCAAAGATGACCGGTGGCCTGGTCGTTCCCGGAGAGGTCATGTGTCGAACCGGTCAATCCTTCATTCACCTAGCGCTAGCTCAAACCGTCTAGATATGAGCCAGCGCCGGGAAAGATATGCCAGACAACGATTCCCTACTCTTTAGTATAACGCCGTCGCCCAAAATATGCACTGTCTGTTTTCGTATTATTTCACATCAAGGCATGCTTCAATTGCCAACGTAAAGCGAGCGACTGCTTCATCGGCCTGCGCTTGCGTGAGAATGAGCGGCGGACAGAAACGGATCGTGGATGTACCACAGGTAAGAACCAGCAATCCCTTACGAAAACTCTCGACCATCACCGCATCGGCCAACGCCGGTGCAGGATGCCCGTGTTCATCAACAAATTCGACCCCGATCATCAGCCCACGTCCGCGGACGGCGCCAATTTGTGGGAAGCGCTGTTGAAGCGCCTGTAGTTGTTCAAGCAGGTAGGCGCCAACGGTGGCGGCATTCGCCATTAATTCCTCTTCGACCATCGTGAGCAGCTCGTAGGCAACTGCACACGTTAGACCGTTGCCGCCATACGTATTTCCGTGTGAACCGGGCTGCCACCGGCGGGTCAGTTCACTGCGGGCAATCATTGCCCCCAGCGGCAAACCGCCACCTAATCCCTTGGCCGAGGCCACAATGTCAGGCACAATACCCTCGTGTTCAAAGGCCCACATCTTGCCGGTACGCCCGACACCGCTCTGTACCTCATCAACGATCAGTAAGATACCATAACGATCACAGATCGAACGCAGGCGTGCGAGGGTACCGGGCGGCGGGACGACGTACCCACCTTCGCCCTGAATTGGCTCAATGATAATTGCCGCGACTTCTTCGGGAGGAGTTGTGGTTTTAAACAGGGTGCGTTCGATCAGATCAATACAGGCAATATCACACGCTGGAAACTGAAGGTTGATCGGACAGCGGTAACAATTCGGGTAGTACGTATGACTGACGCCGGGTAACAGGGGAAAAAAACCGATGCGCTGGCGTGGCTTAGAGGCAGTGAGTGAGAGGCTGCCATAGCTGCGTCCATGAAAGGCGTTGTAGAAAGCAATAATATTCTGCCGACCGGTGACGTAGCGTGCGAGTTTGATGCTCGCCTCAACTGCTTCCGTCCCGCTGTTGGTAAAGAAGACTTGCCAGCCCTTGCCTCCGGGCATTAGCGAGACCAACTTTTCGGCGGCACGTACCATTGGTTCATTGTAGAAATCGGTGCCAGCCATGTGCGTAAACCTCTGGAGTTGCTCTTGGGCGACGCGAATCAGGCGTGGATGGCAATGACCGGCAGCCAGGACGGCAATCCCGGCGTTCATATCGAGAAAACGGTTTCCGTCAACGTCCCACACTTCACAACCCTGGGCGTGATCGATGACCAGAGGGTACACCCGTCCCAGTGAAGCAATAACTTCATTGTCACGGGCGACAATGGCCTGCGCACGTGGGCCAGGCACTGCTTCAGGCATGTAATCGCTCGGCAACCGCGCCGTATCAGTTTGAGTCGTCATTGATGTGCTCCCTTGCAGATACACTAGTTGTCAGGGTAACTATTGTAGCCGACGTGTAGAACGAGCGTCAAGCTAGTGCGAGTAGTGCGAGAGCGTAATCAAAAACTTGTGGCGGCCCTCACCTTCCCCCCAGCCCCCCCTTCCGCTCCTCCACGGAGAGAGAAAGGGGGGATGAGCGAAGCAGGAGCGATCTCACGAACCAGATCACCCCTCTCCCGCAGCGCGGGAGAGGGGCCGGGGGTGAGGGCCTCCCGCAGCGCGGGAGAGGGGCCGGGGGTGAGGGCCTCCCGCAGCGCGGGAGAGGGGCCGGGGGTGAGGGCCTCCCGCAGCGCGGGAGAGGAAGGGGGGATTATTCCGCCTGACCTTCTCCCTAGCCCCCCTTCTGCTCATCCACAGGGAGAGAAAGGGGGGATGAGCGAAGCAGGAGCGATCTCACGAACCAGATCACCCCTCTCCCGCAGCGCGGGAGAGGGGCCGGGGGTGAGGGCCTCCCGCAGCGCGGGAGAGGAAGGGGGAATTATTCCGCCTGACCTTCCCCCTAGTCCCCCTTCCGCTCATCCACAGGGAGAGAAAGGGGGGATGAGCGAAGCAGGAGCGATCTCACGAACCAGATCACCCCTCTCCCGCAGCGCGGGAGAGGGGCTGGGGGTGAGGGCCTCCCGCAGCGCGGGAGAGGGGATGGGGGTGAGGGGGCGCACGGTACGTTCCCAACAAGAAATCCGGGTTGTTGATCATCCCCTGAGATGACAACGCTATGTTCCCTCAAGCATCACCCCCGCAAGCAGGGAAACTGAGGGGGTGATGCGCCAACCGATGGGTTGTCTGTGCCTGGACGACCGCGTAGGTCGGAAATTGTCTGACATTGACAAATGCCCTCTGACACCTGGACAGACCTGCTATGATGAAAATAACATCGCACGTTTCGTTCATAGCGATGAAATACAACCGTGAGCCTGATCTATGATGCAGTTGTTGCCCTCTCATCATCTCTGGACGACACTGGCTGAACAGGTGGCCGTACCATCTGTACCACGCAATTCGCTTTACCAGAGCATTCAACGCCGCCTGCAAAGCCATCCGGCTGGCGAAGGTGGTGTATGGAGTATCCTCCGTCAGCGGGCCGATCCGACGCGATACCGACCTCAGCGGATTGAGGGCGTAATTGAGGAAACGCTACATGAAGGTAATCAGCAGATCACGGTCTTACGTAGCCCCAGCGGTCATTATCTCCGGCTCAGTCCTGCCGAACGTGAACTCTGGCATGCGATGGATGGTACGAAGACCGTTGCCCAACTGGCAACGATGGGTTTTGTGCGCTTCAAACAGTTGTTGCCGGTAGCCGGATTGGTTGAGTCGCTGCGCTCTCAGGGCTTTCTAACCGACAAACCGCTTGGTATCTATCGCCATCTCCGTCGTCATCTCGAACAGCGTACCGCCGAAGGGTTGGGGCAGCGTCTGTTGAGCCTGACCCATGGTCGTAGTTTCGTCATAACGAATGTAGATCGATTCTTCGATCTTCTATACCGCTGGATCGGGCGCTGGCTGTTTACTCTCCCCTTTGCGGTCATCCTTGGTCTGCTAACAGTCGTTGGCGTGATCTGTTACTTCCTGCCAGGAGTGAGCGGTAGCGAGCTGATGAGCAGCGACCAATTCGCGTTCGACGTTCTCATGTTAGGCGTGGCGTTGTTTTTAACCCTCACGCTGCATGAACTCGCCCATGGATTGGCTGTCAAACATTTTGGTAAACAGGTGCCGCGGGCTGGGATCATGCTCTACTTTGGTATGCCTGCCGCCTTTGTCGATACCAGTGACATCTGGCTGGCTCCGCGCCATGCACGCATCCTTGTCTCGCTGGCAGGCCCATTGTGCGATCTGCTGATCGGTTCGCTGGCTGCAATCATCGCATGGTCTGCTCCGGAGACGGTGGGCGGTGTTTGGATGCGACGGATCGCAACGGCATCGTATCTGACCGCGCTGTTTAACTTTAACCCGCTCCTCGAACTCGACGGCTATTTTATCCTGGTCGATGCCTTACGCCTACCGAACCTTCGCAATCGGGCGCTGGCATTTATCGGTGGGCCGCTATGGCAAAAGATAGGGGCCAGGACTGCGTTGAACCGGGAAGAACGTATTTTCGCTGGCTACGGTCTCTTGAGCACGCTGTATACCGGTGTGGCGGTTGTGATGGCGATACTCTTCTGGCAACGCCAGTTCGCCAGCATGGTCGCGGAACTCTGGTCAGGCGGATTGATTGGACGACTGGTTGCAATTGCGCTCTTCGCGTTGGTGATCGTTCCCCTGTTGATTGGTGTGGTCCTGGCGGGCTGGGGGGCGGTGCGGGCCATTACCAGTTGGCTGGTGCGGCGGGGCTACACGCGAGATCCGCTGTTTGTAGCAAGTGGATTTGGCGTGCTGGCGATGACGCTGGGATGGTTACCACTTCAATTTGGGTTAAGTGTCGAAACTGGCATGTTGCTGATGAGCCTCTGGATCGCGACGGTCGTTGTGCAGTGGTACCTGCAACGCGACTATGAAGGTGCGTGGATTGGACGCGCTCTGACCAATTTTTTTCTGATTAGTGTGATCGAGTTGATCGCCCAGGCTGGCTACTTGATACTTCCTGACGCGGTGCGTCTCTGGTCGGGGATGGAGGTTGCCGGTTACGCGCTGCTCTTGTTTGCCGGATTTGTTGCGCTGCTCGACGTTGATTTGCAGCAGCAGCGCAGCAGTCAACTGATGGCGAGTGCGGTTTTGTTGACTCTGGCGTTTCCAGCCGGTACTATTGCTGCTGAGCTGATTCGGATTGCTCACCCGGAGTATAGTGCGCTTTGGGCGTTGATTGCTGCGCTGCCTGTCTACAGCGGTGTTATTGCTCAGGCTCTCCTCCTGCCACTACTGATCAGTCTGTACGATGCCCGCCTCTTTTGGAGCTGGCTATTGCTCTGGATGGGAATCCTCTTCCAGATCGGCAGTTATCTGCTCGAATTGTTACCGGCCTGGCGCAACACACCACTGACACTGGCACTGCTCGTCATTGCGGCCGGTTTGTGGGCTGCGGCATGGGGGACTCATCTCGTTACGCTGCGCAGTATCAGTCTGATTGGATTGAGCTGGCCACTTCAGGCTGCCCTCGGCGAGACAACGCGCCTGCAAGACGCTTTCAGACACATGTATGTCGGTTTGTACCGCCTGTTACGGGGTAATTACGGTGCACAGCGGACGCGCACGCTCGATGATCGGATGGATGTATTAGCGGCCACAGCGAACTGGGAAGTGACCTTTGACCGCGATCAGGTACGGATTGGCCCTACCGTCTTAGCATTGCCACTCGATGAGCAAGGGGCGCGGTACGCTGAGATTTTGCGCTATGCAGTAACGATCCTTGAAACGTTGGCTGGTCGAACCTTTGCTCGGCGAGCGTTTTTGGCTGCGTATGATGCGTTGCCATGGCCGGAGCGTGAAGCGCTCGACCGGCATTGTCTGGCCCGTCTGCCGTGGGCGCATGAGATTTCACAGGCCTTTGGCGATGCCCGTGAAGCGCGCATTCGCCTCCTGCGCCAGATCGAACTCTTTGCAACCTGCGAGGATCACGAGTTGCAGGCACTGGCAGCCGCATTTGCGCCCCAACGGGTTGCAGCCGGCGAAGTCATCTTGCGCGCCGGTGAGCCACCACGTGGCATTTGGGTGATTGAGACGGGCGAAATCCTTGCTCGCAACGGTGATACAGTACAGGAATTGCACCGGGGTGACTATTTTGGTGAATTGCAAGGGCCAGAAGTCACCGACTGCGAATACCGCGCCAGTATCGAGAGCGAGTTACTCTACCTGCCGCCAGGTGAATTGCAACGGATGCTACGTGAAGCTGCACCTCACACTGCTGAAGGCGCCGAATTACTTTCCCGCATGCGGTTGCTAGAACGTACTCCCCTTCTGGCCGACCTGCCACGTGCTCAATTGCGCGAACTGGCCCGTCATGCCGAACGCAAAACTGTAGCCGCACGCCAGATCATCGTCCGCCAGGGTCGACCAGGTGGTTATCTGTATGTCATTGCCAGTGGTCAGGCGGCAGTCTTGCGGCAGGAAGAGACTGCACAAGGGCCACGCGGCCCTGCCCGACTAGTGGCCCGTTTGGGGGTAGCCGAGTTTTTTGGCGAGATGGAATTATTACGCGGAACGTTACCGGTGGCAACAGTTGTTGCTATCACGCCGTTGGAAGTGATTGCGATTCCGCATCACGTTGTGAAACAGTTCATCCTGGGCGGTGATCACGTTACCAATCGGTTTGAGCAGATCAGCAGTGGGCGTTTGCTCGAGCTACGTGCCCAAGGATGAGCATGTTACAGGAGATGCTTATGACTACCATCGTGGTCGTTGGAAGTTTAAATATGGATCTGGTCGTCCATGCACCGCGTCATCCGTTACCGGGCGAAACGCTGATCGGCAGTCATTTTCAAACCTTTCCAGGCGGTAAAGGGGCGAATCAAGCCGTTGCCGCAGCGCGGCTAGGGGCGCGGGTCTGTATGATCGGTCGCGTAGGGATTGATACTTTTGGCGATACTCTGCTGGCAGCCGTTCAGTATGATGGCGTTGATACGAGCTTTGTCCAACGCGATCTCAATACCGCTACCGGCGTAGCGTTGATAACGCTCGATGCACATGGCCAAAACACCATTGTCGTTGCACCCGGCGCGAATATGCAGGTCAGTGAAGCCGATGTCATCCGAGCTGAGGCGATGTTTCGCAGAGCAGATGTGCTGCTTATGCAACTAGAATGCCCTCTCGAAGCAGTTGTAGCGGCAACCCATCTGGCGCGTCAATCGGGAGTAAGGGTTGTGCTCAATCCGGCGCCCGCCCGTCCGCTGCCAACAGAACTCCTGTCTCAGATTGATTATTTGCTGCCTAATCAGCTTGAATTGCAAATACTGGCCGATGGTGAGACCGATCTGCTGACGGCGATTGGTCGGGTACAGCAACAGGGTGTGCGTAATATCCTGGTAACGTTAGGGGAAGAGGGCGCGCTGCTGGCGATGGGTGATCAGACGACGCATGTGCCGGCATTTCAGGTACCGGTAGTAGACACTGTGGCCGCCGGTGATGCGTTCGCGGCGGCGTTCTGCGTCGCTCTCGCCGAAGGAAAATCACCGCTCGAAGCAGTGCGCTGGGGGAATGCCGCCGGTGCGCTCGCTGTTACCCGGTCAGGAGCTCAGCCTTCGCTCCCGAGTCGGTTTGAAGTGATGCGATTGCTGGAGGTGAAGGGTGAGTGAAGGGGAGTGTTTTTACGGTCGTCTAAGGATCAGCACATATTCTGCTAAGTCGTTCCCGGTTACGGTCGAACGTCGAGTACGCCAAAGTTCGATACCCTCTACCTTGTACCCAACGTTGCATGCGACATCAGCGAGTAGATGGGCAGTACGAATATGAACACGGAAGAATGACATTTGATCGCCTACTACATACGCACATCGAGCGCCAGGGCGTAATTTCGGAAATAACGCGGCAAAGTGCCGATACATGCCACCAAAATATAATCGGATCACGCGATGATACAGCCGTTCAAATCCTGATGTCTTGCCGAGGGTTACTCGTTGGGTTTCTATCTCTTCTGCGACCTGCCGGATCGTCGGAATGTCGGCAATGTATTTGTCATCATCATCACCGGCAAACACATTTCGGGAGTTGTTGCGCAGGAGGTGTTCTTTGAGCGCACGGACATCATGCCTGGTGTTCAGCAAGCCGAGTAATACGCTTTCAAGACGGGTACTGCGCGTGTAGTCTTTTTCATTCGGATAAGGTGGTGAGGTGATCACAATTCCAATTGGGGGGCATTGCGCTAATGATGAGAGCAGACGTGCATCGTCATGATGCACATACGCTGGCGGAAACGGCGGAGATACCTTGCCCCGAATCGTGTTCACATCGTCGATCATGCGCTGAATCATGTGGGCAAACGCCCCCGAGACGTCCGCATCATCACGTGGTGGAAGGCGGTACACCTCTGGCCCAAATCCGACATTTCCGGCAGTGGTGACGATAACGTTGGCGAGAGCGAGACGCATGAAGTCGGTGATGATCGCATCGCCACCTATCATTTCAAGAGCAAAGCGAAGGGCAAGCACACGAAGGAGTGGTTTGGGACTGATGAACCCTTTGGGAATAAGAGCTGCCATCAGAGGTGGGAGCAGCGCGTCTGGATTGAACTGTTCGACATACCGCCGTATTGTCGGCGTCGTTCGGCGAACACGTTGTGGAGAGAATAAGGTCAGTTGTTGGAGATTGTCTGATCGATTCGCGAGACCGACGTGATCAAGGCATGCCTCGGCAAGCTCAAGCACATCGTCGAGTCGGCAACGTACCACTTCCAGATCAATATCCCACGCGAGTTTCACGTGCGTTGCCAGCAGCGCGATGGGATTAGCATCAGTACTGATCGTTGTAAATCCGTGCAGGCGTGCTTCGACCGGTGTTGTTGCTGTTCCACAGAACGGATCACAGACCCAATCGCGCTCAGGATCGGCGCCGAGACGTTGTACATATTCGCGCACAAGGTGTGGCGGATATCCGAGAACAAAACGATACCAACCATGAATTGCTGCATCGGCCGGTTGCAGTTGATTTTTTGCGACAGATGCCGCACCCGGTGATGGGGTGACGGTTGTGGGATGGTTCACGGTATGTGCTGGCTTATCCATCATGATCTGCCTGACCTGAATACTTACGGCAACAAAAACATCTGTATCTCGCCATTGCGCGCATTGCGCGCTGTGATACGATAGCGAATCTGTCCCTGTGCGTCGCTACGTAGGGGGCCACTTCGGGTAACCTGCGTGCCCGGACGAGCGGCAAGCACAAATGAAACAGAGCCATCGGGTTGAAGGAGTGCGATCTGGAGATCACCTGACTCGACGGCGACCATCACAATCGCCTGCACCTCGGTATTCGCCGGTAACGCTGGCAGCCGATATTCGTCGCTGCCTTCAGCACTCACAAATGTGGTAAAAATACTGGCCGTTCCACCTTCCTGAGCAATGGTGGTCTGTTCGCCGCTGATGAGCAGGCAACCGCTGAGCAGAACGGCACACCCGATCATCCAGATGATGACTGCCCAGCGGATCGCTGCTGATCGAAACGTGTCGTGTGTCGTGCTGCCTGACCATGGGTTCACCGCGGAACCGATAAGGACTCCTTTCCGACTAGCCATACGACTCGGGGCGATAATCAACGGTATACGTCGCCTCTTCAGGAACCAGCTCGATCCGCAATGGTCGGCGCGAAACCAGGCGAATGCTGGCGCCACAATTACGATTTGCGCAGACGACCTGTCCTCCAATAGGAACGTAAGGAAAGATAGCCAGTTTCTGTTTGCACGATGGGCATTTGACGATTTCTACAGACATAGTAGCCCCTGTCAACAAAGCTATCGCAGTGTCACGAGCAACAGGTTGCAAGATAGCGTGTACCTGTGGCGGTACTCGCATCGTGAGCAGATGACCGACGGTTCATGACTTTGATTCGGCGAAGAGTGCATCGACAAATGTCTGTGCATCGAAGAGGGCCAGATCGTCGAGCTTCTCGCCAGTACCGATATATCGAATCGGGCGCTCGATGTCTTGGGCAATGGCAAACGCAATACCGCCTTTGGCCGTTCCATCCATCTTGGTGATAGCTACGTCGGTGACACCGGCCGCCTTGAGAAAGGCTTTGGCCTGCAAAACACCATTCTGGCCGGTCGTGGCATCGATCACCAGGATGGTTTCGTGGGGTGCGCCGGGTAGTTTACGAGCAATGATATTGCGGATTTTTTCTAGCTCTTGCATCAGGTTGTATTTCGCGTGCAGGCGACCGGCCGTATCGACGATCAGGATGTCTACTTCCTGCTCAAGGGCAGCATCGATGGCCTTATACACGACAGCGGCAGCATCAGCGCCCTGACCAAGGCTCACACATGGCACACCGGCACGCTCGGCCCAGGTTTCAAGCTGCTCGGTCGCCGCAGCCCGGAAGGTGTCACCAGCGGCTAACAGCACTTTCTTGCCGAAGCGGTTCTTGTACCGATGAGCCAGCTTTGCAATCAGCGTGGTTTTACCGGCGCCATTGACTCCAACCACGAGTATGACATACGGTTTGGCATCGGGCCGTTTCTGTCCGGCATACTCGGCAAACGTGCGTACCATCTCGGCCTTGAGCATGTCGCGGGCTTCACGGGCTTTTTTGACCCCGTAGCGGTTCACCCGGTCGATAGTTCGGTTCACCAGATATTGGGTCGTTTCCAGACCAACATCAGCCTGGATCAATGCCTCTTCCAGTTCATCCCAAAGCTGATCGGTGATCGGGTCATCACTGGCAAAGAGCTGGGCGATACGGCCAAAGATCCCTTTGCGTGATTTCTCAAGTGAAGCGGCAACCTGTGCTTCTTCACGCGCAGCCTCTTCCTCGCTGCGCGGTGCATCCTGGGCGCGCCCAAACAAACGGCGAAACATACCGTGTTCCCCTTCGTAACTATTGCTGAAGGCGTGAACAACCCGCATCAATAACAGAGTTGTTCTTCGCTGTACGACCTGTGCATCGTTCAGATCAGGCACGTTGGCCGACAGCAGAAGCTACTGTAACCTGCGCTTCTGTTTGATTATAGCCGATCCCTGTTGGTGGTGTCACAGCAAATGCCGTCGCAGCCTGCCACCAGATCGCAACTGTTGCCCGACTTGAACCGTACCAGAGGCGATCTGGTCTGGGATCGTGACGCAGGCCGGGGATAACGATTTGCAATGATCCTGGCAAGAGGCCATATTCCAGTGGAACGACCCCATCGCCCCACTGCGCTCCTTCACCGCTAATCAGGCGATAACTCTGGTAAGCACCGCGTTCTGGTGGGGGACCATCAGGATCACCGAAGATACTACGCCCGATAACACTTACATAGCGCACCTGTGACCAGTAAGCCCCTGGATAGTGTTGTTCAGCCCAGCGGATCTGACTTAGCCCGCCGATTCGTCCATCGCGAACCGCTCGTTGCGGTGTGCCCAGGGTGATCAACATATTGACCCGTCGGTAGCCGGAATAGACGCGCTGGCGATACGGCTGGTCACCGAGAAAAATCCGCGCTAGCACACCACCGGCACTATGGGCGACCAGTGTCACTTGCTGACTGCCGGTTGTCGTCATGGCTTGATGAACCGCTCGATCAAGTTTGTCGAGTAGACTAGCGTAACTGTCGAACACGACAACCTGCGCCCAATCCCAGCGGTTGATAGGGGTGATAAACACCGGTTGACCACTAAGGTCGGCCAGATAGTTACGGAGCGGCTCGTAGAGTGATGGATTACTCCCGAATCCACCCACGATGAGAATAGGGGTCTGTTTTGTGAACGATGTTGTCATCGGCATATCCTTGTGAATGAAGAGAGCATTGCCGATCATTTACCCGGCATAGCTCCCTCTACCCCATGAGTTTAGTTTACACGCGCAAACGATACGTGATAGTCGCAGCATGTCTTTCGTATCAGAAGGCGATTCGCTGTAAATATCTTCGCACTGGTAGTATACTATGAACAGAGATTGCACAGCAATTGTACGAGAGGCTCATTATGGAATTAAACATCAACGGCCAACGTTACACCATTGCCGATGAACCGGCACGTCCACTGCTCTACGTATTACGCGATGAACTAGGGTTGACGGGAACTAAATTCGGTTGTGGCGCCGGTATCTGCGGCTCCTGTACCGTTCATGTGAACGGCAAGGCGACACGCAGTTGCCAGACGATGGTCACAACGCTTGCCGACGCCCAGATTACAACTATCGAAGGATTAGCCACCGGTGAGCAACTACATCTAGTACAACAGGCCTTTCTCGAACTTCAGGTTCCCCAATGTGGCTGGTGTATGAGCGGTCAGATGATGACGGCTGCTGCACTATTGGCAGCGAATCCCAATCCAACTTATGAAGAGATGATCGCCGCGATGCGCTACAACTACTGTCGATGTGGAACGTATGCCCGTATCGGACGGGCGGTTATGCGCGCAGCCGAGCTGATGAGGGGGCAAAAGGTATGAAAAAAGAGACACGTCCACAGCGCTGGCGAATGTCGCGGCGAGGCTTTCTCATCGGCTTGGGAGTCGTTGGTGGTGGTCTGGCGCTTGGCGCTGTGTTTGGCTTACCAGCAGCGCGTTTGATGTTGGCCGATATGTTTGGTGATGTGATCGAGATTCCATCCACGATGCCTCGCGAACCCGATCTCTGGTTCACGATCCGGCCAGACGGTCAGGTGCTGATGACTATGCCGAAGGTGGAAATGGGGCAGGGAGTGCATACGGCGCTGGCCCAGATCGCAGCCGAAGAGTTGGGCGTGGCCTGGGAGCAGATGCAGGTCGTGCAGAGCAGTTCTCGTGGCCCGATAGCCGATGGCGCCGGTACCAGCGCTTCGTACTCGGTGATTTCGCTCTTTCCCGTGCTACGGGAAGTAGCAGCGACGTTACGCGAGATGATCCGTGCTGCGGGAGCCGAGCAGCTCGGCATTCCCCTGTCTCAGACTCGTATCGAGCGCGGGGTTGTCATCGATGCTGAACGGCCCGAACGCCAGATTACGTTCGGCGAACTCGTTGCTCAAGAGCGCGATTGGCAACTACCATCTGAAGCGGCGCCGCTCACCCCACCCGAACGCTGGCAGATGATCGGTCAGCCGCTCCCCCGGCTCGATCTGCCGGCCAAGATTCGGGGCACGGCAGTGTACGGCTATGATGTTCGCGTCGATGGAATGTTGTACGGTGCAGTGGCTCGTCCACCCCGTCTCGGCGCCAGACTTCGCCGGGCAGCTCCGGGAACGGCGCGCAATCGACCGGGTGTGATTGAGGTTGTGATCCGCGACGATTTTGCCGGGGTTGTCGCCGAATCGCGTCTGACCGCCTATGCAGCGCTCAATGATGTAGAGCTTGACTGGGAGTTACCACCACCGTTTGATCTGCAAGATATTGAGCAACGATTGGCCGCCCAGGCAGGAGCGGGGACGGTGATTCAACGTCAGGGTGATGCACCGGCTATGTTGCGTGGCGGGCAGGTCATTGAGGCTGCGTACCGTACACCACTGGCAGCGCACGCCAACCTTGAACCACAAGCTGCATTAGTTGACGTTCAACCAGATCGGGTGCGGGCCTGGGTCAGTACCCAATCACCGGTGCAGGTTGCCCGTACACTGGCGCAAGTGCTCGGACGCAACCCCGAAACTGTCGAAGTAACCCCAACCTATCTGGGCGGTGGTTTCGGGCGCAAAGTAACCACAACGGTTGCCACCGAGGCCGCGTTACTGTCGGCAGCAGTTGGCCGACCAGTACATGTCGGTTGGACTCGTACCGAGGAGTTTCGCTACGGGTACCTGCGTCCACCGACCTATGCTGCATTTCGTGCGGCCCTTGACTCAAGTGGTCAGATCATTGCTCTTGAACAGCGTCACGTAAGTGGCAATGTGCTGTTCGATCTCTTTCCGGCCCCGCTGCGCTGGCTTTTCGGGAGTGACTTTGGCGGGTGGCGCGGCGCCCGTCTCGTGTATGCAATCCCTAATCTGCTGGTTACCGCGCAGACGGTAGAATTGCCGTTACCAACCGGCCCGTGGCGTGGGTTAGGTCTACTGGCAAACGTCTTTGCCGTCGAGAGTTTCATCGACGAGTTGGCTACAGCAGCGGGGATTGATCCGCTTGATTTTCGGCTCCGTCATCTACCGGCAAACGAGCTGGGCCAACGCTTCCGTACAGCACTCGAAACCGTGGCGACCATGTCCGGCTGGCGAGAGGCGCCTCCTCCCGGTCGCGCTCGTGGGATCGCCTGTAGTATTGATGCCGGGACGATAGCGGCCCATGTTGCCGAAGTTGGTCTAGTTGATAATCGGCCACGGGTCTATCGAGTGTGGGCAGCCATTGATCCAGGGGTGGCGATTAACCCCGACGGCCTGGCAGCTCAGACCGAGGGCGGGATTATGATGGGGTTGAGTGCTGCATTGCTTGAGCAGATCACGATTAGCGATGGCAGAATTGAAGCCGGAAACTTTGATCGTTATCCGCTGCTCACCATTGCTGATGCGCCAGAGGTGTTCGTGCAGATTCTCCGCAGCGGTGATCAACCGTTTGGTGGCGGCGAACCACCGATGGGGCCGATTGCCGCCGCCGTCGCTAATGCGTTAGCCGCCCTCACCGGTAAGCGTCGTCGCGAATGGCCGCTGGTCTAGCTGCAAGGTCTGTGCTCGTTTTACATACGAACGAGACGAAACTTGCCATTGATCTGGACGGGAGATGTTGATCGTATCCGTCATACCGTAGGGGCAGGTTTCAACCCTGTCCGTATTAGCTGGTCGTATCCGTCATACCGTAGGGGCAGGTTTCAACCCTGTGCTTATTAGCTGGTCGTATCCGTCATACCGTAGGGGCAGGTTTCAACCCTGTCCGTATTAGCTGGTCGTATCCGTCATACCGTAGGGGCAGGTTTCAACCCTATGCTTATTAGCTGGTCGTATCCGACATACCGTAGGGGCAGGTTTCAACCCTTGCCCGTATTAGCAGGTCGTATCCGACATACCGTAGGGGCAGGTTTCAAACCTGCCCTTATTAGCTGGTCGTATCCGTCATACCGTAGGGGCAGGTTTCAACCCTGCCCGTATTAGCAGGTCGTATCCGACATACCGTAGGGGCAGGTTTCAACCCTGTGCTTATTAGCAGGTCGTATCCGACATACCGTAGGGGCAGGTTTCAACCCTGCCCTTATTAGCTGGTCGTATCCGTCATACCGTAGGGGCAGGTTTCAACCCTGCCCGTATTAGCAGGTCGTATCCGACATACCGTAGGGGCAGGTTTCAACCCTGCCCGTATTAGCAGGTCGTATCCGTCATACCGTAGGGGCAGGTTTCAACCCTGTGCTTATTAGCAGGTCGTATCCGTCATACCGTAGGGGCAGGTTTCAACCCTGTGCTTATTAGCAGGTCGTATCCGT
>Ga0272446_1002122_pt1 | contig 27710 bp, 14 predicted proteins | sample YNPCB0061_FD_194587 | JGI IMG/M metagenome (GOLD analysis project Ga0272446, IMG submission 194587) | Hot spring microbial mat communities from Yellowstone National Park, WY, United States - YNP-CB-006-1 | ecosystem: Environmental > Aquatic > Thermal springs > Hot (42-90C) > Sediment | place...
GCCATCATTCTTAGGACTGTTGCTGCCAGTGGTCTTCGTCACACGCTCCAACGTTCCATAATTCCGGAGTTCGGGGCGGGTATAAGTCAATTTGGCGCCGGGCGTTTGCTGGCCGCTTTTCTGCATCGTGTAACCTCCGCGTTCTGCAAGAACTATAGATAACATCTCACGCTCCGCCGCCGGTGTCAATATGCGGGTGCATCTTCTACCGTAGCTCGTCATCTATAGCCGCCAGGAGGAGTTGCTGGCGGGCGAAGTCGCCGCGGGGCGTTTCGATGTTTAGGTAGCGGAATTTTTCGCGGGCGGCGAGGCGGGAAAGCGAGCCGTCGTCGGACGGCGGGGCTTCCTGCTGCAACACTACGTTCCAGCGGAAGGTGCGGAGCACGTCGAAATCTCCCGGATCGGTGCACAGCAAGAATTCTCGGGGATGGCCGGGGTTTTTCAAGGAGACCAGGTCGCTGATAGGGACTTCGTCGTGCACCGAATAGCCGGAACTGTTGTTATGGACGGCGATCAGGAGACCTCCGGCGGGAGGGCGGACCGCCTTCAGGAAGCCTGGGCGGGCGCGGTCCAGTGCGTCCAGTGCGGCTTTTAGCTTCGCTTCGTTCCAGTCAGGATTGAGCTTGCGGAGGTTGGCTTCCGCGCCGGCGCGGGAAAACATGCGGTTGGGGTCCACCCTGCCGCCCAGTAGGGGTACGGTGCGCCACTGGCTGCGAACCAGGAAAGCGACGCCATGGGAGTGCTTCATATGGGCCAGGAGCACTTCACGCGCCGAGGTCTCATCCCCGTGAATGTGCAAGTACCGCCGCGAGGAAGCGCCGCGGCGCAGCACACGAAAGCGGGCTTCGGCGAAGCGCACGGTTCCGGGGCGCCCCCAAAAAGGGAAAACGCTCAGCCCGCAAACAAACTCACGGCGGTTTAGCCCATCCTGGCGCATCAAAACCATCATGTCAGAAGCCGATGTCATAATAGATCGGGAGGTTTGACATATGGCCGTGGAATCCTCGCTTTCCCTCCAACAGGAACTGAACCCATGGGTTGCAGCGGAGACCCGCTTCGACCTCGCCGCCGCCCGGCTGGGGCTGGACGATGGAATGTGCAAGGTGCTCCGGACGCCGACCAAAGAGATCACCGTTTACATTCCGGTGCAACTGGACGACGGGCGGCTGGAGGTGTTCACGGGATTTCGCGTGCAGCACTCTTTGGCGCGAGGCCCGGCCAAGGGCGGCATCCGCTTTGCGCCGGACGTCACACTGGACGAGGTGCGCGCGTTAGCCGCATGGATGACCTGGAAATGCGCGGTGGTTAACATCCCCTTCGGCGGAGGAAAGGGAGGCGTCATCTGCGATCCGGCGATGCTGTCCCAGGCCGAGCTGGAGCGCATCACACGGCGCTACACGGCGGAATTGCTCGAATTCCTGGGACCGGAGCGCGATGTTCCGGCGCCGGACATGAACACCAACGAGCAGACCATGGCGTGGATCATGGATACCTACTCGATGCACTACCGCTCGACGGTGACTGCGGTGGTGACGGGAAAGCCGCTGGATCTGGGAGGCTCGCGAGGGAGGACGGAGGCCACCGGGCGAGGGTGCATGATTGTGACGCTTCAAGCGTTGCGGCGGCTGGGCATTGAGCCCTCCGAGGCCAAGGTAGTGATCCAGGGCTTTGGCAACGTGGGCGGGATGGCGGCCAAGTTGATGTCCCGCGCCGGGTTCAAGATTATCGCAGTCATCGAAATTGAGGGCGCCGTGTACAATCCCCACGGTCTGGATATTCCGAAGCTCATGGCGCACCGGCGGGAGACCGGCTCCATCCTGGATTTCCCGGAAGCGGAGAACATGGACTCGAAAGAGGCCATGTTTTTGCCTTGCGACGTACTCCTCCCGGCGGCCAAGGAAAACGTGATCACTTCCCAGAACGCGCATAAGATTCGCGCGAAGATTCTATGTGAAGGCGCCAACGGTCCCACCACTCCGGCAGCGGACGAGATCCTGGCGGACAATAAGGTCTTTGTGATTCCGGACATTCTGGCGAACGCCGGCGGGGTGACGGTGTCTTACTTCGAGTGGGTGCAGGACCGCCAGGGCTTTTTCTGGAACGAACAACTGGTGAACGGGCGGCTGGAGGAGATTATGGTGTCCAGCTTTCGCGACGTCACATCTTACGCGGACCGCCACGGCGTGAACAACCGCATTGCGGCGTACATGCTGGCGCTGGACCGCGTCGCCTTCGCCATCAAGCTGCGCGGCATTTACGCATGAAAGAAGTTCCGGGTACGCCGCTGATGCGGCAGTACCACGCGATCAAGCAGCAAGTCCCCAACGCCTTGCTGATGTTCCGGTTGGGGGACTTTTACGAGCTGTTTTACGAAGACGCCGTGACGGCGGCGCGCGAGTTGGAAATCACGCTTACCGCACGCCACAAAGAGCGGGGAGACCCGGTGCCGATGTGCGGAGTGCCGTACCACGCGGCGGAAGGCTACCTGGCGCGCCTCATTCAGAAAGGCTACCGCGTGGCCATCTGCGAGCAGGTGGAGGATCCCAAGTTCGCCAAGAAGCTGGTGCGGCGAGAGATCACGCGCGTGGTGACGCCCGGCACGGCGACGGAATCCTCCGTTCTGAAGCCGCAAGAGAACAATTACCTGGCGGCGTTGGTGCGCCGGGAAGAGCGTGCGGGACTGGCGTATGTCGACGTTTCCACGGGAGAATTTCGCGCCACCGAGCTGCCCGCCTCGGAAGCCGCCGCGGCGATCGAAAGCCTGAATGCGAGAGAGATTCTGTTGCCGGCGGCGCAATCTTCGCCGGTGCGCGCGCTGGCGACGGAGCTGGAACCATGGATTTTCAGCGCCGACTACGCGGGGCGGATTTTGTGCGACCATTTCCGCCTGCTGTCGCTCGATGGCTGTGGTTTGGGAGGGAAACCGCTGGCGGTAGGGGCGGCGGGGGCCATCCTTCACTACCTGCGCGACACCCAGAAGTCCGCCCTGGATCACTTGGAGCGTCCCGCGTTTTACGACCGCGCCGCCGGAATGATCCTGGATGCGGTCACGGTGCGCAACCTCGAGCTGTTGGAGCCCCTATTTCAGGGCGAGCAGCGGGACGCCACGCTGCTGGCGGTGATCGACCGGACGCTGACGGGGATGGGAGGCAGGCTGCTGCGCCGCCGCCTGCTGCGGCCATCATTAGATCTGGCGGAGATCGAATCCCGCCTGGAGCGGGTCGAGATTCTGGCCCAGGCGACCATCGAGCGCGCCGAGATCCGGCGCATTCTAGGCGGCATTTTGGACCTCGAGCGTCTTCTGGCGAAAGTAACCCTGGGCACGGCGGGACCGCGGGAGATGTTGTCGCTGGGCCGTTCGTTGGAGCAACTACCCGCGTTGAACCGGGCGGCGGAGCGGTTTCAACCTGCGCCGATTGAAGAAGCAGCCGCCGTGCGGGACCGGATACTGAGCACGCTGTCAGAGGACCCGCCAGTGAATCTGGCCGACGGCGGAGTGGTGCGCGACGGTTGCCGGGCGGACTTGGACGAGTTGCGCGACATCAGCCGCAACAGCAAGCAATACATCGCCCAGATTGAGCAACGGGAGCGCGCCCGCACCGGCATCCAGTCGCTCAAGGTGCGCTTCAATAACATTTTCGGTTACTACATCGAAGTCTCGAAGGCCAATCTGCATTTGGCTCCACCGGATTACGAACGCAAGCAGACGCTGGTGAACGCGGAACGGTTCACCACGCCGGAGCTAAAGGAGCTGGAAACGAAGATCCTGGAGGCCGAGGAGCGGATTTTGGCCATCGAGCGCGAGGTTTTCGCCGAATTGCGGGCCTTTACCGCGGCCCACGCCGCGGCGATCCGTCAAGCAGCGGCGGCGGTGGCCGAATTGGACGTCACGGCGGCGCTGGCCGAAACCGCGGTTCAGAACCGCTATACGCGGCCGGTTTTTTCAAGTAGCGGCGAGATGCGCCTGGTGGGCGCGCGGCACCCAGTGGTTGAAAAGCTCACCGAGCGCGAAGCGCAGCGCTTCATTCCCAACGATCTGTATCTCGACGACAAGGCGTTCATCGCCGTAATCACTGGTCCCAACATGGGCGGCAAGTCGACCTACTTGCGGCAAGCAGCGCTGATTTCGATCCTGGCGCAGATGGGTTCGTTTGTCCCCGCCGAGTCTGCGCTGCTGCCATTAGTGGATCGCGTCTATACGCGCATTGGCGCGGCAGACAACCTGGCGCGAGGGCGCTCCACCTTTATGGTCGAAATGACTGAGACAGCGGTAATCCTGAACACGGCCACCGAACGCAGCCTCATCATACTGGACGAGATTGGCCGGGGCACGGCGACCTACGACGGGCTGGCTCTGGCTTGGGCGGTGGTGGAGCACATCCACGAGAAGATCCGGGCCAAGACCCTGTTCGCCACTCATTACCACGAGCTCACCGAACTGGCCGAGCAGTTGAGCGGCGTGCGCAATCTGCACGTTTCGGTGAAGGAGGCGGGCGATCAGATCATTTTTTTGCGCAAAGTGGAGCCGGGCAGCGCGGACCGCAGCTACGGCATCGAGGTGGCGCGGCTGGCGGCGCTGCCCATGAGCGTAATCGAACGCGCCCGGGAGATTCTGGCGCTGCACGAGAAAACGGAACATGAGATGACCGAGGAACTGGCGCCGCCGGCCAAACGGCGTGCGCCGCCGGCGCAGATTCGGCTGTTTGAGCCGGTGAATTACGAAATCGCGGCCCGCATACGGAACCTCAATCTGGACGAGATCCGCCCCCTCGAGGCGCTGCAACTGCTGGCCGAACTGCAAGAGGAGCTCAAACGGCAATGAGAGTGGCGGGCATCATGAGCGGCACATCGCTGGACGGCATCGACGTGGCGGTGGTGGACATTCGCGGGCGGCGGTGGGAATTGGTGGCGGCGAGCACGACGCCTTATCCCGAGCCGGTGCGGGAGGCCATTCTCAGCGTGTCGAACGCCACGACCCACACAGCCTCGATCGCGCGGCTGCACTTTCTGCTCGGGGAACTCTACGCCGAGGCGGCAGCGCGGTTTACCGGCATAGAACTGGTGGGCTGCCACGGGCAGACGATCTTTCATGAAAGCACGCCGGCATGGTTCGCCGGGCGGAAGGTGCGCAGCACGCTTCAGATCGGAGAGGCGTCGATGATCGCCGAGCGCCTGGGCGTGCCGGTGGTGTCCGACTTCCGCCCGCGCGACATCGCCGCCGGCGGCACAGGCGCACCGCTAGTTCCCTATGTGGACTATTTTCTTTTCCGGCACCCCAGCCGCCGCAGGGCTGCGCTCAACATAGGGGGCATCGCCAACATCACCTACATCCCCGCGAAAGCCCGTCCCGAGGAGGTGATTGCCTTCGACACCGGACCGGGCAACATGGTGGTGGACGCCCTGGCGAGCATCGTGACTAAGGGCCGGTGGAAGTTCGATAAAAACGGCAAGATTGCCAGGCGCGGGCGCTTGAACCCCGCTCTGCTGGCCCGTTTGTTGCGCGACGACTTCCTTCAGCAGAAGCCGCCCAAGAGCGCCGGACGCGAGCAATACGGGCGGGAGTTCGTGGAAAAACTGCTCCGCACCAAGCTGCCGGTCGAAGATCTTATCGCTACGGCCACCGCCTTCACCGCCGCCGCTGCGGCCCAGTCGATTGAGCGCTTCACTGGTCCTGTGGACGACCTGATTGTATCCGGCGGGGGAGCGCACAACCCGATGATGATGGCTTATTTGGCGGCGCTGCTGCCCGGCACGAACGTAACGACCTCGGCGGCATTTGGGGTGGACATCGACGTCAAGGAGGCCATTGCGTTCGCGATTCTGGCCTATGAGACTTGGCGGCGGCGGCCGTCCAATATGCCCTCGGCGACCGGCGCGAAGCATCCCGTGATTCTGGGCAAAATCACCTTCTGAGCGCTAACCGGGCGGCGCCCGCCTCCGGCGAGGCAGCCGCACGCCGTAGATTCCAGGGAACACTCACCGCTGCTCCCTGAAGAGCGGAGCAGGGCTGCCCACGCGGTAGAGCACAAAGTGTTCGGACCCGGGCGTGTCCACCTGTCGTCCCGCCGCCCGGTCACGGACCGCGCTCCATGTGGACGGTTCGGCAAAGTAACTGAAATCTTTCTGGTGCCCGAAGTTGGTGAGCGCAAAGCCGCGGCAATTCTCCAAATCTATGACGAAGGGCGGCCAGCCTTTGGAAGCGCCGATGATGCCGCCGAAACCGAAGATCTGGAAATTGCGGGAATCGCGGATCCGGATCAGCGGGCGGGTGCCGGTTTCCGGCTTCCCGATCGAGTGCGTCTCGCCTTTGACGCTGTACACGGCCACGTTGTCGACATCCAGGAATTCGGCCATCACCTCGCTGCGCGCGTGCTCGGTATTGAGCATGTAAATGCGCAGCGGCTGCCGGGTGCGGCGCACCAATTGATTGCGATAGGCGGGCGCCGGAGAGGTCCCCGAATGGCTCACCAAATTGAACCAGCGGCCTCCGCCGTGATCTTCGATCAGGACCAACGCATGGTTGAGTTCACCCTCGGCGGGCCAGCGGTGGAAACTCACATCCCGCACCACCGAGCGCCGCCCGGCGCGCCAGCGTAACGCGTAGGCGCCGGGGATGAGTGGGCGCAACTGAAGGAAACCCAAGCTCGTAGCGGCTTCTGGGTCGTTCACGGTGTCCATGAGCGGGCTGGGCGAGCCGGAGTCGGAAAAAGCTTTGGCGCCCGGCGCCGGCGCGATCTCCGTGTACACACTGCCCGCTCCGAAAACGACACACTGAGGGCTGAGCCGTAAGGGGCGGTGGATCTTGTAGCGCCCTTTCGGGATGAAGACAGACTTATTTTTGTCGATGGCGCTTTGTAGTGCCTCCGTATCATCGGTCTTACCGTCCCCTTTCGCCCCGTAGGGCGGTTCCTTGACGTTCGCCACGCCCGGGCCGTTCCATGGCGGGAACAACGGGACTTCATGTTGGGCGGCGAGTCCGTCCGGCGGGGCGGAAGCAGGCTCCAGGCGGGCAACGGCGGAATCCTGCTTCTTTCCGTCGATCCACACGGGGAACGGACCCTGCGGCGCGCCTGCATACTCATGGACCAGAGTCCATCCGGACGGCTTGGCTTTCAGAGGCGCTGCGCCAGAGAGCGAGGCGATGATCCCGGCGCCCCGCACATAAGTGTTTCGGAGGTAAACCGGCCGATCTGAAGAAATCGCCGGGCCGCCGGAGGCGATATCAAGGACCGAGTCGATGAGGTTCAGTGCGCCGTTATAGGGCCGGGCATGGCCGCGGCAAACAATGCCCGCGCCGCGGACGTGGGCGCCTACGACGGTCAGCGGGCCGCGGCCGGAATACTCGATAGCGGCCGCGGACTGACCTTCCAGCGACACGCCCGCCAGAAGCGGCGCTGGTTGGGAGCCGGTGAATGCCGCGTATGGGCCGATGCCGACCGCATAGACCCCGTACCTCCCGCCCCGGACCCGCAGCCGTGACGTGCTGCCACCGGAACCTTGCAAACCCCGCAAGCCGGCGAAGGCTCCCTCCGCCTCGATGGATACGTCTTCCACCACCGTTCCTTGAGCGCCTTGCATGTCCAGCGCGATAGCGCCCGCATTTCCGCGTATGTCCAGGTTCAGGCCGATCACCGCTTGGTTAAAGGACACATTGGGCGCCAGGGGATGAGGGCTCTCCCAACGGCGCGCCCACACAAGCAGCAGAGGTTTCGGGCGGTTCGGGTCGGCGAATCCGGCGGCGCCAGGTTTCAGCTTGATTGTGGCGCGCTGGCCTTCGGATGGACCCTGAATGACGCACGGGTAGTCGCCGGCTCGCAGCCGCAGTTCGCCTGGGGTTCCGGCGGGCGCCCGCGGGTCGATGGCCCCTTGGATGCATTGCAGCGTGCCGCTTACCAGGTAGACGCCCGGAGGCAACCAAGCCACCAGGCGGGCATCGCGGGCGTCCACCATCGCGCGTTGGAGAGCCGCCGTATCGTCGGCGATGCCGTCGCCTCGGGCGCCGTAAGGCGCCTTTGTCACGTCCAGAATGCCGTACGCCGCCAGCCTCTGGTCCGCATACCGTTCGAGCACCTTGCGCGCGGCTTCGTTCACCTCCGCCTGTGTCCGAAAGGTCTTGTCCGGCGTTCCAGGTAGCAACGGCGGAAATTCGTAGACCATCTGAGCCGGAAGCGCGCCGGCGCACAGAAACAGCACAAACGCTGGGAGACGCATCCTCTCAACGATACACCGCGTGCGGCTACCAGCTCAGCTTCGCGCCCACCCACACCTGGCGTTGTTGATTGCCGACTACGGAGGAGACGGTTCCGAACGCAGTGCTGGTGGGCGTGGTGTTCGGGGTTGCGAACATGGGGTGGTTCATGGCGTCGATGGCTTCGGCGCGCAATTGCAGGCGCCAGCGCTCCTTGAACCGGAAATTCTTGAACAGGGAGAGGTTCCAGTTGTTGTAACCGTCGCCGCGGATGTCGTTGAAACGGAGCGGGAAGGTACGGATGTTGGAGTCGAGCTGCTGGCGGGTGTCGCGCACGAAGCCGGCGTCGATATTGAACCAGCGGTCCGGCGAACGTTGCGAGACGGGCAGCGTGATGTCCTTGATGTTGCCGATGAACAGGACGTTGCCCCAGCCGAGCGGAGGTCCGGACTGGCCCGTATAAAGGCCCTGTACGGTCCAGCCACCTACCAGCCAGTTTTTCCAGCCCGAGTCACGCAGCCACCGCTTGCCCTTCCCCAGCGGCAGCTCGTACATGGCGGTGATGTTGATGACGTGTGGCCGGTCCTGGGTGGAGATGACTCGGTGCGGGTATGGATCGGTGGCGTTCAGATTCTCGAAAGCCTCCATGAGTTTCGACCAGGTGTAGTTGACCTGAACCGTGTAATCGCGCCAGAAACGGCGTTCGATGCGGGTTTGCAAGGAATGGTACCAGGAGAAGCCGCTGCTTTCGGCCGAAGAAATCGACGTGAACTGCGAATAAGGGCGCAGGAGCTGAGAGCGCGCTACATTGCGGCCGGTGAGGCCGGAACCGGCGAATTCGGGGATGCCGAAGTATGGATTGGGAACCTGGGCGGAAAGGAAGTCGATGGTTCTTTGATCGCGCACCGGAGACCTGCTAAGCCACTGCGCTGGGACGGCGTCATAATCGATGCTGCGGCCCAGCCCCGTTCCCCGGTTGCCCATGTAACCTACATCAATCAAGACGCGTTTGATCTCTTTCTGGACTCCCATGCTCCAGCGCTGCATGTAGCCGGGCTTGCGGGTGGGCAGGAAGAACGAAACTCCGCGTCCGACGAACGTGCTGAGACCCGCGGCGGCGCCGACCGGCGGAAGAATCGGGTCGGGGAACGGGTTCGAAATGGTGGCGCGGAAGGTGAGGCCGTTGTCGAGGCTGGGCGTCAAATTGGTGCGCTGGCTGAAACCCTGCTGCTGGACGTCATTGCGGCTCACGCCCATAGGTTCGAAGAAGATGCCGTAGCCGCCGCGAACCACGAATCGCCTTCCGGCGTCCCAGGAAAAGCCGAAGCGGGGAGCGAGGTTGTTGTAGTCGGCTTCGTACAGCCGCTTGGGAACCCCGCCGACGCCTGCAAACAGAAGTCCGCCGCGGACCTGAAAGGCCGCGGCAGGGATCTCCGGGATGGGATTGGCGGCGTAGTTCGCTCTTGCCGCGGCCGCAAACGGCGGGGGCGTAATGAAATCGAAGCCCCGATTGATGCGCGAATAGCGTTCCGTGGTGGGTGTTTCAAACTCCCATCGCAGACCGGCATTTAGCGTTAAGCGGGGGGTGACTTTCCAGTCGTCATGGAAATAGAAAGCGGTGTAGCGGGACTGTTCGGCGTAACTGTCGTTGCGGTCGGCAAAGCCGCCCGTCGGGAGGCCAAACAAGAACGAGGCAAACCCCTGGCCGATGGGCGCGGCGGGCGAGTTATCGAGCGGCCCGCGGGTCCAGGTGGTTCCGAAATCCATGCGCGGAGTGGCGTTGCCGTAGTTGTAACTGCATTCACGGAGAATGCGGTGTTCGGCGCCTGCGCGTATAGCGTGTGCCCCGCGCACCCAGGAAACGCCCACGGACGCAAAGTAGTACGTGGAGGGGTTCAGCGAGCCATTCGCCGCGCTTAACTGCGAATAGCCGTCGATGGTGATCATGGGGAAAACGGCGATGGTAGGATCAAGCTGCCTCAAAAAAGCCTGGTCGAAACCGAGTTTGGAAACATCGAAGCCGAAGCTAACCGGGCGGGAGAACGTGTTATATCGCGTAACTCCGGCGCGCGTTTCCAGCACCAGGTTGGGGCGGAGGGTGGCCACGTCGTTCAGGGCCAGAGCCACATGGCGGCGGTCCAGAAGGGTGCCCAACGCTTCGTTATGAAACGCGACGCCGGATAGGATGTCCGTGTAGGTTCGGGTAACGGTGGCGAACAGCCGGTTGCGCGCGCCGAAGGCGTGGTCGAGGCGGGCGAAGTGGCCGTAATAGGTGCTGGTGCGGGGTTGGGGGTCACGGTAGTTCTGGCGCCCGTCCGCCGTGCCCGTGGCGTTGGGCAGCGGATAGTAGGCCATGATGTTCTTGGCCACCGTGGCGATGCGACTGGCAGGAATGATATTGCCGGGCAGAGGCTGGCGGCTGAAACGGCCGCCCGCGGCGGGAGCGATGGTAGCAGGATCGTAAATCTGGTAAACGCTGCCCAGCGCCAGCAGCGCGGAGAAATCGCCGCGGCGCTGAGCCTCCGTGGGCACTGTGAAGGAGTCCTGTTCGTTGCGCGAGCGGTCCACCACGTCCAGCCCGTATAGAAAGAACGTGCGATTTCGGCCGTTATAGGTCTTGGGTATATAAACAGGTCCGCTGAACGTGCCGCGATAGTGGTTGACGCGGGTGGCCGGCCAGAAGGTGCTGATTTTGTCCGGCGTAACCGGACCCGTGCGAGTGTCATAGATGGACCGGTTGACGAAAAAATCCCGGCCCATCAGGGGGCGGCTCAGGTTGGAGTAAAAAAGAACGCCGCGCAGGTCGTTGGTCCCAGTCTTGATCACCATGTTCACCAGCAAGCCGGTGAAGTGGCCCACGGAGGCGTCATAGGCAGCCGTTTGCACGCGCATTTCCTGAACGATGTCCGCCGAAGGGGCAATCGACATCTGGCCACCTTGCTGCATGTTGGGGATGCCGTCGAGTTGGAACTCGTTGTTGCCCGAGCGGACGCCGCCCCCGGTGACGCCCGAAGAGGAATCCACGGCGTTGGGCAACCACGGATGCGTGGGCGGATTGGTGGCGATGGTCCCAGGCGTCATTTGCATCAAAAACATGGGATTGCCGGCGGGCATGGGCAGGTCCACGATGCGGCGCTGATCCACCACTTGGCCGAGACTGGCGCCGGCGGTTTCAAGCAGCGGCGTTTCGGCCACCACAGAGACGCTTTCCACTACGTCGCCGACTTCCAGCGTGATGTCGATGCGCAGCATGTCGCCCAGGCGCACCTCAAGCCCTGTACGTTCGGAACGTTTGAAGCCCCTGGCTTCAGCCGTCACCTGATACACGCCCGGCGGCAGATTTCCCGCCACGTAAAAGCCGGTGTCGTTGGAAACCGTTTCCGTCGTCAGTTTGGTTTCGGCATTCACCACCCGAATGGCCGCGCCAGGCACGGCGGCCCCGGACTTGTCCTGCACCCGTCCTTCGATGCGGCCATAGGGATTTTGGGAGAAAAGGCAAGCGGCGCCTAGAAAAGCCGCCAGGATGGAACGGCTGAGAGCCCACGTCATAAACACCTCCTGCTGCGGAGCTAAGTATATATCAACGCATTGAAGCCGTGCGGCGCCGCCAGGCAGTTTTGCCGGAGTTGCCTTTTGACGCGTCCGGCAGCCGCCGACTAGCATGAAAGACGTGATGCGACACCTTGCAGCCTCCTTCGTTTTGGCTGGAGCGGTTTGCGCCGCCGCCCAGCCCGAGGCCAGGGACTCCTACCGCGGGCGGGTGCAAGCGGTGCTCAGGATCCCGGGGTTAGCGGCGTTTTGGGATTTCGTCCAGCGGGAGGACGGACCGCAAGGCACAGGCCGCTTCATCGCGCACACGCGGGGCGGTCCAAAGGATGGATATGCCCTGGAGCCGCGCAACATTCCGCACGATTACTGGCGCGCCGGCAGGCCCGCGAGCTACGCCGATTTCCCGCTGTTGGGGCGCGGTCCTTTTGGACAGGCGGTCCATTTCCCGGCAGCCGCGGACCGCGAATTGCGGCCGGTGCTGGCGGTTCCCCGCGCGCGGCTGCATGGCACGCCGCTGGATGTAAAAGGCCCGCGCAAGTCGGTCTCGATGGTGGCTTGGATCATCCGCGAGGACGGGGACCACGCCATTGCGGGCATCTGGCATGAAGGCACAGACATCAGCCCGCCGGAGGACCGCGCGGCGGTCGTGGAACCGGGGCGCCGCCAATACGCCTTGTTCGCCGGTCTGGCGGCGAACCCTGGGGCCGCCAGCGCGCATGTTTCCGAGAACGGGCGGGCCTCGTTCGGCGACCGTTACGCGCGCAACCTGGCCGTCACCATCGAAACGATTCCGCGCGTGAGCGCGAAAGCTTCCGGCGCGGAGCTTGACGCCCACTGGACCGTGGTGGGCTTCACGTTCGACAACCAGCGCAACTGCGTCACTGCATACATCGACGGCAAGGCCGCCGAGCACTGGGTGGAGGAACCGGCCAAACACCCTTTCTACCGGCACGCCGCGCGCGCATGGCAGCAAGCGACGCTGGCCGGGATTCCCGGCTTACAGCCCGGTGAGGACCCGGCCTTCCCGCGCGATCAATACTATCAGCCCCCGGAAGGCAAGCCACGCAGTGTAAAAGTGCTGAAGCAGACGCCGGACGAGCGGCTGGAATTGCACACCTTCCCATACACGAGAGTCCGTGTCACGCTGCGCAAAGACTCGCGCGGGCGCTTCCGGGTGATTGCCGGCCGCGAGCTGGCGGCGCTGAAGGTCAATCCCTTCTGGTTTCCGCACGACCTGTACTCGCCGCCCTCGCGGGAGGAGGGCGGGCCATTCACCATTGGCCGCGTGATTCACAGCCGCCGAGGAGCGGGAATGGCAGGCTACTACGGCGGCGTAGCGGTTTACACACGCGCCTTGACGCCCGGCGAAATGGCCGCCCTGGCGGCGGTCGGCCGCGCCCCAGACGGCAAGATTCAGCCGCTCGAATTGCGGCAGATCCTCAGCGCCGGCATGCAGTAGCGGGCGCCCTGCGGGATGCCTTACAATCCCCGCCGCTTCAGTTGGTAGAACAGCACCGGCGTCACGAGCAGCGAAAGAACCATCGAGACCGCCACTCCTCCAATGACGGCAATCGCCAGCGGTTGCAGAAGCTGAGCGCCGGAGCCGACGGCGATGGCCAGCGGCGCCATGCCGAAAATCGTGGACAGCGCGGTCATTAATATCGGCCGCAGCCTGCGCCGGCCGGCCTGGAAGATGGCTTCCCGCAGTTCGTAACCGCGCTCGGAAAAATACTGTTCGGAATCCAGCATCAAAATGCCGTTTTTATGCACGATGCCAACCACCATGATGGCGCCCATGAAGGACGAGATGTTGAGCGTCGTGTTGGTGATCCAAAGCGCCAGCAGCGCGCCGGACCCGCACAAAATGGTTGCGATCAAGATAGCTATGGGATGCGAGAAGGAGCGGAATTCGAAAATGAGAATCACGAAGATCAGCAGGATGGACAGCAGCAGCACCTGGGTCAGCCCCAGGAACGACTCCCGCTGCATCTGATATAGCCCGCCATATTCGATGTGCGTGCCCGGCGGCAGCGATACTTCCTTGGGCAACCTTCGTTGGATCTCTTCCATGGCTGAGCCTAAGTCGCGCTTTTCCAGGCGCGCCGTGACGGCGGACATGTTACGCAGGTTCTCGCGGCGGATCTCGGTGGTCTCCTCGTCCACCTCGACGTGCGCGATGCTGGACATCGGCACGGTGTGTCCGGTGGGCGACGTCAGGAGCAGGGTTTTCAGCTTGTCGGTAGACGAGCGGTATTCGAACGGATAGCGAACGCGCACTCCCACCAGCCTTTCGCCGCGGATCATGTCGGAGGTCAGCTCGCCGTCGAGCATCGCCGCCTGCAAATCCGCCACATCCTTAACCCCGAAACCTGCCAGCCGCGCTTTTTCCGGATCCACCCGGAAATTCACCGAAGGCCCGATGACGATGGTGCGGTTGGCGATATCCACCACGCCCTTGACCTTGGGCAGCCACTCGGCGACATCCTTGGCCACCCGCTTGTAAGTAGCCGCGTCCTGGTGGCGGACTTTGATTTCGATCGGCTGGGGCGCCCAGGCTAGATCGCCGATCAGATCCTCCAGGATGTGCGGGAACTCCACTTCAATCGCCGGCTCCGAAGTGGTGATCTTGTGCCGCAGCTCCGAAGTGACGTCTTCGAGCGAGCGGCTCCGGCGCTTCTTCAGTTTGACCAGAAAATCGCCGGTGTTCGGTTCGGCGATGGCGAGCGCCAGACGGGCGCCCGTGCGCCGCGAGTAACTCTCGATTTCCGGAGTTTCGCGCAGAAACTTCTCGATGTGGTTCAAAACGCGGTTGGTCTCTTCCAGAGACGTTCCGGGGGGCATCCGGTAGTCGAGCACAAAAGCGCCCTCGTCCATCTCCGGGAGGAAGCCGGACCCGAGCTGGTAGTAGATGCCGGCCATGCCGGCGAACAAACCCACGGTGACCAAAAGAACGATCCGAGGATGATACAGGCACCAGTGGAGCGCCGATTCGTAACGGTTGGTCAGCCAGCGCAGGATGCGGCCCTCGCCCGCTTGTTCCGCCCTTTGGATATCGGTTTCCGGAGGTCCGCTCGGACGCCGGAAAAACAACGCCGAAAGCACCGGCGTGAAGAAGACGGCCAGGAAAAGCGAAGCCAGAAGGGCCGTGACCATCGTCAGCGCCAGAGCGCGGAAGAATACGCCGGTGATTCCCCCCAGGAAGACCAGCGGCGCGAAAACCACGATGGGCGTGAGCGTGGAGCCGATCAGCGCGGGGGTCAGTTCTTGAATCGCGCTGGCGGCGGCTTCCCTGGGCGACTGTCCCGTGGACAGATGCACGATGATGTTTTCCACCATGACGATGGCGTCGTCGATGACTATGCCGATGCACGCCGCCAGCCCACCCAGGGTCATCAGGTTGAAGCTCATGTTGAAGAACTTCATGAAGACGATGGCTATCAGCACCGCCAGCGGAATGACAACAGCGGCGACGACGGTGGTGCGCCAACTCTTCAAAAAGACCAGCAGCACGAGAACCGACAAACCCAGTCCAATGAGAATGGCTTCGGCGACCCCGGAAATGGAATCGCGCACCAGCACCGACTGGTCGTAGAAGGTGGACAGTTCGATATCCGGCGCCAGAAACTTCTTGATGTCGCGCAGCTCCGCGTTGACCGCATCGGCGATCTGGACCGCGTTGCCATCCGGTTGCTGCAATACGTTGACCAGCACCGCGGGGCGGCCGTTCGCCGTCACAATGTTGTAAATCGGCCGTTCGCCGGGAACCACGCGCGCTAAATCTTTCACCGCAACCGGGGTGCCACGCACCACGTCCACAACGGTCTTTTCGATCTGTTCCCGTGTTTCGAACAATCCGGTCACGGTGGTCAGATACAGGTGGTAGTTTTCCTGCACCATGCCGGAGGCGGAAATGATGTTGCTGTTGCGGAGGGCGTCGGAGACTCTTGTCAGGGGCAGACCATAGCTGTTCAGCTTATGCGGATCGACCAGCACGTGATATTCCGGCGGGCGCCCGCCGACGATACGCGTCTCAGCGACTCCGGGCAGCCGGTAAAGGCGCGGCGCGATCTCGTAATAGGCCAGCTCCCAGAGTTCCGATAGGGACCGGTTCGGCGAAGTGATGCTGAAGCCCACCATGGGGAAGACGGAAAACGTCAGCCGGTTGATGTAAAAACGGCAGGTGGAAGGCAGAGAAGGGGTGATCTGCGATATCCGCCCCTGCACTAAGTGGAGAGCGTTCAGGATATCCACGTCCCATCGGAAGAAGACGCTGATTTCCGAAGACCCGCGGGCTGTCACGGACCGGATGGTGGTGATGCCGGGAACAATCCGGATGGCTTCTTCGATGGGCCGCGTCACGCGCAGCATCTGAATGTCCACGGGAGTGATGCCGTTGTCCACCAGAATGACTACGCGCGGGAAGTCCGTCTGAGGGAAGATGGCGATGGGAAGGCGGAAAATAAACGCCAGCCCCGCTAGCGCGAAGCTGAGGACGATAACCACCAGAGCCCGGGCGTGGGCCTGGACGAAGTGCGACAGCCGGGCGGTCACCGCGATTGATCCTCCCGGATGCGGATCTGCGTGCCTTCGGGAAGTCCGTAGCCGCCTTCGACAATCACCGCCTCGCCGGGTCCAAGGCCCGAGCGAATCTGCACTTTGTTTCCGAAGACCTCACCGGTTTCCACGCCTTTTTTGACGGCGGTGTTGTTGGAGCCGGCCACCATGACTGAGCCTTTCCTGGATCCCTCGACAAACTGGACGGCGGGCAGGGGAACCACAACGCTCTTGGGAGCCACTCCGGTCACGATCTCCACCTGCCCGAACGCTCCGCCGCGAAGCACGCGTTTGGAATTCGGGATCTCGCACCACGTCTCAATGGTGCGGCGGGCGGGATCCACGGCTTGATTCACCACCGAGACTCTGCCGGCGAATGACGCGCCGCCGCCATCCACCGGGGTGAATGAGCACGCCGCGCCGGTGCGCACCGCCGCCGCCTCTGCTTCCGGAACCTGCGCGCGGGCCACGGCTACCGACAAATCCATGACCGTGAAGATGGGCGCGTCAGGTTTGGCCATGTCGCCGGGAAACAGGAATTGCTCGGTGATGGTCCCGGCAAACGGGCTCCGGATTTCGGTGAATTCCAACTGGGCCTGAATGGCTCCCAGCCGCGCGCGCGCCTGGTCGACTTTTGCCTTGGCCATGAGAATCTCTTTGTCGCGAGATTGATTCTCCAACAGGTCCAAGGATTTTTTCGCCACCTGGAAGTCAGCTTTGGCCTGCGCCAGTTCGGTCTGGCTGACCAGCAGGTCGCGTTCGGGGATGGCCCCCTGTTCGAACAGGTGCTTGCGCCGGTCGTAAAATTTCTGCGCCTGATCGAGCGCGGCTTGCGCCCGGGCGAGCTGGCCGCGGGCGCGTTCGATATCGGTTGGCAGAGCTCCGGCTGAAACCCGCTGGAGATTCGCTTCCGCGTCCGCCACCGCCGCCGCAGCCTCGGCGCGCTGGGCCACCAAATCACGATTGTCCAGTTGCGCCAGGAGTTGGCCGGGGGCCACTGTGTCGCCCTTGCGCGCCGGCAGGGCTTTGATAGGCGCCGTCAACCGGGCGCTGATGTTCGCCACCTCGCGGGCAAACACCGTGGCCGGGGCTCGCACCGTGATTCTTACGTCTTCCAGCTCGGCTTTAGCCACCTTGACGTCGACCACCGGCTTGGCATGCTCCTCTTCGCGGGAACTACAGCCGGCCAGAATCATCACAGAAAGAAGAAAAAGACAGTGAAGGGGTTTCATCGTCCGGAAGCAACCTCCAAATCCCACCGCGCGTTCCAGTAGTTGGCTACGGTGGAAAAGTAATTCGATCTCGCTTGCGCAAGCTGATTTTGCGCCACAACCACATCCAGCGCGGCGCCCTCGCCGCCTTCAAAGCGGATTCGGCTCAGCTTCAAGTCCTCCTCCGCCAAGGCGATCTGATGGCGGCACTGGGCCGCTTGTTCATAAAACTGCTTCACCCGCTCGAGCGCGGATTGGTATTCCTGCGACAACCGGCGTTCGGCGATGGCGCGGCTGTCGGCCGCCTGCGCTGCGCGCGCTTCCGCCTGGCGCGCTGAGCTGATGGAGCGGAACCAGTCGAAAACCGGAATGTTCAGGTTGACGAAGGCGGCATAGCCCCGGTTGTTCCAAGCCACCTTGTTCACATCCAGACCGTATTGAAACGTCCAACTGAGCCTAGGATACAGGTTCGCCTTGGCGGCTCGGGCCTCGGCGCGAAAGCCTTGCATCCGCGCGTCGATAAGCCGGAACTCGAGGCGGCGCATATAGGGCGCCGCCTCCGCGGGCGCCCGTTCCGGCTCTGGAAGCGGCTCCACGAACACATCGACGACGCGCAACGGTTCAGCCACATCCTTGGTCCAGAACGCCGCCAGATCCTGATTGGCGAGTCTGGCGGCGAGTTCGGCTTCCCTGAGGGATTGCGCCAAGAAGGCCACTTGAGCGGAGGCTTTCACCACATCGGCGCGGGCAGCCTCGCCGGAAGAGGCGAGCAGTTTGACCCGTTGCTCGAATTGGCGGCTTTCTTCCAAGGAAGCCTTGATGGCGTCCACCAAGTGGCGAGCCAGCAGCAAGCGGTAATAGGCGCCCGCAACCGCTCTTTTCAAATCTCGCTCCGCCATGCCCAAGCTCGCCGCGCTGGCTTGCTGGTTGGCCCTGGCGCGTGCGTAGTCGGCGCGGAGACGTCCGGAGGTGTCAATCTCCTGCAAAATGTTGCCGAGGACGACAAACTCGCGCACTCCGTTGAGCGCCACGAAACTGAATGTGCTGCGGTCCTGAATTGCGGGACTGTTATAGGTGTAGCCCAAGTTCACCGCGCTGACGGGCAGGAAGCCTGCGCGGGCCTGAATTCGTTCCCGCTCCGCGATGGCACGGTCCTGCCGCGCCAGGCTGACCGCGGAAGGGACGGAAAGCGCCCTGCGGATACATTCGTCCAACGTGAGAGGCTGTGGCTGCTGCCCCAGGCACGCTCCGGCGCAGACAAGCGCCGCCGCCAGGCCGGCTGAGTAAAATCGCCAGTGTGTCTTCATAAACCAAAAAAGCTCCTACCCCCGGTAGGAGCTATCATTCCCTGAATTGCCAGAGACGGTTGAAGGTGAGACTCCATCACCTTGTCAAGAGAAGCCACACCTTAGCACAGAGAATCTGCACGCTGCAACTGGCTGGCGTTCGAGGACCACTTGCATTCCGCCGCCGGCGGGGGTAGAGTTGATGTTTTCATCCGCTCATGTCCTGGCGCAAGACGTTGCCTAAGCTCCCGAACAGACTATGACCCTCAAATCGCCGCCAAGGCCTCCCGGTGGGATGGAAGCGCCGGCGAGCACGCGTCTGGCCCAATTTGTCGACAGCCACGGCCGCGCCCTGGTGCTCGTTTTCTTGAGCTTCGCCCTGGCGGGCCTCGCCTTTCTCTTCCGGATCCCCATCGCCATCTTCCCGCAGACGGACTTCCCCCGGGTCATCATTCTCGTTCACAACGGCATCGCTCCGGTGGACGTTCAAATGCTCACCGTCACCCGCCCCGTCGAGGAGGCGGTCCGTATTGTTCCTGGCATCACAAACATCCGTTCGGTGACCAGCCGCGGAATGTCGGAGATCAGCGTTTATTTCCGCTGGGACGTGGACATTCTGCACGCGCTGCATCTGGTGCAGGGCCGCATCGCGCAGATTCTTCCCAACCTGCCGCCTGAGGCTCGCTTCTATGTAAACCGGATGACGTTTTCCGTGTTTCCCATGGTCGGCTTCAGCATGACTTCGCCCACTCGGAGCACGGCGGAACTCTGGGAGAAAGCCTATTACGAAATCGCCCCGCGCCTGTACCGGCTGCCGGGCGTCGCCGAAACGCGCATTGTAGGCGGCCGTCCGCCCGAATATCATGTGCTGGTCGATCCCCAAAAACTGAATGCGTACGGCATCCCCCTGACGCGGGTTGCTGAAGCGATCCGCAAGACCAACCTCATTGGCCCCGCCGGTATGATCCAGGAGAATTACAAGCTCTATCTCACTACGGTCACCGGCTTGCTGCGCCATAGGGAGCAAATCGAAAACATCGTCGTGTCCGTGAATGGCGGAACGCCGGTGCTGGTGAAGAATTTGGCGACGGTGGTTGCCGGCGAAAAGCCGGTGTACAACATCGTAACCGCCGACGGGCTGCCGGCGGTTCTGGTGAATGTTTTGCAGCAGCCCGACGGCAATGCGGTGGCGATTGCTGATGCGGTGAACCGGGAATTGCAGCAGATCAGGAAAGAATTGCCGCCGGACGTGAAACTGGCTATCTTTTATGACCAGTCCGTCCTGGTCCGGGATTCGATCGGAAGCGTGGCGGAGAGCATCCTCATTGGTCTGGGACTTTCCATCGCCGTCTTGGTCGGATTCCTCAAAAGTTGGCGGACGACCTTTGTAGCGGCGCTGGTCATTCCGGTGGCGGTCCTCATCGCCATTGCTTTCATGAAGCTGTTCCACATGAGTTTCAACCTCATGACGCTCGGCGGCATCGCCGCCTGCATCGGCGTGGTGATCGACGACGCCATCGTGATGGTGGAAAACATTATCGTCCATCTCTCGATGGGACAAGGGCCAAGGGAAGCCGCCATGAGCGCCATAAGCGAACTGACGCCGGCGCTCATCGGCTCGACGTTGACGCCCATCGTGGTGTTTGCGCCGCTGGTGTTTCTAGGCGGGATCACCGCGGTATTTTTCCGCGCGCTTGCCATGACGCTGGTCACGGCTTTGCTGGCTTCCCTGTTCCTGGCCATCTTTTTCACCCCCGTACTTGCCCGGGTCATGTTCCGGCGCCCGCGCGGAGAAGCCGAGACCGATATCGAGAAGGCTGAGCAGGCAGGCGAAGGGCGCATCATGCGCTGGCTCACCGCGCGGTACGAAGCGGCCCTGCACTGGGGCTTGCGGCACACTCACGTGGTGCTGGCGGCGGCGGTGGCCGTTCTGGCTGGCTCTGTAGCGCTGTACTATCAGCTTGGCACAAGCTTCCTTCCCGAAATGGATGAAGGCGCCTTCGTCGGCGATTACCACATGCCGGAAGGTACTTCCCTGGAAGAAACCAACCGGGTCCTGATGAAAGTCGAGCAAATCCTGAAAGAGATGCCGGAGGTGGAGAGCTACTCGCGCCGCACGGGCGCCCGGCTGGCGCTCGCCACGGCAGAGCCGAATTTCGGAGACTTTCTGGTGAAGCTCAAGCGCAAACGCGACAAGTCCGCCGAGGAGGTCATCGACCACTTCCGGCGTAGGATCGCCGAGACCGTTCCGGTGCTGCGGATTGAGTTCGCGCACATTCTGGAGGATCTGATCGCCGATCTTGTCGCCTCGCCGCAGCCTATCGAGATTAAAGTTTTCCACCCCATCGACGCCACCTACAAAGCCGTCGCACGGGATATCGCCGCCTGGCTACCCAAGGTGCCCGGCGTGGTCGATATTGTGAATCGCACGATCATCATCGGTCCGGCGCGCAACTTCCGCGTCAACCCGGAGAAAGCCGCGCTGGCGGGCTTCGGCGTTCAGGATGTGTTGGACCTTCAGGCCGCGATTCTGGACGGGCAATTGTCCTCCCACATGATCCGGGGCGACCGCATGATCGGCATCCGTGTCCGGTATCCCAAAGAATACCGGTCCAGCAGCGAAAAGCTGAAGCAGCTCTTGCTGACTGCGCCGACAGGACAGACAGTACCGCTCTCCAGCATCGCCGACCTGGAGACCGACGAGATCACGCACGAGATCCGCCGCGATAACCTGCGAAACATGTCGGCGGTGACCGCCCGCCTGGAAGGGCGCGACCTTGGCTCCGTGATGGAGGAAATCAAGAGGCGCCTGTTCAAAGAAGTCAACATCCCGCCCGGCACGGATATCGAGTTCGGCGGAATCTATCAGATCCAGCAAGAATCGTTCCGCGGCTTAACCATGGTCCTCCTCATGTCGATTCTGCTCATTTTCATCATTCTGGTCTTTGAGTTCCGCTCCTATTCCCACCCGATGGCCATATTGGCAGCTACCATTTTGTGCGGCTTTGGCGCGCTAGCGGCTCTGTATTTCACGCGCACCACATTGAACATCTCCTCGTTCATGGGCGCGATTATGGTGGTCGGCATCGTCCACAAGAATGGCATTCTGATGCTCGACTCCGAGCAGGAATTCAGCGCGCGGGGGCTCAGCCTCGAAGATGCCGTCTTTCAGGCCGGCCGGCGGCGGCTCCGTCCCATTCTGATGACGGCTCTGGCGACCATCTTCGGAATGCTCCCGCTGGCGCTCGGGGTAGGATCGGGTGCGCAGATTTTGCAGCCGCTTGCCATCGCGGTCATTGGCGGTGTCAGTGTGTCCATGATCCTCTCGCTGCTAGTGACGCCGGTCTTGTTCTGTATGCTCCGGAAACGGGGGTTGTAAATTTGCAAGTGACCGAAAAACCGATTGGCCGCCGCTTTCCCCGTTGCGACGAAACGTATTCTCGACAGGTCGCTATGGGGAGGCTGTGCCCCTCTCGGTGGCTCAACATCGTTTTAGAAAAAAGGAGAACTGCTTTATGAGACATACCTTGTGCGCTCTGCTCGCCGGCGCCGCATGTTTACTGGCGCAGCCCGCTTCAAAAGGAGCGGCGGGAGGCGAAGTAGCGCTATTTGACGGCAAATCTCTTGCCGGATGGCGCTCCGAGGGCGGCGCCAAATGGCGGGTCGAAGCCGGCGCCATCGTGGCAGATGACGGCGAAGACGGATGGCTAAGGTCGGATAAGATCTATTCGGACTTCGTGCTCAGCCTGGAATACCGGAACTCGCCCAAGGGTAACAGCGGCATCTTTCTGGGAGCGTCGAAGGAAACCAACCCGAAGGAGCGCTGCAATCCCATGCGCAGCTTTGAGTTTCAAATCAATAACGAAGATCCGAACTGGGCCACGGGCAGCATCGAGGATCACCTCCAACGCCTGACGGCAGTGAATCCGGCGCCCAATCAATGGCACCGGGTCGAGTTCACGCTTCGTGGCGGCCGCTTGCTGGCCTTGATCGACGGCCAGAAGGTGCTGGATGGTCCGCTGCCCGGTTACAAGCCGGGTTATATCGGTCTCCAGCATCACAAAGGCTCAAAAATCGAGTTCCGTAACATCCGCATCCGGGATCTAAGCGCCGGCCGTTGAAAGTCCGCCTCTGTCCGGCAACTTGTACGGAGGCGCGCAGCGTAGTTGATTCCGATGTGGTGGTCTTATATAGTGAAACTTTGGGTCTCTGCGCTGCACTATTTAGAATCTTTATGGCTCTCGATGGGCGGACCCAGACATTGAGAGCCGCCAGCTCTTGAGGAGGATCGGAATCTATGTCCCCTACTCACGCCTTGCGCCAACACGAAGGCAAGGCTTCGTCGAATTGTTCCGGCAGTTGGATGCGCATCACCGGCGTTGCCCGCGCGCTCCTGCCTTTGCTTGTCCTCACGTTGCTTGCGTTGCCCATGATGGCCGCTGAAACCCAACATCATGTCGGTGGAGAAGCTAGCCTGGTGCTGCCCGATCTGGACATGGCGACGTTCATGTTCGGCCTCGGCGGCCGATCCGTATTGATGATTGGCTTAATCGCCAGCGCCCTCGGAATGATTTTCGGTCTCATCATTTACATGCGGCTGAAGAACATGCCGGTCCACCGGGCGATGCTGGAAGTCTCCGAACTCATTTATGAAACGTGCAAGACGTACCTGGCCACCCAGGGCAAGTTTCTGCTGATTCTGGAGTGCTTCATCGGCGCCATTATTGTCTTCTACTTTGGCTTACTCCAAGGGATGGAAGCTTACAAAGTAGGCATCATTCTGGTGTTCAGCCTTATCGGCATCGGCGGCAGTTACGCGGTGGCCGCCTTCGGCATGCGCGTCAACACCTTCGCCAATTCGCGCGCGGCGTTTGCCAGCTTGCGCGGCAAGCCCTTCCCCTGCCATGACATTCCTTTGCAAGCCGGAATGAGCATCGGCATGCTGCTCATCTCGGTTGAGCTGCTCATCATGCTGTTCATCCTGCTGTTTATTCCTGGCAACTTGGCCGGTCCGTGTTTCATCGGCTTCGCCATTGGCGAGTCGCTGGGCGCGGCGGCGTTGCGCGTGGCGGGCGGCATTTTCACCAAGATCGCCGACATCGGGGCAGACCTGATGAAGATCGTGTTTAAAATCAAGGAAGACGACGCACGCAACCCGGGCGTGATCGCCGACTGCACGGGCGATAACGCCGGCGACTCGGTGGGCCCCTCGGCCGACGGTTTCGAAACTTACGGCGTCACCGGCGTCGCGCTGATCACCTTCATCATGCTCGCCGTAAAGAACCCGGTGGTCCAGGTCCAGCTTCTGGTGTGGATCTTCAGCATGCGCGTGATGATGGTGTTCGCCTCCGGCATCAGTTACTTCATCAACCACGCCATCGCCAAGTCGAGGTACGGCAACGCCGATAAGATGAATTTCGAAGCCCCGCTCACCTCGCTGGTATGGCTGACTTCGATTCTTTCGGTCGTGCTCACCTACATCGTGAGCTACGTTATGATTCCGGAACTGGGCGGGGACAGCTCGCTGTGGTGGAAGCTGGCCACGGTGATCACCTGCGGAACTCTGGCGGGCGCCGTGATTCCTGAGTTCGTCAAAATCTTCACCTCCACCGAATCGCGGCACGTGCGCGAGATTGTGAACTCGGCGCGCGAAGGCGGCGCCTCGCTGACTATTTTGTCGGGCTTCGTCGCCGGCAACTTCAGCGCCTACTGGCTGGGCGTGGCCATCATCTTGTTGATGACCATCGCCTTTGCGGTTAGCACGCTTGGACTGGCGTCACTGATGCTGGCGCCGGCGGTGTTCGCCTTCGGCCTGGTGGCGTTCGGCTTTTTGGGCATGGGCCCTGTAACCATCGCCGTGGACAGCTACGGCCCGGTCACCGATAACGCCCAGTCTGTCTTCGAGCTGTCCACCATCGAAACCATGCCGGGCATCAAGGAGGAAATCCAGAGGGATTTCGGCTTCACGCCGGACTTTGAAAAAAGCAAGCAGAACCTCGAGGAGAACGACGGCGCGGGCAACACGTTCAAAGCGACCTCCAAACCGGTGCTGATCGGAACGGCCGTGGTGGGCGCCACGACGATGATTTTTTCCATTATCGTTTTGCTCACGGAGGGTTTGAAGCCGGAGATGCTGGCGCACTTGTCGATCCTCCACGCTCCGTTCCTGCTCGGTCTTATCACCGGCGGCGCGATGATTTACTGGTTCACCGGCGCTTCCACCCAGGCGGTTTCCACGGGCGCCTACCGCGCTGTGGAATTCATCAAGCGCAATATCAAGCTGGAAGGCGTCGAAAAGGCTTCTGTCTCAGACTCGAAGAAGGTAGTCGCCATCTGCACCAAATACGCGCAGATGGGCATGTTCAACATCTTCATCACCGTGTTTTTCGCCACGCTGGCCTTCGCCTTCTTCGAGCCGTACTTTTTCATCGGATATCTGATTTCCATTGCGCTGTTCGGCTTGTTCCAGGCCATTTTCATGGCCAACGCCGGCGGCGCCTGGGACAACGCCAAGAAGGTTGTGGAAACTGAGTTAAAAGCGAAAGGAACCGACCTGCACGCGGCCACGGTGGTAGGCGACACGGTGGGCGATCCGTTCAAGGACACCAGCTCGGTGGCGCTGAATCCGATCATCAAATTCACCACGCTGTTCGGACTGCTGGCGGTGGAGTTGGCGGTGTCGCTAACCAAGCAGCACGGCTACACCTTCAATGCGGTGCTGGGCGTGATCTTCCTGTTGGTCTCAATGACTTTCGTTTACCGCAGCTTCTATGGCATGCGAATCGAAAGCGGCGCCGAATAGACGGCGTTCCATCTGTCCATCCCCGGGGCGGGCGGTCAGCCCGCCCCTTTTTCTTTTACCGCCGCAGGAAATTCGCCAGCGCCAGAACTGGGAAGTAGGTGCTGTACAGGCTGTAGCAAAGATAAAACACACGCGGAAAGCCGGTGCCCGTGGCCAACTCCTCGCGCCACCAACCGTCCGGTCCCTGCGTATCCAGCAAATACTGAACGCCGCGGCGGACCGCTTCGCTGGACCGCTCGCCTGCCGCCATGAGCCCCAGCAAAGCCCAGGCGGTTTGCGACGGCGTGCTCTCGCACGGGACGAAGGCGCCGGCGTCATAGCTGGCGCAGCTTTCGCCCCAACCACCGTCCCGCTGTTGCACCGAGCGCAGCCATGCGGCGCCCCGGCGGATGGCTTCTGCGGCGCGCCGCTCGCCGCTGCGCTCCAACCCGCGCAAGGCCAAAAAAGTGCCGTACACGTAGTTGACGCCCCAGCGCCCGTACCAGCATCCAGCCTCCTCTTGCGCGCCCAGCAAGTAATCGACCGCCCGCTGCACTGACGGGTCCGAGGTCGACACCCCGCGCCTCACAAGAGCCTCCAGGACCCTGCCTGTAATGTCGGAACAGGTGAGGTCCAACATGGCGTTGTGGTCGGCGAACGGCACCTGGTTCAGGATCTCCAAGTCGTTGTCGACATCAAAAGCGGCAAAGCCGCCATCGCGCGACTGCATGCCCAGAATCCACTGGATCGCCCGCCGCTCAGCTCGCTGCTGTCTATCCGGATCGCTAGACTTGGCGTGCTCGAGCGCTAGCAACACCATCGCGGTATCGTCAATGTCGGGATAATACTCGTTGGCGAATTCAAAGTACCAGCCCGAGGGTTCGAGGTTGGGCCGCTTGATGGACCAGTCCCCTTTGCGCCGCACTTCCTTGGTCAGCAGCCAATCCGCGCTGGGCGATAGAGCGTCCTTCGGCACGGTCCCCGCCTCGCCCAGGGCGAAGGCGGCGATGGCGGTGTCCCACACCGGCGAAGTGCAGGGCTGGAAGTAGAAACGGTCTTCGGTTTCCACCAGCAGCGAGTCGAAGTGCCGTATGGCCTCCAGCAGGTCCGGGTGATCGCCGCCGTAACCGAGCGCATCCAGCGCCATAATGCAATACATCATGGCCGGATAGATCGCGCCCAAGCCCTCCGAATGGCGGCAGCGGTCCAGAATCCAGTGTTCGGCTTCGCGCAGCGCCCAGCTCCGGATTTGCTTGACGGCGCGCTTGTCCCAAAGCTTCAATGCGCGGTCCACCCACAGGAAAAAGTTCCGCCAGCTCGGCCGCAAGCCGCTGTCGTAGTGGAGCGGCTTGTCGGAAAAGATTTCGTGCAGATGGAAGCCGGCCGGCAGCGGCTTATGGGGCCGCACAGCCTGGACGATCGAAAGCGGAACCACGATCGCGCGGGTCCAGGAAGACATTTCATAGAGCGCGTCGCCGGGCAGCAGCACCAGTTCCACCGGCACCGTAGGAACGTGGTCCCGGGGGTAAAGATCGAACAGACTGAGGTTGATCTTCACATAGCTGTTGGCAGCCTGCACACCCCCCAAATCCAGAATCCTCTCGCGCAAACGCAGCATTTCGGAACTTTGAGGGTCGATGCCCGCCAGTTTCAACGCCGTATAGGCTTTGACGCAGGCGCTGATCTCCGCCGGGCCTTTCGGATAGATATTGAAACCGCCGTCCGGCAGTTGCCGGTCCAGAATGGAGCGCGCCGCTTTACGGATGCGGTCCCAAGTGGGCGGGCGCCACACGCCCCCCGCCGGCGGATGCAACCACAGTTGCAAAAGCACGTAATCGGATTCCAGAGTGGTGTCGGCCTTCAGGTCGCCGCGCCAGAACCCCGCCGGATCGCGCGCGTCCATCAGCGCCTCCGAACTGAGCACCAGCGCCCTTTCGGCGGCTTCTCTCAGCGCCGGGCTCTCGCTTACATAGGACGGCGTCACTCTCCGCGCATGACGCACCACGGCCGGTTCCAGATCGTCGAATCGCATGGTCGGTGTCTACATCCATCATAGAATTGAAGTTGCAGTGAGTGTTTCCATCCATATTCTGGGAGGCGGTCTGGCCGGCTGTGAAGCAGCCTGGCAAATCGCCAAGGCC
>Ga0272446_1002123_pt1 | contig 27709 bp, 24 predicted proteins | sample YNPCB0061_FD_194587 | JGI IMG/M metagenome (GOLD analysis project Ga0272446, IMG submission 194587) | Hot spring microbial mat communities from Yellowstone National Park, WY, United States - YNP-CB-006-1 | ecosystem: Environmental > Aquatic > Thermal springs > Hot (42-90C) > Sediment | place...
AGACGATCGCTCTTGAACCGCCCTGGCGCGTTATCATTCACAACGATGACGTGACGCCGTTCGATTTCGTCATCCACGTGCTGAAGACCATTTTCAGGCTTGGGGCGGACATTGCCGAGCACGTGACATGGCTGGCGCACACGACAGGCCGGGCAGTGGTGTGCGCTCGTCCAAAGCCTGAGGCCGAGCTGCTGGTGAACAAGGCGCACTTCGCCGCCCGGCTGGAAGGCTATCCGCTCAAGTTCACCCTGGAGCCGGGCGAGTGACCGTCACTGCGCCGTCACGGTGATTGATGGCAGGCGAATCTGTGATACCAATGAACGCCAGGCGGTTGCCCAGGGAGAAAGCCATGCTGAGAGATCGTGCGCTGATGGTGTGGTCGCGCTTTGTGTTGAGGCTGCTGTTGGCGGCTGTCGTTGCGTCGAGCAGCTTTGCGGCGCTGGCGGTCGTCCCGGCTCAGGCAATCGATGCGCAGGGGGGCGCATACGCGCCAACCAGCGCGGGCGGCTTCTGGTACACCGTTCGCACTGGCGACACGTTATCCGGCATCTCGGCGCGCTTCGACGTGAGCATTGCCGGCATCATGCGCGCCAACAATCTGACCAACGCCCGCGCCATCTACGCCGGCCAGAAGCTGTATCTGCCCAAAGAGCCGGACTCTCCCGGTCGCGCGGGAGCGTCGGCTGCGGCGCCGCAGTCTGCCGCAGCCGGCGCGCCGGCCGGCAGGACGCGCGGCAAGGCCATCTATGTCAGCCTGAGCAAGCAGCGCATGTGGGTGTATGAAAACGGCAAGCTGTTGTGGACGTTCCTTGTCAGCACGGGCACGCCCGACCGCGCCACCAAAGCCGGCACGTTTCGCATCAAATCCAGGATCGACGAAGCCTGGTCGAACGTATGGCAGTTGCGCATGCCGAAGTGGCTGGGCATCTATGATGTGGGACGCATCGAGAATGGCATTCACGCCATGCCGATGACCAGAAACGGCCGTCCGGTGCGCTGGCGCGTGGGCGCGCCGGGATCATTCGGCTGTGTGGTGCTGAACACCAAAGACGCCGCCACGTTGTACAACTGGGCGACCATCGGGACGCTGGTTGTCATTCGATACTGAAGCAATGCGCCCCCGGCAATCCGCCGGCGGCGAGGCCATAGATGGTTCATCTCTTTCTCTCGCCGCACCTCGATGACATCGGCCTGTCGTGCGCGGGTCTGGCCGGCCGGCTGGCGCGGCAGGGTGAGCGCGTCATCATCGCCACGTTTTGCACGGCAGACTACGAAGGCCCGTTTGCCCTGTCTCCGGCGGCCAGGCATGAGCACAGGCAGTGGCAACTTGGCCAGCGGCCCTATCACCATCGCCGGGCTGAAGACAGGCAGGCGGCGGACTTGCTTGGCGCTGAAGCGCTGCATCTGGGCCTGCTCGACGCCATCTACCGCTACGACGATGCCGGCCAACCCTTGTACGAGGGCAAGCAGTTCATGGGGGGGCATGTCCATCCTGATGATTGGGCTTACTTCTATCCGCGCGTGGTCGATAAGGCGCGGCAGGCTCTGCTTGTGGCCGGAAATGATGCGCGGGTTTACTGCCCGTTGAGCATCGGCGGGCATGTCGATCATGTGATTGTCCGTCGGGCTGTCGAGCAGATGTGCGACCCGACGCAGGTCAGCTATTACGAGGACTATCCGTATGCCGGCAAAGACGCCGGCGCGCTGAAGCCATACCTGGAGCAGGCCGGCGCCGGCTGGCGCCCTGCGCTGATCCGCCTGACCGATCAAGAGATCGAGACTCGCATTGCCGCGATCGCCTGCTATCGTTCCCAGTTGTTGGCGCTGTTTGGCGAACTGCCGGGCGGCGCGCCAGCCATGCCGACGCATGTGAGAGAATACATCGCCCGCACAGGCGGCGAACGTTACTGGGAGCGTACAATACGATCTTCATGAGCAGGCTTCGTCTCAGCAGCGTTGTTTTGGCCTTCCTCGTTATCAGTATCGCGCTCCAGATGGCTGGCGCTGCGACAACCGTGGCACAGGGAGAACCCCCTCCAGCAGACAGTCAGCCCGCTGCGGAAGCGACGCCGGAGGTTCAAGAGACGCCGGCCATCGAAGTGGTGGCTACTCCCATTCCGTTGCCCACGCCCGAGCCGATCGTGGATGCGGACAACCCGATGGCGCATGTGGTCTCGGTCGGAGAGACGCTGGCCACGCTGGGCGCGCAATCGGGCTTCGCTGTGACAGACCTGGCCCAGCGCAACAACCTGACACAGCCCTATTTGTTGATCGCCGGCCAGCGGTTGAAGCTGCCGGCGCCCATGTCGGCGCGCATCCGGCTGCATCGCGTGGCGGCCGGCGAGACCCTGTCGAGTCTGAGCGCGCAATATGGCATCTCGCCTTATCTGCTGCGTCGCACCAATCAGCTATCGTGCGCGAACTGTCTGGTGGTCGGGCAGTTGCTGCGCATCCCGCTGCGCGATGGGGAGGACGGCGTGGCGACCAATCTGCCGGAGCCGTTCGAAAGCATTGAGATCACGCCGCGTGTGCCGCGCCAGGGCGACATCGTGGTGGTGAGCGTGCGCGCGAGTCAGCCGCTGCAAGGCATCGTCGGATCGCTGGCCGGCCGGCCTTTGCGATTTGTGCCGCAAGCCGGCGGGTATGTGGCGCTATCCGGCGTGGCCGGCTTGCAGGAGCCAGGCGTGTATACCGTCACCTTGCGGGCCATTGCAGAATCCGGCGCCGCCGCCGAGGTGGGTGGTCGCATCCAGACCGCTGCTGCCGGCTTCGGCTTCGAGAATCTCACCATCAGCCGGCGTCTGACGCCACTGCTCGACCCGCAGGTGAACATCGACGAGCGCGTCGCGTTGGACGCCATTCTGAGCCAGTGGTCTGGCACGCAATGGTGGGAGGGGCCGCTGCGTCTGCCTGCGTCGGGCCGGATTGCTTCGTACTTCGGCGCGCGGCGCAGCTTCAACGGCGGCATGTTGCGCACCTACCATAGCGGCACGGATTTTGTGGCGCCGGCCGGCACGCCGGTCTATGCATCAGCGCCAGGGCGTGTCGCGGCTGTGCAGGAATTCATGGTGCGCGGACTCGTGATCATCATCGATCATGGCCGGGGCGTGTTCACGGTGTATTGCCACCTGTCCGAAGCCGGCGTCAAGGTAGGCCAGATCGTCAACGCCGGCGACATGATCGGCAGGTCGGGCAACAGTGGGCGCAGTGAAGGTCCCCATTTGCACTGGGAACTGGCGGTCGGCGGCGTGACTGTGGACGGCTTGCGCTGGACAACTGAGCCGATTCCTTGACGCGACCCGAAGCCTCGCTATAATCAGCCCGTTTGTGAACTTAGGCGCAATCGAACGGCCGGCTGTGTGAGTGAGGCGCGTTGCTGATTGTTTTCTGCCGCGTTTGGCTGTATGCGATGCGCATCGGTTAGGGGTGTTGGATGAGAACAGATTTTGCGTTCATCGGTGTCATGCTCGTCACCGCCTTCCTGTTGATGGGCGTTGCGGTCTTTGCGGCATCTCTGCTACGTCCCAGGAAGCCCAGTCAGGCCAAGCTCGAAACCTATGAATGTGGCATGGAAACTGTCGGCGACGCCTGGGTTCAGTTCCGCGTTCAATACTACATCTTTGCACTCATTTTCGTGTTATTCGATGTTGGCGGCGTGCTGCTCTTCCCGTTTGCCCTCGCATTCAACGTCGTGCCATTCTACGCGGCGCTGGTCGTGACGGTTTTCCTGGGTATGCTGATGACAGCATTGCTCTATGCCTGGCGCAAGGGCGCGCTGCAATGGGATTGACCGGGCGGCCAGTGAATGCGCGCTGAATACCGGACAGCGGAGACTGAATGCCTGCCTGTGCAGCGTTGCCGCCCCGGGTTGTCGAATGGACCATTTTCGCCCCGCGCGTTGAGTGCGGGGCGCTTGCTGTAAGCGGACGAACTCGTTTCGCCGGAAGTTGGTGAGCTTATGTCGGTGATTGATGCAATCAACAACCTGTTGAAGATCATCAGTGATGGTGTGGTGAATCTGGTTGAGGGCATATTAGGCCCCGGCCTGGGCGCCGACCTGATCGTCATGGGGCTGGGGGCAGTGGCTCTGTGCACGCTGGCTGCCTTGACCTTCATGGCCATGACCTGGGCCGAGCGCAAAGTGGTGGCGCGCATCCAGAGCCGGGTGGGACCGAATCAGGCCGGCCCGTTTGGCCTTTTGCAGCCGATCGCTGACGGCATCAAGATGTTCACGAAGGAGGACACCACGCCGGCCAGCGCCGACCGATGGGTGTACAACGCCGCTCCCCTCATCATCGCCACCTTTGCCCTCGTGACCTTTGCGGTGTTCCCGCTTGCCCCAGGCGTGGTTGGCACGAACCTCAATATTGGCGTCTTCTTCGTCATCGCGGTCGGCTCGGCCAGCACGGTTGCCATTCTGATGGCCGGGTGGGGCAGCAACAACAAGTATTCACTGCTGGGCGCTTTTCGCACGGTGGCCCAGCTGGTGGGGTACGAAGTGCCCATGCTGCTCAACGTCATCCCGGTGATCCTGCTGGCTGGCTCCATGGGCCTCGCTGATATCGTGCAGCGTCAGACGCTCGCCGACGGCAATCCCGGTATTCCGTTCATTCTTTATCTGCCGCTGTCGGCGCTGGCGTTCTTTATCGCCGGCGTGGCCGAGACTGGCCGCTCGCCTTTTGACCTGCTCGAAGCCGAGTCGGAGATTGTGGCCGGCTTCCACGTCGAATACAGCGGCATGAAGTTCGCCCTCTTCATGCTGGGCGAATATGTCAACACGCTGGCGGTCTCCATCGTGTTCGCCACGTTGTTCCTGGGCGGGTACGCCGGGCCGATTCTGCCGCCCTATCTCTGGCTGGCGATCAAAACGGCCGGCGTCTTCTTCATCTTCATGTGGCTGCGCGGCACGCTGCCGCGCGTTCGCGTCGACCAGCTCATGTCGCTGAACTGGAAAGTGCTCGTGCCGATGTCGGTCGTCAACCTCATCGCGGTGATGATTCTGGCCAAGCTGTTCGTCACCAGCCCCGGCCTTCAGGCGGCCAACGGCGGCATCCTGGTCACGCCGGAGACGCAAGCTGCCATTCTGTTTGTCGCCAATATGGCGATTTTGCTGTCCGGCCTGGCCATTGCGGCCCGGCGCGCGCGCGTGCTGCGATTGGCCGAGGAAGCCGACATCGAGAGCCGGCGCGAGGCCAACCGCGCCGCGGCCTCAAGTTTTGTCGGAGGGGCCCCCGCCAAATGATTGTCGATTTGGGATTTTGGATTTGGGATTGAGCGCAATCCAAAATCCAAACTCCCGAATCCAAAATCGGTGTAGAGATGACCATTTCACAGATTCTGTTCATCGTGATGTCTCTTGTCGTCCTGGGCGGCGGCGTGATGGTGGTGACTGCGCGCAACCTGTTCCACGCGGCCCTGTTTTTGATCTTGTCGTTCTTCGGGGTGGTGGGGTTGTACCTGCTGCTGGACGCCGGCTTCTTTGCCGCCGCGCAGTTCCTGGTGTACATCGGCGCAATCTCCATCCTCATCATCTTCGCCGTGATGTTGACGCGCGGGGTGCAACTGGCCCAGCCGGCCAACTCGCAGTGGCCGGCGGCGCTCGTTATCAGCGTGATCGTGTTTGTCATCATGGCAATCATGCTCGGCCCCATCGCCATTACCATCGGCCAGCGGCAGTTTGGTGACGTGAGCTGGCCGAACGTGACCGCAGGGCAGCCGGCGCCGGCTGTGGCCGACGACAGTCTGGTTCGCCTGGGCCAGTCGTTCGTGGACTTCAACCAGTACGGCGCGGCGTTTCTGCTGACGGCAGTGCTGATTCTGGTGGCCATGGTCGGAGCAATCTGGGTGGCGCGAGATCGAACGCTCAAGGATGTGATGGAAGAGCGGGCCGAGCTGGCGGCCGAGGAAGCGCAGGAAGCCATGCTGGCCGGGCTGGTGCAGCAGCCCTTGCCGTTGGGCGAGGCGCAGAGCGCCGAGTCGCCGGCTGTGCCGGCTGCCCATCATTGAGTTTGAAACAGAGGACACGTAGGGTGATTGAGGTCGCGCAATGCTGAATGGAATCCCGCTTTACTGGTTCTTGCTGATCTCGGCGGCCCTTTTCTGCATCGGGCTGTATGGCGCGCTGGCGCGCAAGAATGCGATCGCCATCCTGATGGGCGTCGAACTGATGCTGAACGCCGTCAACATCAATCTGCTGGCGTTCTGGCGCTACATTGCGCCGAACTCTGCCGGCGGCCTGGCGTTCGCCGCGTTCATCTTTGTCATCGCCGCCGCCGAAGCCGCCATCGGTCTGGCGCTGATGATTTCGGTGTACCGCAACACGCAGAGTGTGGACCCGGACAAACTCGACTCGCTGAAACTGTAACGGGCAGAGAGAATTGAGCCATTGGGGCATTGAGTGATTGAGGCATTGAGTGATTGAGTCATTGAGCCATTGAGTCATTGGGTCATTTGGGTGATTGAGCGATTGGCTCGATGCCCGGGTGGCCAGATGACCAGGTTGCACCATGAGCAGAGAACTACTTCAAACCCTGACCTGGCTGGCCCCGCTGCCGCCGCTGCTGGCGTTTGCCGCCATTGCATTGTTTACCCACCGGCATCGTCAGACCAGTTCGACGATTGCCGTAGGCGCGATGGTGACGTCGGCAATCCTGGCCTTCATCGTGTTCTTCAATGTGATCGGCATGCCTGATCTGGGCAAAGACCCCATCCGGCAATCCATTCCCTGGATTCCAACCGGCGAGACGGTGTTGCGTCTCGGCATTGCTGTCGATCCGCTGGGCGCCACCTTTCTGTTCATGGTGCCGCTCACATGTTCGCTGATCTTTATTTACAGCACCGGCTACATGGCGTCTGATCCGCTGTACAGCCGGTTCTTCGCTTTCCTCAGCCTGTTCGGTGGCTCGATGATGGGGCTGGTGGTGTCGGACAGCCTGCTCAGCCTGTTCATTTTTTGGGAGTTGATGGGCTTCTGCTCCTACTCGCTGATCGGTTTCTTCTACCGCAAGCCGTCGGCATACAAAGCCGCCGTCAAGGCGTTCATGACCACCCGTGTCGGCGACATGCTGTTGCTGCTGGGCATGGTCTATCTGTACAGCCAGACCGGCACGCTGAACTTCTTCGACATTCTGCACAACGAAGAGACGCTGCGTCTGCTGGCAGAGACGCCGGCGGTGCTGGGGCTGGGCATCTCCGCCGCCGGCATGATCGGCATTCTCATTTTTGGCGGCACAGTCGGAAAAAGCGCGCAGTTCCCGCTGCATGTGTGGTTGCCGGACGCCATGGAAGGCCCCACGCCGGTCAGCGCCATGATTCATGCCGCGACGATGGTCAGCGCCGGCGTGTTCATGCTGCTGCGCTTTTTCCCGCTCTTCCAGTTTGCCGGCCATGACAGCGTCGCCTTCACCATCGTCGGCGTGATTGGCGCGATCACGGCTTTCCTCGGCGCGACGATTGCGGTGGCGCAGTACGACATCAAGCGTGTGCTGGCCTTCTCCACCATCAGCCAGCTTGGCTTCATGGTGGCCGCGGTGGGCATCGGCGCCTACATCGCCGCCGGCTTCCACCTGCTCACGCACGCTTTCTTCAAGGCGCTTCTCTTCCTCGGCTCCGGCTCGGTGATCCACGGCGTGGAGCACGGCCATCATCACGTCGCACACCATGGGTCGGCGGATTCGGTGGGTTCGTCAGGTTCGGCAAGTGTTTCGGGTTCGCACGATCAACATTCAGAACCTGATGAACATTCGCAACCTGACAAACATTCGCAACCTGGCGAACATTCGGAACCTGAAGAACACAAATTCGATCCGCAGGACATGCGCAACATGGGCGGCCTGCGCCACAGAATGCCGGTCACCTTCTGGACGTTCCTGATCGGCGGTCTGGCGCTGATGGGCTTCCCCTTTATCACCGCCGGCTTCTGGAGCAAGGACGAGATTTTTGCCGACGCCTTTCATGCTATGGGCGAAGGCAACATGCTGGCGGTCATCGTCTTCCTGGTGCTGGTGTTCTCGGCCACCCTGACCGCGTTCTACACCACCCGTCAGATCGCCATGACCTTCTTCGGGCAGCCGCGCAGCGCGGCGGCTGAACACGCCACTGAGTCCGCGCCCAGCATGACCATCCCGCTCATCGTGCTGGCGGTGTTTGCGCTGTTTCTCGGCTTCATCAATGTGCCGAAAGACTTCCCGCTTTTCGGCGCGATTCTGGGCGACGGGGCGTACTGGCTGAAGAATTTCCTGATGTCCGGCCTGCTCGAAAAGGAGCCGACTATTCCGTTTAATCTGATCCCGGTGTTGTTCTCGCTGGCAGTGGTGGCGATTGGTCTCGGCCTGGGCTATGCGGTGTATCTGCGCCGGCCTCTGCAAGCCGGCCAGACCGACCCGGTGGAAAAGCTGGGCGGCCTGTTCACGTTCCTGCACAACCGCTGGTATTTCGACGAGTTGTACCGCGCCATCTTCATCCGCCCGATGCAGTGGGTGGCTGACAACTACACCCGGCTGGTGGACAAGGGCGTCATCGACGCCGCGCTCGAGGGCGGCTATCGCGCCGGCAGCGTGGTGGCCGGCTGGTTCAAGACGTTCGACCGCGTGGTGGTCACCGGCATTTCAGACTTCATCGGCAACACCTTCCGCAACATCGGCCGCGAAGGCCGCGAGTTGCAGAGCGGTCAGGTGCAAAACTACCTGCTGTCCGGCCTCATCGCCGCTGTGGTGCTCGTCGTGTTCTTCCTGGTGTTCTCCCGGTAACAATTCTGGATTTGGGATTTTGGATTTGCGCCCAAATCCGAAATCTAAAATCCAAAATCCAAAATCGATATGGATTTCATCAAAGCGAATCTGCTCACGGTCATCACCTTTAGCCCGTTGATCGGCATGGCGCTGGTGTTGCTTACCCCGCCGCATCGCACCCGGCTGATCCAGTGGGGATCGATCGCCTTCAGCCTGATCCCGTTGGGTTTGGCGATTCTGATGTGGGCCGGCTACGACACGGCGCAGGGCGGCTTCCAGTTCCGCGAACAGACGGTGTGGTTCCCGCAGGTCAACGCCAGTTATCATGTCGGCGTGGACGGCATCAGCATGCCGCTGATCGTGCTCACCACGCTGCTGCAACCGCTGGCCCTGCTGATGTCATTGCGCATCGAGCGCGGCGTCAAGGCGTTCTTCGCGCTGTTTTTCCTGCTCGAAACCGCCGTGCTGGGCTGCTTTGTCGCGCTCGATCTCCTCTTGTTCTTCCTGTTCTACGAGATCAGCCTGGTGCCGATGTACTTCCTCATTGCGCAGTGGGGCGGCCAGAACCGGCGCTACGCTTCGTTCAAGTTCATCCTCTACACCATGTTCGCCAGCCTCGGCATGTTGCTGGCGATTCAGGTGATCGGCATCGCTTCGGGCAGTTTCGATCTGCTGTACCTGTTCTCTGACCTGGGCCGGCCTTTCACCGGCAACAACACGATCAACGCGCTGTTCGAGGACGCGAACACCTGGAAAGCCGTGGCGTTTTTTGCGTTCGCCATCGCGTTTGCGTTGAAGATTCCCATCTGGCCGTTGCACACCTGGCTGCCCGACGCGCACACCGAAGCGCCGACCGGCGGCTCGATGATCCTGGCCGGCATTCTGCTGAAACTGGGCAGCTACGGCTTCCTGCGCATGGTCATCCCGCTATTCCCCGACGCTGCCGCGCAGTTTGCGCCGGTGCTCGCCCTGCTGGCGTTGCTCAGCATCGTCCTCGGCGCGTTTGCGGCCTGGGGTCAGAACGACTTCAAGAAGCTGGTGGCCTATTCCTCGGTGAACCACATGGGCTTTGTGGCGATGGGCGTTGCAGCGGCGGCAGTGATGGCAGCCGACGCCAGCCGGCACATCGACGCTGTGATCGCCGCCAGCGGCGCTGCCCTGCAAATGGTCACCCACGGCCTGTCCTCGGCGGCCATGTTCGCGCTGGTTGGCGTGGTGTACGAACGCGCCCACACCCGCGATCTGACCAAACTGGGCGGCCTGTGGAGCATCATGCCCATCTACGGCGCCATTCTGATCTTCTGCTCGATGGGGTCGCTGGGTCTGCCCGGCCTGAGCGGTTTTGTCAGCGAGTTTATGGTGGTGCGCGGGGCGTGGCCGGCGCTCACGCCCTACGTCATTCTGTCCATGGCCGGCCTGCTGGTCACCGGCATCTACATTCTCAAGTCGTTGCAGAAAGTGCTGCATGGCCCGCTGGGCGAAGAGTGGCGCCATCATCGCCTGCCCGATATCCACTGGACCGAAACCCTGGCGGTCGCGCCGCTGATGGTGATGATGCTGACGCTGGGTGTGTACCCGCTGGTGGCGCTCAACGTAATCAATATCGGCGCGCTGGACATTTTCAGGCTGTTGCCCTGAAGCAGCGCCGCAAGCCGAGAGAGTATACGAACTGGCCAGAGGCTTTCTGCGATGAACTTCTCAATACCTGTGCTCACACTCATCATGCTGATGCCGGTGATCGGCGCGGCAGTCATCCTGCTCACGCCGCGCGAGCGAACCGACATCATCAAGACGATCGCAGCCGGCTCGTTCCTGACGTCGCTGCTGCTGTCGTTCTTTGTCTTTGTCGGCTACGATCGCACTGTCAGCGGCTTTCAATTCACAGAACAAACGAGCTGGATCCAGGAACTGGGCATTGGCTATCACGTGGCGGTGGACGGCTTCAGCGCCCCGATGCTCCTGCTGACGGCGATCGTGGCTTTCTGCGCTGTGCTCGTGTCGTGGAAACAGGACGACCGCCCGCGCGAGTTCTTCAGCTTTCTGCTGATGCTGGTGGCCGGCGTGTTCGGCGCGTTCATGTCGCTCGACATCTTCCTCTTCCTCATCTTCTACGAGCTGGTGCTGTTCCCCGTCTACGTCCTCATCGCAGGGTGGGGCAGCAAGAACCGCGAATACGCGGCCATGAAGCTGACCATCTATCTGTTCGTCGGCTCACTTGTCGCCATCATCGGTTTGCTGGTGGTGTATTTCCAGGCCGGCGCCACCTTCGATTTCGTCAAGCTGCAACAGGGCGTGCTGGCCCTTTCGCCGGAGCGGTTCGAGCAAATCAAGCCGTGGTTCATCGCCGTCTTCATCGGCTTCGGCGTGCTGGCCTCCATCTGGCCGCTGCACAACTGGTCGCCTGACGGTTACGCCGCCGCGCCCACCGCCGTCTCGATGTTGCATGGCGGCGTGCTCAAGGCGACCGGTGCCTACGCTGCGCTGCGCTTCGGCGTCCAGCTCATGCCCGAGGCAGCCCAGTACTATCTGCCGGTGATTGTGTTCCTGTGCCTGGCGAACGTGATTTATGCCGGCCTGATCGCCTTCCGCCAGACCGACCTGAAGTACATCATTGGGTTTTCGTCCGTGGCGCACCTCGGCCTCGTCCTGCTGGGCATCACCTCGCTGAACGAACTGGGATTGAACGGGGCCGGCCTGGAGCTGTTCGCCGGCGGCGTGATGACCGGCCTGATGTTCGCCCTCGTCGGCATGATCTACGAGCGCGCCCACCTGCGCGACATCGAAGAACTCAACGGCATGTTCCGCATCATGCCGCTGGCGGCCGTTGGCTTTGTGATCGGCTCGCTGGCGGCGATGGGCATGCCCGGCCTGCCCGGCTTCCCCGCTGAAGTGATGATCTTCATGGGGCTGTGGCGCGCCGCCGAGACGCCCAGCCTGATCTTCGCCGGCCAGCTCAACTGGTGGTTTAGCTGGATCGCTATTGCCGGCGTCCTCACCGTCGTCATTACCGCCGCCTGGACATTGCGCGTGGCCTACAAAGTTTACTTCAGCGAGCCGAAGAATCTCGAACTGCAAAAGCTGCCCGGCCTGGACGCGCTTGAAAAGTTCTCCATTGTCTTCATGTGCGGCGTGCTCATCCTGGTGGGTGTCATGCCCAACACGGTGATGCAGGTGATCCAGGTCGGCGTTCAGACGATCCTCGCCTCGCTCACCCGGGCAAGCGGTTAAGGTAAAGCAAACATGGCGTACTCTGTATTTGACCCATCGCACTTTCTCGCTATTGCGCCAGAGATCGGCCTGACGTTGTGGGCGCTGGTCATTCTGGCCGTGGACATGTTCTCGGCCCGGCGCATCCCCCGCCGCACGTTGGGCATTCTGGCGGCAGCCGGCATGGCCGGCGTTTTGGTGTTGTCACTGTTGATCGCCGCGCCGCCGGCGACTGTTGCGCCGCAGATCGGCGGCGACGCGCGCAGCGTTTTGGGCGGCATGATTCGCCATGACCTGTTTGCGTTTGTCTTCCGCGTCATCTTCATCGTGGCCGGCATATTGACCTGCCTGGTGTCGATTGACTTCCGCCCGGCCCGCGCCGGCGGCGAATACTACGCGCTGCTCATCCTCGCCACGATGTCGATGGGGCTGATGGCGGCTAGCAACGACCTCATCATGTTGTACCTGGCCACCGAGGCGTCGAGCTTTGCGCTGTATCTGCTGGCCGGCTTCATCCGCGACACGCCCCGCAGCGCCGAGGCCGGCATCAAGTATTTCGTGTTCGGCGCAGTCACCTCCACCATCATGCTGTACGGCCTGGCGCTGATCTTTGGCCTGAGCGGCGGCCAGACCCATTACGGCGCAGTCGCTCAGGCCCTTGCCGGCGCCGACACGCGCATGCTGGCTGTGCTGGCCGTGCTGCTCATCATCGCCGGCTTTGCCTTCAAGACTTCGGCGGTGCCTTTCCATTTCTGGACGCCCGATGTCTATGAAGGCGCGCCCACCCCATTTGTCGGCTTCCTGAGCACTGCCTCGAAGGCGGCCGGCTTCGCCATCCTGATGCGTTTCCTGCTGTATGTCTTCGAGCCGCCCTTCAGCCAGGCGTCGGTGGTGTGGGTGCAACTCATGCAGCCGCTCGCCATCCTGACCATGTTCCTGGGCAACCTGCTGGCGATTACCCAGAGCAACATCAAGCGCATGCTGGCGTACTCCAGCATCGCCCAGGCCGGCTACATGCTGATCGGCGTCACTGCGTTCGGCTTTGCCTATAGCCGGCAGTCCTCCGAAGCCGCCGCCGACGCGGTGGCAGCCGTGATTTTCTACGCGGCCACCTACATGCTCACGAATGTCGCCGCATTCGCCGTCGTCAGCATCGTTTCGCAACGTGTGGGCAGCGAGGAGATCAGCGCCTTCAATGGCCTGGGCCGTCGCGCGCCTTACACTGCGCTCGGCATGACCGCCGCGATGCTCAGCCTGCTGGGCGCACCGCCCCTCGTTGGTTTTCTCGGCAAGTTGTTCCTGTTCCGCGCCGCTATCAGCGATGATCTGGTGTTCCTGGTGGCAATAGGCGTAATCAACGTGCTGATTTCTGTCTTCTACTATCTGGGCATCGTGCGCGCCATGTACGTCGAGCGATCGGCGAATGACGCTCAGCCGATGATTGTGCCGGCTGCAACAGGATGGGTGGTGCTGGTGTCGAGCGCCGCCATTCTGTTCATTACCGTGGCTTCCACTCAGTTCTGGTCTGTCGCGCTCGACGCGGCCAGAGCGTTGCTGAATTAGCCGCTATCCTCCCGCAAGCGTCAGACTTGAGGGAGGGCGTCGCTATGCTAAAATGCGCTGGCCTGGTCTATGGGAAACGACAAAGAGTCGCCGATTGTGTTGTTGATGAGAGCGTTGCCGCCCGCTATCGTTGGCGCAATGGTTTTCCAGATCGCAATTGTGGTCGGCGGCCTGATATTGGGGGCTATTCTGCTTGGCCTGTTCCTCGACACGCAATTAGGCTCGCGCCCGTTGTTGACGCTGGGACTGGGCATTGTCAGCCTGCCTCTGTCTGTCTGGCTGACCTACCGCATCGCGTTGCGCGCTATTGCCAGAGCGCGCGCCTCGTATGAGGCCCATCTGCGCAGCAAGGCGCAAACCGCCCAAAACGATCCCTCTGCCGCGAACCAGGCGAGCGCGCTGCCGGCCTCGCGGTAACATCCTGACTCCACGAGACGCACATATCACATGAAACCAAGAACGATCCTGATCCTTGCCTTTCTGATCTTTGCGTGTGTGATCGCCTGCATGTTGGGCAACTTCGGCGCCGGCGTTCCTATCCCGATCAACGGTCAGGAGGTGACCTTCAAGGCCTTTGTGCCGAAGATTGTCGTGCCGGCCGAGATCATCGGCGAGCCGTGGTTTGAAATCGGCGGCGTCAAGATTGGCCTGTACAACACCCTGCTCACCACCCTGATCGTCGACGCCGTCATCATCGCGCTGGTGCTGTTGGGCCGGCGCGGCCTGGGCGGCATGAAGCCGGGCAACTGGTTCGCCAACGCCTGGGAAGCCTACATCGAACTGCTGTATCAGCGCTTCATCGTTCCCACCCTGGGGCCGCGCGCCAAAACCGTGCTGCCGCTCGCGGTGACCCTCTTCACTTTCGTGTTGATCGCCAGCCTGTTCGAGGTCATTCCCGGCCATGAGTCCGTCGGCCCGATCGAGCGCCCACACTCGGGCACGGGCTACTGCATGGTCGAAGTGGGCGGCGTCGGCCTGATTACCGGCCAGCCAGTGGAGGAGGGCTGCCCGCCGCCGACGATGGGCGCTGTCGCTGGCGAAGCGCAGGCTGCTCTGGCCACGGACGTGACAGCCGCCGAAGGCAAGGCCGATTCCGGCTTCATTGTCCTGCCGGTGATGCGCCGGCCTACCTCTGACCTGAGCACAACCCTGGCCCTGGCCCTGATCGCCTTCCTCTTTGTCGAAATCCAGGGCGTCCGCGCCAATGGCGGCCACTATTTCGAGCGTTTCTTCAACTTCGGCGCGCTGCGCAGGGGCGGCGCAACCGGCGGCATGTCCGGCTTCATCAACTACATCCAGTTCGCTGTTGGCTTCCTGGAGCTGTTGTCGGAGTTCATCCGCATCATCTCCTTCTCCTTCCGTCTTTTCGGCAACATGTTCGCCGGCACGGTGCTCGTGTTCGTCATGTCGTTCATCCTGCCGTTTGTGATGCCGACCATCTTCATGGCCTTCGAGGTCGCTGTCGCCGTCATTCAGGCGTTCGTCTTTATGATGTTGCTCGTGGTGTTCACCTCGCTGGCTGTGGCGCACACCGAACATTAGTCATTCGTCGATTTTGGATTGTGGATTTGGGATTGATCTCCGCGCGCGTGGATCGTCCGATTCCTGGTCCAAAGTCGCCGATCCAAAATCAAAAATCGCAAATCAAAACTCGTAAATCGGAGAGACTGTCATGGATCAACAAGCTGCAAATGAACTCGGCAAGCTGATCGGCGCAGGCATCGCCGGCGGCGCGGGCATGATTGGCCCCGGCATCGGCATCGGGCTGGCCGGCCTCGGCGCCCTCATCTCGATGGGACGCAACCCCGAGGTCACCTCCACCCTGCAAACCTACATGATTCTGGTCATCGCCTTCGCAGAGGCGCTCGCCATCTTCGCGCTGGTGATCGCCTTCCTGCTGTTGTTCGCCATCTAGAAACCGTCACAGAGGTGCACCCTTGAACTTCCTGGCTATTTCCCAAGTGATGGCCGAAGGCGGCGGCAGCGGCGATGTTCTGGGCAACCTGGGCATTAACTCGTTCCTGCTCGTCGCTCAGATCATTAACTTCGTCCTTCTGTTGCTGTTTCTCAACGCTTTGATGATCAAGCCGATCATGCGCGGTCTCGACAATCGCCGCAAGCGCATCGAAGAGAGCCTGGCCAACGCCGCCAGGGCTGATGAACGACTGGCCAACGTTGAGAAAGACTACCAGGCCAAAATGGCTGAAGCGGAGGCTGCTGCGGCGAAGATTCGCGCCGAAGCTCTGCAAAGCGCGCAAGCCGAACTCGACAACCTGCGCAAGGCTGCTCTGGTAGACGCCGATCGCATCCGCGAGCAGGCTCGCGTGGACGCGATCGCCGAGCGCAACCAGACGTTGGCCCAGTTGCGCACACAGGTGGCCGCACTCGCCATGGCCGCCGCCAACAAGGTCATTGGCGATTCGCTTGACGCGCAGCGCCAGCAGGCGCTTATCAACGATTTCTTCAGCAAAGTGCCGGCCGGCCTGGTGACCGACACCCGCGCCGTCGGCGCTCCTGTTGTCGTGACCAGCGCGCTCCCGCTCTCGGCGGATGAGCAAGCCCGCGTCAAGGCCGATCTGACTCAACAGTTGGGTCAGATGGGCGAGCTGACGTTCGAGGTCGATCCGGCCATTATGGGCGGACTGATTGTGCGCGTGGGCGACAAGATCATCGACGGCAGCGTGGCCGGGCGCATGGTCGCGCTGCGTCAGTCGCTGGGCGCGTAGCGCAATATCAGAGCACAGAACACAGAGCACAGAGCACAGAACACAGACAGCCGGCGTCAGCAGTTACCCTGTTGACGCCGGCTGTCTCTTTCAGAGACGCTGGCACAGACGCCGGATTTGCCAGACAAGTCCGGCGCCCGAACGCTTGCCGCCGCGCGGTTCAGGCTTTCCGGCTTCCCTTCTCCACCTTAGCCCAGGTGTCCTTCAATGTCACCGTGCGGTTAAATACCAATCGCTCCGGCGTCGAATCAGGGTCCAGGCAGAAATAGCCCTGGCGCATGAACTGGAAGCGATGGATGCCGTCTTTGTACTCTGGGTCTGGCGACAGGTCGGCCAGCGACGGTTCGGCCTTGCAACCGGTTAACACGGTCAGCGAGTTGGGGTTCAGGTTGGCTGTGTAGTCCTGGCCGGGGGGGGCGTCCTCCGGGTCCGGCTTGCAGAAGAGTTGCTCGTACAGGCGCACTTCCGCCTCTATGGCGTGCGCCGCCGACACCCAGTGCAACGTGCCCTGCACCTTGCGACCGTCCGGCGTGACCCCGCTGCCGGACTGCGGGTCGTAGACGCAGCGCAGCTCGATCACATTGCCGGCGGCGTCTTTGATGGCCTCGCGGCAGGTGATGTAGTAGCCGTGCTTGAGTCGCACCTCGCGCCCCGGCCCCAGGCGGAACCAGCCCTTCGGCGGATCCTCGCGATAGTCGTCCTGCTCGATGTACAACTCCCCGGAAAACGGCATCTTGCGCGCGCCGGCGCCTGGATCCTCCGGGTTGTTTTCGGCGTCCACCCATTCCACTTTCCCCGCCGGCCAGTTCTCGATCACCACCTTCAGCGGTTTCAGCACCACCATCACGCGCCGGGCGCGCCTGTTCAAATCTTCGCGCACACACGCTTCCAACAGGCTGAAATCGACCACGCTGTTGGCTTTGGCCACGCCGATGCGGTTGCAGAAGTCGCGGATGGCCTCCGGCGTGTAGCCGCGCCGGCGCAACCCGCTGATGGTCGGCATGCGCGGGTCGTCCCAGCCCCGCACATAGCCCCGCTTCACCAGGTCGATCAGCTTGCGCTTGCTCATCAGCGTGTAGGTCAGGTTCAGCCGGGCGAATTCAATCTGCTGCGGATGGTACACGCCCAGCGCGTCGAGGCACCAGTCGTACAGGGGGCGATGCGCCTCGAATTCCAGCGTGCAGATCGAGTGGGTGATGCCTTCGATCGAGTCGCACTGCCCGTGCGCCCAGTCATACATCGGATAGATGCACCACTTGTCGCCGGTGCGGTGATGGGTGGCATGCAGGATACGGTATAGCACCGGATCGCGCATGTTCAGGTTGCCCGACGCCATGTCGATTTTGGCGCGCAACGTGCGTGAACCATCGGGGAACTCGCCCCGGCGCATGCGCTCGAACAAATCCAGATTCTCTTCCACAGAGCGATTGCGATATGGACTGTCCCGACCCGGCTCGGTCAGTGTGCCGCGATACTCGCGAATCTCATCCGCGCTCAGGTCGCACACATACGCCTTGCCGGCTTTGATGAGCTGCACCGCCCATTCGTACAACTGGTCGAAGTAATCCGAAGCGAAGAACAGCCGGTCTTCCCAGTCTGCCCCCAGCCAGCGCACGTCCTCGATGATGGCGTCCACGTATTCCTGTTCTTCCTTGGTTGGGTTAGTGTCGTCGAAGCGCAGGTTGAACCTGCCGCCGTAGTCCCGCGCAATGCCGTAGTTTAAGTTCACGGACTTGGCGTGGCCGATGTGCAGATAGCCGTTCGGCTCCGGGGGGAAACGGGTGTGCACGCGCCCGCCAAAGCGGCCGGTGCGGTTGTCTTCGTCGATCAGATCGCGGATGAAATCTTTCGGCGTTGTCGAGGCGGCATTCGAGGGGGCGGCTGTTTCATCGGTGGGCATCATTCAGCAAACTCTCTTCCGTTCAGGTTGGGCGTGATTATAGAACATGGAAGCGCGGCATTCTGCGCTATGGCCGCAACGATGTTTTGCGCCAGGATCGCGGGCGCTGGAAACTGCGCGCAATCCGTCATGCCGCGCGCCGCAGCGCAAAAATGCGCGGATACAGCCCGCCCAGCTCGACGCGCAGGACTTTATCCACCTGCCACGCGTCGGTTGCGCTCAACAGCGACTCCATCAGCCGCACTTCGTGCGTGATGAGCGCAAAGCGCGCCCCCGGCCTGGCGACCCGCGCCGCTTCGGCGAGAATGCGCGGATACAATGCCACGTTCTGCTCGTGCGACCCGACCAGATGGCCGAACGGCAGGTCGGCGCACAGCGCATCCACACTGCCGTTTGCCAGCGGCAACGCGCGCGCATCGCATTGCCACAACCACGCAGGGTAACCGCTGGCCGCCAGATTCCTGCCGGCGCATGCAAGCGCCGCCGCGCTGATGTCGCATCCCACCGCCAGCCGCGCCGGCCCGCAGGCCAGCCGTTCGATCAGCAGCGAGCCGGACCCGCACGCCAGATTGACGAACACATCCTGCGCCGAGGGCTGTGTCAGCAGCGCCATCGCGTGCGCCACCGCTGCGTTCAGCGCCCCTTCAAAATTGCATACCCGCCATGCGCGGGTGGCCAGCGGGCGCGGTGACAGCCGCACCAGCACGTCCCATCCTCCTGTCTCTCTGCTGTTTGCGCGCGCCGGCCGCACCCGGATGACCAGATCGCCTTCCGTCTCGGCCACAGGCAGATTCACCCGCTGTGACAACTCGCGCTTCAGCCGCGTCATCACAGTCGAGTCTGAGCCGGCTGCGCTGAGATAGAGCGATCGATAGGCGTCGGGTTGCGCGCTGCGCGCCAGCGCGATCATCGACAGCACTGCGCGAAAGTGCTCGTCGCCCAGCAGGGCTTTTGGCCGGGGCACGGCGAAATGCCTCATCAGATACGCGGCTTGCGCGGTCTTCAACCCCAACAGCGCGCGCAGATCCCCGCTATACGTGAACTGAATCACCCCGGCCGGCGTCTGATCCGCCGGCAATTGCCGCAGGGTGACGCGCGCGCCCAGTTTTCCGCGCAGTTCCTGGCGGGCGATCTCCTCCAGTCCTTCGGCCACGTCGGCCTCGCACAGGTGAACGACAGGTTTGGTGGTCATGGCGTCTTGCGAGATAATGATGCCGATGAGCGATCTAAACTCTCTCACCCTGAACGCGGCTTTGAACGAAGCGGTGGAATGGCTCACGGCCGCCGAATACGCCCAGGCAGTCGCGCGGTGCGAGGACTTATTATCCTCTTATCCAGACGCGGTGCGCGTGTTGAGCGTCCGCGCGCGCGCGTTGCAAGCCCTGGGCGAGACGGCGCGCGCCGCCCAGGACTATTCACGCGTCCTTGAGATTACCCCGGCTGATGAGCAATCCCTGGCCGGCCTCATGCGCTGCCAGTTGCGTTTCGGCCAGAAGCGCGAGGCCGTCCTCACTGCCCGGCAGTTGCTGGATTACGACATGGGCCATGTCGATGCCGCGCGCCTGGTGAGAGAGGCCGGCGGCGATGTGAGCGGGGCCGGCCGCGTGTTGCGCGTTCGCCAGCGTTTCGCAGCCGGCTTCACCAATCAGGCGATTGCCGACCTGCGCGCCATGCTCGACGCCGCCCCCGACCGCGCAGACCTGCAAGTGATCCTGGCCGAGATGCTGTGGCGCGCCGGCCTGCGCGTGACCACAGTCGAGCTGTGCCAGGCCATTCTTGACACGCAGCCCGATTGCCTCAACGCCCATATCCTGCTCTACGCCTTGTGGTCGCAGATGGGTTCAACTCACATGAGCGCGGTGCATCTGGGCGCGGCAGCCCGGCTCGATCCCGACTTCCGCGAAACAGCCGCCTGGCTGAAGGATCGCTCGCCCGTGCCGCTCCAGGATGTGCCGGCGTTGATTGACCTTGCCCGGCGCGAGACATTGGCCGGCTCCGATGAGGACGAGCGCGATCGTTCGGCGTGGGTGGATCAGTTGATCGCATCGGCGGCTGGCCCGGCGCCGGGCAACGCTGTTCCCCACGATGTGGCGGCAGCGCCGGCAGCGGTGTCCGCCGGCAGCGACGCTGAAGAAGAAGATCGGGTTTTGACTGGCGTTGCAGGCGTCGTCTTCCCGCCGTCACCGCTCGATTGGCAGCCGGGCGACGAGCACGATGCCATAACGCAGGCTGAAGCTCCTGGCAGTGACATTGTCGGTGATGAGGAGTTGCCGGCCTGGCTCAGCGGTATGCGCGAACAGAGCCAACCGCTCAGCGAATCGGATTGGGAGGCAATTGCTCCCGTTGAGGTCGGCGACGCGAACAGCCATGAAGCAGCACAGCCGGCGGCTGAATTCGCGCCCATGACATCGCCTCCTTCGCGGCCTGTGCCGGCGCCAGATATTGGGGCGAGCTTTGCGCCGCTGGAGTGGCAACCCGCCGAGCCGGCGAGCACAGTTGAAGCCGGGGCCCCAGCGACGATCGCCCAAAGCAGCCCCGATGGCGGGGGAGTATCGGCGCCCATTGCGCCTGGGGTTGGAGACAGTGCTGCTGAACGACGTTCCGACAGGCCGGCAGTGCGACCGGGCGCCAGAGGCAAAGCGCGTTCGGGCAAAGTGAAAGCGTCGGCAGATCATTTGTTATCATTGGCCCGCCGCTGCATGGAATCGGCAGACTACAGCCAGGCGGCTCAGCATTATGCCCAGATCGTGGCGGCGGGCAGGAAGCTGGATGAAGTTCTGGCTGATCTCGACGCGGCCACGCACGCCTATCCCGATGTGCCGGAGTTCCACACTCTGTTGGGCCGGGTCTACACGCGCAAGGGCGATGTGAGCGCGGCGCTGGCCGCCTATCAACGGGCGTTGAAACTGAAATCCTGATGGCTGCCGACGGCTGCGCCGTTGGCGCCTTAATGAGCGAGACCAAGGAGAATCATGGCAATTGAGCGCACTCTTATCATTGTGAAACCCGACGGCGTGCAGCGCGCGCTGGTGGGCCAGGTGATTGCGCGATTTGAATCGCGCGGCCTGCGCATCGCCGGCCTCAAGCTGATGCGCATCTCGCGTGAACTGGCCGAAGCGCACTATGCTGAGCACAAAGGCAAGCCGTTTTATGAGGGCACGGTCAGGTACATGACGTCCGCGCCGGTGGTTGTGATGGTTTTGGAAGGCCCCGATGCCATCGCGGCGGCGCGGGCGACGATGGGCGCCACCAATCCGCTGAATGCCCAACCCGGCACGATCCGCGCCGACTTTGGACTGAACATCTCGCGCAACATCGTCCACGGTTCAGACAAGCCTGAGACGGCCGAGCGCGAGATCAACCTGTACTTCCAGCCGGAGGAGCTGCTGAGCTATGAGCGCGCCGGCGATGCGTGGCTCAGCGAGTGACATGGTGCGCACGCGCTTCGCTCCATCGCCCACCGGCGAATTGCACATCGGCGGCGTTCGCACGGCCTTGTTTTCATGGCTGGCAGCCAAACATGCCGGCGGGCAGTTCTTCATCCGTCTGGAAGACACCGATCAGCGCCGCTATGTGCCGGGTTCCGCCCGGCGCATTCTCGAAACATTCGATTGGCTCGGCATCGAGCTGGATGGCGGGCCGGACCACGCCATGCTCCAGCAGATGAAAACCAACGAGGACTACCCCGGCGCGCTGGAAGACGGCAGCTATCGCGGCATCCCCGGCCCGTTCGTGCAGTCTCAGCGTTTGCCCCTGTACCGGCAGTGGGCCGAATGGCTGATCGAGCATGGCTATGCCTATCGCGCCAACGAAACGCCGGAAGAGCTTGACCGAATGCGCAAGGAAGCCGAAGCGCGGCGCGAGACGTTTCTTTTCCGCGAGCACATGCGCCTGCGAACCGACATCGACCCCGCCCAGCCGCACGTGATCCGGATGCGTGTGCCGCGCGAAGGCGTGACCCGCTTTCACGACCTCATCAAGGGCGATGTGGCTTTCGACAATGCGCTGATTGATGAGCAGGTGCTGCTGAAGGCGGACGGTTACCCCACCTATCATCTGGCGGTGGTCGTGGATGACCATCTCCAGGGCGTCACGCACGCCATTCGCGCCGACGAATGGCTGCCCAGCACGCCCAAACACCTGCTGCTGTACCAGTACTTCGGGTGGGAACCGCCTCTGTTTGCCCACGTGCCAAACGTGCGCGGCGAGGACGGCAAGAAGCTGAGCAAGCGCCACGGCGCCACCAGCGTCTTTGAGCTGCGCGACAAGGGATATATCCGCGAAGCGATCCTCAACTTCCTGGCGCTGCTGGGCTGGGCGCCGGGCGGCGGAGACGAGCAAAACGTTTTTACGGTCGATGAATTGATCGAGAAGTTTTCGCTCGACCATGTGGGCAGTTCGCCGGCTGTGTTCAGTGATGACAAACTGGACTGGCTGAACGGGGTGCATATTCGCCGGCTGCCGCCCGATGAACTGGCCCGCCGCCTGCAACCCTTTGTCGAGCGCGACGGGATCGTCCTGAACACGCCGGAGAAGCAGGACAAATTCAGGCGCGCCATTCCGCTCATCCAGGAGCGATTGAAGACGCTGACCGATGCCACACCGCTGATCGATTTCCTGTTTCAGGATATTCCGACGCCGCCCAAAGACGCGCTGATCGGCCCGAAGATGGAGCAGCATTTGTCGCTGCACGCGCTGCGAGAGGCTCGCCGCGCGCTCGAATCCCTGCCGGTGTTCGACGATAAGCCGATGGAGGCGGCCATGCGCGCCCTGTGTGATGAGCTGAAGCTCAAACCCACCCAGTTGTTCACCATCGTGCGCAACGCCGTCACCGGCAAGAGCGTCACGCCGCCGTTGTTCGGGACGATCGCCATTCTGGGCCGCGAGACTGCTTTGGAGCGGCTGGATCGCGCAATCGCAGTGTTGAGTCATTAGCGTCACATTCGCTCGGGCCGGCGGAGCGCGATGTTTCGCCCACAGGTCAATCCATCGCCGGCTGCAAGTCATTCCTGACTGAGTATGTCCATGAACCAGTCTGAACTTCTGGATATCATCGGGCGCGCTGTTGGCGCTGTGCGCGCTGTGTCAGACCGCCCCTGGCGCGTGCTCGTGGTGCTCGGCAGCGGGCTGGGCGCGCTGGCCGATGAGGTGTCGGAGGCCATTCGCATCCCCTTTCACGATATCCCCGGCTTTGCCCGCTCTACAGCGCCGGGGCATGGCGGGCGTTTTGTCATCGGCGACTTGTTCGGCCTGCCGGTGGCGATCATGCAGGGGCGGGTTCACTTCTACGAAGGGTACCCGCTGTGGCAGGTGACGCTGCCGGTGCGCGTGGCCCGGGCCATGGGCGCGCACACCATGATTGTGACCAATGCCGCCGGCGGCATCAACCGCGCCTTCAACGCCGGCGACGTCATGCTCATCACCGACCACATCAACCTGCTGGGCATGACCGGCGCCAATCCGCTCATCGGCCCGAACGCCGATTCGCTGGGCGCGCGCTTCCCGAACATGATCGACGCTTACGACCCAGAGCTGCGCCGGTGCGCGGCCGACGTGGCCCGCCAGGAGGGGATCGATCTGAAGGAGGGCGTGTATGCGGGTCTGTCCGGCCCGACGTTCGAGACGCCGGCTGAGGTGCGCTTCTTGCGCGCTATTGGCGCGGATGCGGTGGGCATGTCCACAGTCAATGAGGTCGTTGTGGCGCGCCATGCGGGAATGCGCGTGCTCGGCTTCAGCGGCATCACCAATGTCGCGCGGCTGAGCGCGGACGAGGGCGAGCCGCCTTCGCACGAAGAGGTGCTGCAAGCCGGCAAGGTGATCGCGCCAAAGCTGCTCGCTATCATTCGTGGCGCGCTCAAAAAAATGACAGCGGGCAGTTCATAGCCGACATGGAGATCATTCCCCAGCTCATCAAGAACTACGCCACCGTGCTGTATGCTGTGTGCGGCATCGCCTGCTTGTACTTTGTGTTCACCGGCCTGGCGTCGCTCCGCGAGCTTCAACGCGCCGTCTTTCGACTCGAACGCAGCGCGGTCATGTCGCGCGCGGTCGGCGCCTGGCTGAAAGCGCTGCTGTGCATTGTGGCCGCAGGCGTCGTGTTCGCCATTTCGTCGCTCGCGCCTGCCAGAACCGCCAATTCGCTATTGGGCGATTCCACAACCACGCCCAACGGCGGCGCGCTGGCCACGTCGATGCCCACAGCCGAAATCAGCGCCGCTGATTTGACGCAGGCGGTTGCCCCAACGGTCATCGTCATCTATGTGGATGGCGCGACACCGACTGTGGACATGGCCGCAACGCCAACCGTCGCCGGGCCAGAGGCTGCGGCGCCGGCGCCCATGTCCGACCCGAACGCCCAGCCGGCGCCAACGGCCACTGAACTGCCGACGCCGACGCCAACACCCGAAGCGCCTGCGCAGCCATCGATCCCTATCGATTGCAGCAACTCCGATGCCCAGATCGTCAGCCCGGCGGCGAATGAGACAATCGCCGGCGTCTACACGGTGCGCGGCACCGCCGTCGTGGAAGCCGGCGGTTTTTACAAGCTGGAGATTCTCATGCCGGGGGCCGTGCAGTGGTCGTTCATGGGTCGCGGCGACAGCACGGTGCAGAACGGCGAACTGCTCTCCAATTTCAACTTTAGCGCCATCCCGCCCGGCGTGTATGCCTTTCGTCTGGTGACCGTGCAGGCCAACTCCAACATCGCCGCGATTTGTCAGATTCCGATTGTTATCGGACAGTGAAGGTATGCACATTCGCGCCGCTGACCTTGCCGATGTCGAGCATATCCTGGCGCTCGATCACGGCTATCTGACCGACCACGTCTGGCAGATGAGCGGGCCGCCCGGCGTCCGCCAGGCCGGCAGCCGGGAGCGGATGACTCTGGTCGAGTACACCGTCACCTTCCGGCTGGCTCGCCTGCCCCGTCAACTGCAAGTGCCCTATCCCCATGACACCCGCACCCTGCGCCGCATTTTGCATCGCTGCGATTACGTGTGGGTGGCGCTGGGCGACAGCGCCTCTGATCTAATGGGATATATCGGCCTTGCGCTGGTGCCCTGGCAGAACACGGGCTGGATTCCGTGCCTGGCGGTGGCGCCGGCGTTGCGCCGGCGCGGCATCGCGTCGCAGTTGCTTAAGACGGCCGCAGCTCAGGCGAAATCGGACGGGCTGCACAGTGTGACCATGGATGTGCAGACGAAGAACTATCCGGCCACGCGCTTTTGCCAGACGCGCGGTTTCCGGCTGGCCGGCTATTCCGACAACTACTACAGCGCCAGCGACATTGCGTTGTTCTTCGCATATAGAATCCGGTGATTGGATTGGGCGATGGCTGACCTGTTGAACAATGTCCTGGGCGGCGTGACGTTGCTGAATCGCATCGTCACCACGGGCATCCTCATCACCGCGTTTGCGCTCATTGTCTACATCGGGCTATACAATCGGCGCAGCCGCATCGCCCGCTCGTTTGCGATTGTGCTGGCGTGTTTGATCGGCACGTATCTGGGCGACCTGCTGGCCCAGATTTCAACGCCGCCGCCGCACCTCTGGCTGCGCATGCAATGGATTGGCATTGCCTTTATCCCGGCTGCGGCGCTCAGCCTGTCCGACACGCTGCTGAGCGCCACAGGCGACATCTCCCCCGTGCGACGGATGGCGGCGCGCGCCGGCTACGCGGCCGGTTTGGTCGTCTTTGCGCTGGTCGCATTCACCACGCTGGTGGCGACGCCGGGCATTGAAGACTCCGATCTGCAACACCTGACCCCGGGGCCGTTGTTCTTTCCTTTCACCTTGTATTACTTTGGGAGCCTGGGCTGGGCGTCGTACAACGTGATCGAAGCGCGCCGGCGTTCGCTGACGGCCACCAGCAAGCGCCGCATGACCTACTTTGCGCTGGCCTTCCCGGCGCCGGCGCTGGGCACGTTTCCTTACCTCCTCCCTGTCGGGTGGCCGTCCGGGCTTCCCTTGCTCATCCCCTGGTCGGCCATCCTGCTGGTCAACATGGGCGTCGGCGCGGCCATCACCTTCATGGGCTACACAGTCGCCTATTTTGGCGCCAGCGCGCCCGACCGTGTCATCAAGCGCCGGCTCATTAAGTACCTGATTCGCGGGCCTCTGCTGGCGGCTATGGTCATCACTGCTTTGGCGCTAAGCACCCGGATTGAGAAATGGTTCGGATTGCCCGGTGAGATCGTTGGCCTTGTCGCAGCCGCCACCATCATTTTGTTGACGCAGCTGTTCATCGTCACACTTCAGCCCACGCTCGACCGGCTGATTGCCGGCGACGACGCCGGCGAAGTCAGGCGCTTGCAGCAGTTCAGCGAGCGGCTGATGACAGTCTCTGACCTGACCCAGTTCCTGGAGAATATCCTGGCCGCGCTGTGCGATCTCCTGCGCGCGCGCACCGCCTTTATCATGCAGATCGTCACCGCCGGCGCCAATGAGCCGATTTTGGTCTCGATCGGCAATGTCGATCTGAGCCAGTTGAAGCGCCCCGAGGCTGTTCGCTCAGCGTTGCACCTGAGCAACGACAAACCATCGGCGGGCCGCGAATCTCTGCCTGCCTTTGTCGGCGAGACTGAGCGCGAAACGTTGAGCGCGTTCGAGCTGGAGCACGACTTCATCCAGTGGAATGGTTACTGGCTGATTCCCCTGCGCGCCCGCGAGCGTGACAGTGGGGTTGAGGGGCAGATTGCCGGGGCCGGCGACGTTATGAATAATGGCAGCAGTCACAGCGGTGAGCCAGCAGTGCTGGGGGTTATCGGCCTGGTTGCCCGCGCGCCCGACCTGACGGATGAGGAGCGCCAGGGGGTCGCGCTGCTGGTGGCCCAGGCCGCCCGCGCGTTGGAAGACGCGATCAAGCAGCAACGCGCGTTCGAAGCGTTGGAGCGTATCATTCCTGAGGCTGAGGACATGCAGCGCCGCATGGCCGAAACGCGCAACCCGGCCGCCCCGACGGTGCAAGATTTTGAACTTATCCCCGAAGGCTATGATGATCTGACGCATCTGGTGCGCGACGCGCTCAGCCACTACTGGGGCGGACCCAAGCTGACCAACTCGCCGCTGATGAATCTGAAGATCGTCACCGACGCTATGCAGGCCAACAACGGCAACGCGACCCGCGCCCTGCGGGCCGTGTTGACCGACGCGATCGAGCGCCTCAAGCCCGATGGCGCGCGCAGCATGACGGCTGCCGAGTGGCTGCTGTACAACATCCTGGAAATGAAAATCATCCAGGGCCAGCGCGTGCGCGATGTGGCGCGCAAGCTGGTGATGAGCGAGAGCGATCTGTATCGCAAACAGCGCGCCGCATTTGAAGAAGTGGCCCGCATTGTCATGGAGATGGAACGCGAGGCGCGCGAGCGCGAACTGAAAAACAGGCCGAATCCTGCCGCAGAAAGCGCCGAGCCTAAGGAAATGTAGCGCAAGCCGCCGGCTTGCCCGATCCGCCGGAAATGAAATGTAGGGCAAGCCGCCAGGCTTGCCGCGCCCCGCCGGCTTGCCGCTTGCCCATTGCGCACGACCGGCTAAAATCCAGTGGAACCTCGCTTATTTCCGAATCCCAGGCAGGAGTCATATCATGA
>Ga0272446_1002124_pt1 | contig 27707 bp, 33 predicted proteins | sample YNPCB0061_FD_194587 | JGI IMG/M metagenome (GOLD analysis project Ga0272446, IMG submission 194587) | Hot spring microbial mat communities from Yellowstone National Park, WY, United States - YNP-CB-006-1 | ecosystem: Environmental > Aquatic > Thermal springs > Hot (42-90C) > Sediment | place...
GCTTTAGAGTAGTGCAAGAAGGAGTAATTCCTAACCCTGAAACTGGCGAAATTGGTAGGTTTGGCGGTTCTTTGCTCCAATCAAGTACCAACTTAGTCCAGCTAGTCAATGAAGTAAAGCAGCGCCGCAGTCCCTTTGAAATTCGCGCCATTGCTAAGGTCAACATCTTTCGGGCTAGTTCTCTTTCTAGGCAATTAGCCCCGATCGAGTTAGTCATAGTGGAAGACGGCAAAGAAGTGGCAAGGTTTGGTTAATATGGAGAAAACATTAGTTAACCTATGGTGTCTTGGCAAAATCTGATCAACAATGTCTCTCTGCCTGTTGACTGGGTCAGTGTAAGGGAAGTTAAAGAGACGGCAACCTATCTATCCTTTAGGGATGCCCTACCCCAAAAAATTGGTCAGCGCCACCACTGGGGCATCATGGTAGAAGTTTTAGCCAAGGGGCACTATGGCTACAGTAGTACCAATCAAGTTACAGCGGATGGATTTAGCAAAGCGCTCCAGGGTGCATATAGCCAAGCGATCGGGGGTAGTGCCTGGAAAATTCATCATTTTAGTCCCCGCCCCCCCCATCAAGGTCACTACGATTCTGGGATTGCTATGCCCAAAGCAGACTTGGGGGAAATCTGTGCCCGCCTCACCGCAGTTTGTCACGCCCTTAAGGTCGGTGAACAAATTGTTAAAACAAATGCTTTTGCCCATTTAGTGACCACCACATCCCACTTTGTTAGCAGTAACGGAGCGGACATCAGTCAAAATTTTGGTTTTATTGTCACAGACTTTGCTGCCACTGCTCAATCAGGCACGATCGTGCAACGGCGGGGAGACCACGGCTTAATGGCACAATGCCGCCAGGGTGGTTGGGAAGTTCTATGGCAGGCAGACCTACTCGATCGGGCAGCGCAAATCGGCAGAGAAGCATTAGAGCTACTAGAGGCACCGGAATGCCCCGATATGGCGACAACCTTAGTTTTAGCCCCCGACCAGATGTTGCTACAAATCCATGAAAGCGTAGGACATCCCCTAGAACTCGATCGGGTTTTGGGCGATGAGCGGAACTACGCCGGCAGTAGCTTTTTACGCCCATCAGACTTTGGTAACTACCAATATGGTTCCGAATTGATGAACATCACCTTTGCGCCTGATGTGCCAGGGGAATTTGCGAGCTACAGCTACGATGATTGTGGACAGCCCGCCCAGAAGGAATATCTAATCAAAGCTGGCAAACTTTTAAGGGGATTAGGGGGTTACGACAGCCAAGCCCGCACTGGTATAGCTGGCGTTGCTAATATGCGGAGTTGTAGCTGGAACCGCCCCCCCATCGATCGGATGGCAAACATCAACCTAGAACCCGGCGATAAAACCCTAGCTGAACTGATCGGCGGCATTGAAGAAGGGGTCTACATGGAATCAAACCGATCGTGGTCGATCGATGACTACCGTCGTAAATTTCAGTTCGGCTGTGAATACGGCAAGATGATCAAAGACGGTAAATTCACCCATACCGTCCGCAATCCCAACTATAGGGGCATTACCACAGAATTTTGGCATAACCTAGTCGGTGTTTCTAACACTGTGGAATATTACGGCTCCCCCTACTGCGGCAAGGGGGAACCAAACCAGGCAATCAGGGTAGGGCATGGCTCCCCCTACTGCGTCTTCGATCGGGTAGAAGTCTTCAGTTAAAAAACCCCCTGGAGAGGGGGCTTGAGGAGCAAACTACTTAGATTCAGTGAAGTCCGCGTCGATCACATCGCCGTCCCCACTGGCGCTGTCCTGGGTAGAACCATCATCCGTTGATGGCGCTTCTCCCCCTCCCTGTTGATACATCTTGGCACTGAGTTCATAGACCTCTTTTTTGAGGCTTTCACTCAATTCCTTGATCCGATCGTGGTCATCCTTCCCGATCGCTTCTCGGAGGTCTTTGATCATAGCTTCCATGCGGGTCTTATCCCCACTATCGATCTTGTCGCCAAAATCCTTGATCTGTTTTTCTGCCTGATAACAGAGGGAATCAGCTTGGTTTTTGTTTTCGATCTGCTCCCGTTTTTGTTTGTCAGCCTCTGCATTCCGCTCTGCCTCTTGCACCATCTTCTCGACTTCGGCTTTATCCAATGTAGAAGCACCAGTGATAGTGATGGATTGTTCTTTGCCAGTGCCTTTATCTTTTGCCTTGACCGACAAAATACCATTGGCATCAATGTCAAAGGTGACTTCAATTTGAGGTACACCACGGGGAGCAGGGGGGATGCCATCTAAACGGAAAGTACCCAGACTCTTGTTGTCGCTAGCCATTTCCCGCTCACCTTGCAGGACATGGATTTCCACATTGGTCTGACCATCCACCGCCGTAGAGAAGGTTTCGGACTTCTTGGTGGGAATGGTGGTGTTCCGTTGAATAATCTTGGTCATCACACCCCCTAGGGTTTCTACCCCTAAAGACAGAGGTGTAACATCTAACAAGAGGATGTCCTTCACTTCCCCTGCTAGTACCCCCGCTTGAATGGCAGCACCAACTGCTACTACTTCATCGGGGTTGACGGTTTGGTTTGGCTCTTTACCCAGCATCCGTTTTACCAGTTCTTGAATAGCAGGAATACGGGTAGAACCACCCACCAAGACTACTTCGCTGATCTTGGACTTATCTAACTTGGCATCCTTCAGGGCTTGTTCAACCGGCAGACGACACCGATCGATTAGGTCAGAACAAAGCTCTTCAAACTTAGCCCTAGTCAAGGTCATATCCAAATGCTTAGGACCATTAGCATCGGCGGTAATGAAGGGGAGGTTAATCTCCGTTTGGGTAACGCTGGAGAGTTCAATTTTGGCTTTTTCAGCAGCTTCCGTCAAACGTTGGAGGGCTTGTTTATCTTTGCGGAGATCGATGCCCTCGGTAGCCTTGAAGTTTTCTGCCATCCAATCGACGATCTTTTTGTCGAAGTCGTCACCCCCAAGGTGGGTATCCCCACTGGTAGAAAGAACCTCAAATACACCATCTCCTACTTCTAACACCGATACGTCAAAGGTACCACCCCCCAAGTCAAAAACTAGAATGGTTTCATTTTGTCTGCTATCTAGCCCATAGGCGAGGGCAGCCGCAGTAGGCTCATTGATAATCCGCAGGACTTCAATACCGGCAATTTTGCCTGCATCCTTGGTGGCTTGGCGCTGGGAGTCATTGAAGTAAGCAGGCACCGTAATGACCGCTTGGGTGACTTTTTCGCCGAGGTACTTGCTGGCATCGTCCACTAATTTACGAAGCACTTGGGCAGAAATTTCTTCTGGTGCAAATTGCTTACCAACTGCCGGGGCTTCGATCTTGACGTTGTCGTTGACTTTTTGCACCTTGTAGGGTACCTGCTTGGCTTCGTTAGTGATTTCATCAAATCGTCTGCCAATAAAACGCTTGACAGAATAAAAAGTGTTGTCAGTATTCATTACTGCTTGGCGCTTGGCAATTTGACCCACCAGACGGTCTCCCGTTTTGGTGTAAGCCACTACGGAAGGAGTAGTACGGAAGCCCTCTGCATTAGCAATTACGGCGGGCTTTCCCCCTTCCATTACCGCGACCACTGAGTTAGTTGTCCCTAAATCGATTCCTACTACTTTTGCCATAAGGCTTCCTACTCCAAAAACTTAGTGATTCATTGGTCTAAGGTTAGCGATTTTTTGGGTTTAGACACAGTCTGCTAAGCCGCCCTTAGAGGTAGTATTTACCGAACACCTAATCACGATCGGGATGGAATTATTAGTTTTAAGCCAAATTAACCGCCGTTTTGGGGGCATTGTCGCTGTTAATAATGTCTCCTTGAGTATTCCTAGAGGGGAAATTTTTGGTCTGATTGGTCCAAATGGAGCGGGAAAAACAACCCTGTTCAACATTATTACGGGTCTAGTGGAGCCAAGTTCGGGGGAGCTATGGTTTCTGGGGCAGAATATTACCCACGATCGAGCTTATCAGTTAGCGGAGAAGGGCATTGCCCGTACTTTTCAGAATATTAGACTTTTTAAGGAGTTATCGGTACTAGAAAACGTCACGATCGGGCATCATTTGCGCTATGACCTATCCCCCGTCGAAATAAAAACTCAAAGTTTAGAACTCCTAGACCTGCTCAAACTAACCGATCGGGTAGATTGGGAAGCAAAGACCCTGAGTTATGGCGACCAACGCCGCTTGGAGATTGCCCGCGCCCTGGCATTAAAGCCCAAACTCCTCCTATTGGACGAACCGGCGGCTGGCATGAATCCTGGAGAAAAAGCGGCACTTAGTAATCTCATCCAGGAGCTACGTCATCGCTTTGATCTCACCATATTACTGATAGAACACCATGTCCCCCTAGTGATGGGCATTTGTGACCGGGTAGGAGTCCTCAATTTTGGTGAACTAATTGCCCTTGGTACGCCAGCGGAAGTGAGAGCCAATCCCCAGGTAATTAGTGCCTATTTAGGATAAAAACTCTGCCCCGGTCGTTTTTGTTATTCCATAGAAAATTCTTTTTAAGCTAAGAAGAAAAACAATATCCTTCTAATAGAGTTATTATTTACAGAATCTATGATTGAATTTGAAATGGTGACTTTAGAAAAAATGAACTGGTCTTTTTTCATCTTTTTTTATGAAAACTTTTAGACCATAATGATGAGCAAAAGATACACTTATTGCATAGTGCGATTCAGGGATAGACATTACTACTAACTATTCTTGAATCACATCTTGTTACTTGTACTTTTTTCATTTGAATTCCGCCATAATACATTCTGACATTCAACAACATAGAAAACCTCTCTTACATTCTTTAGTCATATCTTTTTGAATACTGGCACTTAGCTAAACTTGACTGGTTCGGTAAACCGCCCTAGTAGTTGCCCCCTTAATTCCGTTAAATTAGCACTCAAGTTGAGGGAGTGCTAATCACCCCAGCAATCAAGTTCAAAGACAAACCATTATAGAGGAATAGAAGCAATGGCAACTACCACTCTGAACGTTTCTACAGTGAAGCCCTTGGGCGATCGTGTATTCGTAAAAGTGAGCGAGAAGGAAGAAAAGACGGCGGGGGGCATCTTTTTGCCTGATACCGCCAAGGAAAAGCCCCAAGTCGGCGAAATTTCGGCTGTTGGTCCTGGCAAGCGCAATGATGACGGTAGCCGTCAGGCATTAGAGGTCAAGGTAGGCGACAAGGTGTTGTATTCCAAGTATGCAGGCACCGAAATCAAACTTGGCTCTGACGAATATGTCTTACTTTCCGAAAAAGACATCTTAGCGGTTCTTTCCTAGTTCTTTCATTTTTTTAGGAGTTATTTCAATGGCAAAACGGATTATTTACAACGAAGATGCCCGCCGTGCCCTAGAGCGCGGTATGGACATTTTGGCAGAAGCGGTGGCGGTCACCCTTGGTCCAAAGGGTCGTAATGTTGTGTTAGAGAAGAAGTTCGGCGCTCCCCAGATCATCAATGATGGTGTCACGATCGCTAAAGAGATCGAATTGGAAGACCATGTAGAAAATACTGGGGTTGCTTTGATTCGTCAGGCAGCTTCTAAAACGAATGACACCGCTGGAGACGGTACAACTACGGCGACCGTATTAGCTCACTCTCTTGTGAAAGAAGGTTTGCGGAACGTGGCAGCGGGTGCAAATGCGATCGAACTCAAGCGGGGTATCGATCGGGCGACCCAATTCCTAGTGGAAAAGATTGCTGCCCATTCCCGATCGGTGGAAGACTCCAAAGCGATCGCTCAAGTTGCGGCTATTTCTGCCGGTAACGATCCTGAAGTCGGTAAGATGATCGCCGATGCGATGGAAAAGGTAGGAAGGGAAGGGGTCATCTCCCTGGAAGAAGGTAAGTCCATGACCACGGAACTGGAAATTACCGAAGGTATGCGCTTTGATAAGGGCTATATCTCTCCCTACTTTGTCACCGACAGCGAACGCATGGAAGCATCGATCGAAGAACCCTTCCTGTTGCTGACTGACAAGAAGATCACCATGGTGCAAGACCTCGTGCCTGTGTTAGAGCAGATTGCCCGGGCTGGTCGTCCCTTGGTCATCATTGCGGAAGACATTGAAAAAGAAGCCCTTGCAACTCTCGTAGTGAACAAACTGCGGGGTGTATTGAATGTCTGCGCTGTCAAAGCCCCTGGTTTTGGCGATCGTCGTAAAGCCATGTTAGAAGACATTGCTGTTCTAACTGGTGGTCAGGTCATCAGCGAAGATACTGGCTTCAAACTCGATGCTACCCGCATGGATCAGTTGGGTAAAGCCCGCCGTGTTACTGTAACAAAAGACACCACCACGATCGTGGCAGATGGCAATGAGAAAGATGTCAAAGCCCGTTGTGAACAAATTCGCCGTCAAATCGAAGATACTGATTCTTCCTATGACAAAGAGAAGTTACAAGAACGCTTGGCGAAACTCTCTGGTGGTGTAGCAGTTGTGAAGGTTGGTGCGGCTACTGAGACTGAAATGAAAGACCGCAAGTTCCGTTTGGAAGATGCAATCAATGCGACCAAAGCTGCCGTAGAAGAAGGAATTGTCCCTGGTGGTGGTACAACCTATGCTCATTTGGTACCTGATTTAGAGAAATGGGCGAAGGAACATCTCACCGGTGAACAACTCACTGGCGCTATGATTGTGGCTAAGGCATTGACTGCCCCCGTCAAACGGATCGCTGAAAATGCTGGTTTCAATGGTGCAGTGATTGCCGATCGGATTAAGGAGAAGGAATTCAATGTAGGCTTCAATGCTATGACCGGTGAATATGAAGATATGTTTGCCGCTGGTATTGTTGACCCTGCGAAAGTAACTCGTTCTGCTCTCCAAAATGCGGCTTCGATCGCTGGTATGATTTTGACCACCGAATGTATTGTGGTTGACAAACCCGAAGAAAAACCAGCTGGTGGCGCTCCCGGCGGCATGGGCGGTATGGGCGGCGGTGACTTCGATTACTAATTCCCTCATTCATTATTTATACCCCGATTCCGATCGGGGTTTTTTTATTACTTAGGTATACTCCATTCATTTATTAAGGATTGTTTCTTTGTTTTACAAAAGTGGGACAACAAAAATATCAGTATTTTAAGATTCATCTGGTCTTATCCAAGATAAGAAAACACTTTTACAAACTTAAGTATAAGGAGAATGAAATGCTAGACGCATTTTCCAGAGCCGTGGTATCTGCTGATGCCAGCACTTCCGTTGTATCTGACATTGCCGCTCTCAGAAACTTTGTTGCTAGTGGTAACCGTCGTCTTGATGCGGTTAACGCTATTGCTAGCAATGCTAGTTGCATGGTCTCTGATGCTGTTGCCGGTATGATTTGCGAAAACCAAGGTTTAATCCAAGCTGGTGGTAACTGCTACCCCAACCGTCGGATGGCTGCTTGCCTGCGGGATGCCGAAATCATCCTCCGCTATGTTACCTACGCTTTGTTGGCTGGTGACTCTTCTGTGCTTGACGATCGTTGTTTGAATGGTCTCAAGGAAACCTATGCGGCTTTGGGTGTACCTACCTCTTCTACCATTCGTGCAGTGCAAATTATGAAAGCACAAGCTGTAGCTCACATCCAAGACAATCCCAGCGAAAAGTTTGCTGGTGCTAAGCTCCGCAAGATGAACCCCATCCTCGTTGAAGACCGTTGCGCTAGTCTTGTTGCAGAGGCTTGCAGCTACTTCGATCGGGTCATTGCAGCTCTCAGCTAGTTCCTTACGCCATCAATATTATTACTGGAGATAAAAAATGAAATCTGTTGTTACAACTGTAATTGCATCTGCTGATGCTGCTGGTCGTTTTCCTTCTACCTCCGACCTCGAATCTGTACAAGGTTCTATTCAACGGGCTGCCGCTCGTCTGGAAGCAGCCGAAAAGCTCTCTGCTAACTTGGACAATGTAGCGCGTGAAGCTTACGAAGCCTGCATCAAAAAGTATCCTTACCTGAACAATCCTGGGGAAGCTAACTCTACCGATACTTTCAAGGCTAAGTGTATGCGTGACATCAAGCACTATATGCGCCTTATTCAATACTGCTTGGTAGTTGGTGGTACTGGTCCTTTGGATGAGTGGGGTATCGCTGGTCAGCGGGAAGTTTATCGGGCTTTGGGCTTGCCTACTGCTCCCTATGTTGCGGCTCTCACCTTTGCTCGTAATCGTGGTTGCGCTCCCCGTGATATGTCCGCTCAAGCTCTCACTGAGTACAATGCTCTCTTGGATTATGCTATTAACTCCCTCTCTTAAGAGTTTGAAGTGATTTAATTAAACCGATCGGGGTGTGCAAATTACCCCGATTTTTATTGTGAAAATTCAAAACTATTCTGTTAGTTGAGTGTTTTTTATTCTTTTTCTAATTATGCCTTGGGGGAAATAGGTACTACCTAAAATTAAAAGAATACCAAAGATAATTAAGCGCCCCTCTTGTAAAAATTGTCTGAATACTAACGGTAAAATTTGGATATTTCCTAACTGACGTAAAATTTCCGGCAATGCTGTTAATGATATGCCGCCAACTACTGGACCCCAAATATTTCTTGAGCCGCCGATAATAACAAAGGCTAATTGGGTAATACTACTATCAAAAGTACCCTGTCTTGGGTTCCAAGTATTAAGGAAATGGGCACTAATTGCTCCTGCCATGCCCGCTAAAATTGCTCCTAAGGTAAAAGAAAGGACTTTGTAATAGGAACTATTGATCCCGATCGATTGGGCTGCTATTTCATCTGATCGGATGGCTTTTAATGCTCTACCAATTCTAATTTGTTCTAAATAGGCAGTAAGGCTAATTGCGATCAAAAGCAGGGGAATTACTAATAATAAATATTCTAAAGTATTAGTAAAGGGTTGGGGTATATTACTAATACCGATCGCTTTACCTGTTATGTCTAAAGTGAGGGCAAGTACCCTTAAAATTTCCACAAAACCGATCGTGGCGATGGCAAAATAAATCCCTTTTAATCGCAAAGAAGGAATACCAACTGCCAAGGCTAGAATTCCCGCCAAAAATCCACTCAAAACCATTTCTACAATGACATAAAAGATAGGATAGGGAGAAGATTTAGGCAAAAATTGGGTAGATAAAATGGCAGCGGTGTATCCTCCCACACTGTAAAAGCCAGGGGAAGCGAGTGATAGTTGTCCGCCCATGAGGGGTAAATAGAGAGAAAGCCCTAAAACAGCCCCCAAAATCATAGAGACAAGGAGAAAACCATTACTATATAAAAATTCAATCATAGATAAATTGTAAAATACCTTTGTACTAAAAGCATAAACAATGACAATCAATCATTTTCAAGGTAAAACGGCAGTAATTGCCACTATGCACAAAAAAGAAGAAGTGATTGCGCCCTTATTAAAAAGACTAGGTATTGATTTGACAGTCATACCAGAGTTTGATACCGATCGGTTCGGTACTTTCACTCGTGATTGTCCCCGTCCTGACAATCAATTAGAAACAGCAAAACTTAAAGCCAGGTCTGCATTGGACTTGTGTGACCATACTTTAGCTGTTGCCAGCGAGGGTAGTTTCTTCCCCCATCCTTTGTTACCAATGCTACCCTACAATCGCGAGATTATTGTTCTATACAATCGGGAACAAGAATATTATATTTGGGCAGAGTCCCTTTCTACTGATACTAACTACAGTCAGGCTCAAGTTAAAAATTGGGATGAAGCATTACAATTTGCTCAAAAAGTAGGATTTCCTAGCCATGGTCTAGTTACGATAACCGATCGAATTATGAAGGGTATTGTTGATATTAATCTATTAGAAGAAATCATTAACTATGAATTGAAATACAGACCGATCGTTCATTTAGAAACAGACATGAGAGCAATGTACAATCCAACCAGGATGAAAAATATTGCTCAGGCAACTGAAAATTTAATTCAAAAACTCCAGTCCCTTTGCCCGAATTGCTCTAGTCCTGGTTTTGAAATTATATCCCGTAAGCTAGGACTTCCTTGTAGTTGGTGCGGTATGCCCACTCAAGAAATTCAAACCATTATTTATGGCTGTCAATTTTGTAATTTTAAGCAGGAACTAGTAGTAGAATCAAAAACAGCTGATCCCCAGTTCTGTCAATTTTGTAATCCATAAACGATCGGTATAACTCTCGTCCGCTAAATGCTGTAGTTAGGCGTTATGTATATTGACGACCATATGCAGTAAAACGATAGCTAAGCCTAGAGAGATGGCAATAACTGCTCCAACACGATCGCCATGTGTGTCCAGTGGGTGCCTCCCTGTAAAAAGACGGTATAGGGTTCTCGTAAAGGGGCATCGGCGGAGAGTTCTAGGGTACTGCCATCAATAAATGTACCCCCTGCCATGACTAAATCGCTGATATAGCCTGGCATTGGGGCGGGTACGGGGTCAACATAGCTATCGATCGGGGAAAATTGTTGTACTGTGCGGCAAAACTGGATCAATTTGTCTGGGCTGCCCAGCCTAATCGCCTGGATAATATCCCTTCTAGGTTCAGTGGGTAGGGGATTGACAGGATAACCTAACCGATCGAAGACCAATGCAGCTAAGTGGCTAGATTTCAGGGCTTCTCCTACCATCTGGGGCGCTAAAAACAGTCCCTGTAAAATTAAACGAGTCTGGTCTAGCATTGTGCCCCCTTCTGCGCCAATACCAGGAGCGGTGAGGTAATTTGCTGCATTTTCCACATATTCTGCCCTGCCCGCTATGTAGCCCCCCGTCGTAGCGATCGTGCCGCCTGGATTTTTAATGAGGGAGCCGGCGATCAAATCTGCCCCGATCGTGGTGGGTTCCTGGTCTAGGACAAATTCGCCATAACAATTGTCTACAAAGCAGATGGTGCGGGGGTTTTGCTGTTTCACAAGTTTAACAATGCGCCCAATGTCTTCTAAATCCAGGCTTGGTCGCCAACTATAGCCGCAGGAGCGCTGAATTAAAACCAGCTTGGTTTCGGGTCGGACAGCCGAGGCAAGATTCTGCCAATCGATCGTTTCGGATGGGGTGCGGGGTAATTCTCGGTACTTGATCTGCCACTCTGCCAGGGAGCCGGGGCTAGGATATTTGCCAATGACCGGCTCTAGGGTATCGTAGGGTTCCCCCACCACTGCTAATAGCTCATCCCCGGGACGCAGATTACCATACAAACAACAGGCGATGGCATGGGTACCCGACACAATTTGCACTCTAACTAGGGCTTGCTCTGCCCCAAACACTTGAGCAAAAACCTGGTCTACAACTTCCCGACCCCGATCGTTGTGACCATAGCCCAATACACTGGCAAAATGATGGCTACCTACCCGCTGACGACGGAAAGCATCCAAAACAAGACGGAGATGGGACTGCACCCTGGCATCTATAGACCGAAAAACCGGTTGTAATTCCTCTACTGCCTGCCTAACTAAACCAGAACCCGCCACAAACTAACCTCTAAATTTTGGTTTACGCCCATCGAAGTCATAGGCTACTATAGATGAGGTGTGATTTTATAGTGTATGGCTACATATTTACAAGAATCTAAAGCAAAAGAGGATTTAGAGCAGAAATTTGCCCAGTTACACTCCGAAATAGACTTGCTCCTAGAGCAACTGCGCCGTGAAATTCTATCCCGATCGAAACAATCCTAATGACTATTGCTATTGATAAACCTACTCCCCTTAAGGAAGAAGTAGAACTGACGATTAGAGGCATTCTCAAAACCCTACCCCCTAGCTGCTTTCAAAAGTCTCCCTGGCGAGCCTGGTTCGGTGTTTTAGTAAGTGTGGTAGCCGTATCCCTTGGTTATTGGGGTTTGGCTGTTGCGCCCTGGTTTTTATTACCTCCCCTCTGGATTTTTACGGGAACTGCCCTGACTGGCTTTTTTGTGCTTGGGCATGACTGCGGGCATCGGTCTTTTTCTAATAATAAATGGGTGAACGATATTGTGGGGCATATCCTATTTTTACCCCTGCTCTATCCCTTCTATCCCTGGCGATTTAAGCATGACCACCATCATCAAAATACAAATTTGTTAGAAGAGGACAACGCTTGGGCACCATTCACCCAAGAGATTTACCAGGGCTTGAACCCAGTTATTCAGATTTTTTATCGTCTGTTGCGGGGTCGGGTTTGGTGGATGGGCTCAATTGCTCATTGGGCTAGCATTCATTTTCCGGAAGATAATTTTCCCCCCAGTCAGAGGGAGCAGGCAAGATTCTCCAATAATTTGGTGATTATCTATGCCCTGATTCTGTTTCCTGCCATCCTCTTCACCGCAGGCATTGGGGGCTGGATTAACTTCTTTTTGATGCCCTGGCTGGTTTACCATTTCTGGATGAGTACCTTCACGATCGTGCATCACACCATGCCCGAAATTCCCTTCAAGACCCGTGCCCAATGGTCTGCCCCAGAAGCTCAACTGATGGGCTCGGTACATTGCGACTACCCCTACTGGGTGGAATTTTTGTGTCACGACATCAACTGGCATACGCCCCACCACCTCTCTACTGCTATCCCCTTCTACAACCTCAGAGAAGCCCAAGCCTCTTTAGAGCAAAACTGGGCACCCTACCTCTACAAAACCAAGTTCTCTTGGGCACTAATGAAAAGGATCGGGGATGAGTGCCACATCTATGATGAGGAGAACAACTACCGCAGCTTTGCCCAATCTGGTCTATGAAAAAATTTGTGATGTGGGGCACCTACTGTGACGATCTGTTACAAAAGCGCGCCCCCTACCGCCAAGCCCACCTCGATCGGTTACAATCCTTAAAAACCGAGGGTAAATTACTCACGATCGGTCCTACCCAAGACCTAAAGAGGGTTTTTGGGGTCTATATCGCCGAGGATGAAGGGAGCGCCAGGGAACTGGTTGAGTCAGACCCCTACTGGCAAAACCAAATCTGGACAAGTTACGAAATTTACGAGTGGATTCAAGCCCTTTAGCCTATGAAGCGCCGTGTTAACCTAACCTTTCCCCAGCAGGCAGTAGGTATCCCTGTATCCTATCGCTTGGCTAGGGATTTTAACGTGGCTGCCAATATTATTCGTGCCCAAGTCGCACCAAACCAACTCGGCAAGATGGTGCTTGAACTGCAGGGGGATATAGACCAGATCGATAGTGCGATCGAGTGGATGCGCTCTTTAGAAATCAATGTTTCTCTGCAAAGTAAGGAAATTGTCATTGATGAAGATGCCTGTGTAGACTGCGGGCTATGTACCGGGCTATGCCCCACCCAATCCCTTTCCCTAAATCCCCATTCTTTTCGTTTAAGTTTTAATCGGAGTACCTGTAGTGTGTGTGAGCAGTGCATTGTAGCCTGTCCCGTAGATGCAATTACGGTTAATTTGTAGTGCCTTTCTTAATTGTTTTAATTCCCTCTCCCATCAGAGATAGCCCTGTGACCAGGAGGGTGATGGCAAAACCAGGGAAGAAGGTAGTCCACCAAATTGGTTCCCCTGTAGAAAGGGCATCTAAGGCTTGCTTGAGATCATGCCCCCATTCCGGTACTCCAGGGGGTACACCTAATCCTAGAAAGCCCAAACTAGCTAGGGTTAGCACACCATCCGCACTATTGAGGGTAAGGAGGATGGGCAGGCTCTGGAGCACATTGGGCAGAACATAGCGCCCTAAAATCCACCGATCGGAGGCACCCAAAGACCTTGCTGCCTCAATGTAAAGTTCATTTTTAATGCTGATAGTCTGGTTTCGCAACAAACGAAAATATTGGGGGATATAGACAATGCTCAAAGCCAGGATGGCATTTTTGACCCCCGCCCCTACCACAAAGGCAATCCCGATGGAAAGGAGTAGGCTAGGGATAGTGTAGAGGGCATCCATGATAAACACTAAAACCCGATCGATGATGCCGCCCCGATAGCCGCTCCAAAGCCCCAAGGGTAGACCGATCGTGACGCTCAAAACCGTAGATAGTACCACTACTTCCAAGGCTACCCCAGTCCCCGCCAATACCCTTGCAAATACATCATGTCCCTGCATATCGGTACCAAACCAATGTGCCCAGCCCGGCGGAGCATGGACAGGAAAATCTAAAAATTGATTGGGGTCATAGATTAGACCCCACTTGATCAAGAGGGGCGTGAGGAGGGCAAGGACACAAAACCCGATCGTGACTCCGAGACCCAAACTAAATAGGGAGCGTTCCACTAATCCTGGCGATTTTTGATTTGAATTAGCTCAATTTTGTAGCCATCGGGGTCCTCCACAAAGGCAATTTCCGTAGTGCCATGCTTCATAGGACCAGGCTCCCGCACAATTTTGCCGCCCCGGTCACGGATATTTTGACAGGCAGAGTAAATATCCTCTACCCCCAAAGCCACATGACCAAAGCCATCCCCCAAATTGTAGCTAGTCGTACCCCAATTGTGGGTTAATTCGATTACTGCCCCCTCGGCTTCAGTGCCATAGCCCACAAAAGCCAGGGTAAACTCGCCGGTGGGATAATCCTTCCGGCGGATTAAATTCATGCCTAAAACATTGCAATAGAAATCTAAGGACTTCTCTAAGTCCCCTACCCGCAACATGGTGTGTAAAACGCGCATCATCTTTCTCCTTGGCTGTCAATATCCTAACCCAAGCTCTTTGCGTCCCTGAAATTTTGTGAATTGATGCCTTTAATTGCGCTGCATCAAAAAATAGGTCGCCATCGGCACGATCGTGGCACCCGCTAATAAAACAACTACCCATGTGGTGGAAGTTTTGGTGTCTATGGGTTCAGCCACCGTTTTTTCGACCTCAGCCACTACAACGGGCGGACCTGGATCGGGATCACCAGCTAAAACAGCCAACACCCGCTTTGCCCCTTCCTGTAACGCCTGATTAAAGCGCGCCCCCTGCACCGGCGGCAACATAGTCTCCCCAATCACACTTTCTAGGATGTCTGGGGTCAAAACTGCCTGCACTCCTTCCCCCGCCTGCCAAGCAGTGCGGTGGTCTTCAGAAGCAATTAACACTAGGGCTTGGTCTTGACCGCCATCCGGAAACCACTTTTCAAATATCTCTTGCAGAAATTCTTCGGCGGGTTGCCCAAAATCAATGCGGGGCACCGTAATAAATCGCACTGCCTTGCCCGTAGCCTTCTGAATGTCATCGAGTTTGCGACTAATTTCTCCTTCCGTGGCGCTATTGATAATGTTGGCAAAATCTACGACCCAAGTCCGATCGTTTTGGGGTAGGTCTGGAATATCAGCAATTTCTAATGCCCCGATCGGTGCCACCAGACTAAAAAAACATAGTAGCAATGCCCCAAACATAGATAATAACTTGACCATAAAAAACCTCTTATTTCCCTTTTTGTTAATGGTAAACCAGAAAGTTTGTAAATTTTTGTAAATTTTTGGTTCGCCCGATCGGGGTTAACCTGTGGAAAACCAAGCAAAATCTGTGGAAAAGTAGCCAAAATCTGTGGAAAAAAACACCCCTTTCTGTGGAAAAAAATGACAGTTCTGTGGAAAACTTTTCTAGGTATAAATACCCTGTGGAAAAACCCCCCACTTTTTCCACAGGTTTTTCCACAGGCAGCGATCCTTGAAACCATATCTAATAAAGGATTTTTTGGAGTTTTCCACAATTTCCACAGGCTCTACTACTACTAAATTAAATATTTAAAAGAATAGTAATAATAGTTGGAAACCGATCGGGCTTGCGGACCATGATATATTGAGCTACGGTTCGGGAAGTTGAGTTTATGTTTTTTTCTTGCCCCCAGAATATTTTGGCAACGAATTTAAGTTTTGTGAGTCGGGCTGTTGCTAGTCGTCCCCATCATCCAGTTTTAGCTAATATTTTGTTTACAACCGATCGGGAAGCTGGTTTAGTGTCTCTGACTGCTTTCGATCTCAATTTAGGCATTCAAGTTAAATTTCCCGCCCAAATTTTGCAAGAAGGTAGTGTAACTTTGCCTTCCCGTTTGCTAAATGATATTGTTTCTCGTTTGCCTGGTGGAGAAGTTTCCCTAGAAATTGATACTGACACCGCTACTGCAACTTTGTTGTGTGGTTCGGGGCGTTATGAGGTGCGGGGGCTACCCGCTAGTGACTTTCCCGAGTTACCGGAAATTGTCCAAGCTCAGGTATCCTACCTACCCGTAGAAGCGATGTTAGCCGGCTTGAATGGCTCCCTATTTGCTGCCTCTGCCGATGAAACTAAGCGGGTTTTGACTGGGGTTCATGTCAAACTGAATCCCACGGGCTTAGAATTTGCCGCAACGGATGGACACCGCCTAGCGGTGGTGGAAACTCCCTACAAGGAAGAAGAAACCCACCTCCCTCCTCAAGCTGTAGATACCCTAGAAGTTACAGTTCCTGCCCGTGCCCTGCGGGAATTAGAGCGGATGTTACAACAATATGCAGAGGGCATGATTGCCGTTCAGTTTGACCAAACTCAGATGGTGTTCCAGGGAGTGCAACAGACATTGACTTCCCGCCTCTTGGATGGGGTCTATCCCGACTATCGCCGTTTGATTCCTAATCAGTTTAATCATCAGGTCACCCTAGAGCGTAAAGCCTTGACCAGTGCCCTTGAGCGGGTGGCAGTCCTAGCAGACCAGAAGAATAACATTGTTAAAATCACGATCGATGAATTGAACCAAGAAATCGCTTTGGCGGTAGATACCCCAGAGGTTGCCACAGGTAAGGAGTCTTTACCAGCCCAAGTAGCAGGGGGGGACATGGAGATTGCCTTCAATGTCAAATATTTTTTGGATGGACTAAAAGCAATCAACACTACAGATGTTTTACTCCGCATGAATGCTTCGACTAGCCCGGCGGTTATTACCCCGATCGGGGGGACAAAAATTACCTATCTAGTTATGCCAGTGCAAATTAAAAGCTAAGATTTAATTCTCGATTTTATCTGGATAGGAGAAAGTAAACAAATTGACTTTTGATAAATGTAATTCTTGGGGATTTTTACATAAATTATGATCGATCGGGTTCAGTAATTTTTAGTTGATAGCAGTGCAATTTTGCTATTACCTTAGTTGACCTATCTGGGGGGAAGTTTTGGTCCAATTTCTAAACCAAAATTACGAGGACTGTGAGTTTGACAATAAAGTTTACCCCTACCCTTAAACCGACAGATAAAACCTTCTCCACCTAAAAAGGTGCTGATCCAGCTAGAACCAGGTGGTTTAGTAACAGTAAAATTGAGGCTTTTCTCAAAGGCAACAATATTGCCAGTGTCAACAATGTATTCTCCATTGACATCAATTTCATAAATTGCGCCAAAGGAATTAAGAATAACACTGCCCCTCCCACTAATAGATAACCAGAAAAGAGACTCACCGGCAAACATAGACTTAAAGCCCTGCCAGCCCAAGTCTACATCCACAGAATCAGCGCAGGCGAGATAGGAACCTGCTTGGACAACTAATTCTTGATTAGTCATTTCATAAACTAGAATATCCCCTAATAGATGGGGGGCAATAAAGATTTCTGCCTCCGATCGGACTGCTTGAAATACGCTCAGGAATAGAGATTCACCCCCTAAAAGCCTTTTTAATCCGCCTAAAACACCGCCCCCTTTACCTTGTCTGAGGGTAGTTTCTACACCGATATTTTCACTCATGGCAACCATACAACCGGCTTGGGCAATTAGGGCTTCATCGCGGTCTAATAAAACTTTGGCAATGCGACTGTCAGTGCTATGGAGTAATTCTACCTGCATTTGTTTACCTCATTAACGACATTTTGGTCTTAAAAAATTAACTAAACCATCGACACTCCGAGATTGGAGATAGATTTTGCCAGTGCCACTTAATTCCATCACTAATCCTTCTCCTGATTTGATTGAACCAATGAAACTACCAGCAAATTTAATCTTAATTTTAGTGCCAGGATAGTAGGCAACAAGGTGTCCTGTATCAACAACAAAAGTGCCAGGAATTTGTTGCTCTGAAATACCGCCATAACAGCCAATAAATGCTTTCCCCTTACCCGTTAGTTTGAGTCGAAAAAGTCCTTCACCGCCAAAGAAACTGGACCAGCCCGCCCATTCTAAGCCTAAATTTACGCCTGGTGTACAAGCAATAAATCCGCCCCCCTGCAAACATAAACCCCGATCGTCTATGTCTACACAAATTAAGTCTCCTATGTTAGAAGGAGCAATCACGATCGTTTGGGATTTAGTAGATGTATTCTTAAAATGGTTCAAAAAAGCAGACTCACCACCAAAAAATGCCCGCAAAATGCCCCGCCAATCAAAAGTTGTGGTCATCGTCAAGCCCGTGTCCATGCTCACCATCGCTCCCGATTCCGCCACGATCGTTTCTCCGGGCTGTAGGGTCAGAAACAGAGTGGCAAAGGCGGGCTTAAAGCGAATATCGTAGTCCATGATTTACTCTCGCCATCGGCAATAATAGAATGCCACGATCGGATTGCTAAAATCAGATAGTTTACAATTTGCAACATAATTGCTAATTTCTATTCATAAAGGTAACTAAATATTGTGAAAATTAACTCGGAATTTAACTCTAATTGCCTACTTTCTCTGGTTGTACCTACTTACAATGAAGGCAAAAATATAGTTACTTTAATTCAGTCTTTGGTAGAAATTTTAGATCAAGAAATTCCCGATCGGTATGAGTTAATTGTAGTAGATGATGATAGCCCCGATCGGACTTGGGAAATTGCCCAATCTATGCAACAAAATTATCCCCAACTCCAGGTATTAAGACGCACAAAAGAAAGGGGGTTAGCTACTGCGGTAATTAGAGGCTGGCAAGCTGCCCAAGGAGAATTTTTAGGAGTAATTGATGGGGATTTACAACACCCGCCTGGCACTGTCAAACAAATGTATTACGCTCTGAAAGAAGGGGCAGATTTAGCGGTAGCTAGTCGTTACATCAGGGGGGCTAGTGTGGGTAGTTGGAATGGGGTGAGGCAATTTTTATCGAGAGGGGCTGTTAGTTTGGCGATCTGGATTTTACCAGAAATTGCTACTAGGTTAAGTGACCCCATGAGTGGTTACTTTTTGGTAAAACGATCGGCAATTATTGACTGTGAACTATCCCCGATCGGTTACAAAATTTTATTAGAAGTAATGGGCAGAGGACAAATCGATCGGGTGACAGAAATTCCCTATACATTTTTAGAGCGTGTAGAGGGAAGCAGTAAGGTAACTTGGCGGCAGTATGAACAATTTATTCGTCATTTAATTAGGCTTAGGTTTGCGACTGGGAAAGGCTCTGTTGGAGCATTAGGCAGATTTTTAAGATTTGCGATCGTGGGTTTAAGTGGTGTATTAGTAGACTTTTTTATACTATGGATTTGTAGTCAAATTTGGGGATTTTCTATGACTACCGCTAAAACTGATCTAGGGCAATTAACAATTTTAGGGAGTAAATTGATCGCTGTAGAAATTGCCATTATGAATAACTTTATTTGGAATGACCTCTGGACTTTTCGGGATGCTAGCCTCAGTCAGAGGGGGTTGAAAGCTAGGTTAATTCGGTTTCTAAAATTTAATTTGGCTTGCACGATCGGGGCGGTTATTAACATTACTTTATTTTTAATTTTAGTTAAAATGGGTATAAATTTATTATTTGCTAATTTAATTGCCATAATTGTTTCTACGGCTTGGAATTATTTAATTAACTTAAAATTTAATTGGAGGGCTTCTTAATGGCTAAATGGCAATGCATCAAAAACTGCGGGGCTTGTTGTTATCTTAACCCCGAAGAAAGACCTGGTTTAGAGTATTTTTTAACCCCAGAAGAAATGAAATTTTACCTGTCTTTAGTGGGAACAGATGGCTGGTGCATTCACTACGATCGGGAGCGTCGAGAATGTAAAATTTACCCCGATCGACCTTATTTTTGTCGGGTAGAACCAGAAGTATTTCTAAAACTTTATGATGTGCCGCCGGCAGAATTAAGCGACTTTGCCATCGAGTGTTGCCGAGAACATATAGCTGATATTTATGGCATAAATTCCCCAGAATTCGATCGGTTTGAACAAGCAATTAACTAATCTTGGAGCAACTCTTTGGGCATGGGTAAGAGGGGCTGTTCTAAAGCTAAAATTAAAGGCTCTTCTTGCGCCTGTTGCCAACTGTAACGCTGGCTAATAAATAACCCGCTAAAACTAACTATTCCTAAAGTTAAAAAAGCAATTCCTCTGACCAGCCACCGCTCTTTTTGTTGAGTTTGAATATGTTGCCAAGTCTGCTCAAAGGAGAGTTCTATTGGAATGTGACTGACAGGAACCCGCCACATTTGTTGTAGTTTTAATTGTTGCTGGTAGCATTGAGCAAAATCCCGATCGGTGGTGAGCCAGGCTTCTACTAGGGCTTTTTCTGAGGCTGTGACTTCACCATCTAAATAACTACTCAAAAGTTCAAATTTCTTAGGGTCAATCATAGTCTAATTACCAAGATAGGACTTTAACTGAGTTTGTAATTTCATTCTGGCACGGGCAATCCGAGATTTGACGGTCCCGATCGAAACTCCCGTCAGATCGGCAATTTCTTCATAAGAAAGCCCCTCCACCTCCCTGAGGGTGATAGTCTCCTGAAAACTACGGGGCAGATTAGCAATCGCCCGATGTAACTGCTCATAAAATTCCTGGCGGGACAAATGCTCTACTGGTCCTAACTCATCGCTTGGTAAATCCCACTCTAAATCCCCGTCCCCTACCCGCAATGGGGCATCCAAAGAAATTGGCGCTTGATGACGCTTCCGTTTTCTTAGTTCGTCATAGAACAGATTGGTCGTGATGCGACTGACCCAACCAATAAACTTTTCAGGCTCTTGGAGACGGTTGATATTCCGATAGACCCTCACCCATACTTCCTGAGCTAAGTCTGCCCGATCGTTCCAGTCAGGAGCTAACTTATAGAGTAACTGGTCCACATGACCCTGGTAGCGACGCATCAGACGGGCAAAATGGGCCTTGTTGGGAGCTACTCCCTGCTGACAGAGACGGACTAAATCGGTGCTGGGAGCTTGAGAATTAGACACGGCAGACCAAGAAAGGCTATAGGTCATCACTATTGCACCATTTTGGAGAAGAACTGTCACAAAAGACGAAGGAACAAACCACAGGTTCCATAAAAAAACCCCTGTTGGGGGCAGAGGTAAAAAGTTGGGCACCAGAATTAGTAGAGGGCTTCTTCTTGGTGGGTCATAATTTCCAGGTCAGCCCTGGGGTAGGACACGCAGGTTAAAATGTAGCCGTTCTCGATTTGGTCGTCATCCAAGAAGGATTGGTCGCCTTGGTCAACTTCACCGCCGTTGGTAATTTTGCCAGCGCAGGAAGAGCAAGCACCCGCACGACAGGAGTAGGGCAGATCAAGACCTTGGGCTTCCGCTACATCTAAAATGTACTCATCTTCCGGTACATCAATGGTGACATCCAAGCCTTGGGCTTCGTTGTATAAACGTACTTTATATGTTTTAGCCATGAAATGATTCCTCTCAAAAAGAAAATAGAATTTCCTATGGCATCATATCGCTCTTGAATTCAAAATCGATCGGTTTGGGCGGAAAAAATTTTTGGGCTAAGAAAATACCTGTTTTCTATCTTGGGAAGCAGAATTGCCGCTGGGAGAGGATTTTAGGATATTTGATCTATGAGTATAACTGCTTAAGATTGTACTTTCTATAAGTTTATCTTATGATATTACTATGGTTCATAGGTGCATTTCTTCTAATAAGAAATTTGTATTGCCAATGCCCCACTATACTAGAAGTAATTAGGAGGTATTGCCATGAAAAAGTTTTTGGGATTGATTATTTTAGCCACGATCGGTTTGCAGGTTGAAGCCCAAGACAAGACTAGGGAATGTTTAGCGGTGGCTAATGTTTTTCAGGAGGCGGGGCAGGGCTATCAAATTTCTGGGGATTTGGGGGATGCCTTGAATTTAACCGATCGGTTAATTGTTGGTATGCAAAAGCTCAACCTCCGGGATGCCAAACTCAAGTCCCTCCAGGGGCGTTATATTGCTTACTTTAATAGCTCTAAGGAACTCTTGCAAAAGGGACAACAAAACCAAAATAACGATGCTGCCCTCAATGCCCTCATGGCATCTGCCAGGGCTAGTAGTGCCAAGGGAGAAACTCTCGGTAAGGAACTGGTCGAATACTGCTTGGAGTGATGGAATTTCTGAGTTTAGTTGAGGTCAATCAAATCGATCGGTGCGCCCTATCGAGTAGGGAAAAATTTTTAGCCAGGCTGACCATATCGGCTTGGCATTTACTAGAGCATATCAGTCAAGCCCGTGCTTGCTCTATTAGTCACCTCCAGAATGGGGATATTATCCATTGGTTTGAAACCGACCAGACCCTACCCTGGCAAGGAGAAGACATCAATTTTCCCGACAGTAGGGAAGATGAAGTAAGCCTTTCTAATATGGCTTCCCATCAAAAATTCCTCTGCCGCATGGTCATTCAAGCCCGATCGGTTTTGCTTCGCATCAGCCAAGACTTAAACACTAGCCCAGAAAAATTAACCCTAGATTCTATCTTGGCATGGATTGACCAGGAATGTGCCCGTCAGCGTGCCCTGGGGGAGGAGCCTTCATTTTTGCGCCTGTGAAACCAAACCAGGGTATGATCTCTACTCAGTATGGAACTAAAAAGCTATGACATTAACGGTTCGTGTTATTTCCCCCGATCGGGTGATTCTTGACCAACAGGCAGAGGAGCTAATTCTGCCCAGCACTACGGGGCAACTCGGTATTTTGACTGACCACGTCCCCCTAATGACCGCCCTTGATATTGGGGTAATGCGCTATCGTGCCCAGAATAGCTGGTCTGCCATTGCGGTGTTGGGGGGCTTTGCCGAAGTTGAAGCTAACGAAGTAACAATTTTGGTCAATGAAGCAGAACTAGGCTCTACCATAGACCCCGAACAAGCCCGCCAAGAATTTGCTAAGGCTGAAACCCTCTACAGTCAAGTGCCGGAGGGGGATAAACTCGGTAAAGTCCAAGCTGATCGTGCTCTAAAGCGGGCAAGGGCGAGAATGCAAGCCACTACAAATCTTTAGCTACAATAGGGGCATCGTTTTTCCCTGGTTCTATGACTGCTAGTGTAATTTCTCGCCCCGATCGGTTGGGTCGCTTTGGTGTATTTGGCGGTAAGTATGTCCCCGAAACCTTGATGAGTGCCCTCCAAGAACTAGAGCTAGCCGCCCAAAAGTACCAGCAGGATCAAGCATTCCAACAGGAACTAGAGGGGTATTTACGGGACTATGTAGGCAGACCCACCCCTCTTTATTTTGCCGAAAGATTGACAGAACATTACCGATCGGCGCAAATTTACCTCAAACGGGAAGACCTGAATCACACTGGGGCGCATAAGATTAACAACGCCCTGGGGCAAGTCCTCTTGGCACTCAAGATGGGCAAAAAACGCATCATCGCCGAAACGGGAGCCGGTCAGCATGGGGTTGCTACTGCCACAGTCTGTGCGCGGTTTGGCTTGGAATGCGTGATCTACATGGGAGTCCAGGACATGGCGCGCCAGGAACTGAATGTCTTTCGGATGCGCCTAATGGGAGCAGAAGTCCGACCCGTAGAAGCCGGCACCGGCACCCTCAAGGATGCCACCTCGGAAGCCATTCGGGACTGGGTAACAAACGTCGAACATACCCACTATATTTTGGGTTCTGTGGCGGGTCCCCATCCCTACCCTATGGTGGTCAGGGATTTCCATGCCGTGATTGGTAGAGAAACTAGAAGACAATGCCAAGAGAAATGGGGCGGCTTGCCCGATATTCTCCTTGCCTGTGTGGGGGGGGGCTCAAATGCGATGGGGCTATTCCATGAATTTGTGGAAGAACCCGGGGTCAGGCTGATTGGGGTTGAAGCTGCCGGAGAAGGTACAGAAACCGATAAACACGCTGCTACCCTGACCAAGGGCACGATCGGGGTTTTACATGGCGCTATGAGCTACCTCTTACAAGACCAGGAAGGACAGGTGCAAGAAGCCCACTCTATCAGTGCGGGGCTAGATTACCCAGGCGTAGGACCAGAGCATAGCTATTTGAAAGACTCTGGCAGAGCCGAATATTACAGCGTCACCGATCGGGAGGCATTAGCCGCCTTCCAGTTACTCTCCCGTTTAGAGGGGATCATCCCCGCCCTCGAAACTGCCCATGCCTTTGCTTACCTAGAAAAACTCTGTCCCCAACTCACCCCAGCCCAAAGAATTGTGATTAACTGTTCCGGCAGGGGAGACAAGGACGTACAGACGGTGATTAAGCATTTGGGCTAGATTATGGCTTACACGATCGTAACTAACATCTGTGAGGGGGTAGCTGCCTGTGCCCCCGCCTGCCCCGTGGACTGTATTCAGCCAGGGGCGGGGTTTAATGCCAAGGGTACACCCTGGTATTGGATCGATTTTGATACCTGTATAGATTGCGGCGTTTGTTTGGAAATCTGCCCGGTAGCGGGGGCAATTTTACCGGAAGAAAGACCAAGCCTCCAGGCTACTCCCCAGGAGGGCAAGTTTTAATAACTAGATCAAAAATGGGCTGGCGTTCCAGGCAGAGCCAATGGCAGGTAAAGAGGTCTGGCTCCTGGACTCCCTTTGAGGCGATGGCGGGTTCCCCTGGGTAGGGAATGACCCGATCGAAGGCAATTATTTCCGCTTGGAGGGCAAACTGCACCAAATAAACGGCGGGGGTTGCTTCCAGGTGGGTGAGGAGGCAGCGGGCTAATCGGAATAGGGGTTGCTTGACCCGATCGGTGAGAGGATAGGGCTGTTTGTAAGAGCCGTCTGCTTGTTGATAGATTACTTCAGCGTAGAGGGGTCCCCTAGCGGTCAAAACGATCGGGAGCCAGTATCTTCCTTCAGAATGGGTAGGAAAGCCCAAGTTAGAACTAACCCAAGCCCTTAAGTCGTTAACTTGTTCGCACTTGGTCGTAATATCCATCAAAAATTGGGCAAGTCCACCAGGGGTAGCTCCAGGCGTTGGGGTCGGATATTGCGGGTCATGTGATAGTTGAGGGTCTGGAGTTCCATATGGAGTTCACGGTTTTCCCTTTGCAGCATTTCCACCTTTGCCTTGATGGGTGCCATGCGCTCAGCGAACTTCTGGCGATAGACAGCGGGCAATTCCTGGACAATCCGCTCTAGGTTGCGGGTGCGTTCCGTGAGGTCTTGGACTAATTCCCTGAGGGAGGCAATCTCCTTGTCTTTTTCGGCTATGGTCGCTTGGGCTTCCCCTAGTTGGTTTTCTAAATCTTGTAACTGTTGATTGACTAATTCTAGGTCTTTATTATTGCTATCTTGACTGGGCACAAAAGCCACATTCCCCTTTAACAGGCGGAACAATTCCTCTGACAATTGCTCGATTAGGACATCTCTTTGTGCCAATTCCTGTTGCAGTCTTTCTACTTCTTGCTGGAGGTTTGTTTCCATAACGTGTTTTGGGGTGATTCATCCTAAATAATATCCTAAATTTAGGGCGTTTTGACTAGGCTATAATGCCCCTGGTTTTGGTGGGCATCTATGCGAGTTTTGGGATTGATTAGCGGCACTTCGGTAGATGGAATTGACTGTGCCCTAGTGGAAATTGGGGAGGGGGCAGAGGGCATCAAAATTGATTGTCAGAAAGGGCAGACCTTTCCCTATGAGGATGATCTACGATCGGAAATTATGGCAGTAGCCGATGGTAGCCCCCGATCGGTAGGCGCTTTAGCAGACCTAGATGACCGGATTGCCTTAGCCTTTAGTGGGGTTGTGGCAAAAATGAGAGCAGAGCAGCCGATCGATTTGATTGCCTCCCACGGACAGACCGTATTTCATCGCTTGCCTAGTCAGACCTTGGGTTACTCAGTGCAGTTGGGTAGGGGAGCGGTGATTGCCCAGCAGACTGGCATTCCGACCGTGTCTAACTTTCGTTGGGCAGACATCAAGAGTGGGGGACAGGGAGCGCCCCTAGTGCCGATGTTAGATTGGGTGGCTTTTACTGCGGATCATGCCAGGGTGGTGCAAAATATCGGTGGCATTAGTAATCTCACCTTTTTGCCAGCTAATGCCAAAGCCGAGGAAGTGTTGGGGTTTGATAATGCCCCCGGCAATGTTTTACTCGATCGGGCAGCCCAGTTCCTCCTAGACTTGCCCTTTGACCAAGGGGGCAAAACGGCAGCCACTGGTACGATCGATCCTCATTTGTGTCAGACCTGGTTGAATCATCCTTTTTTTCAAATGTCCCCTCCCAAATCCACAGGGCGAGAATTATTCAATCATCATTTTTTGTTGCAATGTTGGCAAGAAGCAAAAGGGCGGGGTTTGGATATACCAGACTTTTTAGCTACCCTGACCGAACTAACCGCCAGAGGAATCATCGAAAGCTACGATCGTTTTTTACCTTCTTTCCCATCTGAGATTATTGTTTGTGGGGGGGGCTGTCATAATCTTTATCTGATCGATCGATTGTCTCAATTAGCTAGCCCAGTGCCGGTTACAACCACCGATCGGTATGGCATACCCTGCGACTACAAAGAAGCTGTAGCCTTTGCTTTGTTGGGTTATTTAAGAATGAAAGAAAGACCAGGTAACTTACCATCGGTTACAGGAGCAAAACGACCGGTTCTCTTAGGAGAGCTTGATCTACCCTAATAAGGGCTTTTAATTCATGGTTGTAGAATAATACAATATTCATAGTTAAAGGAAATGTTATGTTAACTGATAAAGAAGAAATCCTAGAAGCGATTGCCCAGCTAGCCCAGCAAGTGAAAGACCAGGGAGAGAGATTAACTAAAGTAGAAACTAAACTGTCCCACCTAGAAACAAAACTCGATCGGGATATGGAGAAGTTTGCGATCTATCGTGATGCTAACCAGAGCTTGGTTAATTTAGCTTTTGGCTTAATTGCCAGTGCCACGATCGTTACAGTAGCAGGGGCGTTGTTTAGAAGATGATCTAACTCCCTTGAATGATAAAATAAACGACAAAACGATCGAGTTTGAAATGGCAAGCCCCTTAATTTGGGAACTAGACTTTTATTCCCGCCCCGTCCTAGATGAAGATGACAAAAAAATATGGGAGCTATTGGTCTGTAACCCCGATCGGTCTTTCTATTATGTCCAACTATGCCCAAGCCAAGCCGTTAATTCCGGTTGGCTGTCTGATGAATTACTATCTATTCTTTCATTTACAAAGCCACCCCTGAAAGTGCGATTTTTCCGCAGTAGTATGGCAAATATCATTACCAGGGGTTGTAAGCAGGCGGGGTTAGTACCCCAAGCCACCAGGCGTTTATTTGCTATGGCAGACTGGCTCCAGGAGCGCATGGTAGAAGTTTATCCCCAAAATCCTAAATTCCAGGCACCAGACCCAGACCCCCTCCCACTCAAGCCAGCGGGCGCAATTGTGCCCCAGCTCCTCCCCGATGCCCTCACTGCCGATCGGTGGCAAATCCTGAGTCTGCCCAGCATTGAACTAAAAGATGCCAAAGAATGGGAAATCGATTTTGGTGAATTTTTCCCCGTAAATTTAACCCCAGATACCGAAATTCCAGGGATTATGATGGTTTCCCCCAGAGCAATGGCAATTTCTGCCTGGATGTCTGGCGTAGAGCCTGTATTTTTGCGCTTCTATCCCCTATCCGGACGGTGGCAACTACGTTTAGACTGTGGTGCCGATGCCAGTTGGATTGTGTCAGATATAGCAGATGGAACTATTGCCAATGCCTTTGAAGAAGCCAAACAACGATCGGGGGGCATTCATTTCCTCAGCCTCAAAACCGACCCAGAAACCGAAAAAATAAGCGGATTTTGGCTCCTCAAGCAA
>Ga0272446_1002125_pt1 | contig 27696 bp, 28 predicted proteins | sample YNPCB0061_FD_194587 | JGI IMG/M metagenome (GOLD analysis project Ga0272446, IMG submission 194587) | Hot spring microbial mat communities from Yellowstone National Park, WY, United States - YNP-CB-006-1 | ecosystem: Environmental > Aquatic > Thermal springs > Hot (42-90C) > Sediment | place...
CTGCCACAGGCGGGAGAGGGGGAGTCTGCGGGGCGAGGCAGGAGGCGAGGAAGAGGCTGAGGGTGAGGAGCAGGCTGAGGGTCCGTGTGAGGCGGGGCATGGGAAACCTCCGGGAATCATTCGTTGCTCAAATTACACAATGCGCCCGTCATGGTAAAACCGTCCCGAAGGTTGCCTCTTTGCCTTTTGAGCAGTTCAAAAAACCTTCGGTACGGTTTGATCCAATCCCCAATTACCAATTTACCAACCACCAATCACACACTGACCATCTCCTCCACTTCCATCTTCTCGAACTGGCTGTTGTACAACTCGGCGTAGAAGCCGCGTTTCGCCAGCAGTTCGTCGTGCGTGCCTTGCTCGACGATGTTGCCGTCGCGCATCACCAGAATCAGGTCGGCGTTTTGGATGGTGGACAGGCGGTGGGCAATGATGAAACTCGTCCGCCCGCGCATGAGTTTGTCCATCGCTTTCTGGATGAGGATTTCGGTGTGCGTGTCCACGGAACTGGTGGCTTCGTCCAGAATCAGCATGGGCGAATTTGCCAGGAAGGCGCGGGCGATGGTGAGCAGCTGCTTTTGCCCCTGCGAGATGTTGGTCACTTCCTCGTTCAGCACAAAGTTGTAGCCCTCGGGCAGGGTGTGGATGAAGTGATCCACGTGCGCGGCTTGCGCGGCGGCGATGACTTCCTCCTCTGTGGCGTCCTCGCGCCCGTAGCGGATGTTATCGAGAATGGAGCCGTTGAAGAGCCAGGTGTCTTGCAGCACCATGCCGAACATGGAGCGCACGTCGGCGCGGGTGAACTCGCGCACATCGTGACCGTCAATGCGGATGGAGCCGCCCTCCACATCGTAGAAGCGCATCAGCAGTTTGACGATGGTCGTCTTACCGGCTCCGGTCGGACCGACAATTGCCACCCGCTGCCCGGGCTGAATCTCCGCTGAAAACCCTTTGATGACGGGCGTGCCGGGGGTGTAGCCGAAGTGGACATCGCGGAATTCGACATGTCCGCGCACGCGCTCCAGTTTGACGGGCGAGGCGGTTTCGGGAGTCTCTTCTTCCTTTTCGAGGAACTCGAAGACGCGCTCCGCCGCCGCCACCGTGCTTTGCAGCACGTTGGAGATGTTCGCCAGCTGGGTGATGGGCTGGGTGAACGAGTTGATGTACTGAATGAACGCCTGAATATCGCCGACGGTGATGGCTTTCTGAATGGTCAGCCAGCCGCCGAGGATGACCACCGCCACATAGCCCAGGTTGCCCACCAGCCGCATGACGGGCATCATGATGCTGGAGAAGAACTGCGCTTTCCAGGCGGAGCCATAGAGGGTGGTGTTGTACTCGTTGAATTTGGCGATGCTCTTCTCTTCGCCGTTGAAGGCTTTGACGATGAGATGCCCGCCGAACATTTCCTCCACATGCCCGTTGACATGACCGAGGTAGTCCTGCTGTTCTTTGAAGAAGCGCTGCGACTGACGGATGATGATCATTACCGTAATCATCGAGAGGGGGACAATCGTCAGCGCGACGAGCGTCATCTGCCAGGAGATGGTCAGCATCATCACCAGAATGCCCACCACCGTCACCAGCGAAGTGATGATTTGCGTCAGGCTCTGGTTGAGGGTCTGGTTGATGGTGTCCACGTCGTTGGTCAGCAGAGAAAGCGCCTCGCCGTGCGGCGTGCCGTCAAAGTAGCGGAACGGCATACGGTTGATTTTTTCCATCATCTGCTTGCGGAGTTTGTAAGTGACCTCGATGGCGACATCGGTCATCAGCCAGCCCTGACCGTAACTCAGCGCCGCCGAGAGCGCGTACAGACCGAGCGCGGTCAGCAAAATGCGCCCGATGACACCGAAAGGCACATCGCCCGTCCCGGCGATTTTCGCCAGAATGCCGTTGAACAATTCCGTCGTCGCGCCGCCCAAAATTTTCGGTCCGACGATGGCGAACGCCGTCGAGCCGATGGCGAGAATGAAGACGACGATGATCTTCCAGCGGTAGGGGGCGAGATAAGCAATCAGTTTACGCAGCGTGCCGTTGAAATCGCGCGCCTTCTGGACGGGTCCGCCCATCATGTAATGTCCGCCGGGGCCGCCGCCCATGGGGCCGCGCCCGCCCATCGGTCCGCGCGGAAGCGCCGCCGTGGATTGGGGTTTGGGTTCTTTGCCGTTGGAGCCGTTCATGCCAGCGCCTCCTGTTTCAATTGCGAGAGGGCAATCTCGCGGTAAATTTCGTTGGTTTTCATTAATTCCTCGTGCGTGCCTTGACCAATCAGCCTGCCTTCGTCCAGCACTAAAATCTGGTCGGCGTTTTTGATGGTGGCGATGCGCTGCGAGACAATCAGCACGGTGCTGTGACGCAGCTGCTTGAGCAATGCCTGGCGCAGACGGGCGTCGGTGCGGTAATCGAGGGCGGAGAAACTGTCATCGAAGATGAAGATCGGGGCGCGCTTGACCAGGGCGCGGGCGATGCTCAGACGCTGTTTCTGCCCGCCCGAATAGTTCACGCCTCCCTGCGAGACCTCAGCCTGCAAGCCCTCGCTTCGCTCCTGAACGAAATCTGCCGCCTGGGCAATTTCGAGGGCGAGTTTCAGGGTTTCCTCATCGGCGTTTTCGTCGGCATAGCGCAGGTTGCTCTCGATGGTGCCCGTGAACAGGTTGCTGCGCTGCGGAATGTAGCCGATTTTGTCGCGCAGTTCTTTGAGCGGCACCTCGCGGATGTCCACGCCGCTGACGAGCAGCGAGCCGCCCGTCACGTCGAAGAAGCGCGGAATCAGATTGACCACGGTGGATTTGCCCGAACCCGTCGTCCCCATGATGCCGACCGTTTGTCCCGCTACGATGCGGAAGGTCAGGTTGTGCAGCACGTCGTCGTCCGCGCCGGGGTAGCGGAAGGAAACATCCCGAAATTCGATGGTCGGCTGGAAGGCTGCGGGGAAATGTTTCGGCTGGGCAGTGTCCAGCACGCTGATGGGCATTTCCAGCACGTCTGCCACGCGGTGCGCGGAAACATCCGCGCGCGGGAACATGATGAAGAGCATCGAGAGCATCAGGAAGGCGAAGACGATTTGCATGGCGTATTGCATGAACGCCATCATGTCGCCCACTTCCATTTGCGCCTGCGCCACCTGGTTGGAGCCGACCCACAAAATGAGCATGGTGGCGCCGTTCATGATGAGCATCATGAAGGGCATCATGATGACGAACAGGCGGTTGACGAACAGGTTGGTGTCCGTCAGTTCGCGGTTGGCGCGGTCGAAGCGGGCTTCCTCGTGCTTTTCGCGGTCAAAGGAGCGGATGACCATCATGCCGCTCAGGTTTTCGCGCGCCACCAGGTTGAGTTTATCTACCAGCGATTGGATGAGGCGGAACTTGGGCAGGGCAATCGAGAAGACGGTGATGATCATCGCCAGCAAAACGCCGACCGCCAGCGCAATCGTCCACCACATCGAGGGGCTTTTATCCACGGCGCGGATGATGCCGCCGATGCCGATGATGGGCGCGTAGAAGACCATGCGCACCAAAATCCCCATCACCGATTGAACCTGCGTGATGTCGTTGGTAGCGCGGGTGATGAGCGAAGCGGTAGAGAAATGCTCAAACTCCGCGCCCGAAAAGCGCATCACCTTCTCGAACAGGAAGCGGCGCAGGTCGCGCGCCAGCCCGGCGGCGATGCGCGAGCCGAGCAGACCGACCAGGATGGTGGCAACGGCGGAGATCAGGGCAATGAGCAGCATCTGCCCGCCGACCTTGAAGAGATAGCCGTTCTGCACTTTGGCGATGTCCACGCCGAGCGCTTCATACTCCGCGACGACGGCGCGCGCCGCGCCCTGCCGCAGGGCTTTTTCTCCGCCCAGGGCGGCGAAGCGCGTATCAATCGAGTCCAGCAATTTCGAACGTTGGGCGGCAGGCATCATCTTCAGCGCCGTGAAGATGTCCATGCCGGGCGGCAGTTTGGAGAGGTCGAATCCGCCGCTTCCGAACATGGCAGCCGCCTGGTCCGGGTTTTGAAGCGCCTGTTCAATGCCGAAGATCAGCAGCAGCGGTTTGGTGAGAATCGCTTCCAGTTGGGAGCGCGCCGCCGCGCCGGTCGCCTGCAAGACGTAGATGGGCGCGTCTGCCAGGGCGGGGTACTGCTTGAGATACGTTTCGTAGTCTGGCGAAGACGAATCGATCAGTTTGTACTGCGCCAGGACGGTGTCTTTTTCTTCGGCGGTCAGGAAGATGCCGAGCCGTTCCATCGTGACCTGACGCAGGGCGTCTGGCACGGGGCTTTCGACTCCGCTTTGCTGAATGCCGACGTTGACGATGCGCGACATGTAGTCGGGCAGCGCCAGGTCGGCGTTGGCTTGGGCAAACAGTAAAGCGATTGCCAAAACCAGTAAAAGGGTAAAGGGTTTGAGATATTTGAGAATACGGGACATGGGAACTCCGGGGGAAGTGTCAGGTGTCAAGTGTCAGGTGTCAAGTGTCAAGTGAAATGACGGAGAGTTTTATGGTTTATGTTTCCATGCTCTGCGCGGCGCGCGTCAAAATCTCCAGCGCCTCGCTCACTTTGGCTTGCTCCTCGGGCGAGAGGGTTTTCACCAAATCGTCCATCCAGCGGTAGCGCTCGGCGATGCCCTGCTCGATGAGTTGCGTGCCGCTGGGGGAGAGGCTCAGCAATTTGGCGCGGCGGTCGGAGGGGTCTTCGCTGCGCTCGAGGTAGCCCGCCTGGACGAGTTTTTCCACCAGCTGGCTGGCGGCGGCGGGAGTGACCTCGAAGCGCTCGCTGATTTCGGACATGCCGCAGGGTCCTTTGTGGTGTAACTGCATCAGCACGCTGAACTGCGGCATGGTCAGCCCGGTGGACCTGGCGAAGCGTCCCCACTCGCGCATCGAACGGTGCATGAAAGCGTCCATCCAGGCGCGCAGGGATTGGGAAATTTGGAGCGTTTTGGGCATAGTTAAGCCTTCTATTTGATTAAGCGGGCTTAACTTTATGCAAAAATGAAGTTTTCGTCAAGGCGTGGGAGATAAGAGATGTGTTAGAAAACAACCAAAGCACCAGCCTGCAATCATCCCCAAAATCTGCCGTGCAATGGTATTATGCAAGGCAGGCACGGAACACAACCATAGAGCCAAACGTTGGGAGAGTATGGAAAAGGTCTTCATCAGTTACTCGCGCAAAGATATGGACTTTGTCCGCAAACTGGCAGGCGACCTCGAGACCGCCGGCTACGACGTATGGTGGGACATCACCGACCTGCGCGGCGGCGATGACTGGGTGCGCAACATCCCCGAAGCCATCAAATCCAGCCGCTACTTCATCGTTGTTCTCTCGCCAAACTCCATCGAGTCCGAATGGGTGCGCAAGGAATACACTCAGGCGCTCTCCCTGCGCAAGAAAATCATCCCCATCATGCTCACGCCGTGCGAAGTCCCGTTCGCATTGAACACCATCAACTTCGTTAACTTTGCCGAAGGGGAATACACCGACAACTTCACCAAACTCCTCACCCCTCTTGGTTTTACTGGCACACCGCCCGCTGTCACACCCTACCGAAAGGCGGCGTCCAAACTGCCGCCGGCGCTCCTCAAATTTGGCATACCGGGGATGATCGGACTCATCCTCCTGCTTGCCCTGGGATGGAACACCCTCTTCGCGCCTGCCCCCACACCGACGCAACCCCCGCCTCCGACCTCGACTGAAACTGCCTCGCCCACTCTAACCGACCTCCCCGCCTCAGCCACACCCTCCCCTACCTTCACTGCCACCCCAACCCTGACCTTCACGCCTACCTCAACCCCCACCGCAACGGCAACCGCCACTTCCACCGCCATTTTCGAAGTGGAAATCCGCATTTGCATTACCATCGAATCTCCCAACATCTACGTGCGCTCCGGTCCCGGTCAAACGTACCGCGCAGAAATCCTTGACCTGCGCGATGAAAATGGCACGCCGCTGAACGTCTGCCCGTGGTTTTCGGCTCAAATCACCACCGATGGCAACACCTGGCTGCTCGTCGCTCCAAACCAAAAAGAAGCAAGCCTGCGACCCTTCGAGGGCGGCTGGATCCGCCGCGACCTGCTCGACAAAAACACCCCCATAGATATTCTGCCGTTTGTCACGCTGACGCCTACCCCCACCCCAAGCAACACCCCCACCGTCACCCCCTCCTTCACGCCAACGCCGACGTTTACCCCCACTGCCGTCGAACCGCCCACAGCAACCTCAACCCCCTGAACGAATATCGTGCCGCCGTGTAGCGTAAGTCTCTGACTTGCACAGCCGCGTTGGAGACTTGTCGCACAATCGTCTTACACCCAAATTCACGTTAAGAGAACATCCGCCTGACCTTGAGTTGTCATATCAGGGCGCTCGGTTGGGGGGTGAGGGCTTCAGCGGAGAGGAGGGTCGGGGAGGGAATCCAGTTTCAGGTCTGGAGAGAAGCGGAGCAGTATCTCCAAAAAAAAAGAGCCGCTTGCCGCGGCTCCGTTTGTCGTTCAGGTCGAAATGTATTCCCTCAGGTTGTGTTCCACGGCGTAGGCGGCGGCTTCGGCGCGGTTGTTGACGCCCAGTTTCGAGAGGATGCTGGAGACGTAGTTCCGCACGGTTCCTTCCCCCAAAAACAACTGTTTGGCAATTTCACGGTTGGTTTTGCCCTCAGAGACAAGCAAAAGCACGTGCTTTTCCTGCTGGCTGAGGTGCGCAAAGGCAGAGGCTTCCTCTTCTTTGACGGCGCGGCGCACTTGTTGAAAAACGCGCTGGGTGACGGCTGGGTCGAGCAATGCCTCGCCGCGTGAAACGGCTTCGAGGGCTTTGATCAGGTCGTCGCTGCCGATTTGTTTGAGGATGTAGCCCGAAGCGCCCGCACGGATGGCGGAGAACAGCATCTCGTCTTCGGCGTAGGAAGTGAGCATGATGACTTTGACGTTTGGGTGTTTTTGCACGATTTGCTCGCAGGCTTCGATGCCCGATGTGCCCGGCAAGCGGATGTCCATCACGACAACGTCGGGCTTGAGGGTTTCGGTCTTTTCGAGCGCCTCACGCGCCGACGCGGCTTCGCCCACCACCTCGAACTGGGGGTGACGCTCGAGCAGGGATTTCAACCCCAAACGGACGACTTCATGGTCGTCCACCAGGATGATACGTTGTTTGGCAGGCTGTTTTGGCATGTGCAGGATTTTACCCCAAAACGCTCCACTTTTGACGTGAACGGATGCAACCTGAACTCGGGATAGACTGTTGAAACGTCCCGAAGATTTTCCAGAGCGCGATTTTGGCGGCAAAACTACCCTTCGGGACGTTTTGTTTCGCTTACCCTGAACTAACGTTAAAGCACAAGGGCGGAGGAACCCTCCGCCCTTGTTGCATGGCTGGCTTACTATTTCGCCTTGACGGAAATTGTACGAGGTTTGACATCTTCCGCTTTCGGCAGGGTGATGGTCAGAACGCCGTTCTCGAACTCTGCCTTTGCCTTGTCGGCGACCACATCGGTCGGCAGGATGATGGAGCGTTCGAAGGAGCCGTAGCGGCGTTCGCGGATGTGCCAGGACCGTTCTTTCTTTTCTTCTTCCTGTTTGACTTCACCCTTGATGGTCAGTACTTCTCCGGTGACGCTGATTTGCACTTCATCGGCTTTGACGCCCGGCAGGGCGGCTTTCACGACGATTTCATCGTCGGTCTGGTACATGTCTACCGCAGGTACCGACCAGGTGCCCGTCAGAGAGAGCGGGCGGGTGAATGCGTCATCAAAAAGGCGGTCCATGGCTTCTCGCAGGGACATGATCTCACGGGCAGGTTCCCAACGAATCAGGTCAGACATAGCAACCTCCTTTTGGTGATAGTTGAGTTTGGTTTTTACGCCCATACTATAAAAAGCCTGCGTTAGAAAAACGCAGGCTTTTTGTCAAAGATTCATATGAAAATGAAGGCTATTCTTTTTCTTTTTTGCGTCTGAAGTCTACAAAGCGGTAGCCTACGCCGCGCTCGGTGAGGATGTATTTGGGGTTGGCGGGGTCTTTTTCGAGTTTTTGGCGCAGGTAGTTGATGTAGAGGCGGACGTAGTGCGGTTCGTCGCGGTATTCGTATCCCCATACTTTGATGAGAATCTGGTCGTGGGTAAGCACCCAGCCTGCATTTTGGACGAGGTGGTAGAGCAATCGGTATTCGGTGGGGCGTAATTTGACCAGTTTGCCCTCCAACCAGACTTCGCGGCGGTCAAAGTCAATTTTGAGGCGGTCGTCCACTTCGATGATTTCGTGCATGGAGCCGCTGGCGCTTTCGGTGCGGCGAAGTACGGCTTTGACACGGCTGACCAGCTCGCGCGGGCTGAAAGGTTTGGTGATGTAGTCATCGGCTCCGAGTTCGAGTCCGCGCACGCGGTCGTCTTCTTCGCCTTTGGCGGTGAGCATGATGACCGGTACGTTGCTTCCTTCGCGGATGGTCTCGAGCACTTCGAAACCGTCCATATCGGGCATCATGACGTCGAGCAGGATAAGGTCGGGGGTGGCATCGCGCAGTTTTTGGATTGCCTGTCTGCCGTTGAACGCCTCGACGACCTGGAAGCCGTCATGCTCGAGGTTCATGCGGATGAAGCGCACCATGCGCTCTTCGTCGTCTACAACAAGAATGCGTCGTCGTTCGAATTCTTCGGGCATGGGCAGCTATTCTCTTACGAAGCCGATCAGGCTTTCTTCTTCTTCGCTTTCCAGGATTTCGATGAGGGATATTTTGGAGAGGGGCCAGATTACTTTGGTGACGTTGGGTTCGATGTAGTGAACATCTTTACCGTCTCGCAGGCGGGGGTTGCTGATCATGATAAGCGTGTCGGTGCTTTTGGGGAGGTCGTCAATTTCTCCAACCACCGAGGGTTCACCTGCGATATGGACAATGACGGAGTATGGCATGGCGCCGCCTTTTGTTGGGGAGCGGTTTGCTAAATGTTACGAAGCAAAACTTGAATTTTGAGCTTGCCCAGGGCAACGACATCGCCATGTTTGAGGGTTTCTTCGGTATGTGGGGCAAGACGGCGTCCGTTCAGGTAGGTGCCGTTGGAGGAGCCCAGGTCCATGATAATGACACGGTCACCTTCGCGCTTGACTACGGCATGCAGGCGGGAAACTCCGGCAGCATATGCCTGGTAGGGGGTCAGGTCAATATCAGGCATGATGGGTTGCCCTTCGCTGAGGCGTCCCATAGTGAATTCGTTGCGGCTGGCAAGCGGCAGGATTTTGCCGCTGTCCATCAGGTGCAGGGAGAGCCAGCTATTGGCGGGGGAGGAGGGAGGTTCCGCCGCAACCGGTGCTTTTTTGAGATCGTCTACAATTTGGTCCTGGGTGATCGCCTGCGTGGTGAGCGCCTCGGCTCCATTTAATTGCGCTCCACATTCAACACAAAACAGGGTTCCGGATACGTTTTCGTGTTGACAGTTTGAACAGATAATCATGATAGTATCTCCTTATTTTGGCGATGCAAGGAACAAAGCACGTGTACCATATTTTATCTTCTTTCCGCCTTCTGCGGATAGACCTTTTTCCTGTTGAATACGTTGCACTTCCAGGGTAATTGTCTGAGCCAGGCTGCGCTCGCCCTGTGAGAGGAGGTTGGCGGCAAGCGCCTGTAACTGGCGGGTGCCGGCTTCTACATTGCCCTTTTCGATTTCAATACGTGCGCGTTCCTGCATGCGGTACAGCATTAACCGAGAGAGGGCTTTGACGATTTCGGCGGGCGGCGTTTCTGTGTCGGTTTTGTCCTGGATGGGACGCTGGAGACGCAGGCGAAAAGGCGGTGCAGGCAGGGGGAGAGCGGGTATTGAGACTTTGAGTGTTCCGTCCAAAATGACTGTACTGTCTAATTTTACCGCTGTTGAAGAAATTATGTATTCGAAGATTACCTGGGTGGGGGTGTCTTGCAGGATTGGTCCCAGCCGCAGAATAGGTTCGTCCACCGGTATCAGGCCGGGGTCCGGTTGGAGGCGGAAGGCGTAGGAAAGTTGAGCGCCTTCGATGGGTGTTAGGGTGAGATTGACTTCTTCTGCATAGACTTGCGCCAGGGCGCTGAATTTTTCGAGCAGGAGTTTTTTGATGTCTTGCGGTTGGGCGATAAAGGCGCTGCTTCCGCCGGTGCGGGTTGCGAGCGTGTCGAGGAATATATCGTTCCAGTCGGCGCCGATGCCCATAGCGCTGATCCCCACGCCCTGTTCGCCCAGCCGCGCTGCCAGTTCGAGGCATTCGGGTTCGTCACCGTAGGTCTGCCCATCGGTGAGGAGGATGATGTGGTTCAGGCGACCCGAGCTGATGCTGCGCATGACTTCCTGTGCGCCGGCATCCAGCCCCTGGAAGATTTCGGTCCCACCGGAGGGTTGGATCATTTGGATGCGCGCTTCAAGGCGGGCGCGGTCTTGATGGTAGGCGGCAGGGATGATCACTTCTGCCCGGTCGCTGAAGGCAACCACGCTCAGAATGTCTTGGGGGCGGAGGCTGCGGAGAATCTGAATAGCGGTAGATTTGACCACATCCATCTTTTCACCTTTCATGGATGTGGAGCGGTCGAGAACGATGCACACGTTCAGGGGAGGTGAAGGGGAGCCGCGCACTTCTGATGGCGCTTCAAGTTCCAGGATGAAGTAGAGCATTTGCGGCTCTGCCATGCGTATCAGGCTGGAGCGGCTGTAGAGTACTTTATATTCGTAGGGAAGTTTGAGGCTGGTTTCTTCGGGTGGGAGGGTGGCGTCGTATTGAGCGCGGCGGGTGGGGTTGGAAAGAGTTTCGTATGCACGCTGCACCTCGAGGAAGAGTTCAGTTTCTCCCGCTGCCTTGTTGCGATCGGGGTGCAGTTTTTGGGCGGCTGCGAAATAGGCACGCTTGATTTCCTCCGCTGAGGCTTGCCGCGAAACACCCAGAATGGAGTAGTAATCCTGCTGCTGAGACGACATTCCTATCCGATAAGTTGTGCCAGGACAACGCTGATATTGTCGGGTCCGCCGGCTGCGTTGGCGGCAGTGACAAGGGTTTGGCAGGCTCTTTGCAGGTTGGGGGATTCATTGATGGCGCGGATGATTTCCTGTTCGCCGATGACGCCCCATAGCCCATCGCTGCAAATCAGCAGGGTGCCCAGTTGAGGAAAGGCGAGGGTAAAGATTTCCGGTTCAAGAACATCTCCCTGACCCAGCGCCTTGTACAGGACGTTGCGATGGGGATAGTTTTCTGCCTCTTCTGCGGTGATGTGACCCAGTTCCTGTAATCGTTGAACCAGTGAATGATCACGCGTCACGGCTTCGATGCGTCCGTCGGGGTAGATGAAGTAGGCGCGGCTGTCGCCCACGTGAGCGATGGTCACTTGCTGGCCAATTACCAGTGCCGCTGTGAGTGTGGTGCCGCTGCCGGGCGCTTCACGCTGGATGATGCGCTGGGCTTCGTTGACCGCTGCTGCCATGATCTCCTGGAATGACTCTTCCATCGGGTTCGTCTTGATTTGGAAGAGGTACGGGGAGAACTTTTTTAAAATGTACCCTGCTACAGTACGAATGGCAGCGTTGCTTGCCACTTCGCCAAATTGATGTCCGCCCATGCCGTCTGCCACAACGTATAGACCAAAGGGCAGGTTGCCGGAGTTTCCCGCCATGGTGGCAGTGATGGCGAGCAGGCTGTCTTCGTTCAGTTCACGCTGCTTGCCAACCGATTGACCTGCCGCAGCAACCAGTTGTGGAAGGTCATATTGCGGATTTTGGTTGCTGACAATGGCTTTTAACTGCTCTTCCGTGAGAGGGGCAGTACTGGCAACATCCGTCGCTTTTTCGGCGGAGGGGGGGTGTTTTCCAAATAACCAGCGAAATAATTTTTCCACAAAGACTCCTTCTCACGCGAGCAATGCATAAACATAGTGGTCGGTAGAGCCGAAATAGACCACGTCGTCGTATACCAGGGGGGTGCCAGTGATGGCTCCCTCGGTACCGAATTTCCATCGTAAGCGCCCGGTGCGATACTCGAGGCAGTAAAGGCTACCGTCCACTGACCCGCAATAGATCGAGTCTTTGTACAGGACCGGTGAACCGTTGACCTGGTGCTCGGTTCGGAACCGCCAGGCTTCTTTTGCGTTCCGCGCTTCGACGGCGTAGATGAAACCGTCCGCCGCACCGACGATGATCAGATCGTCGGCGAGGCACGGCGTGCTGATGGATGATTTGCCCAGGCGGAAGCGCCAGATCACCCAGCCGTTGCGCGGGTCGAGGGCGTAGAGGGTTGCGTCCACAGAGGTGAAGTAGAGTGCCTGTCCTGTGCCGACGGTGGAGGAGGTCACTGCCCGCTTTGAGCGGAAGCGCCATTTCATCTCGCCGCGGAAGTTCACTGCGTAGTAGTCGCCGCTTTCCACGCCAAAATACACCATGTCGGTCATCACAAACGGCGTGGAGCGGATGGCGTCTGCCGATTCGAAGCGCCATGCCATCCGCCCGGTGTTGATGTTGACCGCGTGCAGGTAATGATCGTCTGAACCGAAGAAGATATGTCCTTCGGCAATCGTTGGCGAGGAGCGGATGGGTCCATCCGTGAAATACGTCCACACTACCTTGCCCGAACGGGCAGAGACTACATGCAGACGTTTGTCTTCCGAACCAAAAATGACATTCCCTTCCACGATGAGGGGGCGGGAAACAATGCCTCCGTCGGTGGGGTACTTCCACTGGAATTTTCCATCTGCTGCATCCAGTGCGTACAGGTTGTTGTCGTAGGAGCCGATATAAACCGTCCCCTGATGAATCGCCGGCGTGCCGCGCACTTCATCCTCACATTTGAACTTCCACAGCGGCTTGATGCCTTCACTTTTTACCGGGCTGGCAATTGTCTTCAATCGCCCAAGCAAGCCTGTCTTGCGGGCGACGGCGGTCAGCGCGTCTTTCATTTCAGCGGCGCTTTTGAAGCGGTTGGCGGGGTCATACTCGAGCGCGCGGTTGACGATGGCTTCCAATTCCGGGGAAACGGCAGGGTTGATGCGCCGAATGGGGCGTTCAGCAAACGAAAACGGCGGTTCCAAACGCGGATCGCGGCGCGTCAACGCATGATGCAACGTAGCGCCGAGCGAATAAATATCTGCCGCCGGGGTGGCTTCTCCACGATATTGCTCCGGCGGTGAATAACCCTCCGTGCCGATCATGGTTCCCTTGATTCCCGATTGAAACGCCTTGGCAATGCCAAAATCCACCAGCACCACCTCGCCGCGGGAATTGATCATCACATTCGACGGTTTCATATCGCGGAAGATGATCGGGTCGGGTTTGTGATTGTGCAGGTAATCCAGCACATCGCACAACTCGATAGCCCAGGCAATCACCTGATCTTCCGAGAGGAAACCGTTAGTCTCGTTGATGACCGCCTCCATATCCTTGCCGTGAATAAACTCAAGGACCAGGTAAGAGCGGCTTTCCAAAGTGAAATAATCGTAGATTTTGGGAATGGAAGGATGATGCAGTGTGGCAAGCAGGTTGGCTTCGCGCTCGAAATTCTGCACAATCGTCTGCCGCACCAAAGGGTCGGGGGCGCTGTTGATCATCTCTTTCACCGCCACCAATTTGGTCACATTCGGGAAATGCATATCGCGGGCGCGATATACCGACCCCATGCCGCCCAGCCCCACCACCTCTTGAATCAGGTAGCGCTTGGCAAGCGTCACCCCTGCCTGCAGCTGGCTTTTAGCAACGGTGCTTTCGCTGCCCTGCTCATCATCTGATAATTCGGGGAACAATCTCGTTTCCAGAGGAACTCTCCTGCTTCAATAGATTATAGTTTGCCCTCGATTGTTTGACAACTGCAAACCTGGGGGATTCCCTTTGCAAGTCTGTCAACCTTGCAAGGAAGCCCCTTCTACGGCAAAATACCCCTTGTGAAGATCCTTGCAGTCAGTGACGAGGTGGTCGAACGACTTTACACCCTTTCCCGCAGCGGTCACTTCAACAACGTCGAATTGCTTGTTGGCTGCGGTGACCTGCCTTATCCCTACCTTGAAAACCTCATCACCCTGCTGAACGTTCCCCTCCTGTACGTTCCCGGCAACCACGACCCCAACTATTCCCCGCAGGACAGCAAATCCTTTGTCGAAGGCGGCTCCAACCTCGACCGTCGGCTGATACGCTACAAAACCTTTCTGATCGGCGGCTTGGGCGGGTGCATCCAATACCGCCCCGACGGGACAAACCAATACACCCAAACCGACGCCTACCTGCGCGCCTTTCGCATGCTTCCTGGTCTGCTCCTGAACCGCATCCACTACGGACGCCCCCTCGACATCCTCATCACCCACTCGCCTCCCTTCGGCATCCACGACGAAGACTCGAGCGCCCACCAGGGACTCAAAGCCATCAACTGGCTCATCCGCATTGCCGAACCCCGCTACCACCTGCACGGACACACCCACTTCTACCGCCGCAACCTCGCCGAATCCGAAACACTTTACAAAGGAACAAAAATCATCAACGTCTACCCCTACAAAGTTTTGGACGTGTATCACTAAGAACCTATCCGAAAATTCCTGCAACCCCGGTTCCGCCCGGAGATAAATCTCCGGGCTGCCAGTACAAAGTCCGCTTAAGCGGACCAGATAGCCGGGTTTAGCCGTCTTCAGACGGCTTTGGATGGATAGCCCGGACATTCATGTCCGGGCGGGATGGCGCAAAAACATTTTTCGGATAGGCTCTAATCGCTAGAGATTCCAGCGCATCCCCGGCGTTCTCTTACGCCGAAAAAACATCAATTTTTTTCAAACCTCTACTTTACCATGACCGACGACTCCTTCTCCGAACAAGCCCGTGCCGACTTCCAGCGCGCCCGTCTCAAGGCGTTCCTCCATCGCGTCTGGGATTCGCTCTCCGGACAGCGCACCACCCTGCTCTCCTACGACGACATCAAAGAAAAACTCCACATCGGCGGTCCCATCTACCGGGGCGTGCAGACCGTTCGCGTGGATCAGATTGCGGGAAGCCTGAACCGCTACCACGAATTCGACCGCGTCTTCCTGCCCGCCTCCGAAACACTGGCGGACCGCTGGCAAAGAGTCAACCGTGCCTTCTACCAGGACATCAGCCTCCCTCCCGTCGTCCTCTACAAAGTGGGCGATGTCTATTTCGTTGTGGATGGGCATCACCGCGTCTCCGTCGCCCGCGAAAAAGGACAGGAATTCATCGAAGCCGAAGTGCGCGAATGCGCCACCCGCGTCAACATCACCCCCAACATCAAGCCCGAAGACCTCGAAATCCTCGAAGACAAAGTACACTTCCTCGAGCGCACCTCCCTCGACCGCATCATCCCCGACGCAAACATCAAACTCACCATCCCCGACGGCTTCGAGCGCATGCTCGAACACATCGCCGTTCACCGCTACTTCATGGGTCTCGACTTGAAGCGCGACATCTCCGAAGAAGAAGCCGTCAAACACTGGTACGAAACTGTCTATATGCCCGTTGTGAACGTCATCCGCGAAACCGGTATCCTCAACCAGTTCCCCGGCAAAACCGAGGGCGACCTCTACCTGTGGGTGCTTGACCACCAGCACTACCTTGCAGAAGAAGAAGGCGTTCCCCTCCAACCGCCGGAAAACGCCGCGCGCCTCTTCGTCGAAGAAGGCGCCCCAAAACCTCCCCGCAAAAAACGAACAACGCCCAAAAAAGACCAGGAGAATAAGAAATGACAGCATCTCACCCTCTCGCCGGCGTGTACGCCGCCGCCGTTACCCCCCTCGACCACGCTTCAAACCTGGACCTGGACTCCCTCCCCCTCCTCCTGAAATTTCTCGCCGCCCGAGGCTGTCATGGCGCGCTCTTCTTCGGCACCACCGGTGAGGGACCCTCCTTTTCCCCTGCCGAACGAGAGAGCCTGCTCCGCACCGTGCGCGCCTACCGCAACATCGTGCCGGGCTTTCGCCTGCTGGCTGGCACCGGCACCCCCAGCCTCTCCGAAACCATTGACCTGACCAGACTCGCCTTCGAACTCGGTTACGACGCCGTCGTCGTTCTACCGCCCTACTACTTCCGCAACGCAACAGACGACGGCTTGTTCAACTGGTTCAGCGAACTCATCCGCAAAGCCGTCCCATCCGACCGTTACCTGCTCGGCTACCACTTCCCTGGCGTGGCAGGGATTGGCTTCTCGGTGGACCTTCTGGCGCGGCTCAAAGACGCCTTCCCCGTACAGTTTGCCGGCATCAAAGACTCCTCCCACAACGCCGACCTCGCCCGCACCCTCGGCGAAAAATTCGGCGAAGACCTGCTCGTCCTGACCGGCACAGATTCCTACCTGCAACTGGCAATGGAAAACAAAGCGGCCGGCTGCATCACCGCCCCCGCCAATTTAATTTCACCTGCCTTGCGTCAGGTGTGGGATTTGATGCAGGCAGGCAAAGATCCCTCCCAGCCGCAGGAACGCGTCACCGCACAACGGCACATCCTCGAAAAATACCCCCCCTTCCCGCCCACACTGAAAGCCCTGCTTCACCGCCTGCATGGGCTTCCGCGCTGGTCTGTCAAACCGCCCCTGGTGGAACTACCCGAAGAACGCGCACAAGCCGCCGCAATCGAATTCAGCGTACTCTAAAGTACCTGAGTTCGGGATAGACTCAGTACTTCACGAAAGCGCGTAATTGGCGTTCTCTAACGCCAGTTTTGCGCTAGAGAGCGCACACTACGCGAGGTTTTCGTGATCTACTGAGACTGTTGAAACGTCCCGGAGGCTTTACAGAGCGCGATTTTAGCGGCAAAACCACCCTTCGGGACGTTTTGTTTCGCTTATCTCGAACTGACGTACTTTTACACAAAATTTGCAATACACTCATTTGTGCGGCAATCAGGTTCGAGCCCATAGTCAATCCGTTTTGGGAATCTTGAACGTACAATAAAGAGACCATGAACCGCCCCTTTGTATTCATCAACGTTGCTATGACCGCCGACGGCAAGATAGACACATTCCAGCGCAAAGGCGCCGCAATCTCCTCGCCGCGCGATAAGCAGCGTGTAGACCGATTACGCGCCGAAGCCGACGCAGTCATGGTCGGCGGGCGGACGCTCCTCGACGAAGACCCAAAACTCACGGTCAAGTCGGAAGCGCTGCGCGCGGAAAGAGTTGCGCACGGGCAGGCGCCAAACCCCGTCAAAGTGGGGGTGGTTTCGGAAGCCAGGTTCGATTCTCATTCGAAATTCTTACACGAAGGCGGGGGAAAGGTCGTAATATTTACAACATATCGTACATCTAATGGGCAACTCGCGTTTCTCCGTTCACAGGGTGTGGAGGTAGTTGTCCATGCGGGTGAACGGGTGGATTTGCGGGCGATGATGCAGACCCTCCATGAAATGGGAATCCGACGTCTCATGGTCGAAGGCGGAGCCACGCTCAATTTCGAACTGATACGGCTGGGATTGGTGGACGAACTGTCCGCGTATGTGGCGCCGATGATCTTCGGCGGAGAAAATGCCCCCACGCTGGCGGCAGGCTCCGGCTTGGAAAGAAGCGCAGCGATCCCTTTGCGATTGATTCATGCAGAAAGTTGGGAGGATGGCGGTGTCTTGCTCAAATACAAAATCGAACAAGCCGAATGAGGCTTGTGGAGGAAATCATGACAACATTGCTGCACGAAAAAATTCAAGTACTTCTGGAAGAAGACTGCTGTCACGAGTGCGAAGGCTACGGTGAAGATCGAATCTGCGTTCATATCGAGGCGGTTGCCGAACTGCCCACGCGCTTCGGCGATTTTCACATCGTCGCATTTTCGAACAATCGCGACGGCAAGGAACACGTTGCTATCATCAAGGGTGATGTGATTGGCGCCGAGGATGTGCCCGTGCGTCTGCACTCGGAATGCCTGACCGGCGACGCCCTCGGCTCGCTGCGCTGTGACTGCCGCGACCAGCTCGAAGCCGCGCTCAAAAAAATCGGCGGCATGGAACGCGGCATGGTGCTGTACCTGCGGCAGGAAGGGCGCGGTATTGGGTTGACGAACAAAATTCGCGCTTACGCCCTGCAAGACCAGGGTCTCGATACCGTCGAAGCGAACCTGGCGCTTGGCTTCCGCGACGACGAACGCGATTACGCCGTCGCCGCGCACATGATTCACTCGCTCAAGGTCAAATCCATCCGCCTGATGACCAACAACCCGAAAAAGATTGTCCAACTCGAACAACACGGCGTCAAGGTCAACGAACGCCTGCCGCACATCCTGCCGACCAACGACCACAACCTCTTCTATCTGCAAACCAAAGCCGCCAAATCCGGTCACCTGATTGATTTTCGCGGCAAGGAACACCTCCCCGAACAGAGCGACCCTCCCATCATCGAAGGCATGACAGAAGACCAGATCAGGGCATTATATGAATAGAACCATCGTCATTACAGGCGCTACCGGCGGGCTGGGCAGAGAGGCTGCCCGCACCTTTGCCGAAAACGGTCACTCGCTGGCGCTGCTCGATAACGATCCAATCAAACTGGATTCTCTGGTACGCGGCTTGAATCTCCCCGCAGACCGACTCTTCGCCTCCGTCGTTGACCTGCGCGACGGGCAGGCGGTTCAAGACTCCGCCGAGGCTGTTTCTGCCAAATTTGGCAGTGTCCACGCTCTGATTCATCTCGTCGGCGGCTGGGTGGGCGGCAAAACCCTGCCCGAAACCAGCGCCGACGACTTGACCTTCATGCTCAACCAGCACGTATGGACAACGTTCCACCTGTTCCGCGCCTTTGCGCCCAAACTCGCCGCCAGCGGTTGGGGGCGGGTGATTGTGGTTTCGGCTTCTACGGTGGCAAACCCGCCCGGCAGGAGCGGTGCATACACTGCCGCCAAAGCCGCGCAGGAAAACCTCGTCCTCACGCTCGCCGCCGAGTTCAAAGAGCGCGGCGTCACAGCGAATGTTATTCAAGTGCGGGCAATTGATGTTGAGAACAAAGGCACCGGCACCACGCCGGAGGTTATCGTTGCCGCCATGCAGTATCTGCTCTCCGAACAGGCGGGGAAAGTCAACGGAGCGCGCATACCGTTGTATTAGCCAACCTTTCGAAGTCCCACACACTCGCGCGTTCGAGAACGCGCTCTACCATTACAGCGCAAAGTCAATCAAGTGGGTCAGGTCACCCCTGAACGAATATCCCGCCGCCACATAACGCAAGTCTCTGACTTGCGCGGACACAATCACCCTGATTCAAGCAAGTATTCGCGGACGAAAATTCAACTTTGCGCTGTAATACTCAGTACTTCACAAAAGCGTGTCATTGGCGCCGCCGAAGGCATCTAACGCCAGTTTTGCGCTACACCTGCCCTCCCGCTCCGCTTCGCTCGGGGATGCTTCGCAATGGCGGGCGGCGCCAGCGGAGAGCGCACACTACGCGAAGTTTTCGTGACCTACCGATACTACGCAAGGTTTTGGTTCACAAGCCCAGGATTTCCCCGATTGTTTTGGCAATTGTCCTTGCGGCTTCGGGGCGGCCGGCGCGGCGGCAGTTTTCGATTACCTGTTGCCGCTCGGCAGGACGCGCGATCCAGCGCGTCAGTGTCCGCACGACCTCTTGCGGGGTTGGCGCCCACACACCGGCGCCCTCCTCCTGCACAAAAGTCACGTTGCCATCCTCCTGACCGGGTAACCTGGAATATAGAATGATGGGCAGCTGGGCGTTGAGCGCCTCGGCGATGGTGCCGGGACCGGCTTTTGTGACGATGAAATCGGCGGCGCGCATGAAGTCGGGCATGTCGCGCGTGAAGCCGTAGATGTAGGCAGGGTTTTCCCACGTGTGGGCTTCGAGAGTCGCTTTCAGTTTTTGATTCCGCCCGCAAACGATGACCAGGCTCAGGTCCAGCCCTGAAGCGTCTATGGCGTAGGCGGTCTTTGCCAGCGGACCCATCCCCTCACCGCCGCCCACGAGCAATACCGTCGGTTTGTCCACCACCCAGCCGAGTTTTTTGCGCAGTGCGCCCTTCCGCTTCATTGGCTGGCAGTAGCGGTCGGCAACAGGCAGCCCAACGACGTGTACTTTTTCGGGGGGCATGTTGTATTTGAGAGCGCGTTCGCGGGCCTTTTCGGTGGGGACGAGGATGAGGTCGGCGCGTTTGTCGTACCACAAGGCATGGGTGGTGACCATATCGGTGACGACGGTGATGAAGGGAGGGCGGTCTTTGCCGAGGGCTTTGAGCGCGAAGGTGTTGGCAAACGGGTGGACGGTGACGATCAGGTCGGCGGGGTGGCTGCGGACGAGCGCTTTGGCGGCGCGGCGCGCGAGGGGCCACATGGTGGCGGTGATGGCGCGCGCTTGAGCGCGCCCGTCGGTGACGTGGAAACTGGCGCTCCACAATTGCGGGGCTTTGACCATGTGGGGATACCAGTCGGGCATTTTGTTGAAGGGCAGCGGTGCGTAGTCTTTGAAGAAGTCCACCATTTCGGTGGTGACTTTGTCTTCGTATTCGATGTTGATGGCTTCGATGATGGCTTCTGCGGCAGAGCGGTGCCCCCCACCGGTGTCGGAGAAGTAGAAGACGATGTGAGGTTTTCTAGGAGTCGGTGTGGTGGTCATGTTGTTCTTTTTCAGTTTGGGTGAGGTTGGTTTTGAGCCGCCGGGCAAGTTCGCGGCGGGTGAGCAGGACGCGCCGCCCGCAGCCCAGGCATTCCAAGCCGATGTCGGCGCCGAGGCGGGTGACGGTCCATTCGTAGGAGCCGCATGGATGCGGTTTGCGCAGGCGCAGGCGGTCGTGGAGGCGCAGGTCGGGAAGCATATCGGTGAGCATTATAAGATGAATTATGATAAACTACGGGGCGAGAAATTCCAGAAACAGGAACGAAAAATGTCGAAATATGAAACCTACAGCGTGGAAATTGCCGGTCTCAAACGGGATTTGCGTCTGTTCGAGGTGAAGCCCGGCTTGCGGATTGCCATTCTGAACATTTTGGGAGATACCGAGCTGGTTCAGGCTTGCGCGCGAGAACTGGCGCTCAAACTTCAGAACGTGGAGTATGACGTTCTGGTGACGGCGGAAGCCAAGTCCATTCCGCTGGCGCATGCCCTTTCGGTGGAGACGAAGAAACCGTATGTGGTGCTTCGCAAGGTCTATAAGCCTTACATGGGCGCGGCGCTTATGGCTGAAACGCTCTCCATTACCACCGGTCAGCCGCAGGTTTTGATTTTGGATGAAAAGGACATCGAGATGATGAAGGGGAAGAGGGCGGTAATTGTGGATGATGTCATCAGCACCGGCTCTACGCTGCAGGGAATGCGGATGATTCTCGATAAGGCAGGGTCCACCGTTGTTCGCGAGGCGGCAATTTTCACCGAAGGCGACCGCGCTCAATGGATGCACATTATTTCACTGGGACATTTGCCGTTGTTTACCGATTAAAAAGGTAACTACCTACCCCATCGAACAGGATATGCAAGATAGGCAGGATAAACTTCGAACTACAATGAAACACAATCCTGAATATCCTGTTCATCCTGTTTTCGATGCTTTTGCCGCCTTCGCGCTCAGAAATATCCCAACAGGGTAGGCAGTTACTTACTGTAGTTTCGCCAAAAATTGGTGATGAACCTTAAAAACCTAACCGAAATACGGCATATTCTGAGCGTTTGAGGGAAGCCAAAAGACGGGAAGACAGAGCCCTTGTCTCCCGATGGGCGAAAGCAGGAAGAGCAGCGCTGTTGTTCGGTCAGGCTGCCGCATACAGGGGCAGATAGGCTCGCACAATGTCCTCTACCCGCTGAGGGTCTTGCGTTGATGGCTGACGATCAGGGCGTCCACAATCTCCAGCCAATGCCGTATTTGAGGTTGGTAAAGGGCAAGGTGCAGCGCAAAAATGAACGATGTCAGTGCTTCGGAATGTTGTACAATCAGGGGGAGCATTGGTCACCTCTGGCAGTGGGTTTTGTTGTGACAAGCAAATCCTACCAGATTTACCAGTGCTCATCTCAATTTTGGCGAAACTACAGGTTTTTCGAGAAAGCGCCTGCGCAGGTCCAGAGCGAAGAAGATGCTGCTCACTGGCACACAGAGCGCTGTTTTTTTTCTGTTGACAAACCAACGCCCCTACTTCAGGACCTTCAGCACATTCCTGCCCGCCGCGCCGCTCACTCCCCCTCCGGCGTGGACTCCGCTCCCACACAGATAAAGATTGTCAAGCGGCGTTTTGTGATTCGACCAGCCGGGCATCGGGCGCATGAACAGGAACTGGTCGAGCATGAGTTGACCGTGGTTGAGATCGCCTTCGGTGAGAGCGTAGGTTTCTTCCAGGTCTTTCGGTGTAATCAATTTGCGATTTACGATTGAAGATTTTAGAGTAGGAAAGTATTCAGCGAGGGTATTGATTGTCAAATCTTCGAGCGTGCCGCGTGTTTCGTTATTCCACGTGCCATGTTTCAAATTGTAAGGCGCATATTGGAAGTGGACGGAAACCGCACTGCCAGAAGTTGTCACTTCCAAATACGGTTTCTCGGAGATCTCTCCGTACTTCGCCGCATCGCAGGCTTTCTCCAGATACTTGATCGAGGGAGCAACCACCAGCGTTCCCTCGGGAATGCCGTGACCACCGTCGGTCAAGAGATGCACCTTCGCTACCGACCCGCGCATTTTGATGGACTGCACCTGCCAGACAAACTCCGGCGGCAAATTGGGCGCGCCAACCAGTTCGAGGAACGTTCGTTTGGGATCAACAGCAGAGATGACGACATCGGCGCGGATTTCTTCGCCGTTTGCCAGCGTCACGCCTTTGCAGGTGTACGTATCCACGAGGATACGCTTCACCTCCGACCCGGTCCTGATTTCGCCGCCCCAAGCCTTCACCGCCTCTGCCAGCGCAGACGTGATCTCCCCCGCCCTGCCCACGTTGACATGCGCCAGCCCGCCGCGATTCAACCAGTTGTGGATCAGGGTGTAGCCAGTGCCTGCCTCCATGGGTCCCAGCGTCACGCCGTGAATGGCAAGCGAGGCAACCGCCGCCCGAACCGGCTCACTCTCAAAGTATTCTTCTGTCAACTCCAGCGCGGTCATCGGCAGGGCGCGGATGAAGTTGAGCATGTCTTTTCTTCCCGCCAGCCGCAGTTCGAGCCCCAGTTCGAGTAAGCCGTAGCCTTCGCGCAGACTGAAGCCTTTTGGAAGGCGCGGCATGAGGGTATCGTAGGCGACATCCAGGATGTAAGCCGCCTTTTCCATGAAGCGGACGAAGTCGCCCCAGCGCGCCGCGTCGCGTTCGGAGAAGGGTTTGATGGCTTCGGCGGCTTTGGCAGGGTGCGGGTCGAGGACGAGGTGATGAGAATCTGCCTGAAGGGAGATGAAAGCCGGGCGGGGCGAGGCAGGCTGAAGTCCGTGTGAGGCGAGTTTGAGGTCTTTGACGATGGCGGGGCGCAGCATCCCGCCCGTCCAAACGGGGTCGCAGGCGGAGCCGTCGTCAAAAAAGGATTCAGTCACAACCGTGCCGCCGATGATGTCGCGGCGTTCGAGGACGAGGACCTTTTTGCCCCGTTTGGCAAGGCAGGCGGCGGCAACGAGACCGTTATGCCCTGCGCCGATGATGATGGTGTCGTAGTGATTTGTTGTCATGGGTGTGGTGAGATTTTATCTGCCTTGCCTTCCTGTACAAAGCGCGTCAACTCGTTGACGTTCTGCGCAAGGCAAGCGATAACCAGCTTATTGAAAATATCCCAACGCCAGCCGCAGACGTTCCTCCACGTCGTCGGGCGCGTCTTTGGGGATGGCCTGGATGGCGGCTTGCGCTTCGACCACCGAGTACCCCAGCGCGGTCAGCGCGGCAAGCACTTCGCTGTCCTTGTCCGACATTGCCGCGACGCGCGCCAGGGCGTCCGTCGGTTTGAGTTTATCTTTTAAGTGGAGCGCTATCTTTTGTGCGGTTTTCTTTCCCACGCCGGGCACGCGGCTCAGCAGGTCGGCTTCGTCGGCAAAGACGGCGCGCTGTACGGCATCCAGCGTCATCGTAGATAGCACCGAGAGGGCAACCTTGGGACCGACGCCATCCACGCCGAGCAGGAGGGTGAAGAGTTCGCGGTCGGCTTGCGATTCGAAGCCATACAAGGTCAGCGCGTCTTCGCGGACGATGAGATGGGTAAACAAAAATACCGCTTCGCCCGCCTTGAACTTTGTCCGCAATGTGGCAGGGACGAAGACTCTCAGCCCTACCCCGCCCACTTCCAGGATGAGGGCATTGTCTTCGATTTGTGTTATTTCACCGCGCAGGGTTGCTATCATAAAACCATTTTTACCACAAAGAACACGAAGTACACAAAGAAAATCCAAAGAACAACCTTGGTGCCCTTCGTGTCCTTCGTGGTTAATCGTATCTCTTCGTATTCAAATGTGTAATGGCGACCGCCAGCGCGTCGGCGGCGTCGTCGGGTTTGGGGATGGAGTCGAGTTGGAGCAGGGCGCGCACCATCTCCTGCACCTGGCGTTTTTCGGCGCTGCCGTAACCGGCTACGGCGTTCTTGATTTCCTTTGGGGTGTATTCGAAGGTTTCAATACCCGCCTGTTGCAGCGCCAGCATGACCACGCCGCGCGCCTGTCCGACGGCGAGGGCGGTGGTGACGTTACGGGAGAAAAATAGTTTTTCGACGGCGGCGGTATCGGGTTGATGGGTTTGGAGCAGGGCGCGCAATTGATCGTAAAGCATCGCCAGCCGTGTAGCCGGCGCCGCATCCTTTGGGGTGGAGATAATGCCAAAAGAAACAGCGACCAGTTCCCCGTCGGGCAGGAGGCGCACGAGTCCGTAGCCTGTGGTGGCAGTGCCGGGGTCAATTCCAAGCGCGAGGGTCATGTCGTTAAATAGACTTCGGAAGTCTTGGAGACTTCCGAAGTCTGAGTCTGACTAGGCGGCTTCGAGCGCGGCGAGGGCTTCGTCAGTCACTTTGAGGTTGGAGTAGACGTTTTGCACGTCGTCGAGTTCTTCGATGGCTTCGAGCGCCTTCAACACGCTGACCGTTTCTTCGGGTCCGAGTTCGATTTCTTGTTTGGGGGTGTAGCGCAGTTCGGCTTCGGTGGGCTGGACGCCAGCCTTGTGCAGGGCATCGGCAATCACTTTGAATGATTCGACGGGCGCAAGGATTTCAATCGTGCCGTCGTCTTCCAGCACATCGTTGGCGCCCGCTTCGATGCCGAGTTCGAACGCCTTGTCGTAACTCATTGCGCTGGAGGGGAAGGAGAAATAGGCGATGCGATCGAACTGCCAGGCAACCGAGCCGAGTTCGCCCATGTTGCCGCCCGCTTTGGTGAGGGCATGGCGCAGGTCTGAGACGGTGCGGTTGCGGTTATCGGTGACGGCTTCGATCATCACTGCCACGCCGTGACCCACATACCCCTCATAGGTGATGGACTCGAACGCCGCGCCGTCTTTATCTTCGCCCGTGCCGCGTTTGATGGCACGTTCGATGTTTTCCTTGGGCATGTTTTCGGAGCGGGCTTTGTCCACCGCGAGGCGCAGGCGAAAATTGGCGTCGGGGTCGCCGCCTTCGCGGGCGGCAATCGTAATTTCACGAGCAAGGCGCGTAAAAAGCGCGCCGCGTTTGGCGTCCGCCGCGCCTTTTTTGCGCTTGATGGTGGACCATTTTGAATGACCGGACATGGAAACTCCTTACTTAAAACCACTATCGTGGGAATTTTCTCGCTGGGTGTGCCGATTATACCATCACACAAAAAAGCCCACGCCCATCGCCTTCGGTCCCGCGTGAACGATGATGGCGGGAGGCAGTTCGTAAACTGGTATTTGTGAGACAGCCACCTTGGATTTCAATTCCTGGACGAAGGCTTCCGCTTCTTTCTCCGCCTCAACTTGAATCACCGACAAATGAGTCTCGTCTCCGCCTGTGCATTCTTCTGCCGCCACCTCGACGAGACGCACCAGCGCCCGCTTCTTCGTCCGCTGTTGCTCGAATGGTTCTACCTGCCCATTTTTGACCTGCAAAATCGGTTTGATTTCCAGCAGTTCCGCCAGCAGTCGCTTTGCCCCGCCAATGCGCCCGCCTTTGGCAAGGTATTCGAGCGTATCCACCACGAAATACAGCCGTCCGCGGGGAATCATCTCGTTGAGTTTGGCGACGATCTCATCCGCCGAGGCGCCCGCTTTCGCCATATCGTCTGCCGCCAGCACCAGCGAGCCGAGGTTGCACGAGAGTGTCAACGTATCCACCACGCGGACATCCAGCCCCGGAAACTCGAGCGCGGCGGTCTGCGCCGAACGGACCGTCCCGCTGGCTTTGCCGGTCGGCGCAACAACGACCACGCTCTCGCCCTTTTCCTGCGCAGCCTTGAAAATCGGATAGTACAAATGCGGCTCGGGCGCGGAGGTTTTGGGCAGCGTTGGAGAAGCCTTCAATTTTTGCAGGAAGGTGGGGGTGTCCAGTTCGGAATCGTCGTGATAGGCTTCATCTCCAAAGATGACAATCTGGGGAACGCACGGAATTCCGCGTTCTGCGAGCAGTCTCTTTGGTAATCCACAGGTTGTATCAGCGACAATGATGGTCATGACTGTCTCCTTTTTGTCATTGTAGCCTGCCCTGCAGAAGAAAATAACTGTCAAAAGAACCTAATTTTTTATTACAAAGCACGTCAACACCTGTCTGTTTACAAAAAATAGGACTTATGCAAAACCTTGCGTAGAGTGCGTTCTCTAACGCGTAAGTCCTACAAAAAAGGGGGGGTATAATCTGGTTACCTGTTTCAAGGAGGATTCTTATGCAAAAGGATGCTTTACTGCCCTCCCCAAATCCAATAACGGTTCTACTTGCCGATGACCACCCGACCACGCGAACAGGAATAAGATCAATTCTTCAGGAAACACCTGATATCCAACTCGTTGGCGAGGCAGAAAATGGGTTTCAAGTGCAGGAAATGGTGGCAGAATTGCGCCCGAATATTCTCCTACTCGATCTTGTCATGCCGGGACCCACACCTGCTCAACTTGAGAAATGGGTCCGGGAGAATTATCCTGAAACCATCACGCTTGTGTTAACTGCTCACGACCGCGATGCTTATCTGGCGAGTATGATGGATGCGGGAGTGGCGGGTTTTTTATCGAAAACTGAAACAGGCGAGAGATTAATCTCAGCCATTCGACGCGCCTCAAGCGGCGCTTCCCTGTTTACAGAAGAACAGTTCGAGCGCGCACTTCGCTGGAAACAGGCGGCGGGAGAAAAGTGGAAAACCCTGACAGATCGTGAACGCGAGATTATTCGATTACTGGCTGAAGGATACAGCAATAAGGAAATAGCCCAAAAACTGAATATTGCCCCAAAAACCGCCGCCTTTCATATAACAAACATATTAAAGAAACTGGACGTCAAATCCCGTCATGAGGCAATTGCCTGGGTAAACAAATATTTGCCTGACAACCTCGAATAATTACCAGTATAAAGACTGGTAATTTCCCCAGTTGAAAGTCAACTTGTCATTGAGTAGTATACAAGCAAGCACATCTGGCTTTAATTTTCTGCGAATTCAATCTCATGAACAAAGGAGCGCTGAAAACAAAAGGAGTTCGAACCATGAATATAGAGAAAGGATTTCGCTGGGTGGTGATGGGGCTTGCAGTAAGCCTGGGCTTGCTTCTCGGGATAGACTCAGCCTTAGCGGCTGTGGAAGCCAAGCAGAGTATGCAAGTGTATCAGCCCGACGCCGACACATTAGAAAATTACGAAGCGCTCAAAGAAATGGAAGCGCGTTGGGAATTGGCTCTAAAAGCAGGCGGATGGGTGCGGCATAGATACCTTC
>Ga0272446_1002126_pt1 | contig 27688 bp, 26 predicted proteins | sample YNPCB0061_FD_194587 | JGI IMG/M metagenome (GOLD analysis project Ga0272446, IMG submission 194587) | Hot spring microbial mat communities from Yellowstone National Park, WY, United States - YNP-CB-006-1 | ecosystem: Environmental > Aquatic > Thermal springs > Hot (42-90C) > Sediment | place...
AACTTCCTTTTCTGGCAATAAAGGTTTTTCCTGAGAAAATTCGGGCTTTATTATAACTGGTTCACGTTTTATTGTTTCCGGCATATGGTCCTACTATACCATTTTTCTAGCCAACCCTCAACCAAAACTGTTATAATTAATAACCATATGCCACAACTATTCATAGACATTAGCTGGCTTCTTATAGTTTCTGCCTTATTGGGCTTATTGGCTCGGCGATTCAAACAACCCTTACTGCTGGCTTATATTGCCACCGGCTTTATCCTAGGACCTCATTTACTAGGTTATTTAAAAGAACCGGATTTCCTGCATACTCTGTCAACTTTTGGTATTGCCTTGGTACTTTTTTTGGTAGGATTAGAACTTAACCTAAATAAACTAGGCTCACTGGGAAAAATCTCTTTATTTATTGGTTTTATTCAAGTAGTACTAACCGCTATCCTTGGTTTTACTTTGGCTAAATTTTTATCTTATAGCTGGTTACCGGCAATATACTTAGGTATTGCCTTAACTTTCTCCAGCACCATCGTAGTAATTAAGCTACTATCGGAACAACAGGCTTTAGAATCACTCTATGGGCGACTGGCCGTCGGTATACTGGTAGTACAAGATATACTGGCTATTGTTACGCTGGTTTTACTGTCGGCTTTTAACCATAATGGCAACCACTCGGTTGGACCGCAATTTTTGTTAATGGCAAGTAAGGGCCTGCTGTTTTTTGTTGGTATGATTTTGGTAAGTCGTTGGCTATTACAAAAACTTTTTGCCTGGCTGGCTAAATCAACTGAGCTGTTGCTTTTATCTAGTGTAGCCTGGTGTTTACTGGCCGCCATGGTGTCAGTGGCTTTAGGCTTCTCTTTGGAAATAGGCGCTTTCATGGCCGGGTTGGCTCTAGCACCCCTGCCCTACCACTTGGAAATTATCGGTCGAGTGCGTCCTTTGCGCGACTTTTTTATAACTATATTCTTTGTCGCCTTGGGCACACAATTAACTTTTGCCAACTTAGGTGTCAGCTGGACCGTTATAATCTTGTTTATATTATTCGCTTTGCTAATAAAACCACTACTGGTAATGATAATAATGGGTACGTTGGGTTACCACCGACGCACCGCTTTTTTTACCAGCTTAAGTTTGGCACAAATCAGTGAATTCTCTCTGATTATTGTGGCTCTAGGACAAAGACTTAATCAAATAAATGATCAATTGGCTTCACTGGTTATGATCGTAGCCCTGGTTTCTATTACCTTGTCTTCCTACCTTATAACTTACAGTGAACAAATTTATCGTCTGCTTAATCCTTGGCTTAAAATTTTTCAAAAAAAACAAACCCTTACCGACGACATTACCAACGAACGTTGGATGGGTCATACTGTAGTTTTTGGTTATCATCGCTTAGGAGAAAAAATAGTAGCTACTCTACAAAAACTTAAACAAACCGTTTTGGTAATTGATTTTGATCCGGCCGTTATAGAACTACTAAAACAAAGAAACATAAATTGTTTCTACGGCGATATGGCTGATTTGGAAATATTAGACAAGGCCGGCATCAACAAAGCCAAAATGATAATTTCTACCGTTCCCGATATTGACAATAATTTATTATTATTAAAAGACATAAAAAAACAGGGGGTTACTAAACCAGCGGTCTATTTAACAGCTAACGCCTGGCATGATACCAAAGCACTGTATGAAGCCGGCGCTGATTATGTCATATTCCCCCACCACCTGTCGGCCGAACACTTTAGTTTAATGTTACAGAACCAAGTGATTAATAAAGACCGCTTCCTAGTGGACAAACATAACCATTTACGCGAGCTGGAACTGCACTACGCTGACCGGAATAGACATTAATTAATTTACCCAAAATAAAACAGTAAAACCACAAATATAATCCTGATTACTTTTTGTGGCATCTCTTTTTGATTTGTGGCTATGCTGTTATAAAACAACCAAACTAATTATTGCTATAACAGACAGTCGGGAATAATTGTTAAGATTCTTTTTAACCTCTCTTAAATTGTGGTTATTTTTGTTTTAATGAAACAATATAAAAAATACAATAATGATAATTTGTCAACTAGCAAACAAATCGGTAAAATTGAATCATGACACTTTACTTGTTTAATACTCTAACGCGTCAAAAAGAAGAATTCCAACCGCTTAAAAAAAGCTGGGTGGGTTTATATACTTGCGGACCGACAGTGTACGCTCCGCCGCATATTGGCAACTTACGTACTTATATTTTTGAAGACGTGCTAAAACGGGTACTTAAATTTAACCATTACAAAGTTAAACACGTCATGAATATTACGGATGTCGGTCACCTAACCAGCAACGCCGACGAGGGCGAAGATAAAATGGAAAAAGGCTCACGCGCTACTGGACAAAGCGTCTGGCAACTGGCCGAATATTATACTAATGTTTTTAAAAAAAATTTGCAGGACTTAAATATTAGCGAGCCGGATATCTGGTGCAAAGCCACTGATCATATAGCGGAACAAATTGATCTGATAAAAAAACTGGAAATTAAGGGATTTACTTATTTAACTGATGATGGAGTTTACTACGATACTTCAAAATTCCCCCACTACGGCCAACTAGCCCGCTTAAATACCGTTGGACAAAAAGCTGGCGCCCGGATTGAATACAATGAACAAAAAAAACACCCGACTGATTTTGCTTTATGGAAATTTAGTTATCCTAAGGGCCGTAACTTTAATCCAATCCAAGATGATCCCATTAAACGCCGCCAAATGGAATGGCCCAGTCCTTGGGGTTTGGGTTTCCCAGGCTGGCATGTAGAGTGTTCTGCCATGAGTATGAAATACCTAGGTAAAACTTTTGATATTCATTGTGGCGGCATTGATCATATTCCCGTTCATCATACTAACGAAATTGCCCAATCCGAAGCTGCCACCGGTCAAACCTTTGTCCGCTTCTGGCTGCATGGAGAATTTTTGGTAATTAACGAACAACGCATGGGCAAATCCGAAGGTAACCTCATCACCCTGAACAGCTTAATGGAACAAAATATTACTCCTCTAGCCTATCGTTATTTTACTTATTCAGCTCACTACCGCAGTCAACTTAATCTTTCCTTAACCGCCCTACAATCAGCCCAACGCGCTTTAAACAACTTATACGCCAAGACCGCCACTCTTAAAGGCAAACCGAGTGGACATTGTCCTGATTTTGAAGAAAAATTCTTAGCCGCCCTAAACGATGATCTTAATTTACCCCAGGCGCTAGCCATTGTTTGGCAATTATTAAAAAGTGACTACCCTGACGCGGCCAAGAAAAAAACGCTTTATCTATTTGACGAGGTCTTAGGTTTAGATTTAAAAAATGTTAAACCACTACGAGTGCCAAAAGAAATAGATAACCTACTAAAAGAGCGCGAACTGGCCAGACAGCAAAAAAACTGGGCTCGGGCCGACGAACTGCGTGATGTTATTCAACAAAAAGGTTTTTCGGTGGACGACACCGAGGCCGGACCGGTGGTTAAACTAAACAAATAAAAAATGGCCAACTTTTGGCAACAACTACCCAAACCGTTTCTAGCCCTGGCGCCGATGGCTGGCGTAACTGACACGGCTTTTCGGCAAATGTGCAAAAACTACGGAGCCGACGTGATATATACCGAATTTGCCTCAGCCGATGCTTTACTTTATGAAAATAAAAAGACCAGGGTAATGCTAGACTTTGCCCCAATGGAACGGCCTATAGTCTGTCAAATTTTTGGACGTGAACCAAATAAATTTTATAAAGCTGTTAAGATTTTACAAGACATGGGTTTTGATGGCGTAGATATTAACTTCGGTTGCCCGGCTTACAAGGTGGTTAAAAATGGCGGCGGTGTCAGCCTGATGCGCAATTTAAATTTATGCCGCGAACTGGTTCAAGCCGCTTGTGAAAGCAGCGCCTTGCCGGTTTCTATAAAAATTCGCGCCAGCATAAAACGCAATCAGGCTACCCAAGATAAAATAGACGGCGGTGAAAATAATGATCAAGACTTATCTTCCTGTAACAGTGACACTGTAACAGCTTTAGACTTAGTACAAAAAATCAAAGACTTGCCTGTAGCCGCAATAATGATTCACGCTCGTTCTTTTGAACAACCATTCGACGGTCAACCAAACTTATCTATAATTAACGACATCAGAAAGATATGGTCCGGCTTGTTAATGGCTAACGGAGGCATTACCACACCGGAAATAGCCGCTGATACGCTTAAACAAAGTCCAGTTGATGGTTTAGGCATTGCCCGCGGCTCCTGGGGAAAACCCTGGCTATTTAAACAAATTAAAGACTTCCTAACTACCGGTACCTATCAAACTCCTGACTGGGAAGAAATTAAAAAAATTATGCTAGAACACGCCACACTAGCTTTAAAAACCAAAGGCGGTTATGGTTTGATTGAGCTAAGAAAACATCTAAGCTGGTATGTGAAAGGGTTTGCTCATGCTTCAAACATCCGCGCCCAACTGGTACAAATAAAAACCCTGGCTGACGTAAAAAGAATTATTATTGAAACTAAAAAAACATCTACTCCACCAAACTAATAAAATTTCTAACGACAATTTACAGTTAGATCACCTCTTATACACACCGCGCAAAGTCCGCTGTATTAAAAAATTACTTCTCTGACTTAAGACAATAATCTATAATTTTTTTTATACCCTCTAACTCGCGCGAGGAAACTTCATAATCATCCTCTTCTTTAAGTCTTTCTATCTCTTGGGGTATAAAGTTATTTATCAACTCATCTCTTATTTCATCCCGTCCCATATCGGATAAATTATAAAAACCATTCCACTCCTTAACTATACTATCAGCCAAACGAAAACCGTACATTGATAATTCTGCCATAACATTATTAATCAATTTATCGGCATAATCATCCTCCACTATTTTTTTAATCGGCAAATGATAAGCCGAATCAACATTGCGCAACCATAACATTACTTCCTCTAAATCAAAATACTGCTTTTCTAAATCATCTCGCTGTTCTTTATTGTCATAAATTTGCTTTAACGAATTAATTACCTTATTTAATTCTACCTGATACTTACTAATCAACTTGGAAACATCCACTTTAGTTATCTCCTCACTAAGAGCCTGATAATATGGATTATCCTTTAAAAAGGACAGCAAATGCCAACGACGATTACTAAGCTGCTCGTCGGAATTTTCCAAGTCTTTTATCTCCGCCGGTTCAAAATTTTTTCCTGGAGTATATTCCAAACTCATATTTCTCCTGAATAACTCTACAAAACCGCTTGCAAGCAACTTTTGTAGCAATTGGTTATATAAATTCAATACTTCCACATGATCCTTATTGGTTTGTTTTTTGAACTTATCAAATACCGACGATAAAGCAATGGAGTTACTAAAACTAAATTCAAATAATTCACAGAATTCATTAAAAAACCAAATATCCTCATTATTTCCTACTTCCATAACTTTATTTCTTAACAACTCACTAGTTGCCTTGCTTACCGCATCCTGTTTTAGCAAATCTTTAACAGACGCAAAATAATTAGTACCTACTAGAACTTTTATTATCTGTATCTCTCCTGCTATCATTTCTTCCCTCCAAACTTTAACTCTTTTAGGGAATCAATACTGGCTCCTTCCTTGCCGTTATTTGGTTTATAAACTGAAGCAATTTCTTTTAACTTAGAAACAAATTCAGAGCCGATTAAACCCTTACAAAACTTTTTTACTGTCATAAAACTGCCAACTAAATCATCACCAACCTGATAAATAGTTGCCGCTGAAAAAAAATAAACATTAATAACTTTTCTCTCTGATGACGCTAGTTTATCTACTTCTGATAATAGTAAAACAAAAAGGTTATCTATATCTTTTTGTTCCAAAATTATAAAAGTATACAAATAGTACTCAGCTCCAAAAACCTTTTTTAATAAATAACGGAACTTGAAGCCGCTAATAGCAAGGTTATCCATTTTAAACATGTTAAGCCTCGTTTTTATTGTTTTTTGTATTATTTAATTAATTATTTATTTTCGTTACTTTATCTATTTAACCCCAGATTGTCAATCCGCCACAATAATCCACAATAATCTTAAAACCAACCACTATCACTAACTTCTTCCCCATCCAATATTGGCAGCGTTTTAATGGCTTCCTTGGCTTTTTTACTAAGTTTATCTGGAGTCTTAACCTGAATAGTCACCAACAAATCCCCCCTTGACTTACCACGTAAATGTGGCACGCCCTTATCCGCAATTTTAAATACCTTGCCACTTTGCGTACCAGCCGGAATTTTAAGATTAATATCACCGTCTAAAGTATGCACCGTGGCTTTACCACCCAAAGCCGCCAAACTAAAACTTATATTCTTATGAGTTAATAAATCAAAACCCTTACGACTAAATATCCTATCCGGTCGTACCTGAATAACTAATAATAAATCACCGGCCGGACCACCTTTGACGCCGGGTTCACCCTCACCGGACAACCGAATACTTTGCCCGTTGTCGATACCAGCCGGAATCTTTACTTTTAATTCTCTAATACCAACTTCTACACCCCGCCCGCCACAATGTTTACACTTTTGACTAGTTGTTTTACCTTCACCGCCGCAAGTTGGACAAACACTCACACTGCGCATGGCGCCTAAAAAAGTACGCTGAATATGTTCTACTTGTCCTCGACCGCCACAAGTAGAGCAAATAGTTACCTTAGCGCCTGGTTCTGAACCGCTACCTTTGCAATAAGAACAAACCATGGTTTTTTCAAAACGCAAAGTTTTTTCTGTACCAAATACAGCCTCAGCAAAATCCACGGCTGTAACAAATTCTAAATCATTACCCCGACGAGGGCCAGCCGATCTGGCTGAACCACGTCCACCACCAAACCAATCACCAAAAATATCGCCCAAATCGCCAAAATCAAAATTTATATTAGGTCCACCAGTCTGACTACCATAGGCACGTGAAAAATCCTGCCAGTTGAAACCGCCAGGTCCGCTGCCGGCCTGCTCAAAATTAGCCCCGAATTGATCGTATTGCTTGCGTTTGGCCTCGTTGCCTAAAACTTGATAAGCTTCATTGACTTCCTTAAATTTGGCCTCGTTACCGCCTTTTTTATCTGGGTGAAATTCGTGCGCTAATTTACGATAGGCTTTTTTTATTTCTTCGTTAGAAGCATCTTTTTTAACGCCTAATATATTGTAATAATCTTTGGGCATAATAAATTTTAATGCGTAAATCAAAATCCACAATTACTTCTGAATTCTAATCTAAGCATAAATTTAGCGCAGCTGGTTTAAAAGCCTAACTGCGCTTAAATTTGTTTGATGGTGTTACTCTAATAATACGCAGTTAACTTGTCAAATTATAAAAGAACAATCTAAATCAGAATAACGAGCCAAGAATCAAGAACTACGACTTGTTTAAGCAATCTCTCGTAATTCTTAATTCCTGTTTCGTGATACTGATGATATTACTCGGTCTTAAAACCAATTTCCGGAGCCGATTGATTGATTTCCTCTATCTTACCGAATTGTTCTTCGTACTTTTTTACATTTTCCAACAAAGCGTTGGCCAAACGTTTGCTATGGGCCGGACTTAAATAAACACGCGCCGCTACAATACCTTGAGGCGGCATTAAATTAATAAAATCTATCACAAACTCCTCCTTGGTGTGGGCAATTTGTGCCATGTTGGCATAAACACCTTTTAGAACCTCGTCGGTTACTTTAACTTGAATCTGTTGCGATTGTTGGGGCATATCTGTATCCTATCTGTCATTCTCGCGTAAGTGGGAATCTAGAACATTTTTCTGGATTCCCAATCAAGCTGGAAATGACACTAATAATTAAATTAAATAATTATATAAATCTCGCCAACTAGAATTAAAATACTCAATTAATTCCCCCTTCTAAAGAAGGTCCCATTTTAGTTGTTTTTCTCTTTGTATCGTCTCTAACACACATAAAGTGTACCATTTTTACTACTAGCTAGAATATAGACATAATAAATTTCCTCCCTCATTTATTAGCCTAAATTACAATTACTCCCTTAGTGGTGTAGCGGTGACTATTGGCCACCACTTTTATATAATTTACTTTTTTACTTCTTCGTACTGCCCCTCAACCGGACCTTCCTCTTGTTTGTCACCGGCCGCCTGAGTATTGTCGGCCGTTTGCCCGGCAGTAGCAGACTGAGCAGCGCCGGCCGCCTGCTGAGACTTATACATAGCTTCACCTATTTTAATCACCGATTGTTGCAAAGCATCTAGAGCTGTTTTAATAACCGCGACATCATCACCGTCCTTAACTTTTTTAACTTCTTCTAATTTACCTTCTACCTCGGTTTTAACATCCGCCGGCACCTTATCGGCCTGCTCTTTCAGCATTTTCTCGGTTTGATAAACTGTAGCTTCGGCCGTGTTCTTCATATCCACCAATTCACGGTGCTTTTTATCCTCTTCAGCATGCATTTCCGCTTCTTTCTTCATACGTTCTACTTCGTCTTTGGATAAACCAGAGGAAGCGGTAATGGTAATATGTTGTTCCTTATTAGTCGCCTTATCTTTGGCTTTAACCGATAAAATACCATTGGCATCTATATCAAAGGTAACTTCCACTTGAGGCATACCACGCGGCGCCGGTGGAATACCATCCAAAATAAAGCGTCCTAACGTTTTATTATCCTTGGCAAACTCACGTTCACCTTGCAACACATTAATTTCCACGCTGGTTTGACCATCAGCTGCTGTGGAAAAAATCTGAGTTTTAGCCGCCGGCACTGTAGTATTACGTTCAATTAACTTAGTCATAACACCGCCTAGAGTCTCTATGCCCAGCGATAACGGCGTAACGTCCAATAACAACACATCGCGTACCTCGCCCTGCAAAACACCACCCTGTACCGCCGCTCCAATCGCCACTACTTCATCGGGATTAACCGAGGTGTTAGGTTTTTTGCCAAAAAACTTCTCCACGGTTTGAATAACCAAAGGCATGCGTGTCATACCGCCAACTAACACTACTTCATTTATATCAGTAGTTTTTAAACCGGCATCAGCTAACGCCTTTCTCGTCGGCTCCAAAGTTTTGTTTACTAAATCTCCTACTAATTCTTCCAATTTAGCCCGGGTTAGCTTCATTACTAAATGCTTGGGACCATCAGCGCCCGAAGTGATAAATGGCTGATTGATTTCCGTCTCAGTAGCGGTAGATAATTCTATTTTCGCCTTTTCCGCCGATTCCTTAACCCGCTGCAAAGCTAAAGGATCTTTAGACAAATCTATGCCATTTTCCTTTTTAAATTCGTTAATAATCCAATTAATAATTATCTGATCAAAATCATCACCACCCAAATGGGTATCGCCATTAGTAGCTTTTACTTCTACCGTATCAGCCGATACTTCCAAAATAGATACATCAAATGTACCGCCGCCTAAATCATAAACGGCTATTTTCTCATCCTTCTTCTTATCAAAACCGTAAGCCAAAGCGGCAGCCGTCGGTTCGTTAATAATACGTCGTACTTTCAAACCAGCTATTTCACCGGCATCTTTGGTCGCCTGACGTTGGGAATCGTCAAAATAAGCTGGCACAGTAATAACCGCTTCAGTTACCGGCTCGCCCAGTTTGGCCTCGGCATCCGCCTTTAGTTTTTGCAACACTAAAGCGGAAATTTCCTGCGGACTGTACTCTTTGCCGTTCATTACTACTTTGACACCATCACCGGACTTAACAATCTTAAAAGGCAGTACCTTTAAATCACGTTGTACCTCGGGATCGTCCCACCGCCGGCCAATTAAACGCTTAATGGAATATAGCGTGTTTTCTGGGTTAGTAACCGCCTGACGCTTGGCTAATAAACCAACTAGACGCTCACCAGCCTTGTTTATGGCCACTATAGACGGAGTGGTGCGAGCGCCCTCTTTATTTTCCAACACCTTGGGTTGTCCCCCCTCAATTACCGCCATACAGGAGTTGGTAGTACCCAGGTCAATACCTAATATTTTTGACATAATTTTATAAAAATTAATAATAATGATTAATTATCTCAAGTGAGAATTAAACGGCTTGTTAATTCTCGCCCGAGCCCCCGTATAACTCCGTCTCACGGAGACACGGGGCACGGCTCATAAGCTTAATTAATGAACTTACTTAACCTCTACCTTAACAGTCTTTGGCTTGGCGCGCTCTTCTTTCGGAATCTGAATCTTTAACACACCCTGCTGATAAGTAGCTTTGGCCTGATCACCATTGACCGCTGTCGGTAAAGCTACTGAGCGATGGAAACTGCCACAACGAATTTCTTTACGATAATAATCTTTTTCTTCCACCTCGCTCTTTTTTTCAAACTTGCCTTCTATGGTTAAGACATCGTTTTCAATGGAGATATTAACGTCCTTAGCCTCCAAACCGGGAAGTTGGGTTTCCACAATCACGTCGTCCTTGGTTTGGTATATATCCAAAGCCGGCACAAAACCGTTAACGTTTGTTATACCAAAATCATCAAACCACTTATCCATTTCCGGCCAAGTTGGCATTAATGGTGTCCAACGTACTAACGACATAACTTAATCACCTCCTTTCTTAAAAAATTAATCTCTCAAACCAGGTTAAGCATTGACTGATTAACCTGGGTTGAGGGGCGACCTTAAGGTCACCCGGTTCAACATTTTAAAACGACTCGTCGGCTGGTTCGGCTATCTCGTCCGTATCCTCTTCACCCACATCATCAATGCGAATTAGAGGTACGTTACAAGATGGGCAGCGGCCCTTGGCCTCATCAGTGTAACCGCATTCTGGACAAATGTAGTCCATAGTTTGGCTATTAAGATTAATAATTAATTAACAATTATTCAGCCACTTTCACACGGGCTGGCTGCAACACCCTGTCATAAAGCATAAAGCCTGGTCGCAATTCTTCAACCACCTTTCCACTGCCTCCATCAACTGCCGATACTTTCATGACTGCTTCATGATAAACTGGATCAAACTGTTCGCCTAAAGCCTTAATTTCTCTAACACCGTGTGATTCCAAAACTTGCCATAATAAAGTTTGAATATGCTCCACACCCTTAACCCAGGGCAATTCACGCTGTTCGACCGGCACGGCTTTAAGCGCTTGTTTAAAATATTCCACGGTCGGCAATAATTCCAAAATCAGTTCCATGTTAGCAAATTTTGTTAAAGATACTAATTGACGCTCAGTTTCTTTTTTTAAATTGGCGTAATCTGCTTGAGCCCGTTTCCAACCTTTTAAATAATCCGCAGCTAAAGCAGCCCAATCCGGTATTGCACTGTCCGACGCATTAGAAACAACAGCCGGCTCAGCCGTGGCATTCTCTATTGACTCATCTTGATTAGAATTATTAATTAAAGAATCTTTTGACATATTCTAAACGGCCAACATTTAAATCGTAATCCATACGTAAAGGACCAAGCAAACCAAATAAATAATGCAAATCTTTTAAATTATACGATACACAAATGACTGCGCAATCCCGACCAAACGGATTATCCTCTCCTATTTTTACCATTACCTGATCGGTAGCTGTTTGATATAGCTGTTTCATTGATTCGTCCAACTGATCAATCGCCGAACTGATAGCGCGTACCATATCAAGCTTATTAAATTCCGGCTGATCAAACAAATTAGCCAAACCAGTATAATAAACATCCTGTGGTGTAAAACCTATAACAGCGGCCTGTCCGGAAAATTTAGCCAGTTGCTTGCCCAACCAACGCATCATTAAAGATGGTTCCAGATGATACTCCTCCACTACCTGATACAAAGCCTTTTGCTCGGCAGTTTTGGGACTGAGAGGCGACATAACATTCGCCACATAATAACTGTAAGCTTTAAGCGTGGGCTGGCGTCCGGCTGAAGTATGCGGTTGCCATAGATAACCCAATTCCTCTAACTCGGCCATTTCATTACGAATAGTGGCTGAAGACACACCCAATTTATGCTCCAAATCTTTAGAACTGACCGGCTCAGCTTTTTTTATATAGCTACGTACTACCTCGGCTAACAAATTTTGCTGACGACTATTCATATTTTACTTATTAGCACTCTCAGTCTTAGAGTGCTAATTTATTGTAATACATAATCAAAACCTGTCAAGAGCTACTTCTTAATGCCAAAAAATAGCTTAAATTAGCCAAATTTTTTCAAATTTTATTTATCTAACTTTGTCTGTTTCTATATTCACCGCCATTAACGCAAATTTAATATAAACTTTAATAATAGAACACCCACCAAATCAATCTTAAATCTACTTTGTACTAGTCTTCCCTATTTTAAATATAATAACTCATTCGCAATCCTTCCGGCCGGACAAATTGTGAATGAGCGGCCATGGCTTTAAGAGCATCAACCAACCTTAAGAAAGCTGCCCAAGTGGGGGCTAAGTTAAATACGAAAATATTAATACTAACAAAATAGAGAGACTGCGATTGATTTCTAGCTCACTGAACCCTAAAATACTTTACCAATAATAAGCAAACTTATAAATTATTCGTTACGCAAAGCTTCAATTGGATCTAAAGTTGCTGCCTGACGCGCCGGGTATAGACCAAAAACCAAACCACAAATCACCGAAAAAGAAGTACTTAAAACGATTGAATAAACTGGCACAGAAAAAGTCCAACTAAAGCCCAGCTGCCTGGCCAATGCGGAAATTCCGTAAGACACTATAACACCCAATATAATTCCGCTAATGCCGCCCCAAGTAGTTATTAAAACCGCCTCCATTAAAAATTGCCGCAAAATCTGCTGACGTGTAGCGCCGACGGCTTTACGCAAACCAATTTCAAAAGTTCTTTCCAAAACTGATACGTACATGATATTCATAATACCCACCCCGCCCACCAGCAAAGAAATACCAGCTAATATGATCAATAAAATAGTAAATCCGCCAATCACCGTGTCTAATATATTAGTCACGTCAGCCATTGATTGAACGCTAAAATCATCCTTGTCTGGATTACCCAAATCTATTTTATGACGTTGACGCAACAAATCCTCAACCGAAGCAATAGTAGCTGGCAGGCGAGAAGCGTCCTGATATTGGGTTAGAATAAAAGAAACATAATCAATACCCAACACTTGCTTTTGTAAAGTTTGCACTGGCATAAAAACAAAACCATCATAATCCATAAACAACGAAGCGCCCCGGGTTTTAAATACACCAATTACCTCAAAATTTCTATTTTTTATCTTAAGATTCTGTCCAATCGGATTAGTATCTCCAAAAATATCTTGCGCCACAGTAGAACCTAACACCACCACCCGGGCCAACGAGTCATCATCATTTTTAGTAAAAAAGCGACCTTGTCCAATGGTTGCCGTATCAATATCCAAATAACTCGCCGAAACCCCAAAAATATTAACAGTCTTTTTCTGCCCCCAAGCCGCCACCACAGCTTGACCCAGTTGACCAGCATAAGCATTTTTAATATTAGGCAAACGTAAAACAGCCTTCATATCGTCTAGCTTAAGAGTGGTAATTACATTACCAAAAGCTTGAGCCTGAGCGTTATCGGTAGAATTCTTGCCGGCGGCGGGTAATTTGGTTTCAATATTTAAAATATTATTACCATAAGCGTCAAATTGTCCGATAATATATCCCCTTACCCCCTGAGCCGCCGAAATAACAATAATTACCGAAGCAATGCTTATAACTATACCCAAACCGGTCAGCATAGTGCGTAAAGCATTGCGCCGAAAATTAGTGACCGCTAAACTAAAATATGATCTAATAGTCATATTTATTCGTAACGCAAGGCTTCAATCGGATCCAATTTTGCCGCCTGTGAAGCGGGATAATATCCAAATAACCAACCTATCAACAAACCTACACCCACCGCGACTAAAACCGACTGCCAGGAAATAATAAATGCCCAATCATAGTTCAAGGCCTTAACAATAATAGTAATTAAACCAGACAAAAAAGTGCCGCTGATGATACCTAAAACCGAACCGACCGTAGTAATAAACAATGTTTCTAACAAAAATTGTTTTTTAATACTGGCATTAGTTGCCCCGACTGCCTTACGTAATCCAATTTCCTTAAAACGCTCGGTAACCGCCACTAACATTATATTCATTATGCCAATACCTCCGACTAATAAAGAAATAGCCGCTATAGCTGCCAAAAAATAACGAAAAGCATTGGTAATTCCCTTTAACATATCCACCGCCTGAGCCATAGAACGCACGGAAAAATCATCTTCCGCTGACTGGTCAATTTTATGCTGGACGCGTAAAACTTGCTTAACCCCGGCCACTGTTGAATCCATATACTGCGCACCAGCCAACTTAGCTCGGATTAAAGACAGATGCCGCCAACCCAACAAAACCTTTTGCGCTGTTTGTAATGGTATAATGGCCTGCTTGTCCTGATTATCAAAACCTATTGCGCCGCGCGGTTCAAATTCACCTATCACCTTAAATGATTCCCGACCAATCTTAATACTTTTACCTATTGGATTGTCACCCTGAAACAAATCATTGGATATTTCACTGCCCAAGATAACTACCCGCGCTAAACCGCCATCTTCATCAGCTGTAAAAAATCGACCGTTCTTAAGCGTAACATTTTCCACCGATGTATAACTGGGAGACACACCCAAATACGCTCCGGCATCCAAAGTACGGTTAGCATAAATAATTTTGGCATTGCCACGCACATAACCGGCCAGCGCCTTAATATGTAAAGCATTGGCCTGATCCTGCAGGACTTTAATATCGTCATTGACTAAAGTTTTAACCTGAATACCAAAAACCGTAGCCGGCGGACCTTTGGTGTCGGAAGCGCCGGGTAAAATACCTATTAAATCACTGCCTAATTTATTTACCTGAGATAAAATTAAAACTTGAGCGCCAGCCCCCACAGAAATTATCAATACCACTGAACCAATTCCAATAATCAACCCTAACATAGTCAAAAAAGATCGCACCGGGTTGCTTAATAAATTTCTAATTGATAGTACAAAAACGTTACGGACATTCATAGCGCTCAGCCCTGCTTTACCAGGGCAAATAAAATCACTTTAATTGCCCCGCTAAAGCTGCTTGCCGGTTGACCTCGCTTACTGCCTGATCGGCTTCAATTAGACCATCACGAATTCGCAAAATACGTCGAGCGTGTTCGGCTGTGTTAGTCTCGTGAGTTACCAAAATAACCGTTTTGCCTAACTCATTTAACCTATCTAGCAACTGCATTATTTGAATACCGGACTTGGAATCAAGGTTGCCGGTTGGTTCGTCGGCAAAAATTACCGATGGGTTATTAACCAAAGCCCGAGCGATAGCGACACGTTGTTTTTCGCCGCCGGATAATTGGTTGGAATAATAATTGAGGCGATGACTTAAACCAACTTCCTTAACCGCCTGTTCAGCTAACTGATCCTTAGCGGATTCAGACATTTCTACGTATAACAAAGGTAATCGTACGTTTTGTAAAACAGTAGTTTTGGGCAATAAGTTAAACTGCTGAAACACAAAACCAACTTTATTAGAACGCATAAAAGCCAACTCGTCTTCGGTTAACTGACTAACATCTTTCCCCGCAAAATAATACTGCCCGGTAGTTAAACGATCCAAAAAACCCAAAATATGCATTAAAGTTGATTTACCCGAACCGCTCGGACCCATAATAGAAACAAACTCCCCCGCTTTAATAGTAAAAGACAAACCGTGCAAAACCGGTGTCTGTACCTCATCGTTACCGTAAACCTTGGTCAAATTTTTTACCTCAATTAAAACCGACATTTAAATTCCTGACTTAAAAGTTATAACCTGCTCATTTTCTTCTAAACCGCTTTTAATCTCTACCAAACCATCATCGCCTCTTAAACCTACTACAACATCCTTTTGCACCGGTTGGCCTTTTTGCAAAACCTCCACATAAGTCCGACCATTATCGTATTTAACAGCGCGCAAAGGTATAACTAGCACGTCCTTAACGTTAGCCGTATTAATATCCAAATTAGCTGTCATACCAGGCTTAATCCGATCATCATTGGTGTCAAACATAACTGTAACTTCGTAGTAAACGACATCCTGAATAACAGTAGAAGCGGGATCAATAAAGGTAATATGGCTCTTAAAATGTTCAGTGCTACCAAAGGCATCCAGGGTAATATCGGCTGACTGACCTATCTGTAGTTTGGCTATATCAGACTCTGGTACCTGAACTTTTATTTCGTTCTTGGTATCACTTAACATAACCACCACTGGTTTGGTTAAAGAATTTGTTTCACCTACTTCGTTGTTAACCTGCGTAATAGTGCCGTCTACCGGCGCAACCAAAGAACGGTCATTCAAATTATTTTGCGCCTGTAACAAAGCGGCTTGAGCCGAAGTAACCTGAGACTGAGCGCTTAAAATATCGTAAGATCGGGCTGGAGCCTGTTTTAGATTAAGTTGAGCCTTAGCCTGGGCTAAGGCTTGTTCAGCTGTATTGACGGCAGCCTGAGCCGCATCTATTTGTTGCTGCCTGGTAGTTAAAGCCGCATCGTAAGTCGATTTATAAGAGGCATAATAAGAACTGGCTGTATTGGGTATGTCTATTGTCCAAGTGTCACCAGATACAAAAGAACCAGTGGCGGAAAACTGCAACAACAAACCATGTGTACCGATTGGCGTAGTGGTTGTAGTACTACCCTCATAGGACCCGCTCTCTAAACCACTAACCGTATAAGCTAAATTGGAACGGTTTACAAACCTAATCACATATCTACCCTGTTCTGTCCCTTGATAAGTCCCTGTAACTGTTAAGGTGCCGGTTGAAGTATTAGTAGTGCTGGCCACCGGCTGCACCGGCAAACCAACCAACTGAGCCAAAGCGTTAGCTACCGCCCGATCCTGACTGGCTTTAGTATTAACCAATGATTGTCGAGCGTTATCCAAATTTGTTTGAGCTACCGCTACCGAAGCCTGAGTAACGGCTATATCTTCCGGCTGAGCGCCTGCTTGCAACTTAGCCAAATTGGCTTGAGCCGCTTTTAAATTGGCTTGAGCGTTTAAAACAGCCGCCTGAGCGTCGGTACTGTCTAAACGAGCTACCACTGTACCGGCCTTAACTTTATCACCCACCGCTACTTTAATATAAGATAATCGACCACTGGTTTTAAAATTCAAATCTACCTCTTGAGCGGCTTTAACTGTGCCAGTAGCTGAAACAGTTTGCTGTAAATCTTGTCGTTTTACCATTTCGGTAGTGTAATTTATCTGACCTTGTTTACTTTTAGCATACCCAATTAAACTACCGATGGTTATAACCACTAACAAGGGGATCCAAACTTTCTTTAATTTGAGTATCCGCCACATAAATAAAAATAATTTAATAATAAATAATTAAAAACTAAAACTGCCGTTTAGAACGGCTGAGATGATTTGATAAAACGTTAAGATAAAACGTTAAGGTGACTGCTGATTTCCTTAAGCAGACTTTCCAACTCGGACGCCTTAAAAACAGTCATAATTTTACCAAAACGAACCGCTACGAGCAACTTTTGGCCTGACTTAAGCTTAATTTTTTCCTGATTTGTACCGGAATTACCACTTGCCCGCGCTCACCCACCGTGACGGTGTCAAAAAATTCAAAACCGCCATGAAAAACATCAGCTACTTGATTTAAATTACACCACTCTAGCGGCTTAACAGTCAAGCTGGCTGAATTTTTCTTAATTGATTTTTTCATTATTATTTAAACTAAATATGAAAAATATGAAAAATCATACTTGAACTAAGTATAACATAACCATTAAACTAAATCAAACCTTAACTTGTTGACTTATATTAAACCCCTATTTAATCAACATACCATCGCCAAATGAAAAAAACCTGAAACCGCGCTGTTGCGCCCGATGATATAAAGCCAACAACCGTCGCCGACCGGTTAAAGCCGCCACCAACATCATTAAACTGGACGATGGCACGTGAAAGTTGGTAATTAAACCATTAACCACCTTAAAATGATAACCTGGTTTGATAAACAAACTAGTTTTTCCCTGTTCCAAACCCAACCCTTTACTGCCATAAGCCGACTCCAAGGTTCTAACTACTGTAGTGCCTACGGCAATAACAGGATGACCCCGCCGTTTAGCCCGTTTAATAGCCGCCTGGGTAGCTTTAGGCACAAAAAAATACTCTTGGTGCAACCGAGAAGCTTTTACCTGTTTTATGGTTAGGGGGGCAAAAGTTCCCAAATTAACATGTAACGTAACAAAAGCAGTTTGATAACCGGCCTGACGAATTTTTTTTAATAAACGGTTGGTAAAATGCAACGAAGCAGTAGGCGCCGCCACTGAACCTAAATATTTGGCAAAAACTGTCTGATAATTACGCCGCCGCGCAACTTCTTTAAGACTACTATGTTTTAAATAAGGCGGTAAGGGCGTTAAACCGTAGCGTTGTAAGATTGTAAAAATTCGTTTAACCGGAAACGAAGGACGCAAATAGTAAACCTCCTGCCGACGCTTTAATACAGTAAAATAAAATTGACTGGATAATCGCAAACGACTGCCAACGGCTAAATTACGATCGGCCAAAAACAATAAATTGGATTTACGACTGGATAAATACAGCAAACGGACTTTGCCACCGGTTGGTTTGATCACCTGCAGCCGGGCTGGCAAGACTTTGGTATTATTAAAAATTAATAAAGCGCCAGGAGGCAAATGAGCTGATAAATTTAAAAAATAATCCTCAGTCGTCTGCTTAGTTAAACGATCATAAACTAATAAACGAGCGCTGTCACGCGGCCGGGCCGGCTGCAAAGCAATTTGTTCAGCCGGCAAATTATAATGATAATCGGCTAATAAAGCTTTAAACGTCTTACTCACAACTTACCTTGTTTAATTAATTTACGCCAACCAGCTACCGTGGCATTAAAAAAATACAAATTATGAAAAGTCAACAAAGACAATCCAGTTAATTCGTGACTTTTAAGCAGATGATAAATGTAAGATCGGCTATATTGACTACAAACCGGACATGAACACTTGGTATCCAAAGGTTGCCGAATATTTTTATGAATTTGTTTATACATATCCAACTGTCCTTGGCTGGTAAAAGCCGTGCCATGTCGGGCGTAATGGGTGGGCACAATACAATCAAAAGTATCTATGCCTGCTTTAATAAGCAACGGAATATCTGATAAATGGCCAATGCCCAGCAAATGACGCGGCTTGGCCGGGGGTAATTCATCTGTTACCCAATTAAGCATGCGACTCATGTTAATTTTATGCTGACCAAACTCACCCCCCACGCCATAACCATTAAAATCCAAACCAGCCATAAAACGCGCGCTCAAAATACGCAAATCGCGAAACCGACCACCCTGTACTATACCGTACAAGGCTTGATTGCTACGCTTGGTTTGTAAACAGACCTTGGCCCAACGATGTGTGCGCCCTACTGCCTCTTGAGTGTAAGTACGACTGGCCTGCGGCGGCGGACACTCATCAAAAGCATAGATAATATCGGCGCCCAACTGTTCCTGCAAACGAATGGACTGACGCGGGCCTAAAAATAACTTGCGACCATCAACATGCGAACGAAATTCCACACCATCGTCGCTAATAACCAAATTCTTAGGTTGTTGTCCCGATTTAATCCTAGTTTTAACTTGATTGGTTATTACTTTATTGGTTCCTAACTCGCGACCAAAACCTAAAGAAAAAACCTGAAAACCGCCGGAGTCAGTCATGAGGGGTTTTGGCCAATGCATAAACTTATGCAACCCGCCTTGTTTTTTAACAGTACTGGCACCAGGACGTATAGCTAAATGATAAGTATTGGCAATTAACAATTGGCTGCCTGTAGCGACTACCTGATCGCTGGTTAAAGTTTTTACCACCGCTTGAGTGGCTACCGGCACCAAAGCCGGCGTTTGCACCACGCCATGTGGTGTTTGCAAAATTCCTAACCGGGCGCGACTTAATTTGGACTTTTTTATTACCTTAAAATTTATCATAGAACTGTCCAATCCGCCGCCGCCATAAGGGTAATAATGACAAACTTAAAGAAAAATGGCCGCCATGCTTAAGCCCATAAAAACTACTACCAATAGCTTTAGCAAAACTGGCCACCGATTTATAATTAACTGAACGGTCGTCTTGAGCATGCACCATCATTATTTTGCGACCAGGGATAGATTTAAGTTGACTAGCCGGATTATAAAAACTAGACTTACCTAATTTACGCCAACTGGTCGGCTTTAACCGGTAAGCACAACCAAAAGCCTTAACCACAAAGTCATATAATTGCGGCAAGGGCTCGTCTGCACTGGGAGCCCGCCAATCTACTACACCGGAAAAAACAACCGCCGCCCTTACTCGTTTGTCTCGGACGATTAATAAAGCCGCCGGTCCGCCAAAACTACCCGCCAGCAAATAAACCTGAGGATTACGAATTTTTAGACGCTCTCCTGACCATAAATCAGTAAAACCAGAAGACAAGCCGTCTATAACATCTTTAATATCCCACTGCGGTGATCGAGATAAAAAGCTGCCACTGCTTTCCCAAGTGCCCCGATAACGCGGATAAATTACCCAATAACCCCGGCGCGCCCAATAAAACATCAACTCCTTCTTACCCGGTACTGTTGGCATACCATCGCAAATTATTATCACCCGGTTTGATTTAACTCGCGGTGGTAAAAATTCGGCAACAATGTCTCCTTTAAATCTGGTACGTAAAGTTCTAATTTTTTTCACAAAACACCGATAATAATGTTTAATACCCACCAGCTACATTGTTACGGCTTTAATTTTTTCTTAAACTGTTCCACCAACGGCACCTGCTCCGGCTCGGCCCCATACTGCAAAGCAGTATAATAGGCTAACCAATCAGCCAAGATTAAACTATTAAATACCCGGACCGTTTCACTGTCGCCTTCCACGGCTACGGTTATCACCGGCAAACCAAGACCCTCTAGTACTTCAGTCAATACTCTCATCCTAGTTTGTACACCCGCTTCATCCCGTTGATCAGCTAACATAATAAAATAAAACTGACTGCTTAACGGTTTGCTTAAATCAGTATAAGCAAAACCTGTCATTTCATTATGATTTAACTCTGGTAATAAATTATAAAAAGCCGGTATCTTGCCTGTTTCATTTAATTTAATTTTCCAATTATAAGCCAGGGCATAATTACGAGCCGAGGCATAAATTAACGGCACCTTGCCCTTTATGGTTTCCGCTAATGTTTGCCCCTTACTCCGCCAATCAGTTGCCTTAAGCGTATCAGCTAGCTGAGCCGTCTGTTCTAACAAATCAGTTTGTCCTAAAATTTTAAGCAAAGCGCGCAAACTGTAACCTAAAGCTGAACGAGGCTGAATACCCGTAACAGGCAATTTAATATAGGGCACGTCTTTATCCTGAGCTAATTCTAACAAGCGACCGCCGGTAGTAATGGCCGCTACTGAACAACCTTGAGCTAAAGCCTGATTAAAACTAGTGATCGTTTCCTCTGTATTGCCGGAATAGGAACTGGCTATAACCAACCTAGATTGCTTAGAAGACTCCTTAAGCAACGGTAAGTCATAATCGGAATGCACTATTAAATTAAGAGTCGGCTTAAGCCGTTTTAAAATATCAGCGGCCAAATGCGAACCGCCCATACCACAAACCACATAACTAGTAAACGCCCCCGAATCAAACCGACCGGTTATGTCCGGAATCCAAGACAGTTGCTGGGGGAAACTACTAATTGTTTGGTCCATCATATAAAATATTCCTTTGGCTGAGCCCTAAGGCCGGGCTTGTTTAAAAATTTCATAAAGAAGATAAAAATTTTGAGCAATCGCTGCCACAGCGGCGGTTTGATTGCCATCTTTAATATAATTAAACAACGGTTCGGCAAAAACTGTGCGTCCAACGGCAAAACCGTTAAGCCCGGCTCGAGCGGCTAACCTAAGTTGCTCAGCCACTTTATCCCAAGCTTGAGCGCGGCCCAACATAATCGTGGAAACATCTTCACCTCCCAATTTATTTACTAAACCGAGTAAGCTGCGATAATGCTCCAGTTCCTGATAACCTTCCACTTTCCAAATATCCGGTCTAACCGACGCTTGATAAAATTCTTCAATCATTTTTAAACTTAAAGCCGGACGCAAATCGCGTTCGTAAATTGCCACATCGCCCTGACACAAAGCCAGTTGTTCAGCTGTAGCCGGCACTAACGGCTCCAGCATGAACTGATATCCTTGGGCGGCGCAAGCATCAGCTACTTTTTTTAAACTAACCAATTGACGCTCTTTACTAATTAAATCATCAGCCGGATTATATTTAACTAAAGCTTTCACTATAGCCGGCCGCCACTTATTAACGTGTTCTAGCCAACTGTCGCCATAAGCCAAAGCAAATTCAACCACATTGTGTTTTTCCACGCCCAAACAAACCGGTATTTTTTTAGATAAAGCATCACTTAAAACAGCCGCGGAAAATTCTTCATCAGCCAACACCACTCCGGCAGTCTTAGGCAACCCTTGAGCCACGGCCTGTAAAAAACCTTGATAAACCAACCACTTCAGTCTGGCGACTTTATGACGCGCTGTTTCGTCCGGTTCTAAACTGGTATCCGCCACCAGCTCTAAAAAAGCGTTGCGGTGATCAAAGGGCAAAATATAAAATTCTTTATTGGACATAAATTATCAACGCTATAATTCTAGCACAGGTTCATTTAAAAATCCTCTGAATTTTAAATAAAGGTAACTAAGGTTGCAAAAAAGCGGCTGGACTGCAATCACCCGCCGCCTGAGGACAGCTTAACTGCAACCATTGATAAAAAGCTGCCGGCGATCCATTACTGGCAAATACTACCTGGTTAATAATGGGGAATTGCAATAAAGTAGCTTGCAACTCAGCCAGCAGTTCTTGACTACCACAACTGCTATTAGCACCAGGCATTAGCTGAGACCAATCCAAAAAATCCACATATACCACCCCCCGACTTACGCGCAAACTGCGTAAATAATTAGCTGTAGCGGCAGAAAACCAGGAATTAAATCCCTGATTTTTTTCCAAAACAGTAGGACCTTGTAATAACTGACGCAGCGCCTGATCTACTATACTACCAACTGGCTGCGCCTTACGTTCAACCGGATACACCAACGAGCAATCGGCTGCTTTATTTTTTTTACTATTGCCGAAATAAACCTTATAACTAAGTACCGGCGGTTGTTTAACTGGATCAAGAACAAAACTGTCAGCTATACCTTTAATATTGTCTGCCTGACTTAAAGGCTGCCAGACAAACACCCAATTCTGCGACCAACCTAATACCAACTGGTTAGGTTTAAGCAAATCTCTAGACCAGTCCTTAAACGGTTCCATTATTATTTGAAACAAAGGCGGTTGCTTAACCGAATTAACACTATAAGAAAACTCCAACACTAAATTGTTACCCACTTTAATTTTACTAACCGAATAATTTTTTGCCTCAGCGGCGGGTAAATTCAGGCTAAAACCTTCCGCCACACTCTTGTAAAGCACTGTTAATGGTACTGAGGGATTAATTTGACGGTTTGGTTTATCAACCTTTGCCCACGGTCGCGGCCAAACCCAAAAAAACAAAACAATCAACAATAATAAAACCATCGGCCAGAGTAACCACCTGATCCATAACGGACATTGTTTAAACCTTAAACTGATATTTTGTAAAAAGCGTCCAACTGATTGTTCAAAATAATAAAAAATTGTCATAAAGCTCCCTTAACTATAACAAAACTATCTTGAATTAACCAGAATTGTAGCCAAGCCAACGGACAATCTGCTATAATAAATTTTACTATGCTAAATTTATTACCCCAACAAAACGATTCCTTAATTGCTAATCCGCTGCCGCCCAGTCAAACGTCAACACCGCTTACTTTAAAAGAACAAATTACCAAACACTGGCATAAACAAAAACGCAAATACTACTGGTCGCTGGCCGGATTAGGTTTAATAATAATTTTTTTGGCCGGCGGCTGGGCTGGTTATGTCTATTCACAGCAGCACCGCAACAACCAGGCGGAAACTAACCCCAAGGTGGCCTTCCTTTTAGAAATTTACGACAAAATAAAACAAAATTACTGGGACAAAATACCTGACGACCAACTAAGCAGTCTGTATAAACTGGGAGCGGAAAAAATAGTTGGTCAACCGCAAAACTTAACTACCCCAGACCGAACTGGGGTAAAGGCTATGCTCAACCGCCTTATAAAAAACATGAACGAACAGCAACAAAAAGACCTGGCTGTTAATTTGGGTGATCTGGTGCTGGCTAACTTAAAACCTTTTAATCGCAGTCGCCTATTTACCTTAACCAAGGAAAAAGAACTGCGCGACACCGTAAGCAATATTGACCACACTACCGACCTGTATAAAACACTGGGTGTGGATAAAAATGCTTCGGAGCAACAGATTGCTCAAACCTTTCAACAAAAAGTAGATCAACTAAAAAAAGATAACTCACCGCAAGCCCAGCAGCAGCTGGCCGAAGTTAATCGCGCCTATCAAGCTTTAGGCAACGCGCAAACCCGCCAAACTTACGACAGCACCGGCGCCGAACCAACGGTAATCGGCCGAGTTATAGAACCGGACATGTTTTACTTACAAATAAAACGCATTTCACCAACTACGCTGGATGAATTCCAAAAGGTAGCCAATAATTCTGATGCTAATAAAAAACTGACCACTCTAATCTTGGATTTACGCGGTAATATTGGCGGCGCCATTGATATTCTACCTTACTTCCTGGGCTTTTTTTTGGGTAATAATAACTACGCCTACGAATTTTATCACCAAGGTCAACCCGTCCCTTTTGCCACCAAAACCACTTGGCTACCCGGTTTAGTCAAATTTAAAAAAGTAGTTATTTTAACCGATGACGCCACCCAATCCACGGCTGAAGTAATAACAGCCTCACTCAAAAAATACAATGTAGGTGTAGTCCTAGGTTCTCCAACCAAAGGTTGGGGTACAGTAGAAAACACTTTCCCGCTGGACACGGTTATTGATTCCAACGAATCCTACTCTATTTTTATGGTACATAGCTTAACCTTGCGCGACGACGGGCAACCAATTGAAGGCAAGGGTGTTGACCCAACAATCAATATCAAAGACCCAACCTGGTCGCAGCAACTAATGGCTTATTTTAACTACCAAGGTTTGGTAGACGCCATTAAAACGCTAATTCAACCCAACCCGCCTAACTTAGAACCGAAAAAATAACCCCTCATTTTTATTGTCAAAAACACCTAATTTATTGGGTGTTTTTTAAATTAATAAACAATCACACAGCTCTTAAGTTTTACTATCATTGACTTTTGCTAAATTTATTGATTAGATGGTGACAAACAAAAAATGGAGCAACCATGAAAAATCTAAAAAAATTCTATAATTTCCGCACGGAAATAAAAAACCGGTATGAATATCACACCGAAAAAACTATAAAAAATATTCCCCTACCCGGGCTGCTCTTTTACATAAAATTATTTTCTATAATCTGCCACACCGCTCTCTTGGTTAAACTAAAAAAATTCGATGACTTAACCTGGGCCATATCATCGGACAAAATCCGCCGGGCAGTAGAATCAGTCGGTGGTAAATTTAACATCACCGGCTTGGAATATATTTACACGCCGTATAAACCTGTAATTTTTATGGCTAATCATATGTCAAACTTAGAAAATATGATTTTGCCAGAACTAGTTTTAGGTTTTAGAAATGTTACTTTTGTCGTAAAAAACGAATTACTACACTACCCAATCTTTGGGACAATCATGAAAGCCACTTCCCCTGTGCCCTTACAAAGAAAAAACCCCAAAGAAGACTTACAAAAAATGATGAATGATTGTTCCCAGAAACTAAAAAATAAAACATCAGTCATTGTTTTTCCCCAACACACCCGGCGGCCTAATATACTTCCCGAACAGTTCAATAGTATTGCCGTGAAAATTGCGGCAGCTAACGATGTACCTATTGTTCCCGTAGCAGTAAAAACAGATTTTTGGGGACTGGGTAAAAAAATCAAAGACTTTGGTCCGATTAACCCAAACAAAACCATCTATATTGAATTTGGCCGACCGATAAAACTACCAACCAATTCAACGGTTGGCGATCAAAAATTAGCCCATAAACAGGCGGTAGAATTTATTATCAGCTGCCATAAAAAATGGGCAGCTGAAAAATAAAATAACTAATTTACCTTGAAAGGTTTCTACTAGAGAAACCTTTCTTTTATTACATTATAATCTTGCCAAACCAGCCCAACATTTCTAAAATGACAAAATGCAAGTACCTATCAGAAAGCCTGGTCAATACACGCACGCCAAACCCGATCCCAATATGACTGAGGCCAAACTTAAAGAATATAAGAAAGAATTGGATAAATTGGTGAAATTTAGCCGCCCGCGCGCCGCTGAGGAACTAAAACGCACCATTCAAATGGGTGATTTATCCGAAAATGCCGCCTACTCCGTAGCCAAGGGACGTTTACGCGGCATAAACGAACGCATAATCGAATTAGAAAACATCATAAAAAACGTCGTGCTAATCCAACCTCACGCTAACAACTACACCGTTCAATTGGGTTGCCATGTTACAGTTAAAATAAACAGCCAGACCAAAACTTACCTAATACTCGGCTCTACCGAAACTAACCCAAGTCAAGGTATTATTTCGCACCTTTCTCCGATTGGTGCCGCTTTAATGAACCATAAAGTTGGCGACAAAGTTAAAATAACCCTAACCGACAAAGTAACCGAATATGAAATTATTAAAATAACCTGATTATATCAATCCGTTATTATTTTTAATTTAATTATTAATTATATAGTTAACTCTACCCTACTGAAACATTCAGGAAAAATCCTGAATGTTTTTAAAGACTATAAGATTATTAACTTGACTTACTACTTAGTACAACTATAACCAGTTAAAACGCTAACTGGCAAACCGCCTGTACCCCACAAAAAAGTCATCATTGAACTAAACCCTTTCAAATAAGGCCGCTCGGGTGAACTACGCGATATTTGAGAGAACACCGTACTCAGCATAGACTGCGGCATAGTACAAGTAACAGTGGCTGTACTGTTTACCTTGGGACCAGTAACATAACATCTGATACCGACTTTTTTAACAATAGAAAAATACTGACCATCATCGCCGTAAGTTATGGTAGCCGACTGACAGGCAGACAATTTATTGGTAAAGCATAGTCCAGCGTCTTTAGTGGCCGGAAAATCGTCAAAAGTATTACCAGAAGAAAAATCAACTTTTTAGCTTGACCACAATTAAAACCAATAATCGTTGGCTGAACAATGGATGTGGTTGAATCAGCGGTAGCACAAGAATTATTAGTAATAGCCTTTAAACTATTATTAAGCAAATTTCTGGTTATAGGACCGACTACACCGGGCTGACTTAAACCATTTTTTTCTGATAAGCCATAACCGCTTGCTTGGTTATAGAACCGAAATAACCGGTTACCGTATACTTAAAAAACCCTTGCGTTGCTAATATAGTTTGCAGTTGTTTGACATCAGTACCCGATGAACCAACTGCCAACTGTCGAGTAAACTGAAAAGTGCTGGCCGACGATGTGGCAGCGGTTGTAACAGAACAGGCTGCAGCCACTATAACCGGCCGCGTACCCAACCAAATCGCCAAAACGGCTATTATCAACAGGACAAG
>Ga0272446_1002127_pt1 | contig 27687 bp, 21 predicted proteins | sample YNPCB0061_FD_194587 | JGI IMG/M metagenome (GOLD analysis project Ga0272446, IMG submission 194587) | Hot spring microbial mat communities from Yellowstone National Park, WY, United States - YNP-CB-006-1 | ecosystem: Environmental > Aquatic > Thermal springs > Hot (42-90C) > Sediment | place...
CTCCCGATCCCAACGGGCCAATTGCTCCCAGAGCCGTGGCCAAAAAGTCTTGACACCCATGTCGAACGTCCCTCGGCCTATCAACCGCTTTCCAATGCGGCCTAGCAAAAACTCTACCCTTGAAAGGAGGGGGGAGGGGGGTGAGGGCAAGCAGCGCATCAGGACGCCATCCGCCAGAAACGCTACACCTGAGAGCAGGGTCAGCCCGGGGGCGCCGCGGAGCGGTGACAGACGTCCCACGAGCGGCCGGCAAGCGGAGCACCCAGACGCCACGGCCAGGGCGGGCTGCATGGATCGGGCCGGCGCCTGGCTCGCTTCGTGCACGGCAGCGCCCCCCGTCGTCTGGAAGGATGGGTAGTGTTCCCCACTCGATCGGGGACACGCAGCACAGCCCATTGGCAGGGTTGTGCAATCATATCGATCCTGGCATACTTTCAATAATCAAACGTTATACATCATCGTCGCTCCCGGGTTGGCCCGGCGTGTCGTCGTGCTCACCATCATTGCGGTCATTGGCACCTCGCGAAGGTTGTGCGGCAGCGATGGAGTTGACCGAGTCACTCAAGGAGCTGCTGATCGAAACGGCGCGCAAGCTCAACGGGCGCGATCGCCGGCGCTTTATGGCGCTCACCGTCAAAGAGCTGGGACCAGGCGGCCAGCGGCTGGCCGAGCGCGAACTGGGCTGGAGCCGGGTAACCATTCGCAAGGGCCTGCGCGAGCTCGTGGCAGGGAACGAGGACCAGAACCCGCCAGCGCATCATGGGCGGCAGCGCGCCGAAGAGCGTCTGCCGCGCCTGCTGGCCGATATCTGCTCGCTGCTCGAGCAGCAGCGCCGCCACGACCCCGATCCGCAGTGTCGCAACAGCCAGCGCATCGCCTGCCTGAGCGCAGCAGAAGTGCGCCGCCGCCTGGTGAGCGATTATGGCTACGACGATGCTGAATTGCCCACCGTCCAGACCATTGCCGCCAAACTCAAGGCGCTGGGCTACTACCCACGGCGCTCAGGCCAGGCCCACATCCCTGCGTCACCCATGCCTGGATCAACATCACAAAAAAGAGGTTATCCCAGGAAACCCTTCCGCGATGGTATTGAAGCCTAGTATTCCGTATTCCAATCGGATTCTTGCGTTCGTGACAGCAATCTCACGCGCTATTATACTGCACGGTTGGGATAATCATTTCTTTGATAACGAATGTCTATTGATATGTCGGGCGTAAAGTTGTCGATTCACAACTAAACACGGCGAATAATGACCTTGAAAAAGATTCTCCCCCTGTTATAGTTCGGCTCAATGACGATACGATCGACAAACATTCATCGAATAACAAACAACCCCACACAAGGACATGGCTGACAGGGATGTGATACGAAGCCCTGCTCGACCCTATGTGCCTGAATTCACGAAGAGGAGCCGCTGGCTCCTTTTGCACACCTCCCTTTACCCGCCAATCCAGCAACTCTGATATCGTTCCGCAGGGATGAACTGTTTCGAGAGGATCTTGACGAGGGCGCATTCGCGCACTTGCCTGGTTTTGCCTGCGAATTCGCTCGATCGTTGTGGTGTGACCTGCGACAAAGGCAATCCAACGAAGGAGCAGCGGCATGGAACGAGAGCTGAAGGCATTTGTCGATTCGCTCGAACGCACCATGACCCCGGAGGACGTGATTACGCTCGAAGCCTGCATTGACTGCAAGCTGTGCGGGCATGCCTGCGCCTGGTACCTCGCCACTGGTGACGAGAAGCTTCACCCGACCTACAAAACCGCGCTCATCCGCGACCTGTACCACTCGTACATGACCCTGGAGGGCCGTGTCGCCACCACCATCGGGCTGCGCAAGGCGCCGACCCTTGCGGATGTGCGCGAGCGGATGCAGGCGTTCTGGCAGTGTACGGCCTGCGGCCGGTGTACGCTGACCTGTCCCCTCGGCCTGAGCACCCGGCGCATCGTACGGCTGGCGCGGGCGGCCTATTGCGACTCTGGGCTCAGCCTCGCCAACCCAACGATCAAGGCCATCGTTGACCATACCGCCAGTCTGCGGCACAGCTTTGGCCTGACCGTCCCGCAGGTCATCGGGCGGGTCGGTCTGTTCCTGCAGCAGGAGGGCATCGAAGTGCCCGTAGATGTGCACGGCGCTGAAATGCTCTTCGTGTGCCCGGCTGCCGGCAACACCAAAATTCCCGACTACGGCATCAAGCTGGTCAAGATCCTCAATGCCGCGGGCGTGAGCTACACCGTCTCACCGCGGGTGGTTGACACCGGGACGGAGATCGATCACATCGCCGTGCACCACCAGCTCTCGCGGGTGATGCTGGAGGAGTGGGAGGAAGAGGCGGATCGGCTGGGTGTGACGCAGATCCTGCTGGTGGAGTGTGGGTGCGATGCCCGCACCCTCTATGCCGAGGCCTCAGAGGCGCTCGGGCGGCCGCTCAAGTACCCGATCGTCAGCGTGGATGCGCTGATGCTGGAACTGATCAAAGATGGCCGCCTGCCGGTCGAACCGCTCACCACCCGGATCACCCTGCACGACCCCTGCTACGCGACCCGCCTCTCCGGCCTGGGCGAGGTGTTCCGCGAGATCCTGCGCTACGTCACCACGGATTTTGTGGAGATGACGCCCAACCGCGAGTACAACTACTGCTGCAACGGGGGAGCGGGTGGCATGCGCCTGCCTGAGAACACCGAATTGCGGCGCAAGATCTCGGTGCTGAAGGCCAACCAGATCCAGCTCACGGGCGCGCAGTGTGTGACAACCCCCTGCGTGGTCTGCTCATTGTCGCTGGAGGATACCTGCAATGTCTATGGGCTGGCACAGCCAGGCGAGCGGATGGTGCAGGTGCTGTTTGAGGTAGTCTACGACGCGATGGAGCAGGCCCTGGCCCGCCGTGGCGAACTGGACCGGATGTTCATGCCCGCCGAACTCAGCGGACGTGATCCGGACTTCTTCGACGCGCACAGTATGGGGGGCCGCCTGGCAATGCTGGCGGATGCGCCTGACTTCATTGATCTGGTGCAATGGCTCGAGCAGGACCCGATCGTTATGCGCTTTGCCGCCACCCATCCCAATGTGATCGATCACCTGCGTGGCCTGCGCGACCTGGCCGGGTGCCCGGACTGCTGACCGGGCATGGAGCAACCAGGTTGCGCCCTTGCCCTGCCGGTTGCAAAGGGCAGACCTCGTGCTCGGCGCATCAGAACCAGGCAAAAGTTCAAGGAAGGAGGCCCTGCGATGCTCATCACGATCCTGGACATCGTTGCGCCCATCGTCTTTACGATCTTTCTCATCGGTTTGGGATTGCGCCTGGGCCGCCTGCTCAAGGCCCTGCTGCTACGCCAGCGCTTCCGCGGCGTGACCGCGAACTTCGTCGGCGCTCCGCCACCCATGCCGCTGGGCGCGGCGTTGAAGGCGGTGCTGCTCGGCCCATTCGCCCACTTCCACCGTAAATCCAACGCGCTCTGGGGCTACGGCCTGATCGCCTACCACATCGCCATTATCACCGAGGTCACCGGGTATACCCTGTCGGCGCTCATCCTGGGCGGGCGTTTGCTGCTCGGCCAGGCCGTGCCCGACGTGGCCCGGCACCTCGAACACAGCCACAACACCAGTCCCTCGAACCTGCTGGCGATCATCTTCGGGAACGGCGAGGCGCTCCAGGCGCACTTCCTCTTCGGCAGCCTGGCGCCGCTGTTCATTGGCGTAACCTGGGTAGCAGTCGGCTTTGCCGTGGCCGGCAACACGGCCCTGCTGATCACCCTGCTGCGCCGGCGCACCTCGGCGATTGTCTCCGATCTGGACCCGGCTTCACGGGGCATGCGCATAGCCGGTCGCCGGCCCTGGGACCGAACGCTCGTCCGGCTGTTGATCTTCTGCATCATCTGGACCGAGCTGTTCGCCCGGCTGGAACTCGTTCCGGGGATCGTCTTTGTGCACGCCGGGCTCGGTCTGGCGCTCTTTATGCTCTTCCCATTCACCTATCTCTTCCACATTGTGTACGGCTTCTTCGCCGTGGCTGTGGCCACCCGCCGGCGGATGGCGGGGACGATAGCGTGATACCGATTCTGCTTGATGGCAGCGCATTGGCTCAGCTCCACACCTCCACAGCGCTCCAGCTTGACAAAGCCCTGTGTGGCGCTGGAGAGCTGTGGAGCTGAGCGGGACGCGCATCGTCCGTTGGCTGTAGGGTTGCCACCGACCGGATGGGCAGCCCTCCGTCAGCCTTGCTGACGATGCCGACCGGGCGCTGATCGGCTATCATACCTGCGAGCGCGATTGAGCAGATCGGGCGTGTTATGCCCGCAGGTATGAGGAGCTGCTCCATGTCTGAGGCAACCGTCTTTCCGCAACTCCAGGGCCACACGTATATCAGTCTGACGACCTTCCGCAAGAGTGGCGAGGGCGTGGCGACGCCGGTCTGGTTTGCCAATGATGGCGACCGGCTCTTCATCGTCACGCCGCAGAACTCGGGCAAGGTCAAGCGCATTCGCAACAACCCGCGCGTCACGCTGGCGCCAAGCGACGCACAGGGCAAGGTCAGCCCGGGGGCGCCACTGATAGCGGGGATGGCGAGCATCGTCCCGATGGAGGTCGGCGGGCGCGGCGATCGGGCGCTACGGAGCAAGTACGGCTGGATGTACCGCGCCTTCGCCTGGCTCTGGCGGATACGGCGGATCGAGCCGGTACTGCTGGAGCTACGCCCGGCATAGGGGCTGCCCGCGGTGAGCCGCAGGCCTGGCTGCGCCAGGCCTTGATGCTGCTGGCAAACCTGGGTACGCGGACCTCCGGCCCGCATACGGGCGGGACGCCCGCGCACCCGGTTCGTAGGGCGAAGGATTGGCTGCGGCCCTACGAGGCCGGCTGCTTGCTCTCGGCGAGCAACTGGCGCAGCACGTACTGCAGAATGCCGCCGTGGATGTAGTACTGGAGCTCCTGGGGCGTATCGATGCGCGCGAGCACCTGGAACTGCCTGACGGTATCATCAGTGCCGGTGGCGCGCACGGTGAGCGTGCGGCCGCTGGCGAAGCCTGAGGCCACCGCCTCCTGCAGCCCGAGGATATCGTAGACCTCGCTGCCGCTCAGGCCAAGGCGCTCGGCGTTCTCGCCGGGCATGAACTGGAGCGGCAGCACGCCCATACCGACCAGGTTGGAGCGGTGGATGCGCTCGTAGCTCTCGGCGATCACCGCCTTGATGCCCTGCAGGTAGGGCCCCTTGGCGGCCCAATCGCGGCTGGAACCGGAGCCGTACTCCTTGCCGGCGATAATCAGCAGCGGGGTGCCATCGGCCCGGTAGCGCATCGCCGCATCGTAGAGCGGCATGATCTCGCCGCTGGGCAGGTAGGGGGCGAAGCCGCCCTCGGTGCCGGGCGCGAGCCGGTTGCGCAGGCGCACATTGGCGAAGGTGCCGCGCACCATCACCTCGTCATTGCCGCGGCGCGAGCCGTAGCTGTTGAAGTCCTTCGGCTCCACCCCGTGTTCGATCAGGTACTTGCCGGCGGGCGAGGTGGCCTTGATGCTGCCGGCAGGCGAGATATGATCGGTGGTGATGCTGTCGCCGAGCATGGCCAGCACGCGCGCGCCCTCGATCTCGGGCACCCGGCCGGGCGGCTCCTCGGGCATCCTGTCGAAGTACGGCGGGCGGCGCACGTAGGTGCTCTGCGGGTCCCAGGCGAAGCGGTCGCCGGTGGGCACGGCGATATTCTCCCAGTGCTCGTCGCCGATGAAGATGCTGGCATAGCTGCGCTGGAACATATCAGACTGGATGGCGGCGTCGATCGTCTGCTGGACCTCAGCCTGGCTGGGCCAGATATCCTTGAGGTAGACCGGCTGCCCATCGGCGCCAGTGCCGAGCGGCTCACTGGTGAGGTCAATGTCAATCCGGCCGGCGAGGGCATAGGCCACCACCAGCGGCGGGCTCATCAGGAAGTTGGCCTTCACCTCCGACTGGACGCGACCCTCGAAGTTGCGGTTGCCCGAGAGCACCGAGGCGACCACCAGGTTGCCCTGCTCCACTGCCTGCGAGACCGGCTCGGGCAACGGGCCGGAGTTGCCGATGCAGGTGGTACAGCCATAGCCGACGGTATTAAAGTGCAACTGGTTGAGGTACGGCGTGAGCCCGGCCTTGTCTAGATACTCGGTCACAACCTTGGAGCCGGGGGCCAGCGACGTCTTGACCCAGGGTTGCGAGCGCAGGCCCTTTTCAACCGCCTTCTTCGCTAGCAGGCCGGCACCGATCATCACCGAGGGGTTCGAGGTATTGGTACAACTGGTGATCGCGGCGATCACCACCGAGCCGTGGCGCAGTTCCTGGACCTCGCCATCGAGGGTCAGCGGCACGCTGGCCTGGAGCGCAGCGGGCTCGGGCGTACCCTTGGGGCTGAGGATGCCGGGCAGCGCGCCAGCGAAGGCGGGGCCAACCTGGCTCAGACCGATCCGGTCCTGGGGGCGTTTGGGGCCGGCGACACTGGGCTCAACGCTGCTGAGATCCAGTTCGAGGATGGCGGAGTACTCGGCCTGCGGCGTCTGCTCATCGTGGAAGAGGCCCTGGGCCTTGAAGTAGGCCTCGACCAGAGCGACGCGCTCGGGGGAGCGGCCCGAGAAGCGCAGATAGCGCAGCGTCTCGGCGTCGACCGGGAAGATGCCGCAGGTGGCGCCATACTCCGGGGCCATATTGGCGATCGTCGCCCGGTCGGCGAGGGGCAGCGCGGCGAGCCCGGGGCCGAAGAACTCAACGAACTTGCCGACCACGCCCTGCTGGCGCAGCATCTGGGTGACGGTAAGCACCAGGTCGGTGGCGGTCGCGCCCTCGGGCAGGGCGCCGGTGAGTTTAAAGCCGACCACCTGGGGGATGAGCATCGAGACCGGCTGGCCGAGCATCGCCGCCTCGGCCTCGATCCCGCCCACGCCCCAGCCGAGCACGCCAAGGCCATTGATCATCGTCGTGTGGCTATCGGTGCCGACCAGCGTGTCGGGATAGGCCTGCAGCGGGCCGGTTGCGCGCGGGTTCTCATCGCTGGTAAAGACGACGCGCGCCAGGTACTCCAGGTTGACCTGGTGGACAATGCCATTGCCGGGAGGCACGACCTTGAAATTCTGAAAAGCCGTCTGACCCCAGCGGAGGAAGGCATAGCGCTCCTTGTTGCGCTCGAACTCCAGCTCGCGGTTGATCAGCAGGGCGGCCTCCGAGCCATAGGCATCGACCTGCACCGAGTGGTCGATGACCAGTTCGACCGGCTGCAACGGATTGATCAGGCCGGGATCGCCGCCCATCGCGGCCATGGCATCGCGCATCGCGGCGAGATCGACCACGCAGGGCACGCCGGTGAAATCCTGGAGGATGACGCGCGCGGGGGTAAAGGCAACCTCACGATCGGGCTCGGCCTGGGGATCCCAGCGGGCGAGGGCCAGCACATCCGCAGTGGTGACGGTGCGGCCATTCTCGGTGCGCAGCAGATTCTCGAGCAGAATGCGCAGACTGTAGGGCAGCCGGTCCAGGTTGATACCGTGCTGCGCGAGCGCCGCCAGGCGATAGATCTCATACTCCTTGTCGCCGACGCGCAGCGTGGATCGGGCGCCAAAACTGTTGTTCATATGGCTCTCCTGTGCAAAACGGGCCAATCTGCTCAGAATATGCCGAAGCAGCGTGCGTGGTCAGGCAACCCTGATTATAACACGCCGGAACGCGGGCCGCACAGCCACTACGCAGCGCGTCAAAAGCAATGCGAAAGCGATGCAAAGGATGGGCATATCGGTGGAATTATATTGGTTCTGCTGCCTTCTGCATGTTCGGGTGCGGGTGAAGCGGGGGAGGGATCTGGCGCTTGCGCTCGGCACCCTGGGAAAGCAAGCTGATCCCGGCATCATGTGATGCGGTCCGCCGCCGGGTTTTGTCGGATCAGTGCATATGCCTGAAAACCAGCTGTTTCGGTAATGATCGGCTGATCCCAGGCTGCCATGGCATGCAACCCAGCCAGCGCTTTCACCGTCGAATTGCCTGGACGCTGTGCATGATGTGTGCGTCTTTTTGCGATGGACTGGCGCACTGTTTTGTTGTACAAAACAGAGTTTTGTTGTACAATAACCCGCAATCTTCTGGGAGCTGTTGCAATCCATGAAACGCGTGGACTGCAGGCACGTTGATATGCAGAAATTGGGCCGATGAACGTTCTGTTATACCCGGTGCATGCCCGCAATGTGCGGTGAGGCGCGCCAGAGGACTGTCGGCTCAGCAGGTTTCAGGATGTCATGCTCCACTGTACACGCCGTGGTGTTCATAGCTCAGGAGGGCCCCGCACATGGTTGACCTCAAGAAGTATACGCTCGATGTGGATCTCAAACAGGGGGTCGTGCCCATTTCGAAGGCGGCCTCGTCACTTGCCGCGCTGATCAAGCGCTCGCGCGCCAATCATCAGCCCATTATCGTCACCCAGAAGGGCTACCCCACTGGCGTGATTCTCGATGTCGAACTGTTCACCGCGCTGCGCCAGCTAGCCGATCTCCATCTCCAGCAGGAGGAAGAGGCGCCGCAGGACGGGGCGGACGCGCCGTCGTCCGAGGGCTAGCGCGCAGCCGACAGACACCTGCGGGCACGGGGTTCGCCCCGTGCCCTTTTTACCATGATTGAGGTGATGGTTCGGGGCCTGTCAGGTCTGATGCAACGATCCTGCTGGCAAACGCCGTTAGGCCCATGCCGGGTGCGCGGGCGTCCCGCCCGCATGCGGGCCGGAGGCCCGCGTACCCAGGTTTGCCAGCAGGATCATGCAACGTCGCCGGCTGCCCGCACGCCGGGGTGCTGAAGCGCCCGGCTATCAGCTGCAACGCCTGCGTTCGCAGGCTGGAGCCCACGTCAGTGGGCTTTGCCGCTATGAGCCAGGGCCTTATGGTCTTTGAATAAATAATCCGCTCTAGCCCGCGCAGGCGGGCTTCGCATTCCATAGCCGAGGGCTTCAGCCCCACGGCTAGCCTGGCATAGCGGATTCATTTCTCAATAACCATCAGGCCCCCGGCGGCGCACGACGGAGCCAGGCCATCAGGGCGTTGCATCAGCCCTGGCGGGCGTGCCCCTGCCCTTGCCCTGGTGCCCATGCTCTGATATACTTAATGTTGTTGATAATCTCGATTATTCAGGATCGGCAATGCACGCATGACCTCTGTCACCCGCGAGCAACTGACGACTGGCGAGCGCGGACCGCTTGAGGAGATCGAACAGGCACTTATGCAGATCAGCTGGCTGGCGCAACGCCAGTTTATGCAACTCCTCGACGACGAACGGTTTCGCCTCACCCTGCCCCAGTTCTACACCCTGCTCCACCTCTACCAGAGCGCGGCGGAGTGCAAAATGTCGGACCTGGCTGAGGCCACCCAGCAGTCGGCGGCCTCGCTGACCGGGGTGGTCGACCGCCTGGCGGAGAAACAACTGGCCGAACGGAAACGCCATCCCAGCGATCGACGCCAGGTGATGGTCGTGGTCACGCCACGGGGCTGCGAGCTGATCGCGGAGATCAAGCAGGCCCGGCGCGAACAGATGCAGGCAGCACTCTCGCATCTCGTTGATCAGGACGTGGACCTGCTTTTGCAGCTGCTTGACCGTGTGCTGCTCGGGATGGCCCGGGTGCTCGAGCGCGGCGAGAGTGGGCGCTGGGCCTGATCTGAGCGTTGGCCCACCCCCGGCATTGTCGCGAGCGCCGGCGTGAGAAACAGTGCGGCAGCGCCGCAGCAACGATGCGAGCATCTCGCATCAAGTGAGGAGTCCGATGAAAAACGACAAGCGTTCGTTCACCAATGATCCCGACCTCGACAGCGACGCGGTCGTGCGCGGGGACGTTGCCGAGCCGGAGGGGTTGCCAGAGCAGCGGCTGCCGCTGGTGGTGCTCGGCGAGATGGTGATTATGCCCCATATGACGATCCCGCTGCAGGTGCCTCAGGGCAAGTCGTACCGGGCCATGGAGCGCGCCTGGGACGAGGAGCGAGAGGTGCTCTTGATCTTTGTGCGCGAAGCTGAACTGGAGGGCTACAAGAGCAGCCAGCCGCAGGATCTGCCGCCGATCGGGGTGATTGCGCGCCTGGAGGAGTTTGCCAAACTGCCCGATGGCACCGCGCGCGTGATCCTCGAGGGGCTGTACCGGGCCCGCATCCACGGCGCCGTGCAGATCACGCCCTTCTACCGCGTGCGCTGCACGCCCGTCTTCGACCCGGATCTCCAGAGTATGGAGATCGAGGCGCTGATGGATACCGTCAAGCAGCAGGTCGATGAGTTCGTCGATCACCTGGGCGAGGTGCCCCAGGAGGCGGTGCAGTTTGTCCACCGCATTGAGCGCCCCGGCCACCTGGCCGATATTGTCACCTGGGGCCCGGCCTTCGACTTTAAGGACCGGCTGGAGGTGCTCAATACGCTCGATCCGGCCGACCGCCTGCGCCGGGCCTATATGGTCCTGGCGCGCCAGCTCGAACTGCTCAAGCTGCGGGCCAAGATCCAGCAAGACACCAAAGAGGTGCTGGACCAGAGCCAGCGTGAGTATTTCCTGCGCGAGCAGATGCGGGTTATCCGCCGCGAGCTCGGCGAGGACGACGAGGCCGATGACCCGATCGACGAACTGCGGCGCAAGATCAATGAGATGGAGGCGCCGGAGTATGTGAAGAGCCAGGCGCTCCACGAGGTGAAGCGCCTGGCCCAGCAGGGTTTGAACAGCCCCGAGGCGGGCGTGATCCGCACCTACCTCGACTGGCTGATCAACCTGCCCTGGGCCGAGGAGGAGCACCCCGCGATCAGCATCGTCGAGGCGCAGAAGGTGCTCGATGAGGACCACTACGGCCTCGAGAAGGTCAAGGAGCGTATCCTGGAGTACCTGGCGGTGCGCAAGCTGGCCGGCAACAAGATGCGCAGCCCCATCCTCTGCTTCGTCGGCCCGCCCGGAGTGGGCAAGACGAGCCTGGGCCGCAGCATCGCCCGCGCGCTGGGCCGCCAGTTCATCCGCACCAGCCTCGGCGGCGTGCGCGACGAGGCCGAGATCCGTGGCCACCGCCGCACCTACATCGGGGCGATGCCCGGGCGGATCATCCAGGGGATCAAGTCGGTCAAATCGAATAGCCCGGTCTATGTCCTCGATGAGGTCGATAAGGTCGGCACCGACTTCCGTGGCGATCCGACCTCGGCGCTGCTTGAGGTGCTTGACCCCGAGCAGAACAGCACGTTCTCGGATCACTACCTGGAGATTCCTTTCGATCTGAGCAAGGTGGTCTTCATCGCGACGGCCAACCAGCTGGAGCCGATCCCTGGCCCACTGCGCGACCGCATGGAGATCATCGAGATCGGCGGCTACACCGAGGACGAGAAGCTCGAGATCGCCAGGGGCTTCCTCATCCCCAAACAGCGCGAGTTCCACGGGCTGGAGGCCGATCAGCTGACGCTGACCGATGGCGCGGTGACCAAGCTCATCCGCGAGTACACCCGCGAGTCGGGCGTGCGCAACCTCGAGCGCGAGATCGCCAGCCTCTGCCGCAAGGTGGCGCGCAAGGTGGCCGCCGCGCGCGAGCCCGGCGCCGAGGGCGAACTGCCGAGCTTTGTGATCGATGCCGCCGATATCGCCAGCTATCTCGGCCCCGAGCGCTTCAGCTTCGGCCTGGCCGAGGAGCGCGACGAGGTCGGTGTGGCCACCGGCGTGGCCTGGACCTCGACGGGCGGCGATATTCTCAGCATCGAGGTGCTGCCGGTGAAGGGCAAGGGCGGCCTGCAGCTCACCGGCCAGCTCGGTGAGGTGATGAAGGAGAGCGCCCAGGCGGCGATGAGCTATGTGCGCTACCGCTCGAATGAGCTCGGCATCGACCCGAACTACTTCGAGGAGCACAACATCCACGTCCACATTCCCGAAGGCGCCGTGCCCAAGGACGGCCCGTCGGCGGGCATCACACTGACCACGGCGCTGATCAGCGCGATGACCGGCAAGCCGGTGCGCCGCGATGTGGCGATGACTGGCGAGGTGACGCTGCGCGGCAAGGTGCTCGGCATCGGTGGGCTCAAAGAAAAGACCCTGGCCGCCCATCGGGCCGGGATCCGCACCTTCATCCTGCCCAAGGAGAACGCCAAAGACATCGTCGATCTGCCCGAGAAGGTGCGCAAGGACCTGGATCTGATCCCGGTTTCGTCGATGGACGAGGTGCTGCGCATCGCGCTGGCCGCCAGCGATGCCCCCCTCGCGCCCCCCGAGCCACCGCGCGCCGCGCCGCCAGTCCGCTGAGGTGATACGGATAGCCGATAGTACGACAGTTGTATTTCGTGTGCCAGCGCCAACTGTAGGAATAGTCCGCCGCCGTTTTCATCGCGCTGTTGTGCGCCACTTCCGATTGCAGATTTTGGATTGCAGATTGCCGCACATGGCGTCACGATGAGCGATAACGGCAACGACAATGCGGAACTGCCAACTGGATTTGGTATAACAGCAATACCGTGCCCATACGGCGTTGCGCGCGGCACGGCCCCCCTCCCAACCTCCCCCCGCTGGGGGGAGGTGCCGGACGCCCTCTCCCAGCGGAGGAGGGTTGGGGTGGAGGCGAAGCGCGTATGTGCAAGGTATTGCGTCTAACAGGGTTTTCGCCAGAGGAGGCGGTGCGATGTTCAGGGCAATTCTGGTGCCGCTCGATGGCTCGCCGATCGCCGAGCAGTCGCTGCCGACCGCGGCGCGGATCGCCCGCGCCACAGGCGCGGCCCTGCACCTGATCCACGTGCACGTTGAGGCAAACCCCAACCCGATCTTTATCAACGGCATGCCGGTGGTCGATACCGAGCTGCACTCGCTTGCCGCCGAGCACGAACGCGTCTACCTGGAACGGGCCGCCGCCAGCGTGGCCGGCGACGGCCTGCAACCGATCGTTACCCAGCTGACGGGGCCGGTGGTCAAGACGATCACCAGTTATGCCCGCGATATCCACGCCGGCCTGATCGTGCTGACCACCCACGGGCGCAGCGGCTTCGACCGGCTCTGGCTCGGCAGTGTGGCCGAGGCGCTCGCCCGGGTCGCCACGACGCCGCTGCTGCTGCTCCGCCCTGGCGAAGCGCAGCACGTGGCCATCCCCACCTTCCGGCAGGTGCTCGTCCCGCTGGACGGTTCCGAGCGGGCCGCGGAGGCGATCGCGCTGGCGGTCGCGCTGGCCCGCATCGACGATGGCCAGGTGACACTGCTGCGGGTCGTCGATACGCTGCCGGTCCCGGAGTTGCTGCCCTTCCACGAGCGCTTTCACCGTGATGAGGCAGTGGTGGCCCAGGAGGAGGCCACGGCCACCAGGTACCTGCAGGGCCTGGTCGGCACCAGCGCGCCGCCCGGCACCCAGACGCTGGTGCTGCGGGCCGATCAACCTGCGCGCGCCATCCTCGAGGTCGCCAGGGAGCGCGCGGTCGATCTCGTGGTGATGGCCACCCAGGGCCACGGCGCGGCCCGTGGCGTGACGCTCAGCCGGGTCACCGACAAGGTGCTGCGCGGGATCGGCGGGCCGCTGCTGGTGATGCGGCCTGGCCAGCAGCAGAGTGATTGAGGGTGGAACGCAGGGCTTGTGCTATACTGGCGGCGCCCACAGAAGCTGACCACGAGCGGAGGGAACATGTCCACACTGATCGAGGCGATCAAGGGCCGCGAGGTGCTCGACTCACGCGGCAACCCGACGGTAGAGGTGGACGTCCACCTGGAGAGCGGCGATATCGGACGGGCGATCGTGCCCAGCGGCGCCTCGACCGGCGCCCACGAGGCCCTGGAGTTGCGCGATGGCGATAAGGCCCGCTACGGCGGCAAGGGGGTGCTCAAGGCCGTGCGGGCGGTGAATGAGGACATTGCCGAGGCACTGGTCGGCATGGACGCAGCTGATCAGATCGGCATTGACCAGGAGTTGCTCGCCCTCGATGGTACGGCGAACAAGAGCAAGCTCGGCGCCAATGCCATCCTCGGCGTTTCGCTGGCGGTGGCCAAGGCAGCGGCCAGCGCCTTCGGGCTGCCGCTCTACCGCTACCTCGGCGGGGTGCATGCCCATGTGCTGCCCGTGCCGATGCTGAACATCATGAATGGTGGCCAGCACGCCGCCAACTCGACCGACTTCCAGGAGTTCATGGTCATGCCCGTCGGCGCCGAGAGCTTCCACGAGGCGATCCGCTGGGGCTCCGAGATCTACCAGAGCCTCAAGAAGGTGCTACACGATCGCGGCCTGAGCACCACCGTGGGCGATGAGGGTGGCTTCGCGCCCAGTCTGCCCTCCAATGAGGCGCCCCTGCAGGTGATTATGGAGGCGATCGAGAAGGCCGGCTACCGCCCCGGCGAGCAAATCATGCTGGCTATGGACCCGGCCTGCACCGAGATCTATGCGGACGGCAAGTACCACCTCAAGCGCGATGGTAAGGTGCTCAGCAGCGCCGAGATGGTCGACTACTGGGCCGATATCGCCGCTCGCTACCCATTGATCTCGCTCGAAGACGGCCTGGCCGAGGATGATTGGGAGGGCTGGAAGCTGCTGCGCGAGAAGCTCGGCCACAAAGTGCAACTCGTCGGCGACGACTTCCTGGTCACCAATGTCACGCGCCTGCAGCGCGCCATCGACGAGAACGCCTGCAATTCCATCCTGATCAAGCTCAACCAGATCGGTAGCCTGACCGAGACGCTGGCCGCCATCCGCCTGGCCCAGCGCAACGCGATGACCGCAGTCGTCTCGCATCGCTCGGGCGAGAGCGAGGATGTGACCATCGCCGACCTGGTGGTCGCCACCAATGCCGGCCAGATCAAGACCGGCGCCCCCGCCCGCACCGATCGCATCGCCAAATACAACCAGTTGCTCCGCATCGAGGAGGAACTGGGCGGCGCAGCGAAGTTTGCGGGACGGGACGCATTTATGATCAGGGGCTGAGCACGATCACGCGCGATGCGTGACCTGGCCTTCACGCGCCGGCCCTCGCTCCCGCGAACGGGAGCGAGGGCCGGCCAGCTTGTCGGCTACGCTTGAATACGGCGCGGGCTACTGCGCCCAGAGCGGCCAGCGGTCCTGGGCGGTGTTGAAGGTGAGTTGCACGATCTGCCTGCCGTGGAGTGACAGGGTGTAGATCTCGTAGTCGCCGTCGCCATCACTGGCGTAGGCGATTGCCTGGCCGTCGGGCGACCAGGTCGGTGCTTCGTCGTTGCCCGGCCCGCTCACCACTGCGTACGAGCCGCCCATCGTCAGATCGTAGATGTAGATGTCCCAGTTGCCGCTCGGGTTGGCCGCGTAGGCGATCGTGCGCCCGTCCGGTGCGACGCGGGCGAAGCGGTCGTCGGTGCTGTTGTCGGTGAGCTTGCGCTGGTTCACCAGGCGCGCGAACGGGCCGCCCTGGCTGTCCTGGTCGTAGGCGAGGTCCGCGCGGTAGAGCTCGAAGTCGCCGTCACAGTTGCTCGTCCAGTAGAGGCTCCGCCCGTCGGGTGACCAGGTCGGCGTCTCATTGGTGCAGCCGCCAGTAGTGAGCTGCAGGGGCATCGTCGTGATCTGCCCGGCGCCGACCAGGAAGAGCTCCTCACCGCCCGCGCGGTTCGAGACGAAGACGATCTTGGTGCCATCGGGCGAGTAGCTGGCGTTGTAGTCGTTGACGCCAGCGTTCGGCAGGAAAACGTCGAAGCTCAGCTTGCGCACATCAGCGTTCCAGGCTTTGTCGCCGTCGTAGACCGTCACCGGGCCGAACTCGTAAAGCTGGCGGCGCTGGGGGTCCTCGCGGCGCGAGTCGACCAGCCATCGCAGCTGGCCCGGATCCCAGCTGCGACGCCAGGAGAAGGCCACCGTCTCTTCATTGTTGAAGGTGATGCGCTGGCTGATGCCGGGGCCGTCGTAGCGGTAGAGCTCCCAGTGACGGCCGGTGTCGAGGTTCGAGGCATAGAGCAGCATAGCGCGAGGCTCGGGCGCGGCCCAGGGCGTGCCCAGGTGCGGGTAGCGCCACTGGAAGTAGTGCTGGCCGACGTTACCCATCTCCACCTTGTAGCCCGCAGGGTTGCTCGGCACGTAGGTGAGGACACGGCGCTCAAAAAGTTGCACGAGCACGTCCTGCTCGCTGCCACCGATCTGCGCCCGTGTCCAGTAGGCGTCGGTGATCGGCAGCCCCATGGCGAAGAGCCAGTCTACTACCGGGCCACGCCGCACCACACCGTCGAAGATCGGACCCTGCTGGTTCATGAACTCCCAGAAGACGCGCGGAATGTTGTGGCCGGTGATGGTGTTGTACTGGATGATCTCGGTCGCGGCGCTGGCGAGGTCGGGCCGCAGGCTGATGTTACCACCGCGATCAATCGTTGCAGCGATCCGCTCGCCGATGCGCTGGGGGTCGCGGTAGCCGTTGTCGATGGTGGCAACGCCGGCGAAGGCGGCGTATGCGGGGCCGGACGGGTTGGCGTTGCGCGGGTTGCCGGCCACGGGCACGTCGGCGGGTGGGCGCTGATCGACGTCGAAGGGGTCATCGCCAAGCTGGAGACGCCCGCTCACCAGTTCCTTGACCAGCAGGCCATTGGTGACGCCCTGATTGGCGCCTGTGCGGTCACGGGGGTTGTTCAGCTCCATGCGCGCCTTGTCGAAGTACTGCACGGTGCGCAGGCCATTCTCGCCCTGGCGGTAGAACTCGGCATCATCGAACCAGGGGCCCGGGCCCCAGTACCAGGTGCGCCCGCCGCGCACCTCCTCGGAGTCGGTACGGCTCCAGACGCGCGCGAAGCGCTCGTCGGCGAAGCGCATGCGCGCCCCGTCGAAGGGCGCCGCGCCGGTGGATGCGATGACGCTCAGCGCCATGGCGCCGGCTGCGAGCCCGGCGACAAGGCGTGCGCCGCGCCGACGAAGCCATGTGGTAGACATACGACCCTCCTGTGCTCACGTGGGTGCGGTACCCCGCAGTGTGGCTTGTGTTGCACGTGCCGCCCGCGTGCTGGCCGCTATGCCTCCAGTGTAGCGCGTGGGGGTCTGGCGGGGAATGAGCGCCGCTTGCCCGCGAACTTGGCGCTTGCTGAGAGGAGGGTGAGAGCGCTATCAGGGACGAGAACGCTGCACTGGCCCGACCAGGGTTCCCGGTTTTCGCTTCCCTCTGGTATCATAGGGCCATGGGAAGCCACCCTCAGTCGGAGAACCACTATGAACCAGCAGCAGCGGGCAATTGCGCGTCTGCGCCAGCTCCTTGCCGACCCCGCCGCCAGCCCCACCGAGATCGCCGAGAGCTACGTGGGGGCGATCAGCGAGCAGCTGCTTCAGTTCGCCCGGCAGGCCTATGCCCGCGACGGGCGCGGCGTGGTTGAGATGGATCTGCGCGGGCTGGATCTGCGGACCGCCACCGGCAGTGCGCCCATCGCCTACTACCCGGCTGATACCGAGGCCGCGGAGTGGCCACCGAACCTCGACGAGGTGCTCGCCAGCTACGATCCCCAGCGCGAGGCGGTCGTCCTGCTGCTGCAGGACACCAGCGGGCCGCTGATCTATGTGTTGGAGTGACCGCGCGTGGCGGGTTATACAAGGTGGCATTGGCCATCCCGCATTGTCCCGCTCAGCTCCACAGCGCTCCAGCTCGACAAAGCCCTGTGTGGCGCTGGAGCGCTGTGGAGCTGTGGAGCTGAGCCAATGCGCTGCCATCAAGCAGAATCGGTATTATACCTCCTCTCAGGTGGAGGGTTTTTGGGAGTTGCGCCCCCAGGCCCCGCATACCCCACCCCCCTACCCCCTCCCCTGCCAGGGGGAGGGGGCCAGAATCTGGCGTTGCGATGCGCCAGCTTCGCTGGCGCACCGCAACGCCAACAACATCCCCCCTCTCCCAGGCTGGGAGAGGGGGGGAGGGGGGTGAGGCAAGCAGCGCATCAGGACGCTATCCGCCAAAAACCCTACACCTGAGAGTATTATACCTCCCCCTCGCCAGCGGTGGGCGGCCGGCCGATAATGCGCTGGACCAGGGCCAGTTCCTCGGCGCCAAGGCCGCCCAGCGCCCAGAGGGCCGCGCCATAGGCCAGCGGCGCGCCGAGGGTTGCTGCCAGGCTGCCCGGCCAGCCCGGCAGCGGGCCGCCCGGCCAGTCCGGCACGATCGCGCGCAGCGCCAGCATAGCCGCGCCCATCGCCAGCGCCGCCGCCGCGGGACGCCAGAGCATGGCCAGCAGGGGCGGCGCCAGGCGCTCATCGCGCAGCAGCGGCAGGAAGACCAGGTAGAGCACCAGTTCAGAGAGGATGGTGATCGCCGCGGCGGCATAGAGCCCCCAGGTCGGCGCGTTGAAGACCCGGGTAGCGATCGTCATCGCCACCAGGTTGGCCGCCAGGTTGAAGGTCGCGCCGATCACGAAGGCCCGGGTGATCGCCGCCTGCCGGTTCACGGCGATCAGCACATACTGCAGCAGGCCGTTCACAAACGAGAGCGGCAGGAACCAGGCCAGCACGGCCAGGACCGTGATTGAGGGCTGGTAATCGGCGAACTGCGCGCGGCTGAAGAGCTGGATCAAGTCGCGGGCCAGCACCGAGATACCCATCGCGAGGGGGAAGGCCAGCAGCAGCAGGATCTGGAGCGTGCGATTCTGGGCCGCAGCGAGGCCGGCTCGCTCGCCATCGGCGCGGCGGGCGAGCAGCGGGAAGACCGCGAAGGTCACCGCGGGCGGGATGATCATGGCGATGTTGAGAATGGTGTAGGGCGTATTGTACTGCCCCACGAGCCGCTCGCCCGCCTGGCCGCCGAAGGCGCGAATGATGAAGACGTCGAAGCGGAAGAAGACCGCGCTCAGCAGGTTGTTCAGCATCAGCGGCAGGGCTAGCGGGACGATGCGGCCCATCGTCGCGCGGTCCCAGACCAGGGCGGGAGCGGCGAAGCTGCGACGCTGCAGCAGGTAGAAGATCAGCGCGGTTGCCGTGGAGACGGCCACCGCGGCCCAGGCGAGGCCGAGGATACCGAAGCCGAGCAGGATCACCGCCAGGCGGGCCAGGAAATTCAGTGTCGCGGTGACCAGTTCCATCAGCGCCGGCACCTCCATGCGCTCGTTGGCGTTGTAGAGGGCGGTGACCGCGCTCGAATAGGCGCCGGGGATCAGCGTGAGCAGGAAGATGAAGATCGCGCCCTGGCCAGACGGCGAGATCGGCTGCCCGAGCAGGGCGTAGGCCCCGACGACCAGCAGCGCCACCGGCAGGGCCCCGGCGACGATCAGCAGCAGGCGCAGGGCCAGGGTCACGCCGAAGAGCCGCCCGGCCGAGGCGGGTGCGCGGGCCGCCTCGCGGGTGAGCAGTACGCCCAGGCCGAACTCGGTGAAGATCACCAGGTACTGGCCGACCAGCAGAATGGCGAACAGGTAGTCGCCAAACGCCGCGACATCGAAGCTCCCGACCAGGATGAAGAAGATCACCATGTCGAGGGCTTTGACCGCCAGCCGCATGGCGAAGGTGACGCTGCTGTTCTTGAAGACGCGGCGCGCGGCGTTCTGCGGGTCGTCGCGATAGAAGCGCCGCCAGAGCAGGGCGCTGAGGCCGGCGAGGGCGAGCAGGCCGGCCAGGGCCGCGATCAGCCAGACGATCTTCACAGTCATTCCAGAGTGATGGCTACGGTCCAGTCACGATCCAGGCCCGGCGCCCATCGCTCACCAGATCGATGGCGCCGTCGTTCTTGGGATGGTAGAGGCGCGGACTGTAGCGCCGCCGGTCGGCGTAGCTGAGCAGGGCCGGCGCCGGCGCTTCATACGCTTCGCTGAAGACGATCGCCCGGGGTCGGAGCGCGGCGATGGCGGGCGTATCGAGCGCGCGCTGCCACGGGTAGACCAGGAGATCGAGCGGCGATGCGGCGGCCGCGGCGGCCGCCGCATCGCCGGCGGGGCCGCCGGTGTGCAGCAGCACCCGGGTGCGCCCGTAGCTGAGCAAGAGCACCGCCCCGCCCGTCTCGCCGGGATTGGCCGCCAGCACCGTCAGGGTTGCGCCATCGAGCGCGAGGCGCTGGCCGGGGCGCAGCGTGGCGATTGGCGTGCGCGTTGTGGCCAGCACGCGGCGCCATTCAGCGGCCGTGCCCCCACGTCCAAGGTCGTGCGGGGCGAGGGCCAGTGCAGGCCGGTAGCGCGCCAGGGCCGCCACCTGGCCGGGCAGGCGCCGCCCATCGCCCCGGGTGAGCAGGACCGCGTGGAGCTCGCGCTGCCAGAAGGGCAGGTAGCGGCCCAGAAGCAGCGGCAACTGCGCCGGGTCGCGCCCGCCATCGATCAGCACGGCCCGCCCCGCCGGGGTGCGGATCAGGAAGGCATCGCCGGGCGTGGGCAGGACGGTGAGGTGGAGCAGCCCATCGGGGCGCTGGTGCCAGGCAGCCAGAGCCAGGAGCCCGGCGACGAGGACCAGCAGCAGCGGCTGGCGACGCCTGGACGCATCCATGACGCACCTCGGTCAGATCGGATCACCATGATCTGTACCGCCTGGTGGGCCGCAAGGACACGCCTCCGCTTGCCTCAGGCCAGGGCGATGACCTCGATCTCGATGCGTGCGTCGCGTGGCAGGCGCGCCACCTGCACGGTGGAGCGGGCCGGCGGGTTGCTGGGAAAGAACGTCGCGTAGGCCTGGTTCATCTCCTGAAAGTCGTTCAGGTCAGCCAGGAAGACGGTCACCTTGAGCACCTTGCTCAGAGTGCTGCCGGCGGCGGCGAGGATGGTCTCGATGTTCGTGAAGATCTGGCGCGTCATCGCGGCGATGTCGCCAGTGACGAACTCGCCGCTGGCCGGGTCGATCGCGAGTTGCCCCGAGATGAAGATCAGGTTGCCGGCGGCGATCGCCTGCGAGTAGGGTCCGATGGCGGGCGGCGCGCTTTCAGTGCTGATCACGGTGCGGTCCATGGCGGTACTCCTCTTGCACGTGGGCCGCGGCATTATAGCACGAGGGCCGACGCTGGCCGGCAGGGCAGGGGTGAGGCACAGGCATGACGTGGTTGTCTGGTGGGCTCTGGGGCAAGCCCCAGCGCCGTTGCCAGCGCCCCGGGTTGCCTCAGCGCGCGGCGATGAGAAAGCCGATCAGCAGGAGCAGTTGCCAGCTGACGGGGAGCAGGCCGCCGAGGATGGCCTGGCTGCCGCGCCAGTCGTAGAGCGCTTCGAAGAGGCCGGAGGCCAGCCAGTAGGCCCAGACGATGGCCCCGATCCAGGCGAGCACGGGCAAGACGGGCAGGCCAATGATCTGCAGCAGCAGGGCGCCGCTGAGTGGCAGCAGGCGTGGGAGCTGGCTGCCTGGGTAAAGGACGACGGCGCGGAAGTCCTCTTCACCGCCGCCGCTCTGCTCGTCGAGCAGCACCGAGACCAGGGCGACCAGCGGCCACTCGAGCATGCCGAAGAGCCAGAGCCCGATGGCGCCGGCGAGCAGGCCGGGGGTGGGTGGCCGGTCGGCCAGCACCCCACTGGCCAGCAGCAGAAGCGCCGGCAGCAGCGCCAGGGCGGCCATCGGTGCGGCCGCGGCGCGGAGCCGGCTTAGGGAGAGCTGCCGGCTGGTCTCGTCGGCACGGGCGGCCGCGACCAGCGCTTCGAGCGCGGGCCGGCGTCTGAGCGTCAGCCAGAGCAACTGAGAGCGGGCCTCCTGCTGCAGAATAGGCGCGCCGCCGGCCTGCTCCAGGAGCGCCAGGCGACCCAGGGCCTGAGCAAGTAATGGCTGGAAAAAACCGATCGCCGACGTGATCAGCATGCCGGGCGCCAGACTGCCATCGTAGAACAGGCTGGTCAGCCGGCTGCCCGGCCCGCCCCGGCTTTGCAGCAGCAGGATCGAGCTCTCCGCGGAAAGCTCGGTCGCTTTGAAGGCCTGCACCCGCTGCCAGGGCAGCAGCCGCCAGCGGCCATTGAGCCGGTTGCGCACAGCCAGGCCGTCGGCGCGCGCCTCGAGGCTGGGCAGCAGATTGAGCAGCCAGAGCAGCAGCGGGATGGCCAGCAGCAGCATCAGATGGGCGGCCACCAGCAACCACCAGGGAGCCGGCAGGTCGGGACGATCCGCGACGCCAAGGAGCGGCACGGCCCGGGTGCGGAAGGCGTTGAAGAGCTCCACATAGCCCGTATCGCCGTAGGTCCAGGAAAAGGGGGGCAGGCTGCGCACGGCGGGCAGCATCAGGGCCAGGAAGCGCACCCAGTAGCCCAGGTAGCTTACGAGCGTGCCGGCGGCGAGCAGCGCGGTCACGCCGACCAGGAGCGCGCTGATCCGGGTGGGATAGACGGCGCGCAGCGGGCCGCCAGGCAGGGGCGCCGGCGCAGGCTGGGCGTCGTCCACGGCGCTCCGGCTGAAGAACGAGCCGGGGCTGAGCAGCAGGCGGAAGAGCGGCGACCTGGCATCCTCGCGCAGTTGCACTTCGTGCAGGCCCTCGATTGCCCGCGAGACGCGGTAGCTCTCGGCGAGCATCGTTTTGATCAGCTGATCGAAATCGCTGATGCTGGAGGTGATGTAGAAGCCCGGACGCGTGCCAAGGTTGTAGAACAGGCTATAGAGCCGGTGCCAACTGGTCAGCGTATGGGTGCCGGTCTCGGCGAGGACCACAAAGCGCTCGCCGGCCAGGTCGCCGGTCACCTTCAAGGCGGTGAGGTTCTCCCAGGGAACGGGCAGCCAGCTGCCGGCAAACTCGACGAGCAGCCCGGTACTGCTGGTGCGCACGGCAGGAAAAGCGTTGCGTAGCACCAGGGCAGCCAGCAGCGCGACCGCTGCCCAGGCGAGGGGAGCGAGCAAGGTTGGCAGCAGGTTCAACAGGCTGGTGGCGTGGGTACGGGGACCACTGGCGATCCAGTCGGCCAGCGGGCGCAGGCCAGGTACGGCGCCAATCAGCGTCTCATCGCGCCCATAGACATCCCAGAGGCCACGGAGCAGCGTTGCGCCGAGGTTGAGCAGGGCAAGCACGACCAGCAGCGCGGTGAGCCACGCGATCGAGGCGGTGATCAGACGTGGATAGCGATGATAGTGTTCTTCGATACGCATGATCCCTCGTCCGGACAGCGGCTGGCCGCCCGGTCAATCAGGCAAACAGATCGATGCCCGGATCAACGGCGCTGAGCTGACGGACGCGCAGTTCGGCGGCGTCGAGCAGGCGCTGGCACTCGGCGGCGAGCCGCACACCCTGCTCGTACAGTTGCAGTGTCTCTTCGAGTGGCAGCTCACCGGCCTCGAGCCGGGCGACGACCTCCTGGAGCCGGGCGTAGAGGTGCTCATAGCTTTCGACCGGGGACTGGGCAGTCACTGCTGGTTCTCCTCGGGTGGAACGACGACCTCGGCATAGAGCTCGCCGTCACGCAGGGTTATCGTCAGCGGGGTGGCAGGCGCGGCCTGGGCGGGCGCGGTGAGCACACGGCCGGTGTCGGTGCGGCGCACCACGGCATAGCCACGGGCAAGGGTAGCCTGGGGGCTCAGGGCCTGGAGGCGCCCGTTGAGGCCGGCCAGCGCGACATCGCGCAGCTGCACGGCGGTGCTGGCGCTGCGCTCCAGGCGACGGGCGAGCTCGTCGACCTGCTGCCGGTCGCGGGCCAGGCGGCGCAGCGGGGCGTGGCGCTCGACGATGCTGGCCGCATCGGTCACCTGGGCGCGACGCAGGGCAAGCAGGGCGCCGACCGTCGCCTCGAGGCGGGCGCGGCTCGCGGCAATGGTGGCGCGGAGCTCGGCGAGCTCGGGGACGGCCAGTTCGGCGGCTGCGGAGGGCGTCGGCGCCCGCAGGTCAGCGACCAGATCGACGATGGTGGTATCCGTCTCGTGGCCGACGCCAGTGATCACCGGCACAGGGCTGGCATAGACGGCGCGCGCGACGGCCTCATCGTTGAAGGACCAGAGGTCCTCGATGGCGCCACCGCCCCGGGCGAGGATGATCAGATCCACGTCGCTGGCATAGAGCCTGGTGAGCGCCTCAACGATGCTCAGAGGCGCCTGCTCGCCCTGCACGAGGCAGGGCGCAACCAGCACCTCGACCAGCGGGAAGCGCCGCGCGAGGACATTGAGCATATCGTGCAGGGCAGCGCTCTGTGCACCGGTGACAATCCCGATGCGCCTGGGCAAGGCGGGCAGCGGGCGCTTGCGCGCCTCGCGGAAGAGCCCCTCGGCCTCCAGGCGAGCCTTGAGCTCCTCGAAGCGGGCGTAGAGCATGCCGACGCCGGCCGGGAGCAGCGTATCGGCGTAGAGCTGCAGATCGCCGCGCTGCGGGTAGATCGAGACGTAGCCGTGGACGAGCACCAGGTCGCCGGGGCGCGGCAGCATGCTGAGGCGCGCAGCGGCGGTGCGCCACATGACGCCGCGCAGCAGAGCCTCGCTATCCTTGATGCTAAAATAGCAGTGGCCGGAGGCAGCGTGACGCTTAAACTCCGAGATCTCGCCCTGGACCCAGAGGTCGCCGAGGACGGGGTGCGCCTCCAGCAGTTCTCGGAGGTAGCTGGTTAGCTCGCTAACGCTGAGAGCCTGATACATGCGGGCGTATAGGGTGCAGCGACGGAGAGCGGCGCCTGGGTAGGGCGGCAATCTGCCGGCGCGATGAACGGATGGCCGGCGAGTAGCTCTGCGGGTGGGCCCTCCGGCGTAGAGAGCGACGGTACCGCATCCTCGGCAGCGGACGGCACATTGTATCACACAATGACCAGCGCGGGCGCCCACCCGCAGGGATGCCGCAGGGCCGATGCAACGTCGGAACGCGAATGTATCCTGAGCCTTCGCCTGCGCCCCGGCTCAGGCCGCTCTCAGGTGTAGCGTTTCTGGCGGATGGCGTCCTGATGCGCTGCGTGCCCTCACCCCCCTCCCCCCCTCTCCCAGGTTGGGAGAGGGGGGGATGTTGTTGGCGTTGCGGTGCGCCAGTTCCGCTGGCGCACCGCAACGCCAGATTCTGGCCCCTCCCCTGCCAGGGGAGGGGGCAGGGGGGTGGGGTATGCGGGGTCTGGGGGCGCACCTCCCAAAAACCCTATACCTGAGAGCACCCGCCCGGGGGGCTCTTGCATTGCCGTAGACACCAGGTGATTGAAGCGGTATCCTGGTGTGCAGAGCGGCACGCCCGCGCGCTCGGGCCAGCGCGGGTCTTCGCAGGGCGGCGGGGCGGTGGGAGGCGGCTCCGTCTCGGGCAGGATCGGCCCCCTCGATGTGGAGGAAACGGTAGCATGGAACGCACCATCTTTACGAGCGAACACAATCTCTTTCGCCAGAGCTTCCAGACCTTTGTCGAGCGTGAGATCGCGCCGCATTACGAGCGCTGGGAGCGCGCGGGGTGCGTCGATCGCGCGCTCTGGGCCAGCGCAGGCGCGGCCGGCTTCCTGAGCCTGGGCATCCCCGAGGAGGATGGCGGCTCGGGGATCGACGACTTTCGCTACAACGCGATCATCTCCGAGGAGCTGTCGCGCCACTTTTTCATGGGGGTCGGCTTTGCCGTCCATACCGACCTGGTCATCCCCTACCTGGTCCATCACGCCCGTGGTGAGCAGCGCAGCCGCTGGCTGCCGCGGATCGCCAGCGGCGCGGCGATCGGGGCGATCGCGATGACCGAGCCCGCCGCCGGCAGCGACCTGGCCGGCATCCGGACGACTGCGCGCCGCGAGGGCGACCACTACATCCTCAGCGGGCAGAAGACCTTCATCTCCAACGGGATCAATAGCGACCTGGTGATCGTCGTGGCGAGGACCGACCCGACCGCTGGCCACCGCGGGATCAGCCTGCTGGTGGTTGAGCGCGACATGCCCGGCTTCAGCCGCGGGCGGAACCTCGAGAAGATCGGCCAGCACGCCCAGGATACCGCCGAGCTGTTCTTTGACGACGTGCCCGTGCCCGTCACCAACCTGCTGGGCGAGGAGGGCCGCGGCTTTGCCTACCTGATGGGCGAACTGCCCCAGGAGCGGCTGACGATCGCTGTCAGCGCCATGGCCGGCGCCGAGGCCGCCTTTGCGCAGACCGTCGCCTACTGTGCCGAGCGAACCGCCTTCGGCCGGCCGATCGGCGACTTCCAGCATACGCGCTTCCTGCTGGCCGAGCTGAAGACCGAGCTGACGATCGGGCGGGTCTTTGTCGACCGCTGCATCGAGGCCCATGTGGCCGGCCGACTCACCACCGAAGAGGCCTCGATGGCAAAGTGGTGGGCCACCGAGCTGCAGAACCGGGTGGTGGACCGCGGCTTGCAGCTCCATGGCGGCTATGGCTATATGCGCGAGTACCCAATTTCGCGCGCCTTCCTCGACGCGCGCGTGCAGACGATCTATGGCGGCACGACCGAGATCATGAAGGAGATCATCGGGCGCTCGCTCTTCCCGCGCCGCGAGCGGGGTTAGCGGTTTGACCATGGCAGAAGCATTTATCTACGAAGCGATCCGGACGCCCCGTGGCCGCGGCAGAGCCGATGGCGCACTCGCCACGGTGCGTCCGGTCATCTTGCTGACCGGGCTCATGCACGAACTGCAGCAGCGCACCGGCCTCGATCCCACCGCGATCGAGGATGTGGTGCTGGGCTGCGTCACACCGATCGGCGAGCAGGGGGCGAACATTGCGCGCACGGCCGTGCTGGCCGCCGGCTGGGACCAGCGGGTGCCGGGGGTGCAGCTCAACCGCTTCTGTGCCAGCGGCCTGGAGGCGGTCAACCTGGCCGCGGCCAGGGTCCGCTCGGGGTGGGAGCAACTGGTGCTGGCCGGCGGCGTCGAGTCGATGTCGCGCGTGCCAATTGGCAGCGATGGAGGGGCACTGATGCACGACCCGGAGATCAGCCGGGCGATCGGCTTTGTGCCCCAGGGTATCGGCGCCGACGTGCTCGCCACGCTGGACGGTCTGAGCCGCGTCGAGCTAGACAGCTTCGCGCTCGAGTCGCAGCGCCGCGCCGCCGCCGCACGTGCCGCCGGGCACGTTGCCCGCTCGCTGGTGCCGGTGCGCGACGCCGAGGGGCGGGTCATTCTCGCCGACGACGAGCACATGCGCCCTGAGACCACCATGGCGGGCCTGGCGAAGCTGCCGCCGGCCTTCGCCCGGCTCGGCGCCGAGGGCTTTGACGACGTGGCGCTCGCGCGCTACCCCCAGCTGACGCGGATCGAGCACCTGCACACGGCCGGCAACTCTTCGGGCATCGTCGATGGTGCAGCGCTGGTGCTGGTGGGCAGCGCAGCGTGTGGACGGGCCCTGGGCCTGACCCCGCGGGCGCGCATTGTGGCAGCCGCCGTCGTCGGCAGCGAGCCAACGATCATGTTGACAGGCCCGGCGCCGGCCGCGCGCCTGGCGCTGGCGCGCGCCGGCCTTGGCTTCGATGACATCGACCTCTTCGAGATCAACGAGGCCTTCGCCGCGGTGGTACTGCACTTTCAACGCGAAACCGGCGTAGAGAGCACGCGGATCAACGTCAATGGCGGCGCGATCGCGCTTGGCCACCCGCTGGGCGCCACTGGTGCGATCATTCTCGGCAGTCTGCTCGACGAGCTCGAACGCAGGCAAGGTCGCTACGGCCTGGCCGCGCTCTGCGTCGGTGGCGGCATGGGGATCGCCACGGTCATCGAGCGCGTGTAGCGGGTGCGGGGCGGCCCCGGGGCGCTGCCCCGACCCCGGCACTGCTGGCGGGGCGCGCCGCCCCCGCACCCCCGGCATCCCCGGGGCGCGGCCCCGACCCCGGCACTGCTGGCGGGGCGCGCCGCCGGCCCCCTTGCAGCTCGCGGGGCGCGCCGCCCCCGCACCCCCGGCATCCCCGGGGCGCGGCCCCGACCCCGGCACTGCTGGCGGGGCGCGCCGCCGGCCCCCTTGCAGCTCGCGGGGCGCGCCGCCCCCGCACCCCCGGGCCGGGGGCC